>Ga0335071_10000316_pt1 | contig 54996 bp, 44 predicted proteins | sample Lox_Sample_15_FD_206724 | JGI IMG/M metagenome (GOLD analysis project Ga0335071, IMG submission 206724) | Soil microbial communities from Loxahatchee National Wildlife Refuge, Florida, United States - Lox_Sample_1.5 | ecosystem: Environmental > Terrestrial > Soil > Wetlands | place: USA... | reverse complement strand
TGGTTGATCTGGAAGAGCGGCCCCGAGGTGCCACCCCGGTTCGCCTGGCAGGAGAACTCGTCGGGCGTCCGGAACCGGTAGGGCGTCTCCTGGAAGGTGGCGAAGGCCGGGTGGTACCAGTCGACGTTCTTGACCAGGTTCTCGCCGAAGACCACCACCCGCTGGTCGGAGTCGATCATCCGCCGCAGCGTCGGGAAGGGCGGCGTCACCGGGCCGCGGTAGACGAAGCGCTCGAGGCCGCTCGCCCTGAAGGCGGCCATGATCTCCTCCGGCGCCACGTAGTCCTCGATCACGAAGACCAGCACCTCGCCCGGGTTCTGCACCAGGAAGTCGCGCACGCCCTCGAGCATGCCCTGCAGGGGCACCGCGCCCAGCTCGCAGAAGCCGTGGCAGAGGTACGGCGCCCGCGGGCCGGTGGGAGCGCCGGTCAGGCGGTCGCGGACGCGCATGGCGGCAGCCAGCGCCTCGGGGCCGACCGCCTTCTCCATCTTCGCGCGGGAGGCCTTCTCGGCCTCGAGGTCGGTCTTCACCTCCCCGCCCACCGGCGTCCCATAGTGGACGTCGAACAGCAGCGCCCGGATCCCGTGGCCGAGGAGCGAGACCGAGCCCAGCTCCTGGTTGGGGAACATCCAGCGCGGGAACTCGGCCGCCGCCATCGAGTTGTGGGCGCCGGCGAAGACCACCTGGTCGAGCCTGCGGTCGCACAGCGACGGGTCGCCGTTGCAGGCGTCGGTGAGGGCCGGAGCCTTGGGCAGCGCGTCGGGGTTCTTGACCAGGAAGACGGCCCCGCCGATGAGGGCGATGACCAGCAGCGCGACCAGCGAGTGGTGCACCGCCACACGGACGGCGGACGGGCCACCCGCCCGCTCCCGGGCTTCGGCCAGCGCGGCGCTCGCCTGGCGGGCCGCCTCTTCGATCCGGGGCGGCACCAGCATGAACAGGCGCCGCAGGCCTTCGAAGCCGAGCAGGGCGCCGACGACGACGGTGAGGCCCTGCATCGTCGCCACCGGCTGCAGCGCGGCGAGCAGGCCCACCACGGTGAGCACGGCTGCCCGCACGATCTCCCCCTGCCATTGCGGGGCCGGCTGGCGCAGCCGGGCCCAGGTGCGTCGGCCGAACTCCTCGATCTCCATCTGGCTGGCGAGCGAGGAGGCGGCGGCGGCCAGCACCACGCCCATCCCGCCCAGCGCCAGCGCCCACCAGCGCAGTCCTCCGGTGAAGGCGTCGAAGACCCCGGCCACCACCGGCCGCAAATCCGCCCGCGGGATGACGGCCGTGATCGCCGTCCGGGCGATCGGCGGCAGGAAGAGCACCACCACCGCCACGGTGGCGAGGGCGGCGCCGCCGCGGAGCAGAGCCTGGCGGCGGTCGCGCTGGAGGGCGATGCTCAGGGCCAGCAGCAGCGAGCCGAAGCCGAGCTCCAGCACCGCGTTGCGTCGCCAGCGGTGGCCGAGCCGCGCCACCAGCAGAACGCCCTTCGCCAGCCGGTCGCCGGGCGGGACCCCGCCGCCGATATGCAGGCTGGCCGGGATCTTCGCGGCGAGCGCCGGGTCGTGGGCCACCGCGGCGCGCACGAAGACCCCGACGTCCGGCAGCGACAGCGCCACCCGCTGCATCTCCTCGGAGAAGACGGCCTGGTGAGCCCGCTCGGCGGCACGCCGGAAGGCCGCGCGGAAGCCCTCGGAGGCGAGGATCGCCCGCGCCGTGCCGATCAGCAGCGGCCGGAAGGCCATCAGGTCGCGCTTCTGCGCGATCACCTGGTCGGCGATCTTCTCGGCGGCGAAGCCGGCCACCCGCGGGTCGCCCAGGCTGGAGGCGGCACGGGCCGCGAAGGTGGGGGCGTCGAAGACGAGCCGCGAGGCGTAGAGGTGGATGGAACCGGCGCCGAGCAGGATGGCGCCTATGATCCGGACTGGCGCGGCCGCCTTCTCCCAGAACCGTTCGGCACGCGGGCTGACCATGTCTCCTCCTGGATTCGTGATGTCGGTCGGCCCCGGGGCGGACGCGGCATCAGCCGTGGTGACGGCGCCTGACCTTCAGCTGCGCGAGCGCGCGCGTCAGTGCCGCGTTGGTGGCGGCGACCTCCTCGGCGGAGAGCTGGTCCTGCAGGCGGACCTCAGCGCGCCGGCGCGCCTCCTCGGCCTTCGCCTCGTCGATCTTCTCCGCCGCCACCGCCATGTCGGTCAGGATCTGCACGCGGTCGGCCCGGACCTCGACCAGGCCCCCGCCCACCGCCACGAAGACGTCCTTGCCGCCCCGGCGCACCACCAGCTCCCCCGGCAGCATCTGCGTCATCAGCCGGACGTGCTGGGGCAGGATGCCGATCTCGCCCTCGGCCCCGGTCAGCGTCACCATCTCGACGTCCTCGGCGTAGGCCTTGCCGTCGGGGGTGACGATCTCGAGCTTCATGGTCTCAGGCACTGCGGACCTCGTCGATGCCGCCCTTCATGTAGAAGTCGCCCTCGGCGACGTCGTCGTGCCTGCCCTCCAGGATCTCCTTGAAGCCGCGGACCGTCTCCGCAACCGGCACCTGCTTGCCCTCCCGCCCGGTGAAGACCTGGGCGACGCTGAAGGGCTGGCTGAGGAAGCGCTGGATCTTGCGCGCCCGCAGCACGGTCGTCTTGTCGACGGGCGAGAGCTCGTCCATGCCCAGGATGGCGATGATGTCCTGCAGGTCCTTGTAGCGCTGCAGCACCTGCTGCACGCCGCGGGCGGTGTCGTAGTGCTCCTGGCCGACGATCTCGGGCGCCAGCGCACGGGAGGTCGAGGCGAGCGGGTCGACTGCGGGGTAGATGCCCAGCTCGGCGATCGAGCGCTCGAGCACCAGGGTGGCGTCGAGGTGGGCGAAGGTGGTGGCGGGAGCGGGGTCGGTCAGGTCGTCCGCCGGCACGTACACCGCCTGGAAGGAGGTGATGGAACCCTTCTTGGTCGAGGTGATCCGCTCCTGCAGCGCGCCCATCTCGGCGGCCAGCGTGGGCTGGTAGCCGACGGCGCTGGCCGTGCGTCCGAGCAGCGCCGAGACCTCGGAGCCCGCCTGCGAGAAGCGGAAGATGTTGTCGATGAAGAGCAGCACGTCCTGGTTCTTCTCGTCGCGGAAGTACTCGGTGATGGCGAGACCGGCCAGAGCCACCCGCAGGCGGGCGCCGGGGGGCTCGTTCATCTGCCCGTAGACGAGGGCGATCTTGGATGCGCTCAGATCCTTCTGCTGGATCACGCCGGACTCCGACATCTCGTTGTAGAGGTCGTTGCCCTCGCGCGTGCGCTCGCCCACCCCGGCGAACACCGAGACGCCGCCGTGGAGCTTGGCGATGTTGTTGATCAGCTCCATGATGACGACGGTCTTGCCCACGCCGGCGCCGCCGAAGGCGCCCACCTTGCCGCCCTTCAGGAACGGGCAGATGAGGTCGATCACCTTGATGCCGGTGTTCAGGACCTCGGGCGAGGTCGACTGGTCCACCAGCAGGGGCGCGGGGCGGTGGATCGCGTACCGCTTCTCGGCCTTCACCTCGCCCTTGCCGTCGACCGGGTTGCCGGTCACGTCGAAGATGCGGCCCATGACGCCGTCGCCGACGGGTATGGTGATCGGGCCGCCGGTGCTGCTGACCTCGACGCCGCGCCTGAGGCCCTCGGTGCCCGACATGGAGATGGCCCTGACCCAGTTGTCGCCGAGGTGCTGCTGCACCTCGAGCGTCAGCTTGACCGGCTTTCTCTCGACCTGGTACTCGCAGACGAGCGCCTCGTAGATCGCAGGTCGACCGTCGGAGAACTCGACGTCCACCACCGGACCGACCACCTGGACCACTCTTCCCTTGCTCATTCCCGCACCCGTTCTCCGGGCAGCCGGCCGGTCACTCGGCCTGGCCGCCCGCTATCTCCAGCAGCTCCTGGGTGATGTTGCCCTGCCTCAGCTTGTTGCCCTCGAGGCTCAGGTCCTGGATCAGCCGTTCCGCGTTGTCGGTGGCGTTCTTCATCGCCACCATCCGCGCGCTCTGCTCGCTGGCCTTGGCGTTCAGCAGCACCTGGTAGACGATGAAGTTCAGGTAGTGCCCCAGCAGGAAATCGAGCACTCCCGCGGCGCTGGGCTCGAAGACGCACTCCGAGTCGTCGATCTCCTGCTCCACCTTCTCCAGCCCCGGGATCTTCAGCCTGGTGATCTCCCCTATGGGCAGGAACTCCATGGAGACGGCCACCTGCGTCAGCGTGTTCACGAACCGCGTGGCCACGATGTCGACCTCGTCCACCTCGCGCTTCAGGAAGAGGTCGCGGGCGAAGCTGGCGATGGCCCGCGCCTGGGCGAAGGTGGGGGTGTCGGTGTACTCGAACTCGGCGAGCAGCCTTCGGCCCGTGCGGGCCACGAACTGCGCCGCCCGCTTGCCGGCGGTGACGAACACCGTCGAGGCCGGGTCGTACTGCGCCGCGACCCGGAAGACGTTCCCGTTGAGCGCGCCGCACAGGCCCTTGTCGGCGGCGACCAGGACGATGCCGCGCGTCCTCACCTCGCGCCGGACGAGCAGAGGGTGCTCGACCTCGGTGTTCCTGGTGACCTCGCGCTGGATCCGGTACAGGAGCCGGGCGAACGGCTGCCCGTTGATGGCCGCCTGCTGCGCCTTGCGCATCTTCGAGGACGCCACCATCTGCATCGCCCTGGTGATCTGGGCGGTGGCACCGACCGAGCGGATGCGTCGCCGGATCTCACGGACGCTGGCCATGCCTCACTTCCAGGTCTGCTTGAACTGCTCGGCGGCCGCCTTCAGCTCGGCCAGCAGCGCGTCGGAGAGCGCCTTCTCCCGGCCGATGGTGGCCAGCAGCTCCGGCTTGCGGGTGGTCAGGAAGTCCACCAGCTTCGCCTGGCACTCCTTCACCCGCTCCACCGGCACGTCGTCCATGTAGCCCTTCTGCACCACCCACAGCACCGCCACCTGGATCTCCGTCGGCACCGGCTGGTACTGCGGCTGCTTGAAGACCTCGGTGATGCGCCGTCCGCGATCGATCTGGGCCTGGGTCTTGGCGTCGACCTCCGAGCCGAACTGGGCGAAGGCGGCCAGCTCGCGGAACTGCGCCAGCTCGCCCTTGAGCTGACCCGCCACCTGCTTCATGGCCTTCTGCTGCGCCGCCGAGCCGACGCGGGAGACCGAGATGCCGACGGAGATCGCGGGGCGGATGCCCTGGTAGAAGAGGTCCGTCTCCAGGAAGATCTGCCCGTCGGTGATGGAGATGACGTTCGTCGGGATGTACGCCGAGACGTCGCCGGCCTGGGTCTCGATGATCGGCAGGGCGGTGAGCGAACCGCCACCGTTCTGCTCGTTCACCCGCGCGGCCCGTTCCAGCAGCCGGCTGTGGAGGTAGAAGACGTCGCCGGGATAGGCCTCCCGGCCCGAGGGCCGCTTGAGGATGAGGGCCACCTGGCGGTAGGCGACCGCGTGCTTGGACAGGTCGTCGTAGATGATCAGCGCGTCCATGCCGTGGTCCATGAACCACTCGCCCATCGCCGCACCCGCGAAGGGGGCGAGGTACTGGCTGGCCGCGGAGTCGGAAGCGGTCGAGGCGAGGATGATGGTCCAGGGCAGCGCTCCGGCCTCGTCGAGGGTGGCGATGATCCGCGCGACGCTCGACTGCTTCTGGCCGATGGCGACGTAGATCGAGTAGAGGGGCCGGAAGTCCTGGTCGCCGGCGGCGGCGGCCGCCTGGTTGAGCCGGGCCTGGTTGATGATGGTGTCGATCGCGATCGCCGTCTTGCCGGTCGAGCGGTCGCCGATGATCAGCTCGCGCTGGCCGCGGCCGATGGGGATCATCGAGTCGATGGCCACGATGCCGGTCTGCACCGGCTGGCGCACCGGGCTGCGGGTGATGATCCCGGGCGCGGTCTTCTCGACGGGGTAGGCCACCTCGCTCTTGATGGGCCCCTTGCCGTCCAGCGGCTGGCCGAGCGTGTTCACCACCCGCCCGAGCAGGCCCTTGCCCACCGGCACCTGCAGCAGCTTGCCGGTGGCTTTGACCTCGTCGCCCTCCTGGAGGCCGGTGTAGTCACCGAGGATGATCACCCCGACCTCGGTCTCGTCCAGGTTCAGGGCCAGGCCGGTCGTACCCTTGCCCAGGTCGATCATCTCGTTGAGCATGGCGTCGGCGAGACCCTCGATGCGGGCGACCCCGTCGCCGATCTCGCGGATGGTGCCCACGCCCTGCTTCGCGGCAGCCGCCTTGGCGCCCGCGATCTCCGACTCGATCTCACGTAGCAGGTTGTCCATAGGACCTCAGAAGCGCTCCCCCAGCGCGCCGAGCGCCGCCCGCACGCTGCCGTCGTAGATGTCACTCGCCACCCGGACGCGCATCCCGCCGATCAGCGACGGGTCCTCCGAAAACGACGCGCTGAGCCCCGGGCCGTAAAGGCGCGCCAGGCCAGCCTCCACGCTCTTCCGCAGCTCCGGCGGAAGCGCGCTGGCGGTCTCCACCACCGCCCGGTGGCGCGCCTGCTCGAGCTTCACCAGGCGCAGGAAGTGCGACAGGATGGCCAGCCGCCCCCGCCGCCCGGCGGCCGCCACCCGCCGGGCCGCCTCCCGCGCGCGGCCCTCGTCGAGCACGCCCCGCACCAGGCAGGCACGGAACAGGCGCCTGGCTCGAATCCTCGTCCGCCTCGTCGTCTTCATCCGGGTCTCGCCATGAGCTCCGCTAGCTCAGCAGCCTGGCGGTCTGCTCGTTGAGGTTGCGCTGGTCCTCGGGGGTCAGCACCCGGCCCGCGACGGCGGCGGTCGTCTGCACCACCAACCGTCCGACCTCGCGCTTCAGCTCGGCCAGCATGCGCGCGTGGTCCTGGGCCGAGGCCTCGCGCGCCCTGAGGAGTATCTGCTCGGCGGCGGCGAGCGCCTTCTGCGTCTCGTCGCGCCCGACGCGGGCCGCCGCGACGCGCGCCTCCTCGATCAGCCTGAGGGCCTGGGCGTTGGCCTCGTCGATCACCCGTTGCCGCTCCGCCTCGGTGCGCAGGAGCTCGGCCTTGATCTTCTCGGCGTTCGCCAGGCTCTCGGCGATCTCCTGGCGCCTCTGCTCCAGCATCGCCAGCACGCGCTTGTAGGCGAAGCGGTAGAGCAGGGCGCAGACGATCGTGAAGCTGACGAGCTGCGCCAGGAAGTGGGGCCAGTCCACGCCGAAGGTGGCGGCGATCTGCTGGGCCTGGCCGCCACCGCCGGTCTGGGTCAGGAGCAGGAGGGCAATCATCGTGTCACCCCTGGAGGCTCGCGCCGCCCGCCCCTAGCGCACCAGGAACAGCGCGTAGAAGACGATCGCCTCGGCGAAGGCGATCGCCAGGATCGACTGCACGAGGATCTTGGTGGCCGCCCCCGGGTTGCGTCCCACTGCCGCGGAGGCGCTCATGCCGATCAGGCCGACACCGATCGCCGCCCCGAGGGCTGCCAGTCCGACGTGGATGCTGCCGGTCATAGTTCCCTGCCTTTTCCCTTTCTGTGACCTACTCGTGCGCCGAGACGACTTCCTTCTCCTCGTGCTGACAGATGAGCAGCGTGAACACGGCGGTCAGGAGCATGAACACCAGCGCCTGCACCAGGCCCACCAGCAGCTCCATGAAGTAGAAGGGTATCGGGAGGAGCCAGCCGAGCCCGGGGACGAGCGCGGCCATGGCCTCGAGCATGTTCTCTCCGGCGTAGATGTTTCCGTAGAGACGGAAGCTGAGCGAGACCGGCCGGAAGAGGATCGAGATGATCTCCAGCACGCCGGCCGCGAAGAACACCACCACCATCAGCAGCTTCAGCACACCGGCGGTCTCGCCCTTGGGGGCGAACAGCTCGTGGAGCACTCCGCGTACGCCGACCTCGCGGAGGGCCCAGACGATCCAGGCGGCGAAGAAGAAGATCGCCATGGCGAGGGTCAGGTTGAGGTCCGCGTTGGCCCCGCGCAGCAGCGGGTGGGTGATCTTGAAGCCCTGGGGTCCCGGGTGCCCCCAGCCGATGGTCCCGACGCCGGGGACCAGGCTCGCCCAGTTGGCCGCCAGGATGAAGATGAAGACCGTGGCGAAGAACCAGAAGGTCCGCGCCACCAGGTGGCGGCCCAGGATGCCCTCCAGGAGCCCGTACACGGCAGACACCAGCCACTCCAGGAAGTTCTGGGCTCCCTCGGGCACCCGCTTCATGTTCCGCGTCGCCAGTTGCGCGAACACGATGAGGCCGACCGCCACCACCCAGGTGACGACCATGGAGTTGGTGATCGGCAGGCCGAAGACCCGGCCGAGGTCGACCGCGCCCTGGGGAAGGCCGTGCTCCCCCGCCTGCGGGGCTGCGAGCAGCCGTCCGGCGCCCGGGCTCAACGTCACGGCCGCGGTCGCGAGCGACACCACGAACCAGCGCCGATGCCGCCGCCCGCCCCGGCCATGGTCCTCGGTCATGCTCGTCGTCTGCTCCAATCGGTGCAGCGAACGTTAGCCCGCGGCGGCCGTACCCAGGAAGTAGCAGCAGCGTAAGTTACGTTCCCTGGCCGTGTACCGGCAGGACGCGTGCCAGCGACGCCGACGCGGCGCTCCGCCCCTAAGCGGATCGCTCTCAGCACGCAGGCCGCTCCCGCCACGCCGCCGCCACGCCCGTGCCTGCGGACGCGCTGGCGGCAGGTGCCGGCCGACTGGCAGACCCGGGTCACTCGAGCCCCAGCCCGACTCGGCCCAGCCCGGACAGCAGTCGGTCGAACGCCTCGGGAACGCGGACCAGCCGCCCGATCAGCGCGCGCCCGTGCCGCAGGAAGTCCGGTCGGCGTCGCAGCACCTCGGCGGCCTCCGGCTTCGCCTCGGCTCGCCGCCCGAGGTGACCGAGGCTGCAGGCCCGCATCAGCGCGGGCCAGAACGACGAGGGCTCGCGATACCGGAGAGCCGCCCGGTACGACTCCCCGAAGTCGCCGCGCTGCAGGTGATCCAGCCACAGTGCCTGGAAGACGACCGGCGACGGGCACGGGTTGCGGGCGATGGCTTCTCGGACCAGAGCCGGGCCGGTCCTGCGCTCCCCGAGCAGCGTGAGCAGCCAGCCGATCGAGTCCACGCCGGCGAGGGCGCCGGGGTCGAGCTCCAGCGCCTGGCGGGCCTCGACCCGCGCGGCCGCCAGCTCGCCCTGCAGGAGCAGCGACTGGGCCAGTGTCGTGCGGGCGCGCTGGCTGAACGGCTCGAGCTGGACGCCGTTGCGGGCGCAGCTCATCGCCAGCTCCAACGGCGTCTCGACAGGCGCCAGCGCGAGGGCGAGGTTGTCGGCGCACAGCCGCGCCAGCTGCACCCAGGCGGCGCCGCACTCGGGCTCCGCCCGGACCACGCGCTGCAGGGCCGCGAGCGCTGCCACCAGGTCGTCGGGCTCCCGCGTCGAGTAGAACCGGTACGAGCGGAGGATCGCGCCGTACGGCGTCGACTCGCCCGCGGCCGGCCGCCGCTGCTCCGCCCCCAGCAGTCGGGCCATCACCCCGTGCTCGGAGGCGATCCGCACCGCGATCATCCGTGCCGCCTGGTCGTGGAACTCGGAGGCCGGGCCGGGACCGCCCCGGAACTCCTCCGCCCAGATCTGCCTGGCGTTGCGGCAGTCGACGAGGCGCGCGAGCGCCCGCCACCCCGCCGCGTCGGAGGTGAGGTGGCCCGAGAGCAGGAAGCCGCCCCGGTCGCAAGCGACGCCGCCCAGCCGCTCCAGCTCGCTCCACAGCGCCACCCTCACGTCGCCGTAGCGGCCGATCTCGACGGACACGCGCTCGCAGAAACGGACTGCCGCCTCGTCCGCGCGGGCGTCCATGCCGCCGTTGCGGAAGGGGCCCACCACCACCGAGGGCCAGTCGTCCGCGCCGCGCGCGGCGGCGGCTGCGGGAACCGCCTCCCCTTCCCGGCGACTCGCCCACCGCACCACCGGCACGTAACCGCCGCGCGGCAGCTCGATGCGGACCGGGTCGCCAGCCCCGGCCAGCAGGTAGTAGCGCTCGAGCGAGCGGCGCAGCCTGCCGGCCTGGATGCGCACGATCGGGTCGATGGTGGGATCGAAGTCCTCGCGGCGGTCGAAGACCCGCGTCGCGACCGCCGCCTGTGTCAGCCCGTCCTGGCGCCCGGCCAGCGTCTCCTCCACGATGAAGCGGAGGAAGGCGCGGGAGCGGGGCGTCGCGTCGAAATCGCCGCTGGCCAGCAGCCGTTCCATCTGCTCGAAGGCCACGTCCGGCGAGGGCTCGCTGGAGCTCCGTGCGTGCCGCGGCGGGACCGGCGCCCGCGAGACCGCGAGCGGCTTCACCAGCCACAGCGCCGGCGCCGTGGCTCGTGTCGAACGACGATCACCCATGCCCGCCTCCTCCCCTGCCGCCGCCAGAAGCGCACGAGCACCCCGCGCCGAGTCGGAGGGCGAAGCTGCCGTGGAGCTGGTCCACGTCGACATCGAACGCGTCGGCGCGGCCTTGCGCAGTGGCGACCTGCAGCTGCGGGAAGGCCGCAGGCGCCGCCAGCAGCAGCACGAACAGCAGGAGCCGCTTCATCTCTCACTCATCGCCCGAGCGCGCGCTGGGTCGCTTCAGTACTCCTCGAAGCAGCGCTGGATCTCCTTGGGGTCGCTGGTCTTGGTGAGGGCCACCCGCAGCAGCACCCGGGCCTTCTGCGGGTTGAGGTCCATGGCCGCCACGAAGCCGAGCTTGTCGTCGTCCAGCTCCACGTTGCGGCGCACCGTCCCCGAGCCGACGTGCGACGAGCGGACGACCACCACCCCCGACTTCGCGGCCTCCGCGAGGGCGCTGATCAGCTCGGTGGTGCCGTTGCCGTCACCGACGCCAGCGAGCACGATCCCCTTGGCCCCGGCGGCGACCGCCGCCTTCACCATGGTGCCGTCGACGCCCTCGTGGGCGTAGACGATGTCCACCCGCGGCACCGGGGTCTTCTCCGGCGGCATCGCGAACTCGCTCATCAGGGTGTGACGGTAGCCGGGCAGGTATCCCCAGCGAACCTTGCCGTAGTACACCTTGGCGATGGTGCCGCGGGTGACCGAGACGAAGGTCTGCACCGAGGTGGTGTGCGTCTTGTGGATGTCGCGGCCGGTGTGCACCTCGTCGTTGGCCACCACCATCACCCCGCGCCCCCGGGCGTCGCGGTCCGCTGCCACCGCCACCGCGTTGAACAGGTTGAGCGGCCCGTCGGCGCTGGCCGAGGTGGCCGGGCGCATGGAGCCCACCAGCACCACCGGCTTCTCGCTCTTGGTGACCAGGTTCAGGAAGAAGGCGGTCTCCTCCATGGTGTCGGTCCCGTGGGTGATGACCACGCCGTCGACGTCGGGCCGGGCCAGCACCGCGTTCACCCGGCGGGCGAGCCTGCCCCAGACCTCGTCGTTCATGTCCTGGCTGCCGATGCTGGCGATCTGCTCGCCGTCCAGGCGGGCCAGCTTCTCGATCCCGGGGGCGCCCTTGATGAGCGCGTCGATCGAGAGGGCGCCGGACTTGTAGCCGGGCTCGCCTTCCTTGGGCTGGACGCCGGCGATGGTGCCGCCGGTGGCCAGGACCACGACGTGCGGCAGCGGCTTCTCGGCCGCGGGAGCCTGTGCGGCGGCCGGCGCGACCTGCGCCAGCAGGAGCAGGACCGCTGGCAGGGCCGAGGGGAGCAACACGCGCTTCGACATCTTCCGCCTCCTATCGAGTCAGCATCACGATGACGGGGCCCCAAGCGGTCAGCAGGATGTTGCCGATGGCGTAGGGCACGGTGTAGCCGAGGACCGGCAGCTTGCTGCCGGCCTCGTCCTGCACGGCGCGCAGCGCTGCCGTGGCGGTGCCGGCTCCGGCGCAGGCGCCCAGCAGGACGACCGGGTTCATCTTCAGGACGTAGCGGCCGAAGAGGACCGCCGCCAGGTGCGGCGTGAGCGCGACCACCAGGCCCACCACCAGCAGGCCGGGCCCGGTCGCGCGGACCCCGGCCACGAAGCTGGGGCCGGCGCCGAGCCCGACGATGCCGATGAAGGCAGCCAGGCCGATGGTGTCGAAGACCCAGAGCGCCGGCTCGGGGATCCGCCCGAAGGTCGGGCGCACCGAGCGCAGCCAGCCGAACACCAGGCCCATCACCAGCGCGCCGCCGCTGGCGGTGAGGCTCAGCGGCAGCGTCCCCAGCTTCCAGGTGAGCGCGCCGATCAGGCCGCCCAGCACGATGCCGAAGCCGAGGAACACCACGTCGGTCTCGCTCGACGGCCGCTCGACGTAACCGAGGGCCTGGCCCGCGCGCTCGACGTCGCGCTCGGCGCCGGCGATCCGCAGCAGGTCGCCGCGGTTCACCATGGTACCCGGGGCGAAGGGCACCTCCTCGCCGCCGCGGACCAGCTTCTCCAGGGCGACGCCGCGGCCGTACCTCTCGGCCAGCTCGGCGATCGTCCGCTCCGCTGCGTCCGGGCTGGTCACCACCACGTCGATGGTGCACACCGGGAAGTCGAGCAGCTCGCGGTCCTCGACCTCGGCCTCGAAGGGGCCGGTGCCCGCGAGCAGGACGTGCCGCCGCGCGGTCACCACGGCCACATCCCCTGGCAGGATCGCCGTGTCGGGCTGCGCCTCCACCACCCAGGGCCCGCGCCGCACCCGCTGCACGAAGACGCGGGCCGGAGCGAACGAGCGTTCCAGTTGGTCGACGGTCTTGCAGGCGAGGTGGCCGGCCAGGCGGTAGGCGCGGACGTCCCACTCGCGATAGGCCGAGCTCGAAGCCTGCTCGGTCGCGGCACCGGCCGAGAGCCGCTCCGCCAGCTTGCGGCTCTCCGCCTTGAGGTCGACCCGCAGCAGGCGCGGGGCGAGGCTGGAGAGGAACCAGACCACGAAGCTGGTCCCGACCAGGTAGGTGACCGCGTAGGCGACCGGGATGTTGTTGAGGAGCCGGGTGGCCTCGGCCTCGGGCAGGCCCAGACGGCTGATGGTGTTGCCGGCGGTGCCGATGACCGTCGACTCCGTGAAGGCACCAGCAATCAGTCCCGCCGCGGTCCCGGCGTCGTAGCCCATCACGCGAGCCGCGCCGGTCGCCACCACCAGGCTCACCACGCAGAGCACCACCGTCAGCAGCACCTGCGACAGCGCGTTCTTGCGCAGCCCGCGGAAGAACTGCGGGCCGACCTTGTAGCCGGTAGCGAAGAGGAACAGGTCGAAGAAGACCACCTTGACCACGGGGTCGACGTGGATGTCGAGCTGACCGACTAGCACGCCGGCGAGGAGGGTGCCGACCACGTTGCCCAGCCGAAAGGAGCCGACCTGGACTCGGCCCAGGACGAAGCCCAGCGCCAGGGTCAGGAAGATGGCCAGCTCCGGGTTGTGGCGCAGCGAGTCGGCGATCCCGTGCATGGCTACTCCGCGTCTCGTGTCATTGCCGCTCCAGCGCGAACGCCGAGGCTTCGAACGGGCCGGCGTCGATGTACAGGCCCCGCCTCAGCAGGTCGTCGCCGTCGCGTTCGTGGCGGCCGGCGCCCAGCTGGTCCAGCAGGAGCCACTGGCGGCCGGCGACCTCGAGGAACGGCAGCCGCACGAAGCACTGGCCCCGGCCCGGCTGGTGGTTCACCACCACCACCAGCCGCTCCCCGCCCCGGCCTTTCCAGGCGAAGGCCACGAAGCCGTCCCAGCTCCCGTTGCCCTCCCAGGCCGGCACGCACTGGAGCAGCTGCCAATCGCCGTCGCGGACCAGGTCCTGACGCAGCAGGGCGCACAGACGTCGATAGAAGGCCGCCAGCTCCTTGTCCACGGGTTCCGCGGGCCCGCGGCACAGGTGCGGGGAGATCCGCGCGCGCCGGCCCTCGAGCTGGCCCTGGTGGAGAAAGCGGAGGCCCGGGGACAGATAGGTGATCGCGGCCGCGGCGCGGTGGGCCTCGGGCGGGAACGTCGCCGCCGCCCGGGGCTCGTCGTGGTTCTCGAGGAAGCGGGCCAGCCGGCCCTGGAAGTCGAGCCCGGCCGCCAGGTGCTCGCGCACCGGACGCGCCGGCCCCGCCCGCAGCCGATCGTAGAGCCGCTTGTCGTAGGTGTAGTCGAACCCCTGTTGCTGCAGGGTCCACTCGAGGTCCCAGTAGACCTCGGCCATGAAACGGAAGCCGGGCACCTTCGCCCGCACGCAGCAGACGGCCTTCGGCCAGAAGGGCGCCGCCGGACGGCCCCAGGTACGCTCGAAGACCTCCGGCAGCACCAGCATCGCCATGTCGCAGCGGACGCCGTCGCACTGGCCGGCGATCCGGAGCAGCTCGCGGACCATCGCCTCCTGGGTGGCCGGGTTCGAGTAGTCGAGCTGCAGGGTGTCCGGCCAGCCCGGGAAGTAGGGGTCGCGCCCGTGCGCCAGCAGCCGGGCGACGCGGCCGCCGTGCACCCACGTGTAGTTGCCCGGAGCGCGCGCCAGGTCCAGCTCGCTGCCGGCGACGTAGTAGTCCGGGTGCTCCGCCACCCAGGGGTGGTCGAGTGCGGTGTGGTTGGGGACGAAGTCGAGCATCAGCCGCAGGCCGTGCTCGCGGAGCCTCTTCCGCAGCCGGGCGAGCGCGTCGTCGCCCCCCAGGTCGGGGTGGACCGCGTAGCCGGTGATCGCGAAGCCCGAGCCGGCGATGTCGTCGTCGTGCAGGTCCTCGAGCGTCTCCTCGAACTCGCGCCGCCACTCGGGCCGGCTGCGGGAGATCCGCCGGCCCGCCTCCCCGGTGCGCCACACGCTCAGCAGCCAGACCCAATCGAAGCCGAGCCGGGACCAGCGGCCGATCTCCTCGTCGGGGACGTCGTCGAGTGTCGCCGGCCGGCGCAGCTTCCGGCCCAGCTCGGTCAGCAGGACCCGGGTGTTGACCTGGTAGAGCACCGGGTACCGCGGGTCGTAGGCCTCAGCGCCGGACACTGCGCTTCTCCGCATCCGTCAGCTCGACCCTGCGGGCGCCGGAGGCGACCTCGGTGATGCCGGCCACCTTCCCCAGCTCGATCACCTGCTCGGACGTGGTGGTGGCGAACAGGTGCATGGCGCGGGCGATGATCCCGGTCCAGCCGGTCTGGTGGCTGGCGCCGATCCCCGTGCCGTCGTCGCCGTGGAAGTACTCGTAGAAGAGGATCAGGTCGCGCCAGTAGGCATCGTCCTGGAACTTCCGGGAGCTGCCGTAGACGGGACGGTGCCCCTTGTCGTCGCGGAGGAAGGTCGAGGCCAGCCGGCGGGTGATCTCCTCGGCGACCTGGTAGAGGGTCCGCCGCCGTCCCGAGCCGGTCGGGCACTCCACCGTGAACTCGTCGCCGTAGTACGCGTAGTACTGCAGCAGGGCCCGGACGATCAGCCCGTTCACCGGCATCCAGACCGGGCCCCGCCAGTTGGAGTTGCCGCCGAACATCCCGGAGTCGGAATCGCCCGGCAGGTAGTCCACGCGGTACTCCTGGCCAGCCACGTTGAGCACGTAGGGGTGCTCGGCGTGGTACCGGGACAGCGAGCGGATGCCGTGCGGGCCCAGGAACTCGCGCTCGTCGAGCAGCCTGGCCAGCACGCGCCGCAGCCGGCTCTCGTCGAGGACGGAGGCCAGCCGCCGGCCGCCCTGGCCCTGCCGCAGCGGGTCGTGGATGAACGCGCTGAGCTCAGGCCGCGCGGCCAGGAACCTGGCGAGACGTCGTCCCGCTTCGGGGTACTTCGCCATCAGCTCGCCCTCGAGGACGGTGACGGCGCAGAAGGGCAGCAGCCCGACCATGGACCGCACCTTCAGGCGCTGGGCGCTGCCGTCGGGCAGCCGGAGCACGTCGTAGAAGAAGCCGTCTTCCTCGTCCCACATGCCGACGTCCTCGCCGGCGTGGGCCATGGCCGAGGCGATCCACAGGAAGTGCTGGACGAACTTGACGGCCATCTCCGCGTAGGCGGGCTTCTCCAGCGCCAGCTGGACGGCGATCTCCAGCATGTTCTGGCTGAAGAGGGCCATCCAGGCGGTGCCGTCCGCCTGTTCCAGGTACCCGCCCGTCGGCAGCGGCGCGCTGCGGTCGAAGACGCCGATGTTGTCCAGGCCCAGGAAGCCGCCCTCGAAGGCGTTGCGACCGGTGCGGTCCTTGCGGTTCACCCACCAGGTGAAGTTGAGCAGCAGCTTCTGGAACGAGCGCTCCAGCCAGTCGATGTCACCCTGTCCGCGGACGGTCTTCTCCAGGCGGTAGGTGAAGATGGTGGACCAGGCGTGGACCGGCGGGTTCACGTCGCCGAAGTTCCACTCGTAGGCCGGGACCTGCCCGTTCGGGTGCAGGTAGCGGTCCTGCAGCATCAGGTCGAGCTGCTCCTTGCCGAAGTCCGGGTCCACCATGGTCAGCGCCAGCACGTGGAAGGCGAGGTCCCAGGCCGCGTACCAGGGGTACTCCCACTTGTCCGGCATGGAGATGACGTCGGCGTTCTCCATGTGGTGCCAGTGGCCGTTGCGCGGGGCCTGGCGGCGGGGCTTGAAGGGATCCGCCCCGTGCTCGCCCAGCCAGGTGTCGAGGTCGAAGTTGTAGAACTGCTTCGTCCACATCATGCCCGCCAGCGCCTGCCGCATGACGTTGGCGCCGTCCGCACCCACCGACGACGGGATCACCGAGGCGTAGAACTCGTCCGCCTCGTGCCGTCGGGCGGTCATCACCGCGTCGAAGTCGGCGAAGGCGCTGCGGGTGGTGGACGGCGCCACGTCGCTCAGCCGCAGGCGCAGCGTCTTCGAGCGTCCGGCCGCCACCGCCACCGAGTAGTGGACGGCCGCCTTGGTCCCGATCCGCTCCGGGTTCACCGCGTCCTTCCTGCCGTGGACCAGGTAGCCGTCGAAGGCGTCCTTCACGAACGGCTGGTGGTTGGGCACGCCGAAGACCCGCTCGGTGTTGGTTTCGTTCTCGCTGAAGAGCAGCTCGGCCCTGCCGTCGCCGTAGAGGTAGCGGTCGCCCAGCTCGGGATGGTGGAGGCCGATCACCGTGCCCTGGGCGGCGCTGGCCGACTGCCGCAGCGACGGGCGCGGCGAGGTGACGCCCCACGACCAGGTGTTCCGGAACCACACCGTCGGCAGCACCTCGACCGTCGCCTCCTGGGGGCCGCGGTTGCAGACGGTGATCTGCATCAGCAGGTCCTCCGGAGAGGCCTTCGCGTACTCGACGAACACGTCGAAGTAGCGATCCTCGTCGAAGATGCCGGTGTCGAGCAGCTCGTACTCCGGCTCGCGCCGGCTGCGGCTGCGGTTGGTGGCGACGATGTCGCTGTAGGGGTAGGCGCGCTGCGGGTACTTGTACAGGTACTTCATGTACGAGTGCGTCGGCGTCGAGTCGAGGTAGAAGTAGTACTCCTTGACGTCCTCGCCGTGGTTGCCCTCGCTGTTCGCCAGCCCGAACAGCCGCTCCTTCAGGATCGGGTCCTGGCCGTTCCACAGGGCGAGGGCCAGGCACAGCCGCTGCCGCTCGTCCGACACGCCCGCCAGGCCGTCCTCGCCCCAGCGGTAGGCGCGCGAGCGGGCCTGGTCGTGGGTGAAGAAGTTCCAGGCGTCGCCCGAGTCGCTGTAGTCCTCGCGCACCGTCCCCCACTGCCGCTCGCTCAGGTACGGTCCCCACTTCCGCCAGGGCCGGCCTTCGCGGGCCTCCGCCAGACGCGTTCTCTCGGCCGTCATCTCTCACCTCCGGCTTCGTCTGCGACGCTCTCGCCCATTCGTGGGCGCGCGGGGGGGAACCTCCCGACCGGATACCGCTCTGCGGCCTATCGCCTCCGTCCACCTCCTCCGCGCGCGCCGCCGCCGCCGCGCGTGCCGCCGTAGCTGCCGCCGCCGCCGCGATAAGAGCTGCCCGCGCTCGAGCCGCCGCTCCTCTGGTAGCTGCCGTAGTCGCGCGTGCGCTGCGCGCCCTCGCTGCGGGCAGCCGAGTCGCGGTTGAGCTGGTCCATGGTCGCCGGCTGAGCCGAGCGGTCGCGGGACGAGACGTTCCCCGTGCCGGCGGCCGCAGTGCGCGAGCCGTCGCGTGCCGGGGCGTTCTCCGGCCGGTTGACGTTGTTCCAGCCGTCGTTGCCGTACTGCTGCCAGCCGCCATCCTGTTTGCGGTAGACGTTGCCGTCGTGGCCGGCGTACACGTCGCCGGAACCGCTCCGCGCGACAGTGGTGCTGCCTCCCCGGCCGCGGTTGCTCACGGCCTCGCCACCGCCACTCCCCTGGGTCACACGCGTCGTCCGCCCCGTCGCGTTGTTGGTGTAGCGCGTGGTGTTCGCCCACTGGTCGCCGCGCTGGACCGAGGTGCTGCCCCAGCTCCCGTAGACGTTCGAGCCCTGCCGCGTCTGGCCGTAGGCGCCCGTCCGCGGGTTGTAGGCCTGGCCGTAGCCGCGCGCGCCGTAGGGGCCCCAGGCGGCCGCGCCGCGCGAGTAGGTGCCGGTGCGCGGGTTGTAGCGCGAGCTGACACCCGCCCCGCCGTACGGGCCATAGGCGACCGCGCTGCGGCCGTAGGCCCCGGTCCACGGGTTGTAGCGGGCCCCGTAGCCGTAGCTCGGGTAGTGCGGGTAGTAGTAGGGGTAGCCGCCGCCCCAGCCCCAGTACGGCGGGTGGTACCAGCCGGTGCCCCACACCGCGCAGCCCCAGGCGATCATCACGCCGGTGTAGGCCGCCACCGCGGCGAAGGTGACCCACTCGTCGTTCGAGTCCTCCTCGACGACTGTCACGTAGGTGACGTTGTGCGCCGACGAGCTCGGGGGGATCTCGTAGATCGCCTTGGGAACCGAGGAGGTGACCTCCCAGGGGCCGGTGGGGCTCTTGGACATGAACCACACGCCCTGGAAGCACAGGTAGTAGAGGTCGCCGACCTTGATGATGTCCTTGTCGGTGTTGACGGCCTGCGACACCGTGGTCTTCTCGATCGGCTCGAACTTCGGCTCGCCCTGGTACGCCACCTCCGGCGCCTTGAGCTCCTTCTTGTTGACCCGCGCGGTCTGCGGCACCTGGGCCAGGAGCACCGCATCGGCCGCCTGCTGCGTGCCGGGCACCGCGGCCAGCACCCGCGAGCGCGGGTGCTCGAGGGGGATCTTCTTGAAGTCCTCGGGAAGATTCGGGGTGGCGAACGTCCAGGGACCCTTGAAGTCGGGCGCGCTGAACCAGCGGCCGGAGACGAGGTAGTAGACCGGCCCCTTCTCACCCATGCGGAACACGTCGCTTTCGGTGTTGCTGACCCAGACGAGGCCTGTGCCGGTGACCTTGCTGTAGAGCGGACCGCCCTTCGCCAGGATCAGCTCCGAGGGCTTCGTGCTGACGAACACCGTGGGGACGTCCTTCTCCGCGAGGCTCTTGCCGGGAAGCGCCGCCTTGACCTCCTTCCAGTTCGCGTCGGCCGGGAGCTTCGAGAAGCTCTCCGGCAGCTTCCCGGCCGCCGTCCAGGGCCCCTCGAGCTTCGCGGCCTTCAGCCAGGTCGACTCGTTGCGCAGGTAGAAGGTCTGCGTCGGCCCGTGCTGGAAGAGGTCCCAGTTGGTGTTGACGGCGAACTTGAGGTCGTTCTCGCGGATCGGGCTCCAGATGGGATCGCCGTCCAGGTTGACCAGGACCGCGCTCTTCGTGCTGTAGAAGATGACCGGCGGGTCGGCCTTCACCCCCTCCACGTTCTTCGGCAGTATCTGGCTGCGGTCGACGCTGGCCAGCACCCGGTCGAGGGCGATCACCCGCTCGTCGTCGGGAATCGCCTTGTCGATCTCCGCCACCACCTCGCGCACCTGCTCCTTGGGCAGCGTCGGGAAGTTGGACTCCGTGATGTTGAGCTGCTTGAAGCTCACCAGCCGCTGCGGCGCCGAGACCCTCGTGTCCGCCTCGAGCTTGAGGCTGCCGAGCGCGGGCTTGCTCGCGCCCTTGGCCTCGTAAGACACGGCCGTGTAGGCCACCATGTGCTTCTGCTCGGCCCAGCTGGCGACCTGCGGCTGGTACACGAGCACCTTGCCGCCGCTCGGCGTCTGGTAGGCGCGCGGCCAGCCGCCGTCGACCGGCGGCGCCGGCGCGGCCGGCTTGGCTGCCGCCGGCTTGGCTGCCGCCGCCTGCTGCTGCGCGGCGACCGAGGGTGGCACCGGGGGTCCGGCCGGCTTGGACGCCGCGGTCCCCGACTGCTGCGGCGCGGCGACCAGCGGCGTCGCCGGCGAGACGGCGAGGCACGCCGCCGTCAGCACTGCGACCGGCACGCGGCCGGCCTCGAACAGCTTCAGCATCCCAGTCCTCCGTTCGTCATGCGAAGTCCGTCATGCGAGCAGCAGCCAGGGCGTACCCACCAGCAGGTAGACGGCCAGGTTGAACGCGGTCGTCAGTGCGCCGAGGCGGTACAGATCGCCCGGCGACAGGTAGCCGCTCCCGGCGAAGAGCAGGTTGGCGCTCGAGCCCTGCGGCGTGTTGGCCGAGAAGTAGTTGGTCGCGAACAGCAACTGGAAGGCCAGCGGGGCGGCGGGCACGCCAAGCTTCACCCCCACCTCCAGGAACACGCCGAAGAGGGCCAGCAGGTGCGCGGTCTGGCTCACGAAGAGGTAGTGCAGGCCGACGTACGCCACCACCAGGACGATCCCCGCCACCGGCATGGGCAGCCCGCCCAGGCGCATCGACAGCCGCCGGCCCAGGAAGGCCATGAAGCCCATCTCGTTCAGCTCGCCGCTGATCGTGAACAGGATGGCAAACCAGATGTAGGTGGCGAGCACGTCGCCTTCCTTCGCGATGTCGCCGAGAGAGAGCACGCCGCTCACCAGCAGCCCGGCCAGGCCCAGGAAGGCGATGGCGGTGGAGTCGATGTCCAGCGCCGCGGCCGCCGCCCACAGCGCGACCATCACCACGAAGGTGACGGCCACGATCTTCTCCTCGCGGCGCAGGGGACCGAGCTCGCGCAGGGCGCGCCGGGCGGCGCGCGGCGCCTCCGGTGTGGCGGAGACCTCCGGCCGCGTCACCTTGTAGAGGACCAGCGGCAGCAGGCCCATGGCGACGAGGGTGGGCACGATGGAGGCCGCCAGCCACGAGCCGAACCCGATCTCGACCCCGTAGCGGCGAGCGATCTCGGCTCCCAGCGGGTTCGCCGCCATGGCCGTGAACCACAGCGCCGAGGACAGCGTCAGGCTGGCGATGCCGCAGAACATCAGGAAGCGGCCCAGGCGCTCGCGGCCGGGGACTCCCGGCCGGGCACCCGCCGCCTCCGCCACCGAGAGCACCAGCGGGTACAGGACGCCCGAGCGCGCGGTGTTGCTGGGGAAGGCGGGGGCGATCACGCCGTCGACCAGGAAGATGCTGTAGGCCAGGCCCAGGCTGGAGCGGCCGAAGACGCTCACCACCATGTGACCCAGCCGCTCGCCCAGGCCGCACTTCACCACCGCGCGCGCCACCAGGAAGGCGACGACGATCAGCAGGATGGTCCCGTTGGCGAACCCGGCGTAGGCCCGCTCGGGAGCCACGGTTCCGGTCAGGACGGCGGCGGCGAGGGCCAGCACGGACGCGGTGAGGATGGGGAAGGCCCCGATCACCACCGAGACGATCGCCGCCGCGAAGAGTGCGAACAGGTGCCAGGCGGCGGGGACCAGGCCGCCGGGCGGCGGGACGGACCAGAGGACGAGCGCGAGCGCCACGCTGGCCGCGCGAAGCAGGCCCGCGCGGCGCGACCCGCCAGACGAACTGCCGGCGGCCTGCTCTGGCCCGGCGGCCTTCGCGGGTTCGACCGCGGGGACCCCGACGACGCTCATCGCCGCCTCAGGCGGGCCGGCCCTGGCCCGTCATGGCCGCGGGATCGAGCACCTTCGCGATCTCGGCCTCGCTCAGGATCTTCTTCTCCCGCAGCAGCTCCAGGATGCCGCGGCCCGTCTTCATGGCCTCGGCTGCCAGCTCGGTGGCGCGGTCGTAGCCGATCACCGGGTTGAGCGCCGTCACCGTGCCGATGCTGTAATCGACGTAGTGGCGTGTCACCTCGGGGTTGGCGGTGATGCCCTCCACGCAGTGGACGCGCAGGGTGCGGGCCGCGTTCATGAACAGCGTCTGCGCCTCGAAGATGCAGGCCGCGATCACCGGCTCGAACACGTTGAGCTGCAGCTGGCCGGCCTCGGCGGCCATGGTCACCGTGAGGTCGCTGCCGATGACGCGGAAGCAGACCATGTTGACCACCTCGGGGATGACCGGGTTCACCTTGCCCGGCATGATCGAGGAGCCCGGCTGCTTGGGCGGCAGGTTGATCTCCCGCAGGCCGCAGCGCGGGCCGGAGGAGAGCAGGCGCAGGTCGTTGCAGACCTTCGACAGCTTGATGGCCAGGCTCTTCATGCACGAGGAGTAGAGGACGAAGGCCTGGGTGTCCTGGGTGGCCTCGATCAGGTCGGAGGCGAGGTGGATGGGGAAGCCGGTGATCTTCGCCAGGTGGGCGGCGCAGCGCTGGGCGTAGCCGGCGGGGGCATTGAGGCCGGTGCCGATGGCCGTCGCGCCCATGTTGACCTCGCACAGCACGTTCTGGATGCGCTCCAGCGCCGCCACCTCGCCGGCGAGCGTCTCGGCGAATGCCTCGAACTCCTGCCCCAGCGTCATCGGCACCGCGTCCTGCAGCTGGGTGCGGCCCATCTTGAGGATCGACGCGAACTCCTTCCCCTTCGCCCGGAAGGCGGCAATCAGCTCCCTCATCGCCGCCACCAGCTGCACGTTGCCGAGCGCCATGCCGACGTGCAGCGCGGTCGGGTAGGCGTCGTTGGTCGACTGCGAGCAGTTGACGTGGTCGTGGGGGTCGCAGTGCGCGTACTCGCCCTTGTGGTGGCCGGTGAGCTCGAGGGCGCGGTTGGCGATCACCTCGTTGGCGTTCATGTTGGTCGAGGTGCCAGCTCCGCCCTGGAAGACGTCGAGTCGGAACTGGTCCTGGAGCTTCCCCTCGATCAGCTCCTGGCAGGCGCCTTCGATGCCCTTCAGGATCTCGGGCGAGAACTGGCCGCACTCCACGTTCGCCCGTGCTGCAGCCAGCTTCACCATGGCGAAGGCCTTGATGACGTTCGGGTACAGCCGCAGCTCCACGCCGGAGATGTGGAAGTTCTCGAGCGCCCGCGCGGTCTGCACGCCGTAGTACGCCTCGGCGGGTACTGCCTTGTCCCCGAGCAGGTCGTGCTCGAGGCGGGTGGCGGTCTGTGACATGGCGGGTCTCCTCTCACGTTCCGGACGTGCTTGCTCGACGGCGACGGCCTACTTGACGCTGTAGCCGCGGCCTTCCAGGCAGGCGCCCCAGGCCTTCTTGAAGGTGTCCTTCGCCGTCGCGTCCTGCGCCTTGGCGGCCTGCTGCGCCTGCTGCGCGGCCTGCTTCTCCGCCTTCTTCTGGGCGCGGCGCCCCTTGGCCGCCCCCACCGCGGCGCCCGCCGCGGCGCCTTCGCCGGCGTCGAGACTGCCCTCGTCACCGACATGGCGTTCGTCGGAGACCGCGCCGACGGCCGCTCCCTTCGCGGCCCCGCGCGCCGCGCCCTTCACCGCTCCGCCCTTCGGCACGTCGGGCGCCTGCGCCTGGGTCGGCGGCGCCGTCGGGTCGATGTTGGTCTGCTGCCGCGCCCAGCCGTAGCACTCCGCCTCGTCCTTCTTCTGCAGGTCGGGCGCCTGGCTCTTCGCCGCGTAGACGAAGAGTCCCAGGTCCGCCGGCGCGGGCTGAGGAGCCGCCGCAGCGGGAACGGCCGGCTGGGTAGCGGGGGCCTGCGCCGCCGCCGCCACGCACAGGGCCCAGGCGGCGGTTCCCGCCAGCAGGAATGCAGTGTTCTTCATGTCCGTCCTCGCTTCCTCCGGAGGCGGTCAGGCCTTCGGCTTCGACAGGATCGTCTTCGTCTTCTCCAGGAACTTCTTGACCGCGCCTTCCATGGCGCCGCCCATCTTGCTGCGCTTGACGCCGCCGAAGGCGCCGCCCAGCGAGTCCGCGCGCACGCGGTCGACCTGCACGACGTAGGCACCGTTCGGGTCCTTGGCGTAGGTGGTGAGCCCCAGGCCGCCGTTGAAGTAGTGGCTGGCGTAGAGCTGCTTGGAGGCGATGACCGCGTCCTCGCCGCCCTGGGGGGCGTAGGCGACGATGTGGGTCATGGTCACGGTCGGCTTGAGGCCGAAGTCGGCGAGCGCCCAGAACATCACGTCGCTTCCCCCCGCCAGCTTGGCGTTCGGGTAGTCGCGCAGGTACGCGGTCAGCTCCGGATAGATGGCGATGAGGTTGCTGGCGTTGCCCAGCAGCGACTTGAACTGCTCGTCGATGCTGACCGCCGTCGACTTGTCCTCCATCGCCTTGAAGGCGGCCGTGCCCTGCGTGGTGTAGCCGGTCATGGCGGCGAAGAGCCGCTGGCCGGCGAGGGCGTTGACCTGCTGGCCGGCGTTGGGCGACTTCCAGTCGATCTTCGACTGCAGCTCCGCCAGGCCCGGGCCCGCCAGCTTGAGGGCGCACTTGCCCGGCTTGCAGGCCTTGAGGTCGGAGAGGTCGCTCTGCGGGATCTCCACCGCCGTGAAGTCGGCCGCCTGGGGCGGGTTGTGGATGAGCCCGATCTTGCGCTTGCCGTCGTTGCGGAAGCTGTTCACGTCCTTCGCCATGTCCAGGAACGCCTGGCGGGTGGCGTTCACCTTGACGATGCCGACCACCGCCACTTCCGCGGTGTCGTTCGCCGCCACCATCTCCGTCTTCAGCACCCTGCTGATGACCTCGCCCCGCTCCAGCGCCGCCAGCTGGACGGCGTCGAAGCCGACCTTCTTCGCGAAATCCGGCACGCTGGGCCGGGCGGCGCGCGCGGCCGGCTGCACGGCCGCCAGACACACAGCCGCAGCCGCCAGCACCGGCAGGAACCGGTTCCCTGTCCTCATCTCTCCCTCTCCTCTCTTCGCTCTCGACACGATCGACTCGCTTCGGCTTCGATTCCGGGAAGGGGCGGGGAGCCGCCGGGGCCTGGGGGCGGCTCCCCAGAGGTCCCCTAGAACCGGAAGGCGAGCCCGCCGCCGAGCTCGAACTGGTTCGCGTACTGGGCGTTGCCGAGCGTGTAGCAGCCCCAGTAGGGATCGCACCACCAGCCGGCCGCGTCGGTCTTGATGTAGGTCGGCGTCCAACGGCCCTCCAGCCGGATGCCCACGTTCTTGCTGGGGAACACCTTCACGCCCACGGCCCAGGTGCTGGAGAACTTGGTGTTGCCGCCGATGCTGCGGGCGTTGCCGCCGAAGCTGGCGTTCACCGAGCCGAACTGGGTGGCGCCCAGGCCCAGCAGCACGTACGGCTGGACCTTCTCGGACTCGCCGAAGTTGTAGGCGAAGTAGCCGTGGTAGTTGTGGAGCGTCTCGTCGCCGAGGTCCGCAGTCCTCGACGGCCCGGAGATCTGGAGGGTGCTCGCCTGCTGGCCGTAGAGGAAGCCGACCTCTGCGTTGTGGGTGATCATGTAGCCGAGCCGGAGGTTCCAGGAGAACGAGTCCTTGGGGTCGATCCGGCTGAAGTCGTCGCCGGCCACGGTGACCGTCCCGCCGCTCACGCCGTCGCTGAAGGTCCAGCCGGCGGTCGCGCTGACCTCGACCTTCCCCTCGTTCTGGGCCCAGGCGGCGGAGCCCACGAGACCGACCATCATCGTCAACAGTACCGTCTTGCGCATCATTGGTTCCTTTCTCGCGTCCATCACAAAGGGACGTCCCTGAACGACGCTGACCCTGGTCACTCCACGCTGACGATGAGGGCCTGGGTGTACGAGATGTCGATCTTGTCGCCCGCCTTGACGCCCTCCAGCCTCTCCGGGTGTGCCGCCTTGTAGGTGGTCACGTGGCCGTCGGGGCCCGTCACGGTGATCGAGGGCGCCTTGGGATCGACCGCCTTCACCTCGACGGTGGCGACCTGCTGCTCCACGATCGCCCCGCTGGGCTTCACGGCCTTGCCGGCGACCCTCGCCTTGCCGGCAGGAGTCACCGACGTGGGCGCCGGCGCGCCGGGCTTGCGCACCTCCATCACCAGCGCCTCGTGGTAGCGCGCCGACAGCCGATCGCCGACCTTCAGCTCGCCGAAGCGCTTGACGTCCGGCTTGACGGCGAAGGTCTGCAGGTACCCGTCGTCCGTCTTGACCGTCACCTCGCGGGTGGCCGGGGCGATCGCCTGGATGGTGCCCTTGACCTCGATCACGCTCGTCTCGGTGACCGTCTGTCCCGCCAGCGCCAACACAGGCAGCACCAGTGCCGCCGCCGCAAACACCGCAGTCTTCTTCATGGCTTTCCCTCGACCTCCTCGATTCCTTTTCCCCGCTGGTTCGGCATCGCCGGCCCTCAAAAGGACAGCGCGAGCTGCACGCCGCGCTCGTCGACGCCGATCACGGGCGAGACCCGCAGGACCGCCGTCCTGGCCGCATTGCCCGGCGGGCGACCGTTCACCCGCACCACGGCCCGCCCCACGATCACGCCCAGCGTCGCCCCCGCCACCACGTCGCTCAGGTAGTGCTTGTCGCGCACGATCCGCGAGGCGCCGATGGTCGCCGCCACCGCGTAGGCGGGAACCCCGACCGCCCAGCCGTAGTGCAGCTCGGCCACGGTCGCCAGGGTGAAGGCGTTCGAGGCGTGGCCGGAAGGGAACGAGGCGTTGTTGGAGCCGTCCGGCCGCTCGCGCCCGACCGCCACCTTGAGCAGCGACGTGTAGCCGAGGTTGACGATCGAGGCGTCGACCATGTCGTATCCCATCGCCCGCAGGCGCGTCTGGTGGCCGAGCTCGCCGGCGGTGAACAGCCCGACCACCAGCACCGAGGTCGGCCAGCCCCCCGCCGTCTCCAGCGTCTTGCCGAAGCTGCTGTCGGGGTTGGCCAGCGAGGAGCGCACGTCGTCGTCCCAGATCGAGGCGATGCCCGCTGCGCCACCGCCCACCACCGCCACCTTCAGGCTGTCGAGGTGAAAGACGCCGACCGTGCCCCGGACCAGGTTGAGGGGCAGCTTGCCGAGCGTGCGCCGGTCGGGAACCGCCTCCGGTTGCCCGGCCGCAGGGGCGACGGTCGCGGTCGGCGGCGGCTCGGGCCCGAAGGCGGCGTCGGCCCTCGCGGAAGCCGCGGGGAGCCCCAGGAACAAGGCCCCCAGCAGCAGACGGCTGCCGCGCCGGCCCAGAAGCCCATTCGGACGCAAGGGAGACCTCTTCAGAAGGAGTACCCCCCTTTCACGTGGAAGCTCACCACCTTCTGGGTCCGCGTGGCCATGGCGGGCCGCCGCTCCTTCATCGCCCTGCCTTCAAGCGCGTGCACCACACCATCCGCAGCTTCCTTCTGCACTCGGGATGCCGGGACAAGGCCCTCCGGCACGCGGCTCCAACCTCCTGCAATAATGGGAGTTAGTGGGATCGCGCGCACGCGCCAGCCCCCCCCGGGGGGCCCGCCCTGCTAGCCCGTCAGCAGCGCTGCCAGCGTGCGAGCACGGGAGGTATAATCGCCGCCCGTTTCAGCCAAATTGGCCGGACCGGCGCGACCGCGGTGCGGCCGCGAGCCGGGCGCGCGAGGAGTGGGGTACAGGCGTGGCCAAGCCGGGCAGCAAGCCCTCCAACGGCGGCACCGAGCAGCGGACGCGGCTGCGATTCGAGGGGCTCCTCGCCGAGGTGGCCGTTCGATTCCTGAGCCAACCCTCGGCCCGGGTGGACGAGGAGATCGACCGCGCGCTGGCCGGCCTGGTCGAAGTGTTGGAGGTCGATCGCTGCAGCCTGGCCCTCTTCTCGGCCGGGCGGCGTGACCTGACGATCGAGTACAGCCGTGCGCGGCCCGGGGTGCCGACGGTGCTGCACCAGGAGCTGTCGGCGATGCTTCCCTGGTACGCGCGGCAGGTCAGCGAGGGTCGCCGGGTGCAGTTCGACTCGGCCCGCGACCTGCCGCCCGAAGCGGCCGCGGAGAGAGCGTACGCGGCGGCGTCGGGGCTGCGCTCGCACGTGGCGCTGCCGCTGCTGGGACCCGAAGGACCGCTCGGCGTGCTGGGCGCGGCGAGCTTCGCCGCAGAACGCCGGTGGTCGGAGGAGTTCCTGTCGCGCTTCGAGGTGCTGGCCGGCGCCTTCGCCTCCGTGCTGTACCGGCGTCGAGCCGAGCAACGCATCGACCGGGCGGAGGAGCTCAACCGCTCGGTCCTGCGCTCGCTGTCGAGCGAGGTGGTGGTGCTCGACGGGCAGGGACGGGTGGTCGCGATGAACGACGCCGCCCGGTACTCGCCACGGCGGGAGCTGTTCGCGGTGGCCGAAGGCACTGACTACCCCGCCGCGCTGGCGGCCGCGGCAGCCGGGTTCGCGGATGCTCCCCGCCTGGCCGAGGGCATCCGCTCGGTCTTGTCGGGAGGCTCGCCGCGGTATGACGCGAGCTACGGCGTGGCGGCGAGCTCGGCGCCTCATCACTACCTGCTCGGGGTCACGCCGCTGGAGGGCCGTGCCGGGGCGGTGGTGATGCACACCGACGTCTCGGAGCTGGAGCGCGCCCGGGCCGAGCTGGAGCGGGGGCTGCGGGAGGCGGAGGAGCAGAAGGAGAGGCTCGAAGCCGAGGTGGTGGTGCTGCATCGCGAGGTCAGCCGCGCCCACGGTTTCGACACCATCGTCGGCCGCAGCCCCGCGCTGCGGGGCGTCCTGGCCGAGATCGAGCAGGTGGCGCCGACGGAGTCGCCGGTGCTGCTGCTGGGCGAGACCGGCACCGGCAAGGAGCTGGCCGCCCAGGAGCTGCACCGGCGCAGCCGCCGGCGCGAGCGCCCGTTCGTCACCGTGAACTGCGCTGCCCTGCCGGCGAGCCTCATCGAGAGCGAGCTGTTCGGACACGAGCGGGGGGCCTTCACCGGGGCCGTGCAGCGCGCCGCCGGCCGATTCGAGGTCGCCGACGGGGGCACCCTGTTCCTGGACGAGATCGCCGAGCTGCCGCCCGAGGTGCAGGCCAAGCTGCTGCGGGTCCTGCATGGCGGGGACTTCGAGCGGCTCGGCTCTTCGCGCACGATCCGGGCGAACGTGCGGCTGGTCGCCGCCACCAACCGCGACCTGCAGGGCGCCATGCGGGACGGCCGCTTCCGCCCCGACCTCTACTACCGGCTGAGCGTCTTCCCCATCGTCCTGCCCCCGCTGCGGGAGCGGCGGGAGGACATCCCGCCGCTGGTCTGGCACTTCATCGCCCGCAAGCAGAGGCGGCTGGGTCGCTCGGTGAGGAGCGTCCCGGATTGGCTGATGGACGCCCTCATGGCTCACTCCTGGCCGGGCAACGTGCGCGAGCTGGAGAACGTGATCGAGCGCGCGCTGATCCTGACCGAGGGGGAAACCCTGGCGGCCGACCCGATCCTGCTACACGAGCTGCGGGCCGTCGACTCCACCCGCGTCTGAGCGAGGCGACGCTTCCGACTCCGGGAGGTACCCTGCGGATTCGGTCAGAAGCTCCAGCCCAGCGCGAAGGTGACTCCGTAGTCGTTCTTGACCGCGGTCTCGGTCGGGGGCTTGCTGTCGTAGCTGTCGTACCCGCGCAGGGTGAGATAGAAGTCGCGGACCAGCTCGCGCTTGATCTGTCCCTGCAGTTCGAAGCGCCAGCGGTCGGACTCCGTGAGGCTGGCGTAGCCGGCGGCGAGCAGGGAGATGTCCACCTTGGGGAAGTCGTAGGCGAAGCGGTCGTAGGCGAGGGCGGCGGTCGCCTCGAGGTTGGTGGTGCTCTCCCCCTCCACCGGCTTCTCACGGTTGAGGCTCAGCCCCAGCCCCAACAGCAGGCGGTCGTGGCGGCCCAGGAACAGGTAGCGTCCGCCGCCGGCGGCCGGCGAGCTGCGCAGGTCGAAGCCGAGGGCCTGGTTGCGCTCGAGCTGCCCTTGCGCCAAGGCGACCCAGAGGCCCTGGAAGCGCCGCTGGTAGCCGACGGAGAGCACGCTGCGGCTGGTGTCCTCGACGCCCGGCTGCGACGTGAGGGTGGTGTTGCCGCTGATGGACACCTCGAACCCCGGCTTCCGCATGGCGACCGTCGCCGAGACGTCGAGCGAGAACAGCTCGCTGGCCTTCGTGTAGCTGGCACCGGCGTCGAAGGAGCCGTCCAGCCGCTTCCAGAAGCTGGCGCCGATGCGGTACACGCTGACCACGTCCAGCAGGGGCACCACCGTCTCCACGCCACCAATGGACACGATGCGCATCTCCCCCGGAACGGCGGGCGGCTGCAGCGCACCGGCGTACCGTCGGCCGTCCAGGGTCTCCACGTCGAAGAGCGCGGCGGCGGCGATGCTCTGCAGCTTGTCCCACTCGATCTGCAGGGTGCCCATGTCGTCCGTCTTGAATGCGAGCTTGCCCCGCTCGAGCTGGTCCACCTCGCCGGTGAGGCGATCCCCGTTGCGCAGCACGACCACGTCCGTCTTCGGCGCTGCCGGCGCCGGCGTACCCGTCAGCACCGGCAGCGCGAGGCCGACCCAGACGATGGTGAGTCGCATGGCCGGGGAACCACGCCGGGGCAATGGCGTCGGTCCCCGGCGCTCTCAGCGAGCGACTAGTCCTTCTTCGATCCCGGCGGGAAGTTCTTGAACATCTTGTCGGTGACCTTCTCCATCTTCTTGATGTTCTTCTCCGGCTTGTCCGAGACCTCGTCCGAGGCCGTGCCCCGGAAGATGAGTTTCTTCGTCTTCGCGTCGAAGATGTCGGTGACCAGCGTGCCGACCAGGTACTCGGACTCGGTGGTGGTGGCGGTGCCCATGCCCGCGCCGCCCATGCCGCGCCAGCCGTAGCCGCCGTAGCCACCCATGCCGGAGTAGAAGGTGTTCAGGCTCTTCTTCATCTGGGTCGCGCCGTGCAGGACGACCACGGCATCTGGATTGGCGTCGTCCTTCTTCCAGCCCTTCTCGGTGAGGGTCTGCTCGAACTCCTTGACGAACCGCGCCTCGCTCAGCGGGTTGTTCCAGCTGGTGCCGATCTTCACGGTGAACGTCTTCACCGTGGAGAAGTCGAAGGCCTTGTCGAAGTCCACCTTGACGTCCTGCGCGTACGCGGCGGACCCGATCAGGGCCGCCATCACGACCATCGCGAATCGACGCATCTGCATGACCTCCTCGTCCGACAGTGCCGTCTTACTATACTATTGATTGATATAGGGCTGGGCTTTACCGCGGCTTCGACGCCAGCGGGTTGCCGCCCAGCGCGTTCGAGATGTCGGCGATCGCCTTCTGCGCCTTCACGCTGTTTCCCGCGTCGTCGAGCGGCGGCGAGACGACCGCGATCCCGAACTTGCCGGGCGAGACGGCGATCAGGCCGCCGCCCACGCCGCTCTTGCCGGGCAGCCCGGTGCGGAACAGCCACTTCCCCGAGTCGTCGTAGAGGCCGGCCGTGGCCATCACCGCCAGCACCTTGGGGACGTTGGCGATCGCCATCACCTGCTTGCCGGTGACCGGGTTCTTGCCGCCGTTGGCGAGCGTGCCGGCCATCGTCGCCAGGTCCTTCGCGTTCACGGCCACCGAGCACTGCTCGGTGTAGACGTCGGTCGCCTGCATGGGGTTCGCCTTGATGAACTCGTAGGCGTACATCAGGTAGCCGATCGCCTGGTTCCGCTGGTTGGTGTCGCTCTCGGACTTGAAGACCTCCTGGTCGACGCCCAGCGCCCGGCCGGCGAAGTCGGAGTAGAAGCCGAGGATGCTGTGCCAGACCTCGTCGCGGCTCGCGCCCTTGACCATGCTGGTGGCGGTGATGGCGCCGGGGTTGACCAGCGGGTTGATCTCCGGCCCGCCGAGGGCCTTCTGCGCGAACTCGACCGCGACGATCGAGTTGAAGCGCATGCCGGTGGCGTCGACGCCGATCCGCTTCTCGATCGCCTCGGGGCCCGACTCCTCCATGACCTTCGCCATCGTGAAGACCTTGGAGATGGACTGGATGGAGACCTCGGAGCTGATGTCACCGGCCGTGTAGACCTTGCCGTCCGTGGTCACCAGGGCGATGCCGTAGATCTTCGGGTCGACCTTGGCCAGGGCGGGGATGTAGTCGGCGTTCTTGCCCTCCTGCAGGTCCTTGTACTTGTCGTAGGCGGCCTGCAGCGCCGCCTTGATGTCGGCCTCGCTGTAGCCCGGCAGGGCCGAGGCGGCGGCGACCGGCGCCTTGGCGACGGGTTTCGGCGGCTTGGCGGCAGCCGGGGCGACCGCCACCGCGGTCGCCAACGCCGCCACCGAAGCGACGAGCAGGGTGCGTCGGATCATCACTTGCCTCCCAACTGGTACTTGAAGCTGTACTTGACCGAGAACTGGATGCGCACGTCGTCCGAGCTGAACCCGTCGCTGTAGTTCTCCCGCTTGCCCCACTGCACCTCGGGGCCGAGGAACAGGTTCGCCACCGGGTAGTAGAGGACGTTGGCGAGGGCGTACTGGCCGCGCTTGAACGCCGAGGCCGCCTGAGCGTCGGTGTTCTTGATGTCCACCAGCGAGTAGCCGGCGCTGCTCGTGAACTTGGCGTTCCAGTTGAAGTCCATGAAGGCGACGATGCCCAGGATGGGCAGCGGCTTGCCGACGACCGGCGTGACCGCATTGCCGGGGTTGTTCTGGATGCCGACGTCGACCGGCGCGTCGTTCCAGTAGTTCTCGACGCCGTGGCCATAGGCGACCTGCAGCCGGGCGACGTACTTCTTCTGGATCTTCAGGTTCGAGCTGACGTTGAAGCCCCAGCCCGTCGCCTTGCCCGACAGGTTGTACTGGTCCCCGTTGAGGTCGTCCCACTGCATTCGGCGGAGGATCCCGGCCACCTGGAGGTGGCCCCAGTCCCTGGCCAGGCGGACGTGGCCCGAGAGGTCCGGCAGCGGGAAGCGGGCGGTCACGCCCGAAAGCTCGATGCGGCCGGCGTAGACGCCCTGGTCGGCGCTCGCGCCCGGCCGCTCGATGGCGATCATGGCGTTGGAGTCGCCCTTCTGCCACGGCGTCCAGCGCAGCTGCACGTTGCGGAAGAAGACCATCCCGTTCGGGCCCCAGTACTCGATGGAGTTCGGGAACACGTCCGGGTCCATGTACGGGCTCCAGGTCTGGCCGGCGCCGAGCTGGCCCAGCTCGCCCCAGGCGTGGCGCAGGCGGAAGGTCGTCTGCCCGGCGTCGACGCCGGTGCCGAACAGCTCGAACTCGAAGATGGTCTTGAGCTCGCCGAGGCTGGTCGGCGTGTAGGTCTTCACCCCGAAGCGGCTCTGGCGGACGCCGGCGTACCAGTGCCCGTCGCCGCCGAACTCGTTCGGGTAGGCGGGCAGCTTGGTCGGCCGCATCACGTCGAACCAGTTGGGGTCGCTCTGCTTGGTCTCGTAGCCCGTGTCCAGCATCGCCGCGCCGTAGAGGTCCACGCGCGTCTTCTGCTCGGACGGCGCGTCCTGGGTGGTGGCCGCGGCGGCCGCCGGGGCGGCCGGCGTCGGAGTGGGCGCCGGCTCCGGGCTCGTGCTGTCGGCCCGCAGCGCCGGTGCCGCGGCCAGGACGAACGTGGCCAGGAGCAGCAGCCGGGCGTTCGGGAGTGTGATCTTCACGGACTCCTCCTTCTTCACTTCGGGTTCGCCTTCTCCCACGCGCGCACCTTCAGCCGAGCGGCATCGAAGAGACGCTCGTAGTTGCCCTTGCGCAGCTTCTCGCTCGCCTCAGGCTGGAGCTTCGCGAACAGCGGCGCGTACATGTCGTAGACCTTGAGGTACTTCCCCTGCTCCTTGGGGGCCACCTCGTCCGTGCCGAACAGGAACCGGTCGGGGTGACGGTTGATGAGGTCGGCGGCGGCCTGCACCGTCTCCGGTGTCGCAACCAGGTACTTCGCCACCTCGTCCCAGGAGATGTCGATGCAGACGTGGGCCAGGGTGGGATCGTCCAGCGCGCGGTCGACGATCCCCAGCTGGTCCTTGACCGGGCGCACGATGCGCCCCAGGCCGCAGTGCGCCCAGATGATCGTGGTCTTCGGATGACGCCGGAAGAGGGCACCCAGCTGGACCGCCTGGTACGGGTCCTGGCCGGGCCTGGGGAAGGGCGCGTCGATGTCGTTGTGCAGGATCACCACCAGGCCGACCTCGCCGGCGAAGTCCAGGATCCGGTCGAGGGCGGGGTTGGTGAGGCTGGCCGTCTCGCCGGCGATCTTCGCCGACACGAACTCCTTGTGGATGGTGAACTCGCCGATCCCGGAGAAGACGCCCGGGAACGTCTGCAGCACCCGCTTGATGTGGTCCGCCGCGTACATGTCGGCGGGGTTGAAGCCGGTGATCATCGGGTCGAAGCGCGCCTGCTCGGCCGGGGTCAGCGAACGGTAGGCCATGGCGATGAAGGCGTCGGTGAACGAGTAGTAGTAGAGCGGCGCGTCGGTCTGCAGGTAGTAGACGGGCGCGAAGTCGCCGGTGTTGCCGTACGACCACTGCTGCTGCAGCGGGATCCCGAAGATGGCCACCCGGCCCACCTTGTCGCCCATGATCTTCAGGAACTCGTGGATGTCCGTCCCCTGCTGCACGTAGTTGGTGAGGTGGAAGTGGGCGTCGTTCACCACGTAAGTGGACGCACCCGTCTGCGCGGCCACCAGGGCGGGTAGGCCGAGCGCGAGCAGCGTCCACAGGGCGGCCTTGGGTGCGTGTGTCATGGGCTCGTCCTCAGAAGTTCAGCTCGAAGTTCGCGTGGAAGACGTCGCCGTTGCCGCCGACGGGATACGGGACGGCCGTGTACCCGACCGGGCACTTGCTCAGGTGGATCCACTCGGCGTTCAGGCGAAGGCCCCGCTCCTTCGCCACGTACCAGTTCGCTCCGGCCCGCACCTCCGAGCCGTTGCCGTAGTGCCCGCGGATCGCAGAACCGGAGAGGTAGAGCTGCAGCGCCTTCGGCACCGCCATCGCCGAGCTCTGCACCTGGAACCCATGGTCGTCGATCGGGGCGACTCCCGAAACGTTCTCTCCCTGGAAGTCGTCGAGCCAGCGCCAGTAGTACTCGGCCTCCAGGGAAAGCCCCCTGTACTTGATGCCCCCGTCCAGGCTCGTCATGCGGTAGCGGACTTTCTCGACCGTGATCCCGGGGCCGAAGAGGTCGGGCGTGAAGATGATGCTGCCGTCGGTGAGCCGGATCTGGCTGTTCTCGATGCCGTTGGTGCCCGGCTGGCTCTGCTTGTCCTCGGTGCTGTGCGTGTAGTGGGCCGCCAGACGCGTCGCCACCTTCTCGTGCCAGTCGTAGTCGCCGAAGGTCCCGTAGAGGCCGAACTCGCCCGTGGTCGGCAGCCACTGCAGCATGAAGGAGGTGGTGTCGAAGGTGTTGTCGAGCTGCGAGGCGCTCACGCCGAGTGTCGACAGGTTGTTGGCGATCATCGCCATGTACTTGACCTTGGTCGACAGCTCGCCCTTCGCCCAGAAGCCGGTGGTGTAGGAGCCGCGGAAGAACTCGTCGGCGATCAGGCGGTCGTCGATGCCCAGCCAGTACGGGAACTGGCCCTCGGTGCTGCGGACGCTGGGCAGGCTGGTGATCCCGCCGCCCAGCGTCAGGTGGCGGTTGAAGGTGAAGCTGAGGTTGCCGGCGCCCACCACCTGCGCCGGGTCGCCCTGCGAGGGGTTCGAGGACCAGACGTAGAGGTAGTAGCGGAAGCGCGGGTCCAGGAACCAGCCGGAGAAGGGCAGGAAGAACTTGTTGAGCTGCACGTCCTCGCGCTGCTTCACCGTCTGGGTCTTGCCGAAATAGTCGACGTAGGTCGGGTCGAGGCCCTTCTGGTTGAGGTAGCGAACGTAGCTGAAGAGCCTCGCGTACATCTCGCCCTTCTCGCCCGAGAAGAGGAGGAAGCCGATGTTGGGGATGTGCTCGAGCGGCTTCCGTTTCTGGGGCTGCTGCTCCGCCACCTGCTGCAGTTGCCGGCCGACGACGAAGTCCGCGGTGCACCCGTCTGCGACCCAGACACCCTTGTCGTCGTAGCCCCAGGTCTTTCCCAGCAGGCAGGCGGCTTCCCCGCGCGATCGGCCGAGGGCCACCCCGGCCGAGGTGTCGGCCGGGCAGTACTCCCGCCCTCCGGGCTTCGAGGCGCACGAGACGACCGCCTGCGCCAGCTTCGGCGCCTCCTGCGCGCCCGTCGTCTGGACCGGCGTCGCAGGTTTGTCCGCCGGCGGGTCGTCAGGCGCCGCAGCGTGGCCGACCGGCGTGATGGTCAGGAGCAGGCCGCCCGTCAGGAGCCACCGGCTCACCGCGCCGTGAAGCATTTCGACAACCTCCCGCGAATCGTCCGGCTGCCGGACGGCCGCACCGCGACACCGACGGAGATTGCAGTTTGGATGCCCGTACCTTCCGGGACGCGGGGGCTCAGCTCCGAGGACGAATGTCCTTGTAGTAATTGTGGTTACGCGTTCAGCCCGGCCGAGCCATCACCCTGGACTCCGCATGCGCCCGCCAGCAGGCGCTCACCACTGCCAAGGTGCTGGCAGTGCGTCAAGAGTTGTGTGGATCGTCAGGCCTGGCCGTCCGTCAGGGCCTCGGCAGATCGAAGGCGCGGGCGAGCACCTCGGTCCCGGACTCGACCCCCTGCCACGAGGACTGCACGGCCGAGGAGAGCGACAGCTTCGCCAGGGTGTCCTTCACCCTGCCGGTCTGGGCGAACAGCTGCCCCACCTCGACCGAGGCCGGCATGTCGTCCTTGATCCGCGAGCGGACGCCCTTCGCCATCTGCTCGATCTGCTGGACCGCGGCCTTCAGCGACTCGCGCGAGGGCTTGTCGATCGCCTTGTTGGCCTTCGCGGCCTTCTCGCTGTCATCGCGCAGGCGTTTCGCCGCCTGCTCCATCTGCTCGACCTTGGCGGCCAGCTCCCCGTCGTTCAGGCGCGACGGCCGGGCGTTCATGTCCTCGATGGGCCAGGCGACGGCGTAGGCGTGGGCGAGCGTCGACAGCTTGGCGGCCAGGGCCACCCAGGCGCTGTCGGGGGTGAGCCCCTGCCGCCGGTTGCGCAGCTCCACGTCGCTGCCGCGCCGCAGCAGCGTGAGCACCTCGGGAGTGGCCGCGTAGTCTGGCCGGAAGCGGTCCTTGACGGCGTCGATCGATTTCTCGAAGTCCTTGAGGAAGTCCTTCACCTTGATGGTCCGCTCCGCCGAGGTGATCACGGCGTCGTCGAGGTTGCTCTTCTCCAGCGCCTGCTTCCAGGTGTCGAAGCCGCCGTCGATGTCCTGGATGTGCTTCTTCACCTGCTCGTCCGTCATCCGCTCGGCGGCCGTCGCCGCCAGGGGCAGGCCCAGGGCGATCACGACGGCGAGGGCGATGCGTCGGTGCATGCAAGCCTCCTTGGACGAGGTCCGACCCGCCGTGACCCTATGCGCGGCGCCGGCCGGGGTTAAGTTGCAGCCGCGTAAGTTACGGTTTCATCGCGCGCCCGCAGGTCACGGGCACGATACGATCGAGAAACACGAACCAGGAGGCCGGTTGACCAGCGATCGCCAGACACCCCGCAGCCACGCTCCCCGCACGCCAGCCGAGGCCGTCCGCCGCCTCGTCGCCGGCAACCAGTCCTTCGTGAGGATGGCGGAGGCCGCCGCCCGCGGAGAGAGCGTCGTCACCCGCTTGGACCCGAGCGACGTCGAGTTCGCCACCCGCTCGGGCGCGGCCCCGAAACAGCGGCCGTTCGCCGCCGTGCTCGGCTGCTCCGATGCGCGGGTGCCGGTCGAGATCGTCTTCCAGCAGCGCTCGAACGACCTGTTCGTCGTCCGGGTGGCGGGCAACGGCACCGGCCTCGGGGGCCTGGGCAGCTTCCGCTACGCGGCCTCCCAGTTCCAGGAGAGCCTGCGCCTGATGGTGGTCCTGGGGCACTCGCACTGCGGCGCGGTCACCGCCGCCGTGGACGCGTTCCTCAGGCCACGCAACTACCTGCCGCTGGCCAGCCACTACCCGCTGCGCTCGATCGTCGACGGCCTGCTGGTCGCCGTCCGCGCCGGCGAGATCGCGCTCGAGAGCGTCCACGGCTCGGGCGTGGCGAAGCGGCCGGGCCACCGCGAGGCGCTCATCGAGGTGTCGGTGGTCGTCAACTCGGCGCTCTCCGCCTTCTCGCTGGAGCAGGAGCTCCCAAACCGGCAGGTCGGCGTGGTCTACGGACGCTACGACCTGCGGACGGGACGGCTGAGCCTGCCGCTGGCGGGGGACGACGGCCCTCCGCTCACGGCCGCACCACGGGACGAGGCGGGCTTCCGCCTGCTCGGCGAACGCCTGGCGTCGAGCCCCGAGGTTACGGCCCTGCTCCGCGGTCCGCGAAAGGCCGCCTGATCAGGACCTGACCCCGGACAGGCCGAGGCCTTGGCGGTCCTCATCGAGAGCATCGACGCGGTCCTCGCCGTCCTCGAACGCGCGCGCGATGCCGTTGTCGACGCGGGCGAGGTAGCCCCGCAGCGCCGAGCGGCGCTCCGCCGGCACCTGGTCGGCCACCGTCCGGATGAGCGCCCGCATCCGGCGCATCACCTGGATCGAGCTGGCGCCGCAGTAGCGGATCTCGTCGAGGGCCAGCGCCAGGAGGTCCTCCCAGGACGGGGCCGGAACCACCACCCGCAGGCACCCCGCCGCGTCGTGCAGGCGGCCCGCGTCCAGGCTCGAGCGCCCCAGCCGCAGCAGCAGGTCCTCGATCTGGTCCAGCGCCTGCACGGCGGTGGTGGGGTCGTTGATCGCCGGCGAGAGGGCCCGGATGGCGATGTCCACCAGCAGCCGCAGCGCGTACTTCGGGTCCTGCTCGAAGGTGCGCTCGTCGCCCAGGCGCATGCACTGACGCAGCCTGCGCTCGGGAACCGCTCCGCCGTGCACGCGCAGCAGCGGCATGCCGTCGACCACCGTGTCCCCGACGGCCACCGAGGCAGTCACCACGGCGCCCTGGCGCGCGGCGAGCGCGACCAGCTTCGACAGCTCGAAGGTCTGCACGACCTTGGGGCCACCGGAGTGGGTCACCACCTGGCCGGCCGGCGGAAGCGCGCCCTTTCCGCTCCGCGGCTCCTCCACCTGCGCTTCCCCGGCGAGCGGCCGGTAGTCCGCGGCGATGACGGCGCGTCCCTGGTCCCCGACGAAGGTCAGCACCCGCGAGATCTGCAGCATCACCAGGCGGTCGATCAGCATCACGAAGAGCACGACGCTCGCCAGCAGCCAGGCGATGGCGACCCAGGTGGTGAGCAGCGGCACCTTGCCGCTGCCGCCACGGTCGATCCAGGGCAGGGCCGCGAGAGCGTACAGGAACGCGCCGGTGAACACGCCGAGCGAGTGGCGGATGATCGCCGACCCGGCCAGCCAGCCCACCAGGCGCGGCGAGTAGGCAGTGGAGCTGAACTGCACCATCACGAAGACCAGCGAGAAGACGAGGCCGGTCAGGGGGAGCATGCCCGAGGCGATCGCCGAGAGCAGCGCCAGGGCCGAGGCAGCCCCGGTGGGTGCCGCCAGGCCGGGGAGAAAGCGCGCCTCCATCCGCGGCACCAGCAGGCCCAGCAGGACCGCGGCCGCCGCGTAGAGGAAGGGCACGCCGAACGAGCCCAGCACCCGCCTCATTTCTTCCCTCTCATGCCGCCGTCGAGCCACGAGTACTGCCACGCCACCGAGATGATGCGGAAGTCGCCGCCGAAGCGGATGTAGGCGCCCTGCGCGTAGGAGATCTTGGCCGCGCCGTGCCGGGTGACCGGGAACGAGGCCGTGGCGCCGACGCGGGAGCTCCTCTGCAGCGTCACCGGGTTCTCGACCCCGTTGATGCTCGTCTTGCCGCCGTTCCAGAAGTTGGCGTCGAGCGACACCCAGTAACGCGGCCGGACGTCGTAGCTGAGGTGCAGCTCGGCCGCGGCGATCGGGCTCTGCGTCTGCACCTGGGTGCCGGTGACGTACTGGTTGTTCGAGAAGAACTCCGGGTTCTTGGTGAAGAACCAGGCGGACGCGTAGCCGTCGAGCAGGAAGCGCCCGAAGGCCTGCGAGTATCCGATCTCGGGTTTGAACCGCCAGCGGTTCGCGCCGAGGTTGATCAGCTTGGTCGGGTCGTACTGGCCGGTGGGCGCGACGACCTTGAGGCTGATACCGAGGAGCGTCTTCTGGCGCCACTTCTTCTGGATGATCTCCGGCAGCGTCATCGCCGGTCCGCCCAGGAGGTTCACGGAGACGCGGAACTGCGCGTCGACCAGGCCCGAGCGGTAGATCGAGTGCTGCTCGCCGAGCACCGTGCCCTCGAAGGTGCCGACGCCGTAGGGCACCGCGGCCAGCACGTTGGCCGAGCGGCCGAACAGACCGAAGGAGCGGTAGTACGCGAGCACCGGCACGCTGAACTTGCCGGTGGCGTCGGTGATCGGGACGGCGCCCTCGAACTGCAGGTCGCCGGAGTTGTAGGAGTAGCTCAGCGTGATCGCGTTCGACCCCAGCGGCGTGATGACGTACGCGCGCGGTGAGAGGTCCTGGGCGCGGACGGTGGCGCCCGCGGTGAGCGCGAGCGACGCCAGCGCCAGCCGAATCGCCCGGGACCGCCGCCGGGTCACTTTCCGCTGCCGAACAGATATCCCAGCATGAAGACCCAGCGCGAGGTGCGGGTCTGTACCGGCAGGCCCTGGCCTATGACAGGCACGGCCGGCGGCAGCCCCGCGAGGAGGAAGTCGAAGCTCTTGCTGCCGAAGGTGTACTCGAGGCCCAGGCTGAAGCGGCTGCTGCCCAGGTTGAAAGCCGTCCCGCCGGTCACGTGGTAGAGGTCCTGGTTGGAGGTGGCGGCCTCGTCCGCCCTCACCTCGGGAGAGGCCGAGAAGTCGGTGCGGACGCTGGCGTACACCGCGGTGGCGCCGGCGGACGGCCCGCGTTCCGCGCTCACTCCGCCCAGCCAGTACTCGACCGCGGCGCCCGCGTTGAAGACGCTCTTCAGGCTCTGCACGAGCGTGATCGGCCCACCGGTACTGGTGGCGGTCTGGCCCCGCAGGACGTCGAAAGTCCCCACGGAGGCGAACCACTCCCCCGTCGCGTGCACCTGCAGGCTGCCGCGGCGCCAGGAGCCGCCGGCGGACACCGACCACGGCGACTTGTAGTTGGAGTGGAGGTTCTCGTCGAGGCCGTTGAGCAGCAGGCTGTCCGGGTGGCCGTCACCGTTCAGGTCGACGCCGGTCGCCGACCGGGTGAAGCCGGCCTTGCCGCTGCCGAAGAGACCGGCGCTGGGCGTCGTCACCGCCAGGCCCAGCCGCACGGGCTTCCCTTCCCAGGCGACGCCGAGCTTGCCCAGGAGCTGCCAGTGCGAGTAGTCGAAGTCGTCGACGACCTGGGCGGTGACGCCGCTGGCGTCGGGGTTGTTCACCTGCAGGCTCTGCTCCCAGCGCACCCGCTGGCCACGGTAGACGCCGTACAGTGTCGCGCCCACGCCCACGGTGTCCGAAAGACGGTGGCTCAACGTCAGCCCGCCCCAGGTCTCGCCCATGCGCTCGTCGAACAGGGTCTCCAGCCCGTAGCGTCCGCTGGCCGTGGTGTCCCCGGCGAACCGCTGGTCGATGCGCAGGTTGAGCTGCTGGCGGGTGAGGATGGAGAACGCCATGCGGGTCCTCTTGCCGAACCAGCTGTCCGGAAAGCTGAAGGCGACGAAGCCGGGGAAGGTGTCGAAGTCGGTGATCGACGTGTTGAGGAACTGCCCGCCGCCGGTGGGCTTGATGGTGAACGTGCGCATGCTGAAGCCCTGGACCGACAGCAGGAACTCGGGGTTGTCCGCCAGGGCCAGCCCGCCGGGGTTGTAGTACGTCGCCGACAGGTCGCGGGTGCTGCCCACCACCTGCCCGCCCAGGAGCTGGCCGACCGGCCCGTATTGGATGTCCCAGTACTGCGAGTCCTGGGCGCGGCCGGCGGCGGCCGCGCCCAGGAGGACCGCGAGAGCCGGCACGACGATCCGCCAGGCGAGAGACTGCTGCCCGTCCGCGGTGGTGCCGGTCATCGCGTCACTTGACGGTGATCATCACGGCCTGGGTGTACGTCACCTCGACCTTGTCCCCGACCTTCACGCCCTCGAGGTTCTTCTTGTCCTCGACCCTGAAGCTCGCCTTGTGACCCTCGTCGGTGAGGACGGTGACCGACGGCACCTTGGGGTCGATCGCCGTGATGGTCACCGTCGCCGTCTGTTGCTTGGCGATGGTGCCACCCGGCTTGGGTCCCGTGCCCCGCGTCACCTGCGGCTCGGTCGTCTTGGGCAGACCGCTGGGCTGGCCGGGCTTGCGGATCGTGTAGGCGACCGACTCGTAGTACTTGAAGGTGACGGTGTCGCCGACCTTCAGCTCGTCGAAGCGCTTCACCTCCGGCCCGCAGTAGATCGTCTCCTCGACACCGTCCTTGTCCTTGAGTGTGACCATCCGGCCAGTGTGGTCGATGGCCTCGATGGTCGCCGTCATCTCGACGGCGTCCGTCTGGCTGACCGGCTTCTGGGCCCGCGCGACGAGCGGCAGGGCCAGCAGCGCTGCAAGCAACAACACGGTCTTCTTCATCTCTGACCTCGATCTGCTGAAATGAACGGCTCCATGTCCTGCACGTCACGCGGGAACGAACCCGCTACTTGGTGAGGCCTTCCTTCTTGAGCTCGGCCGCCACCTTGGCCGCGAGCTCCTTGACGAACGGGCCGACCTTCTCCGGGTTCGTGGTCTCGCTGCGACCGGCCCAGACCAGCTTGTCCTGGGCCATGCTGTAGATGAGCGTTTCCACGTAGACGATGGTGTCGGTGGTGACGTAGCTGGGGCTGTAGGCGCCGCCCCAGGCCCAGCCATAGTAGCCGCCGCCCGCCCAGTAACTGCCGTAGTACGGCGCGGCATACATGCCGCCGGGGGTCGAGTTGATCTCCTTCTCCTTGCCCGCGACCCGCATGGAGACGACGCCGGCGACGTTCGCCTTCTGCAGGAACTCCTTCGCCTTGTCCTTGTCCTGGATCAGCTCCTTGGGGATCAGGCTGTAGGCGGAGATCCCCACCGCCCCCCGGGCGGTGAGCTCGCGGGCGAGGGCGTCCTCGGCGCCGAAACGCACGCTATCGTCCTTGGTGATGCAGAGGGCCGCCACCTTCTTGCCCTTGAAGCTCTCGGGCTGGGCCCCGGGGGCCTTCCAGGTCGAGTTGAACGTCGTGGCGGCGCAGCCCACGGCGACGAGCGCCGCGGCGGCCACCAGTCCGGCCCTGAGCGTCCTTGACATCGATCCTCCTTCGAGCCTTCCTGCCGGCTCGTGTCGTACGTGCGTGGCGGCTACTGCCGGGTTGCGAACGAGACGTAGGCCCGAAGCTGCGGGTTGCGCTGGACGATGTGCTGGGCCACGCTCTGGCCGGTTGCCGAGTCGATGATGGCGTAGTCGCTGTTGCGCAGGAACACGAAGGCGTCCGCGCCGAACCCCAGCCGGCCCTTCACCGGCACCACCAGGCGCAGCCCTCCGGCCTGGATGTAGTGCTCGGCGTCGGAGCCCTGCGTCCCCGACACGTAGACCGAGCCGTTGGTCACGTGGATCCAGGCGAAGCGGTAGAGGGCGCTCAGCAGCGGGTGGCCGGAGACGAGGAGGTTCGCCGTCACCATGCTGCCCAGGCCCGGCCCGTAGTCGTACTCGCGCAGGCGCTCGGGGTTGGGGACCTCGGCGAGGTGGGAGTACTCCGCGTTGATGCCGCCCATGAGGATGGCGTCGGCGTCCACTCGTGTCTGCAGGCCAATGCTGTTCGAGAGGCGGAAGCGCGACGTCAACGCGCCGCCCAGGCTCTGGCCTCCGAACTCGTAGGCGCTGTTGTTCATGTAGTCGAAGTGCTGGACCAGGGCGAACACGTGGTTGGGCGAGGCGGCGCCGCCGAGCGGCCAGGAAGCGAGGTTGCCGCGGATCTGCACGTTGCCGAGCGCGACCTTGGCCCCCGTGTTCAGCTCGGCGACGAAGTCGATGAAGTCGAAGGCTCCCCGCCGCGGGTTGTCGAAGACGTTCCCGTAGCTGTGGTTCAGCAGGAGCGTCCCGTAGGTGTTGGTGTTCTCGCTGATCGAGGAGCCTTGGCCCATCACGCGCACGCCCACGGCCAGGAAGGTGGCCGAGTTCGGCGGACGCCGGTCCTGCGGGTCGACCGGGTTGTCGCCGACCTTCTTCGCGTCTCCCGTGACCAGCCGGTTGAAGCCGCGCACCGGGTCCACCACGAAGGCGCCCAGCTCCTTCCAGAACCGGCTCATGCCGCTCGCCTCGTTGTTGAGGATCTCGGAGGAGAGGCGGTACTGCGCCTCGCCGAGGGCGATGCCGCCGATGGTGGTCGCGAACATGTCGTTGAGCGACATGCGCTGGGTCTCGCCGGCCATCTCCCACTCCAGGGCGCCGAGCAGCGCGAAGCCGGTCGACCCCCAGTAGTTGACGCCGTTGGCGCGGGAGCTGTTGAAGTACGCCGCGCCGTTGAACGGATGCGTCCACTGGTTGGTCTTGAACTGGTCGGGGTCGTACTTGAAGCCGGTCTTGAGGTTGTCCCACCAGCTCCGCGGGTTCGTCTCCGACCAGTCGACGTTGCGGACGTACTGGGCGGCGACACCGGAGAGGTTGTTGATCGCCAGCACCTCGCCCGCCGCCCAGCCGAAGCTGCGCTGGACGCCCCAAGCGTCGCGCGGGCCGCCCTCGCCCGGCCCCTCGCCCCACTGCTCGCCGTTCGGCAGCCAGGTGACGCCGAACCGGCCCACCCACGACGTCCCTGAGCTGCGCGGGGGCTGCCCGACCGGCGAGAGGTCGTACTCGTTCACGTGGAAGTAGGTCATGTCCAGGGAGGCGTCCAGGAACGCCGCGCGGCCGAGCCGGAACTCGAGACCGGGGACGAGGCCGACCTGGAAACCGTCGCTCGCCTTCATCCGCTGCTGGCCCGACTCCCAGCCCTCCGGGAGCGGGTTCATCACGAAGTACTCGCTCCGCGGCCGGATGCGGGCGGTGCCCGCGTGGACCTGGACGTAGGGCCGGATCGTTCCCTTCGTGTTGAACAGCCGCGTGCCGAACAGGGAGATCTCCTGGTACCCCCACTCCGGCTCGTTCTCGTAGGGCTCCTTCATCTTGAAGGAGTCGAAGCTCACGCCGAGACCGACACGCCAGACACCGTACTGGCGGAAGAACTGGTAGTTCCAGATCACCGGGTTCCTGAACAGGTTGCCGAAGTCGCCCCCGGCCCCGCCCGTCCCCAGCAGCGTGGTGAAGCCCCAGTGCCCGCCCGTGCCGCTCGCCTTCGGCGGCGGCGGAGCAGGCGCGACGGTCGGCGTCTGCGCGAGCGCCTCGGTGTCGTCGCCGCCGTCGAGTGCCTCGGCCAGGCTGGGGTCGACGGGAGCGGGTTCGAGTCCGGCGATCGACGGGGAGAGGGACGACGGCAGGCTGGAAGCGCCGGGCGCCAGCACACCAGAGCCGGGCGACTCCGCCGGGACATCGGCGGCCCAGCCGACGACCGGAACGAGCAGAAGAGCCAGCACGGCGCCGGTGCACGAGCCGACGCCCCGGCGGGAGGGGTGGCGATGACTCGGATAGACCATAACACCCGCTGGCGAATGCGAAGGGCTTGCCTCCGGCGGCCTGCGAGGGTGTGATACCGGTAAGTGGCTGACCAGGCTCGGGTCGTGGCCGCGGCGCCGCCCGGGACGCGCATGCTCACCGAGCCGCCGGGTGCCCGCAGGCCAACACCACTGACCACCCATTAGCAGCACGCGCGACGGGCGGGGGTGCGAAGACGGCGTCCAGCCCTGCGTTTCTCTCGACCCGGGGGCATCGCCGTCGGAGGCACGTGACGTGCACGTGCCCGCGCGGACATGAGCTCGACCCAGCGGACGCTCGCCGGCCTCGGCGCCGGCGTCGCGGTCGGTCTGTTCCTCGGCGACCTCGCCCAGCCGCTGCGCATCGCCGGCGACGCCTTCGTCCGGCTGCTGCAGATGACCGTGCTGCCCTACATCGTGGTGTCGCTGATCGCGGGGATCGGCAGCCTCGACGGGGTGACCGCGCGGCGGCTGTTCCTGCGGGTGGGCGCGCTGACCGCCGCGGTGTGGGCGATCGCCCTCACGGCGATGTTCGTGCTACCGCTCACCTTCCCGCCGATCGTCTCGGCCAGCTTCTTCAGCACCACCATGGTCGAGGAGCGCCCGGCCGTCGACTTCCTGGCCCTCTACATCCCCTCGAACCCGTTCCACTCCCTCGCCAACAACCTGGTGCCGGCGGTGGTGCTGTTCAGCGTGCTGCTCGGCGTCGCCCTGATCGGCGCCGAGCGCAAGCAGGTCCTGCTCGAGAACCTCAGGGTGCTGGAGCGAGGCCTGGCGCGGGCCAACCGCATGATCGTCCGGCTGACGCCGCTCGGCCTGTTCGCCATCGCCGCCCACACCGTGGGGACGCTGGACTTCCAGCAGCTGGCGCGGCTGCGCGTGTTCCTGGTCTCGTACGCGGCGATGGCGCTGCTGCTGGCCCTGTTCGTCTTTCCCTGGCTGATCGGCGCGCTCACGCCGATCCCGGCGCGGCGCGTCCGCCTGGCGACGCGCGAGGTGATGGTCACCGCCTTCGTCACCGGCGACCTCTTCATCGTCCTGCCGACGCTGATCGAGCGCTGCCAGGAGCTGCTGCGCGAGCACGCGCAGCCGGGCGAGCGCGACAGCGACGCGCCGGAGGTGATCGTCCCGGCCTTCTACAACTTCCCGCACGCGGCCAAGCTGCTGTCGCTGAGCTTCGTGCTGTTCGCGGCGTGGTACTCCGAGACCGCGCTCTCGGCCGCCGACTACCCGCGGCTGGCCGGCGCCGGGCTGGTGTCGCTCTTCGGCAGCATGAACGTGGCGGTGCCGTTCCTGCTCGACCTGCTGCGCGTGCCGGCGGACACCTTCCAGCTGTTCCTGGCCACCGGTGTGGTCAACGCGCGATTCGGCACGCTGGCGGCGGCCATGCACATGGTGGTGATCGCCCTCGCCGGCACCTACGCCCTCGAGGGACGGCTCCGGCTGTCGCCGGCGCGCCTCGGCCGCTTCGCGGCCGGCAGCGCCGGCGCGCTGGCCGTGACGATGCTCGCGCTCGCCGTCGGGTTTCGCGCGCTCGGCGACGGCGGCTACCAGGGGGCGCAGCTCGCCTCCGGCATGCGGCTGCTGCGACCGCCCGCCCGGCAGGCGACGGTGCTGGCCGCGCTGCCGCCGGCGGAGACGCCCGGCCCCTCGGTGCTCGACGACGTCCGCGCGCGGGGCCGGCTGCACGTCGGGTTCGTGCCCGACCAGCCCCCCTTCAGCTACGTCAACACCGCCGGGGAGCTGGTGGGCCTGGACGTCGAGATGGCCTACGCGCTGGCGGGCGAGCTCGGGGTCGCCGTCGATCTGGCGCCGGTCGACCGCGACCGGCTGCAGGAGGTGCTGGGGCGGGGACAGGTCGACCTGGTGATGGCCGGCGTGGCGGTGACCACGGAGCGCGCCAGCCGCATGACGTTCTCCCCGCCCTACCTCGACGAGACGCTCGCCTTCCTGGTGCCGGACGAGCGGCGCTCGGACTTCGCCAGCGCCGAGTGGGTGCGCTCGCAGCCCGGGCTCCGGCTGGGCGTCCCGGACCTCCCCTCCCTGCGCCAGCTGGTCGCGCGCGAGTTCCCGCAGGCCGCGCTCACGGACGTGCCGCTCGACTCGGCGAGCGCCGCTCTGTCACGCAACGACCGGCGCCTCGACGCCCTGTGCCTGACCGCCGAGCGCGGCTCGTTCCTGACGCTGCTGCACCCGCAGCTCTCGGTGGCGGTTCCCCACCCGCTGGACGTCAAGATCCCGCTCGCCTACCCGGTGGCCCGCCACGATGCCGAGCTCGCCCGGTTCCTGGGCGTCTGGATCGACCTCAAGAGGAAGGACGGCACCCTCCAGGCCCTCTACGAGCACTGGATCCTGGGCCGGGACGCCAGGATCAGCGGCCGGCACTGGTCCGTCCTGCGCGACGTGCTGGGCTGGCAGCGCTGACCGACTACCTCTTCGACCGCGATTCACCTGCAATCCGCGGGAAGGCGCCGCGGATGCGGCCGGAGTGGTACTGCAGCTCCCCGCGAGTGACGGCTTCGCGCAGCTCGGTCGCTGACCCCGAATAGGGAAGGCCGTCCCTGGCCAGCACAGCCCGACCGGATTCCTCGGCCGGCAGCAGTCCGATCACCTCGCGAGCGTCCTCCAGGGCCATCTTCCACTGCTGCGAGAGCTGTTTCGCGTCCGGCAGCTCGTCACCTTCGAAGGCGAGCGCCCGCAGCTCTTCGCCCGAGTAGCGCGCCGATCGCGCTGCCAGCTCGACGATTGCAGCGGGACTGAACCCCGGGTCCTTGCCACACGCCGCCCAGGCGAGATACCCGAGCGGCTGAACCTCACGGTGACAGGTGAGCGTGTCCACGAAATCCCTGGCTTCGACCCTGCCCACCAGCGCGAGGACCTTGCCGGTCGCGAGGTCGAAAGGATGCAGCACGAGACCCAGCTCCTGGTGCTCCACCAGCGGGAAGAAGCGGTAGGCGCTGTCGTGCGCCCACTGGATGACGACCGCCTCGTCCCGCCGTCGCACCTCGGCCTCCACGAAGGTGGGGCGCTCGCGGATGACGTGCAACGCGTAGCCTGCTTGCTCGAGCGAGTCCCGGTCGGCTGCCCAGGATACTGCGAGCGCCTGCTCAGTGTCATGGAACAGGTCGATGTCACGCGACAGCCGCGGGGCTCGCAGCAGCGCGTTCAGGGCGACGCTCCCGGCAACGTAGCTTTCTCCGCTACGGATGCGGTTCCCGGCTAGGAGCCGGCAGATGTCGCGCTGGAAGGGGGTGAGAGCCATCTTCGGATCCGTGCGGCGCGCTGGAAGCCGTCGCGGTCGCCGTGCCGCTGGATCGCGTCCAGCACCCGTTGCGCCTCGGCGGCCGTCGTGGGGTAGTAATCAGCCCTCAGAAACCACAGACAACGGGCCCGGTAGTCGTCGACCAGGCGACGAAGGGCATCGTCGACCTCGGCCGGAAGCGAGCCCATGAAGGGATTGTACGCGTCCCTGTTTCGGGCAGGACGCGGTCGGAGCACGGACGGCGAAGTCGACGAGGACCCGGTTCAGCCGCGGGCCGGCCGCGCGATGCCCAGCTTCTTCATGCGGAACTGCAGGGTGCTGCGGCTCAGGCCCAGTCTCTCGGCGGCGTTGCCCTTCCCCGCCACCTTCCAGCCGCAGGCGCCGAGCACCGCCCGGATGTGCTGGCGCTCCACCTCCTCCAGCGTCGAAGGGGCGACGTGGGAGGGAATCGCCCCGCTCAGCGCCAGCCAGTCGGTGGCCAGCGTCTGCCCCTGCGTCATGATGAGCGCCCGCTCGACCACGTTCTCCAGCTCGCGGACGTTGCCCGGCCAGGCGTAGGACGAGAGCGACCTCATGAAGCCGTCGGGCACGTGCTTGATGCTCTTCCCCAGCTGCACCTGCTTGCGGGTGATGAAGTGCCAGACCAGGAGCGGGATGTCCTCGGCGCGCTCGCGCAGCGGGGGCAGGGTGATCGGGAAGACGCTCAGGCGGTAGAAGAGATCCGCCCGGAAGCGGCCCTCCGAGACCTCGCGGGCGAGGTCGCGGTTGGTCGAGGCGATGATCCGGGTGTCGACCCGCGCCATCCGCGTCGCGCCCAGCCGCTGGAACTCGCCGCTCTGCAGCACCCGCAGCAGCTTCGGCTGCGTCTCGGGAGGCAGCTCGCCGATCTCGTCCAGCAGGATGGTGCCGCCGTCCGCCAGCTCGAAGCGGCCCGGCGTGCTCTTGAGCGCCCCGGTGAAGGCGCCCTTCTCGTAGCCGAACAGCTCGCTCTCCACCAGCCCGGCCGGCAGCGCCGCGCAGTTGACCGTCACCAGACGGCTGCCGTGACGGCAGCTGCGCTCGTGGATCTCGCGGGCGATCAGCTCCTTTCCCGTCCCCGTCTCGCCCAGCAGCAGCACCGGGCTGTCGGTGGCGGCCACCTGGTTGACCTGGGCGAACACGCTGCGCAGCGCGGCGCTCGCGCCGACCACCTCGTCGAAGGCGTGCTCGGAGCGTGCCTGCTCGCGAAGCTGGAGGCGCTCGCGCTGGAGCCGGTCGCGGAGCCGACGCGTCTCATCGAGGCTGCGGCGCAGCTGCTCCTGGAGCTCGCTCGTGTCCGGCGGCACCGCCTCCGGCCACCGTGTTCCGGGCTGCCGGGCCTGGACGAGGTCGCGCCCGTGGCTTCCCAACGTGGCGGTGGAGGGGTTACTGGTCACACGGTTCACCCTTTCGGCTGAGGAATGGCGGCCGACTTCCCCTGGCAACAGGTTGCTAACAGTCATTTTTGTTAGTGCAAGGCGCATGCCCCGGTGCCCCGGGGTCGCGTCTCGCCGACGTAACTCACACGCGGACAAGTGACTTCTCTGACCGTTGATGGTGCCCGTGCGAGCTCCGGACCGCAGCCAGCGGCGACATATCGCCACTATGACGATATGCCGGCACCGCTGCTCGCATCGCCGGCCCTCCGGCCCCGAACGTCAGGACCTGGGTCGAGAGATCCCGAGGCGCTTCATCAGCGAGTTGAGCGTCGAGCGCTGCAGGCCCAGCCGCGCCGCGGCGCCGTCCCTGCCCCCGATACGCCAGCCGGTGCGCTCGAGGGTCGCCAGCACGTGCAGCCGCTCGGCGTCGGCGAGGGTGACCGGTCGCCGCGAGGACACGTCCTCCGGCTCGAAGGCGACCGAGAGGGTCCGGCCCGAGCTCAGGATCACGGACCTCTCGACGAGGTTCCGGAGCTCCCGGACGTTCCCCGGCCACGAGTGCTGCTGCAGCCGCTGCATCGTCTCGGCCGGGATGGTGTCGATGGTCTTTCCGAGCTTCTGACTGAAGGAGCAGACCGCGTCCCACACCAGCAGCGGGACGTCCTCGGGCCGCACGCGCAGCGGCGGCATCTCGATCGGGAACACCCGCAGGCGGTAGAACAGGTCGGCGCGGAACCGCCCGTCCTCCACCCTGCGGATCAGGTCGTGGTTGGTGGCGGCGATGACGCGGACGTTCACGCTGACGCTCTGCGTGCTGCCCAGGCGCTCGAAGCGGCCGTCCTGCAGCACCCGGAGCAGCTTGGCCTGCACCTCGAGCGGCAGCTCGGCCACCTCGTCGAGGAACAGCGTCGAGCCGTCTGCGGCCTCGAACCGGCCCGCCTGGCGGGTCCAGGCGCCGGTGTAAGCGCCCTTCTCGCGGCCGAACAGCTCGCTCTCGATGAGCCCGGCCGGCAGCGCCGCGCAGTTCACCGTCACCATCTGGCGGCCGGCGCGGGGGCTCATCTCGTGGATGGCCCGCGCCAGCAGCTCCTTGCCGGTGCCGGTCTCGCCGGTGATCAGCACCGCGGAGTCGGCGGGGGCGACCGTCTTCGCCTGCTCGATGACCTTGGCGATGGCCGGGCTGCGGCCGAGGACGGTGGTCGGCCCGTGGTGGACAGTGATCTGCTGGCGCAGCGCGATGTTGTCCTCCTGCAGGCGTTCCTGCAGCGTGCGCAAGCGCGCCTCGCTCTCGGCCAGGGCCCGCTCCGCCCGCTTGCGCTCGGTGATGTCCTTGCCGACGGCCGAGACGCCGAAGACCTGCCCCTGGCTCTCCAGCCGGTTGAGGGTCACCAGCAGCGTCCTCTGCTCCGAGGCGGCGGGGCACTCGCTGACCGCCACGCCGTCGCGCTCGGCCCGGGCGAACAGCTCGTGCCAGCTCGCCGCCTGGTCCGCAGGCACCAGCTCCTCCGGCACCATCCCTTCACGGACCTCGACGCCGGCGGTCGCCTTGAAGCAGGCGGCGAACGCCCCGTTGAAGCTCAGCAGCCGGTGGGTCTCGGGCTCGACGGACCAGACCCAGTCCTGGGTGCTCTCGACGATCGCCGCGAGCCGCGCCTGAGACTGGTCGAGCGCCCTCATCGCGCGCCGGCTCTCGGTCACGTCCACGGCGAGCACCGAGATGCCCAGCGTTCGGCCGTCACTCTCCAGCCGGCTGACGGTGAGCAGCATCTCCTGCCCGCCCGAGGCCATGACGTAGTCGGCGCGGAACGAGCCCTGGCCCAGCGCCCGGGTCAGCAGCTCGCGCCAGCGCGCGGCCACCTCCGGCGGCAGCAGCTCGTCGGGGGTCATTCCCTGCCGCGGGTCGACCCGGTAGCTCTCCCGCACGAGGCGGGCGAACTCCCTGTTGAACGTCACCAGCCCGAAGCGCTCCGGCTCGACCGAGAAGTGGGCCGGCGCGTGCTCGAACATCGCCGCGAGGTGCACCCGTCTCACGGCTTCGTCCCTGTCAACGCTCATCGGAACACGCCATTCTGGCCCGCCCTGCCCGCGCGCTGGCATCGCCCTGCCGACATGCTGGCCGCAGACGTTAACGCGAACGGTCTCCCAGGCGGCGGCTCCTGCCGTTAAACCTTGTGAAATCAAGGGTATGAGCGGATCTGCGGCCGGCTGGCCGAGAGGGCATCGCGCGTGCACCAGACGACGGCGTGCCGCTGCGAATCGTCACCCACGTCGAGAAGGACGCCGCGACCGCGCTGGTCCTGGACGGCTGGCTGAGCGGGCCGGAGGTCGAGGAGTTCGAGACGGTCGCCGCGTCGCGGGGCCTTCCGCTCCGCATCGACCTGGCGCACGTGACCGGGGCCGATGCCGCCGGCGTGGCGGCGTTGCACGCCCAGCGGGCACGGGGGGCGGCGCTGGCGAACGCCTCGCCCTACATCGAGCTGCTCTTGCGCGCGTACCTGGGCGAATCCCCCTCCCCGGGCGGCGCCAAGCGCGACGGCTGAGCCGGCCGCCGGTCAGCGCCGCGGCCGCCTGATCCCCAGCTTCTTCATCCTCGACTGCAGGGTGGTGCGGATGACGCCGAGCCGCTCCGCCGCCCCCCCCTTGCCGGCGATGCGACCCCTGGTGAGCTCCAGGACCGCCAGGATGTGGCGGCGCTCGGACTCCTCGAGCGTCAGCGCCTCGCCGCCTCCGACCGCGAGCGCCGCGGCGGGCACGGCGGACGCGTCGATCGCGAGCACCGGCCCGGTGCTGAGGATGACGGCCCGCTCGACGACGTTGCGCAGCTCGCGGACGTTCCCCGGCCAGGGCTGCTGCTGCAGGAGCTCCATCGTACCCTGGGCGATGGAGTCGATCGTCTTGCCCTGTGCCCGCGCGAAGTGCTCGGTGAAGGCCCGCACCAGCGCCGGGATGTCCTGGCGCCGCTCGCGCAGGGGCGGGATGCGGATCGGGAACACGTTGAGCCGGTAGAAGAGATCCTGGCGGAAGCTCCCGGCGCGCACGGCCGCCGAGAGGTCGCGGTTCGTCGCCGCCACCAGGCGCACGTCCGACCGGCGCCGCTTCGAGCTGCCCAGGCGCTCGAACTCCCCCGTCTCCAGCACCCGGAGCAGCTTGGACTGCAGCTCCAGCGGCAGCTCGGCGACCTCGTCGAGGAACAGGGTCGAGCCGTCCGCCAGCTCGAAGCGGCCGACCTGCGTGGCCACGGCACCCGTGAACGCGCCCTTCTCGTGGCCGAACAGCTCGCTCTCGATCAGCGGCGCCGGCAGGGCCGCGCAGTTGACCGTCACCATCAGCCGCTGCCGGCGCGGGCTCAGCCGGTGGATGGTCTCGGCGATCAGCTCCTTGCCGGCGCCCGTCTCGCCGGTGATGAGGACCGAGGTCGCGGTCGGGGCGACCTGCTCGACCTGGGCCAGCACCGCGGCCATCGCCGGGCTCTGCCCGACCACGTCCGGCGTGTGGCCGACCGTGACCTGCTCCTGCAGGTAGTCGCGCTCGGCCTGCAGACGCCTCCTCTCTGCTTCGGCCCGCTCCTCCGCCCTCCTGCGGTCGGTGACGTCGGTGTCCGCGCCGCGGTAGCCCCGGAGCTCCCCGTTTTCGTCCAGCAGCGGGATGCCGCTCGTCTCCAGGTGCACGATCCGTCCGCTCTTGCTCACGTTGGCTTTGACGAACGCGCGGAACGGCTGGCGGGCGGCGAACGTGGCCAGGGCGGCCGCCCTCAGCTCCTCACGGCTCTCGGGAGCGAAGAGGTCGTAGAAGTACACCTTCCCCACCAGCTCGTCCGGCGTGTAGCCCAGAATCCTCTCCACCGAAGGGCTGGTGTAGGTGTAGAGGCCGCGCGCGTCCGCCTCCCAGATGAAGTCGCTGACGCTCTCGGCCACCTGCCGGAAGCGCAGCTCGCTCTCCCGCAGCCGCCGCTCGGCCAGGACCCGGTCGGTCACGTCCCAGACCGTCGAGACCATCAGGTTGCGCTCGAGGAACGGGATGTTCATGGCGGAGATGTAGCGCACCTCTCCGGAGGGCAGCGGGACCGGCACGTCCTCCCAGTGCATGCGGCTCGGGTCCCCGGAGGTCATGTCGGCCACCACGCGGGTCTTGATCTGCTCCCGCAGCTCGGGGTGGCGGGGCCAGACGGTGTCGAAGAAAGTCAGGTGCGAGGCGATTGCGCCTCGTTCGCAGCCGTAGATCTCCTCGTACCGGGCGCTCACGAACCTGCCGACGCCGTCGTCGATGGTGTGGATCGCGAAACCGATCGGCGACTTCTCCAGGACCGTCTCGTAGTACTGAACGCTCTGCCGGAGCGCTTCCTCGGCCTGCTTGCGCTCGGTGACGTCACGGACGATCGCCCACAAGCCCTCCGGCCGCCCGGCGGCGTCGCGGGCGAGGGACGTCCGCAGCTCGACGGGGAACACGCTGCCGTCCTTGCGCCGGTACTCCTTCGTGTACACGTCGGACACGTCGCGGACCAGCACTTGCTTCTCGATGATGTCCGCCTCGAAGGCGTGCCACCGGGCCGGGGTCAGGTCCTGGTACGTGAGACGCTGCAGCTCCTCCCGCGAGTACCCCAGCATCTCCCGGTAGGCGTCGTTGAACTCCTGCAGGCGGCCGTCCATCCTCACGCTGACGAAGGCCTCCCGCATGCTGGCCAGCAGCTTCAGGAACCGGGCCTCGGCGGCCTGGCGCGCCTGCACCGCATGCTGGCGGGCGAGCGCACCGGCGAACACCCCGGCGACGAGCTGCAGCCGCCGCACCATCTCCGGCCGCCACGCGAACTCCCGCTCCACGGTGTCGAACGACAGCGCACCGAGCACCTGACCCGAGCCGGTCGCCAGCGGGACGACCAGGGTGGAACGGGTGCCGGTCTGCTCCCAGGTCCGGCAGTCTCGGGTCGCGTCCGCTGGGAGGTCGGCGGCGCGACACACGGCGACCACCTCGCCCCGCAGCACCCGCTCGAGCGTCCAGGGGAACAGCTTCGCGGCGTCGGCGGCCGGAGAGGTCGGCAGCTCCATGCCGTGGCAGTGCGTCAGCAGGAGCCGGCCGTCGGCCCCTCCGGTCGCCTGCCAGAGCGTCGAGCGATCGAGGCCCATGTGCTCGCAGACCCGGCGCTGCGCCTGCCGGA
>Ga0335071_10000315_pt1 | contig 55071 bp, 51 predicted proteins | sample Lox_Sample_15_FD_206724 | JGI IMG/M metagenome (GOLD analysis project Ga0335071, IMG submission 206724) | Soil microbial communities from Loxahatchee National Wildlife Refuge, Florida, United States - Lox_Sample_1.5 | ecosystem: Environmental > Terrestrial > Soil > Wetlands | place: USA... | reverse complement strand
CCAGGACCCGGGCCCCCTCCCCACCCCCCCTGCCGGCCGCACCCAAAAGCCCGCCCCCAAACCCGCGCCTGAGCCGCAGTCTGCTTCAGAAGATTCCGGTTACCACACTTCGCCGCCACCGGAGAGAATCCACTCGCCGGGCGACAATCCGATCACGAAAGAGCCGCCTTCGATTCCGGTTGAGGACGTCATCAAGCGTTTTGCCGAAAAAGAGGCGGAGTTCAAGGCCGAACGCGACAACTATACATATACGCAGACCTTTTCGATTCAGACCCTCGACGAGGATGGCCGCCCTGACGGTGAGCATCGCGAGACCAGCGATGTCGTCTTTACGCCGGAAGGTAAACGCTACGAGAAGGTCACTTTTGCCCCCATGGATTCGCTCCAGCGCATCCAGATGAGCAAGCAGGATTATGACGACGTTCGCAACGTTCAACCTTTCGTTCTTACAACGACGGAACTTCCGAAATACGACGTTAAATACGTTGGCCGACAGCAAGTCGACGAACTCTCCTGCTACGTTTTTGACGTGGGGCCCAAGACCATCGAGAAGAATCAGCGCTACTTCAAGGGACGCGTTTGGGTCGACGACAAAGACCTTCAGATCGTGATGACCGACGGAAAGGCTGTGCCGGACATCATCACCAAGAATAATGAGAACGTGTTCCCCAGGTTCCGCACGTATCGCGAAAACATTGAAGAGGGCTACTGGTTTCCCGTCTATACGCGTGCGGACGACTATCTCCACTTCCGGTCGGGAGACGTGCATATCCGCATGACCATCCGGTACTCAAACTATAAGCGGTATGGCAGCACGGTAAAAATGGGGACGCCGGTCGAAGTGAAGAAGTGATGCGGGAATCGATTACTACAAATTCATATTTTCGCTGCGTCAAAACTGCGGATTTTCCTGTATTCTGAAGGCAGACTAGGTCAGGTTCGTCTCCCGTCACACCGCCCGATAGCGCCCGCGGGATGGGCCCTGTACAGAGTACCAGTTGCGGTTTTAGCCAATTTAGCTGTTGATGAGACGCCACGCTGGGGTCGGATCAAGGCAGACTGGTGATGCGTGGTAGGCCGCCAGGCGCATAGCCTAAAGAGATTGGGGGAAGGACTCAACTTGAACGCTGTTGCCGCGCCATACTTGTCCCCTGTACGCGCTCGGCGGATGCTTGCTGTCGCTAGTGTCCTGTGCTGTCTTCTTTTCGCCGCTTCTTCTGCGCGAGCCAATTGCGACTACGTTCCCGCTGGAAAGTCCTTCTGGGTCCGCCTGCTTAACCCTGTCGCCTCCTACAGCTCCAAGCCCGGCTCAACCGTTCGCGCCATGCTGATTCAGTCCCCGGACTGCGGGTCGAACCCCGTATTTCCGGCCGGCCTCGAAGTGGACGGCGAAGTGGTAGCGGTGCGCAAGGTTGGCCTGGGTTTCAAGCACGACTCCGCCAAACTGGAGATCCTGTTCAATCGCATCGTTGCCGCGAACGGCTCGGTTCTTCCGATCGCCTCTCAGGTCGTGGAAATTGATAACGCGCGCGAGACCGTTCGTCACGGCGTAATTCAAGGTGTTCGTCCGACGAACACTCCGCAGGGACGCATCACGAGCGGGCTGATTCACCTTCCGACGATCAACCCTTACGGTGACCTCGGCCTGATTGTGTATCGCGCCGTTACAGTGTTGCCGGAGCCCGAAATTTACCTGCCGCCTGGCGTCGACCTTCGCGTTCAGCTGAATGTGCCGTTGTACGTCGGCGATCAGCCAGAGATTCGTCTGCCTTCTTTCGAGCTCGACGAGTATGAGCGGGGCGACATCGAAATGCTCCTGCAGGGCACGCCGGATCGTACTGCCACCTCCTCCGGCAAGGACGCTGACCTGCTGAACGTGCTCTTTGTCGGCTCCGAGCAACAACTCAGCTCTGCCTTCGTTGCCGCCGGCTGGTACCCCGGCGATCCCAATTCTTCGCACGCCTTTTTCAAGGAGTTCTCGGCATTCCTTACGCTCACCAACTACAAGACGATGCCGGTGTCCAAGCAGTATCTGAACGGCAACGCCCAGCAGTTGACGTGGCAAAAGAGCTTCAACAGCTATAACCGCCGCGCGCACCTCCGAATCTGGGAACAGTCCCGCACAGTGCTGGGCCAGGAGGCGTGGCTGGGCGCGTACACCCGCGAAACCAGCGCCGCACTCTCTCCCCGTTATCACAAGTTCATTCACCGCATTGACCGCAACCTCGACGATGGGGTCAACATGCTGGTGCGCGACCTTACGCTCTCAGGCTGCGTCGACTCGGTTCGCCTGATGCCACGGCCCGCTGTTCCCCACCTGATGGTGAACTCCACCGGCGACGAAATGCACACGGATGGCGCGCTGACGATCGTAAACTTGAAGACGTGTGATCGTCCCGCGCTGGCCGACACCCGCGCCAATCCGCAGATTCCGACGCGCCCGAATTCGCGGATCGTTCGTTATTTCCGCAACCGGGTCCTGCTGTACAAGAGTGATGTGATTCGGGGCAATATCCTCTACAGCGCCTTTGACCTTTGCCGCATGTCCATCCGGTCGCTCCGCAGGCGCCACGGCCAATCCCAGGATGACGATGACGACGACAGCCTGCCAATGTCGCCAGTCTCTCCCGAAACACTCTTCCCAGACTTTGTTGGCTTGGAGACAACGTCGCTGGTGCGGTGAGCCCCCGGGGCCCTCCCCCCTCCGCCCCTCGCTCCCTCCCTTTTCTCGCCCCTCCCCCCTCCGTCCCACTGCTCCCTCCCTTTTCTCGCCCCTCCCGCCTCCGTCCAGCTGCTCCCTCTCCTCTCGCTCCGCCCTTATCTCGCTCCTCCCTTCTCGTGATCCCCATCGCTCAGCCCGGGAACTTTTTCACACGCTCCTCCGTATCCATGCTCAAGGAGTGACACATGAACCAGCTTTCAAGGGGTTTTGTCCGCTTTGCCTCAACCATGGCCTTGGTAGCGTCCGTACTGCTCCCCATGGCTGTTCAAGCTCAGAACAATTCGAAAACCGACCAGTGGATCCATGTGCGAGTGGAGAGCAAGGATGAGGGCGGCGAGACGGTTCGCGTCAATGTCCCTATCGATATGGCAGTAAAGGTACTTCCGGCGATCAAGAAGGACAATTTTCAAGGCGGCAAAGTCCGCATTGACTGCGGTCATCTCGACGATGTCGATCTTCGCACCATGCTCGATGCCGTGCGTACGGCCAAAGACGGCGAATATGTGACGGTGCAGAGCAACGAAAATGACGTACGCGTAGCGAAAAATGCGGGGTATTTGTACATCCATGTGACCGATAAGAACCACAAAAAGGGCGGGGACGCGAAGGAAATGAAGGCCCAGCACGAATCAAAAGTCGAGGTAAAGGTGCCAATGAAGGTCGTAGATGCGCTGTTTTCCGGGGGCAAAGACGAATTGGACATAGTTGCGGCGCTGAAGGCGCTTTCGAGTAACGGAGACACTGAACTGGTCAGCGTGAAGGATTCCGAGAACACCGTGCGGGTCTGGATCGATTCGAAGAACATTGCCGACTGACGATCGCCATCTTCAGGAGAACTTGCCATGTTGTTCATCGCAAAAGCCACTCTCTGTGCAAGCGCCACGCTCGCGGTTGCCGGCGCTTATGTATTCCATGAAGGGGTCATACGCGTTGACGTCGACGAGAATCGGAGTGGTGGCTCCCACGTGCACGTCTGGGTACCCGCGACTGCGGTGTGGGGTGGGCTACGGGTTGTGCCCAGCCATTACTTCCGGCAAGCCGCGCAGCAGTCACGGCCGTATCTGCCTGTGCTGCGGGAAGTTGCCAAGGAACTCGAAAAATATCCCAATGCAGAACTGGTTGATGTGCGCGGGGCCCACCAGGAGCACGTTCGAATCTCTGTGCGAAACGGCAAGCTCTATATTGACGCGGTCGACCAAGAGAACAACATTCACGTTTCAGTTCCAACTGAAACGATCGCAGACGTGGCGGACCGGCTGGAGGATGCGGCGCCTAGCATCTGATTTTTCCAGAAACACAGAAGTCGGAGATTTGCTCCGCCCTTTGGTCTCGTCGAACGCTAGTCTTATTAAATCTGCTGCACGTCTCTTCCTGGCACAAAGTAGACTTCCTCTTGCACGGCGTCTTTCTGCCAACCAGCCCGAAAAAGAACCCCGCGGCCGTTTTCGACCATGTTCGGGTGGCCGCAGAGATAGGCCGTTGTTTCCTGCGGCTTAAGATTCCACAGTCGAGCATACTCGCGGATGAGGTCATCGACGCGGCCGGTTTCGCCTTTCCATTCCAGGTCGTCCCATGGTCGGCTGAGGGTCGGTATGTATTTGAACCATGGCACTTCGGCGGCGATTCTCTCCAGTTCATCCCGATAGCCAAACTCATACGCGCGGCTGGCACCGTGCACGCAAAACAGCCGGTGCTCTCCCGGCATGGAGGTGCCGCCCTTTTTCCAATCCTCGTAAATGGTCCGGATGTAGCTGACGTAGGGCGCAATGCCGGTCACCGTGCCGAGCAAAAAGTGATTCCTGCGACCGCTGCGCAGATCCAGGGTAAACCGGCCTTTGGCAAAGCGACGCAAGAGCAGCGGCGCGCCCTGGTCGAGGGCGTACAGAAGTGGCGTGAGTTCGCCGTTGGGCACGCGCTCCACGAAGAACTCCAGGGTCGTCTCATAAGGCGAGGAACACAGCGAGTACGGTCTTTCGATTCGTTTGCCGTCAACCTCAACACCAAGAGTGGCATATTGTCCCGCGACAAAAGAGAGTTGGCCTTCGAAAGCCACCCGGATGACGAAGAGGTCCGCGGCAACATCGCGGCGTCCGACGATCTGAGCTCTGAGGTATTTCTCTTTTCGGTCTTCTGGCCTGGCCATACAGTTTGGATTCGATTTCTCCCAAAAAAGGTGCGGGCGGGAACGACCTCTTCCCGCCCGCCATAGCCACTCAGCAAGAGTCTTGGCTACTGATTCTGTTGTCGCTGCTGTTGCATCTGCTGCATCATTTCCTGCATATCAAACTTCTTTACGGGGCCAGTGATTTTGTCCTGATAGTTGTCCAGGACCTTCACCAAGACCATGGTGTGGTTTCTTGAGATTTCTTTCACCACGCCGTAGGAGGGCACCTTGTCACTGGTCCATATCTCCGATCCGTTCTTGTCGTTCTTCCAATGCTCGCAGCTAAAGGTTCCGGCAGGCACAGTGACGCTCTCGGTGCCAACAGAATGCCAATCACTGAGGTTTTCGTTCATTTTTGACTGATGGGGACCGCCGGTCATGGGCATTTCCATTGCAGGCTGACCTGCTTGTTGAATGACAACTTTAATGATCTTCACGTCGCCGTCGAGCAGCATCAACGTTTTTCCGACCATCGGCTGGTCTTTTGGACCGCGCAGACTGGTCTCAACCCAGTAAGCATCTTTCCCTTCGACGGATTCCTTTCCGACAATTCCGATCTCGATCGTAGACGACTTCGCGTCTCCACCTGTGGTCGAAGTGGATTCATACACCGCGCCCTTTCCAACGTTTGGGTGAAATACTTTTGCCATTGCGGGCCTGGTGAAGTAATCCATGCCCATCTGCGCTTGCGCCGACGAGACGCAGCCCATCATCACAAGCACGATTGCCCATCGAATACACTTCATCGCTCTCTCCTTGGCTGACGTAGACACACCCCAGTGGGGTGGGCGGGGACCATTCGTTCCAACTCATATCAGTTCCGCGGTCCAGACGCAACGCCGCCACGAAGTTGTGTTTCGTCAAGAAAGTCTGTGGTTGTTCCCCAGGAGGTTACTGCTCGTAATTCTCCACGATGTTCTTCGGGCGGACCTTCGCCTTGTCTGGATCTTCGCCAAATTCACGCAACGCTCGACGCTGGCGGAGCAGGTCCCAACACTGATCCAGCTCCACCTTTACGGCACTTAGCCGTTGCTGGTCCTCGAGAGACAAGCTGTCTTTTGCGTAGAGCCGCTCCTCTTCACCGACGAGCTGGTTGATATGATTCAACACGGAGTTGTCGTTCTTTTCGTTCGCCATAGTTCCCCCCGGCCGCGTGGACGTGTAGTCGTTCCGTGATTGGATGCACTCATCCACGATAAAGCCACAAAACGAAAGAGGTTCCCCAACCGGGAACAATGTTGTAGAAGCTGTCGAGGGATGGAGAGACGTGGTCGGGGACTGACAGTCCTACTCGTAAGCCAGTGCTTCGACCGGATCGTACGTGGAGGCACGTAGCGCCGGAACCGTAGCACCAAGAGCGGCACCAACCAAAGCCAAACCAATCGAACCTACAACCCAGCGAGCCGTCAGCAGAATGGAGAGAGATGGATTCGTCTCTCTCAAAATTTCTTGAACCAGGAACGTGATGCCGATTCCGACCAACGCGCCAACCACGGTCAGCGCCGCGGTTTCGCCCAGCAGCATCAAGACCACGTCCTTCCGCGTGAAGCCAATTGCCTTTAGAATGCCAATCTCGCGGGTGCGTTCCATGACCATGGTGTGCATGTTCATAAGCACGACGAGGAAGCTGATGACGATGCCCAAACCCACCATCGTCTTGATGAACGGCTTCAGTTCCGGGAGGTTGGAAGAACTCATCAAGGTGACGTACTCCGCCATGGAGCGCACGCGGTTCTGAGGATTGAGCTGCAGAATTTCCGTCCGCGCTGCCTCGGTGTTCCCTTTGCTTCTCACATAGAACATCGAGACGCGCTTTTCGGCACCTAGAAGGTCCTGCCCGGTCTTCAAGGGGATGAAGAACCGCGCGCCCTTCCCGTGCGCCACGATGCCGCGGACCGTGAACTCGTGATTCACGAGCGTCACTGTGTCGCCGACTTTCAAGTGGCGCGTCTGCGCCACAATATCGTCGGCGATCGCTTCGTAAGGTCCACCAAATGGACGTCCGGCGCGGAAGATGAATCCTCGGCTCAGGGCGTTGAAGCGCTGGTAGTCGATGCCGTAGACGATCATCAATGTTTTGGGATCGCTGGCGATCAACGTGGCCGCGACCTCGTCCACGTCGGGCAACTTGCCGATCTCGTCTCCCAGCGACTCCGGCATCACGGCACTGGAGAACGCGAAGAAAATAGAGGCGTTGGGCGGCTGCACCAAGATATCGGCGCCGACTCCTTCCTGTCGCTTGCCCCATTCCGCCACGACGCCGGAAGTCAAACCGACGATCATCAACACCAGTACAACTTGAATGGCGATGGCCAGGATGGTGAGCGCGCCTCGCAGCGGACGCGCCGCGAGATTGCCCCAGAACATCTGCAGGAGTGAAAAAGGACCGGTTTCGGAATCAGCCATGAATTGTCCGTGCCATTTCACTTTAACATCGCGGAAATCGGCCGGTCAAAAGATTGAATTGGAATTTGCTCGCAGTTTATTAGCACGAACAGTGCCGTTGTGCGACAGGAAATATTTCTGTCGCGTTAAGTTTTGCACATAACCGTGGAAAACTTTGTGGAAAGGGCAAGCTTTTGGAGGATAACTCCGCAAATTTCAATACGATGATGCGGATTGCACAATTATTGTGCAATGGAACCACTCGCACAGCATTTCTTCCAGGAATTGCGTTCCGACGAAGAATTTTGTCGACAATACATTTCACGCGGCCAGTTTTCTTCCGGCGCCACGCGTTCGAACTTCAGTTGACAGAAGAAACTGTCAGTACCACTTCGGTGGCTTCTCCAGGTGGATCTTGATGACTTGCTTTGGATCTGTCACATCGAACCAGTGTCCGTAGGTTTTCCATCCCTCGGCCACTACTTGAATCAGGACTCGCCCGGTCGGCGGATCCGGCACGTGCGCGACGCCTTTCTGATTGGTTTTCACGTTCACTTCGAACTTTTTGTCTTTGAGCATGTGCTCTTCGACAGTCTTCAGATAGACGCTGGCGTTGTCCACGGGCTTGTTTTCGTCACCGCCTGTAACCTCGATCGTCAGCTTGCTGGCCGGCGTGGCGGGTTGCTCCTGTTTCCCTTTCGCGTCGCTTTGGGCGCGCAGCATGACAGGTCCGGCGATTAGTCCTAGCAGTACCGTCGCTATGAAAACCAACACGCATCGAGTGTTCCGCATAGTTCTCATGGTCGCCGTATCTCCAGGAAACGTCAATACCGCCAGCATTTGACTCCCCGCCCGGCGTCTTGTAAGTTTTTCTTGCCCCTGGAGTTTTGCGGATTGTTGTTCGCCCGCGCTCGCTTTCGCGACCGCACACTCTTACGGCACAATCGGACATTCTCTGGACGGCCTGTTCGGCCCTCCGTTTCTCAGCGAGAATTGATAAGGAGAACCTGGCATGGGCTTTGCCACAAACGCGATCCACGTGGGTCAGGAACCGGATCCCTCGACCGGCGCTGTCGTCCTACCGATCTATCAAACTTCCACGTACGTCTACGAAGAACTCGGCAAATCCAAAGGCGGCTACGACTACGCCCGCACCAATCATCCCAACCGCAAGGCGTTGGAACGCACACTGGCGAAACTGGAAGGCGGATTGAACGCTTATGTTTTCACTTCCGGCATGGCCGCCATTGATTCGGTGTTCCGCCTGCTTCGCCCGGGAGACCACGTGGTTCTCTCGGAAGCGGTGTACGGCGGCGTTTATCGCCTGACGACGCAGCTTCTTGTGCACTTTGGACTCGAGTTCTCGTTCGTCGACACCACCGATCCGGCCGTCGTTCTTGGCGCTCTTCGTCCCAACACGAAGATGCTTTACATCGAGACTCCGACGAACCCCACGCTGCGCATCACCGACATCGCGGCGATGGCCAAGCTGGCCAATGAGCGCCGCGCGACGCTCGTGGTCGATAACACGTTCCTGACACCGTACTTACAGCGCCCGATTGATCTCGGAGCGCATATCATTGTCCACTCACTGACGAAGTATTTGAACGGGCACTCGGACGCGACCGGCGGCGCGGTCGTCCTTACGCGGCCCGAAGATGCGGAGAAGATTTACTTCATCCAGCGTTCAGCAGGTGCGGGCCTTGCGCCGATGGACTGCTTCCTCACGTCGCGCGGCCTGAAAACTCTTGCGGTGCGAATGCTGCAGCACAACGCGAACGGGCTAGCCGTCGCTCGGCATCTCGACGCGCACCCGAAGATCCGCAAAGTATATTACCCGGGCCTGGCCACTCATCCGCAGCACGAACTTGCGCGGCGCCAGCAGAAAGGTCCCGGAGCGATGCTGGCATTCGATCTCGGTTCCGAAGAGGCGGCGCGTCGGTTCCTGAATCAGGTAAAGGTCTGCTCGCTGGCGGAAAGTCTCGGCGGCGTCGAATCTCTGATCTCTCTGCCCGCACAAATGACGCACGCCTCCATGCCAAAGGAAGTTCGCGACCGCGTGGGCATTACCGATTCACTGGTGCGCCTGTCTGTCGGCATCGAGGATGTGGAAGACATCGTTGCGGACATTGATCAGGCGCTTTTGTATATCTAGCCTCCGGCCAATTTGACAATGGCGTTGGAGCAGGAGCGGTCAGTCGTTTTGCCTGTCGATGTTCCTAAGTTTTTCTCAGCGATTCGCCTAGCCACGTGAGGTAGTCGTGCGATCCGGCGACAATCGGCAGGGCGATGAACTCCGGCGTGTCGTACGAGTGCAGTTCGAGAACGGCTTTCTGCAGTTCCTCCAGGCGTTCCTCCGATGTTTTCATGACCAGCAGATACTCGCTTCCGTTCTCGAGCTTCCCTTCCCACACATAGAACGACTCAACCGCGTGCGTGACGATATTCACGCAGGCAGCAAGGTGCTTCTCGACCACCGCGCGGGCAACCTTTCGTGATTCCTCGAGCGTGCCGCACGTCACGAATACGACGCGATACTTTGTCTCCTTCATCCTCGGTTCTCCACTAACGATTCTATACAACGGAACGTGCGGACTCCCTGGGTTGCGCGTTGACCACTCAACTGGCGCAGTGTACGCTGATTACCTCGCTTGCAATTCGGACCGCCCATCCGCAACGCAGCGGCTTCCTAAATTCGCTCCAGGAGGCACTGATGAGTACTGCTCTGTCCGCGTTCACTCTCTTTCACGTCATCCTTAGCCTGATTGGAATCTTCTCCGGATTTATCGTTGTGTGGGGCCTGATCAATTCGCGTCGCCTGAACGGCTGGACATCCGTTTTCCTGTGGTCGACGGTGTTGACCAGCGTTACCGGCTATTTCTTCCCATTCCACAAACTTCTTCCCTCTCATATTCTGGGAGCACTCTCGCTGATCACTCTGGCCGTAGCCATCTATGCCCGCTACCCGCGCAATCTGGCAGGTGGGTGGCGACGCACTTATGTGGTCAGCGCCGTACTCGCCCTGTACTTTAATTTCTTTGTGCTGATCGTACAACTGTTTGCAAAGGTGCCCGCGCTGCATGAATTTGCGCCGACCCAATCCGAGACGCCATTCAAAGCAGCGCAGTGCGTGGCACTAGTTGTGTTCCTCGCGCTCGGCTACGTCTCCGCGAAGAATTTTCGCGCCGAGCAATTCAGCGCAGCATAGTTTCGATTTGGCGGGCAACTGCATTCGGATGCCGTGCCAGAGGTGGCAGCGCTATGCTCACACAATCCGACAAGGCCCAGGCCTTTTGCGCCCTCCATCAACGGGACCGGGCGTTTCTGATCCCGAACCCCTGGGACGTGGGGACGGCGCGCATCCTCACACAGCTCGGATTCGAAGCCCTCGCGACGACCAGCATGGGGCTCGCGTTCGCCCTGGGCCGGCTCGACAACACTGTCGGCCGCGAGCACGTGATGGAACACATTGCAGCGCTTTCCGCCGCCACGGATTTGCCCATCAGCGCAGACCTCGAAAATGGGTTCAGCGACGACCCTAGCCAGGTTGCGGAGACCATTCGCCTCGCCGCCGCAGCCGGTGCGGTCGGGGGTTCTATCGAAGATGCCACTGGCCGCGCGGAGGACCCGATTTACCCGCGTGAACTCGCCGCTGAGCGCATCCGCGCTGCAGTCGAGGCGGCCCGCGCACTGCCCTTTCCCTTCACGCTCACGGCGCGCGCGGAAAACTATCTTCACGGCCGGCCTGATCTTGCTGACACGATCGCGCGACTTCAGATGTATCAAGACGCCGGAGCGGACGTGCTGTACGCTCCGTGTCTCGCCACGCAAGAGGACATCGCCACGGTGATCCGTTCAGTCAATCGCCCCGTGAACGTCGTCATGGGATTGCGGGGAGTTCAACTCGGTCTCGCTGAACTCACTGCACTGGGAGTGAAGCGCGTCAGCGTGGGCAGCACGCTCGCGCGAACAGCGCTGGGTGCATTCGTCCGTGCCGCACGGGAGATGAGCGCCTCTGGCACGTTTGAATTTTCGAAAGACGCGGCCACTCCGGCCGAGATCTCTTCGTTGCTCCGTTCCTGATCGCGCTGTTCGACTCTTTAACCTCAGAGAATTAGGCAAATACTACGGTGCAATAGGCAAGCGCCCCTCAGCCTGCGGCGCTACACTCTTTTCACTGACGCCCGCATGCACGATTCGTCACGATGGGAGAAGGGGACGAGGATGAAAAGGCTGCTTGGGATTGGTGCTTTGTCTATCGCTCTCGCCGTCTTGATCAGCTGCGCTGCGCTCGTGGAGCGCAGTCTCGATCGTGAAGTCGACCGATCCGAACGAACATTGGCGAGTCGTGTGGGAGCATTACTGAAATTGTGGAGAGGATGAGGAGCCATGCAAAAACGAAAGCTAGGAAAGAGCAATCTGGAAGTCTCGGCCATTGGCCTTGGGTGCATGGGCATGAGCTTCAGCTATGGGCCGCCCAAAGACAAGAAAGAGATGACCGCGTTGCTGCACGCCGCCGTTGACCGCGGCATTACGTTCTTCGATACGGCGGAAGTGTATGGCCCTTTGCTGAACGAAGAACTCTTGGGCGAGGCGCTGGGGCCGTTCCGCGGGCGGATCGTGATTGCGACGAAGTTTGGTTGGAAGGCCGCGAAAGAGGGTGAAGCACGGTGGAGCGCTCTGGACAGCCATCCCGCCCACATCAAGCGTGTTGTTGAAGGCTCGCTGATGCGGCTTCGGGTCGAGACGATCGACCTTTACTACCAGCACCGCGTGGACCCTGAGGTTCCGATCGAGGACGTCGCGGGAGCGGTAAAGGACTTGATCCAGGCGGGCAAAGTGAAGCACTTCGGAATGTCGGAGGCGGCGGCGCAGACCATCCGGCGAGCTCACGCTGTTCAGCCGGTCACCGCCGTACAAAGCGAATACTCGCTCTGGTACCGAAATCCGGAAAAGGAAGTGCTGCCGACACTGGAAGAACTTGGAATCGGCTTCGTTCCGTACAGTCCCCTGGGCAAAGGATTCCTCACCGGCAAGATTGACGAAGGCACGAAATTCGACAGCACCGACTTCCGAAACATCCTGCCGCGATTTACGCCAGAGGCGATAAAAGCGAATAGTGCACTGGTGAATCTGCTGCAAGAGATCGCGCAACGAAAGAAAGCCACTTCGGGACAAATCGCGCTCGCCTGGTTGCTGGCGAAAAAGCCTTGGATCGTTCCCATCCCGGGTACAACCAAGCTGAATCGGCTGGAAGAGAATATAGGAGCCGCTGACGTGGTGCTGACACCTGACGACCTGCGCGAGATCGAGAGTGCCACCTCGAAAGTCACGATCCAAGGCGCCCGCTACCCGGAGCAGATCGAGCGAATGAGTAATCGTTGAGGGCGAGCCGTTGTTTCAGAGGATACGGCGCGGCCTGCGTGCGGCCACAATGAGGATTGTGCCTCGAAGCAAAAGGACACGAGAGGCGGAAACATCGGCAGGAGGACAACCATGAGTCAGCAGCCTTCCCCAATCAAACAGTTGCTTGGCGATTTCGGGCCCAAGTTGGTCGAGCTTACCGACGATGTCCTCTTCGGCGACATCTGGGAACGGCCGGAACTGTCAAAGCGAGACCGGAGTCTGGTGACCGTCGCCGCTCTGATCGCTCTGAACCGCCCCGACCAACTTCGATTCCATCTTGGTTATGCTCTGAAGAACGGACTGAAGCAAGAAGAACTGATTGAGGTCATAACGCATCTGGCGTTCTACTGTGGCTGGCCAAGCGCGATGTCTGCCATCACAACCGTAAAAGAGTTATTCTCGAAGCCATGAAGAACAATGGCAGAGCCGCGGTCGCCTGGCAGCCAGTCGAGGCTGAGATTCCGCGGGCTCTCGAGACCGAGGAACTGGCGCGCCGCATCGCCGCATACGCCCCGCACGACGGTGTGTTTCCGCTGGCCGTTCCCGGGTTGTATGCCAGCCGCGCCTCGCGCGTCAACAAAGAGTGCGTACACGCGCTGCGACTGCCCTGTCTGTCAATCATCGCGCAGGGAGAAAAGACCGTCATCGTCGGCCAGGAAACCTACGCGTACGGTCCCACGCGCATGCTGGTTTATTCGGTCGCTCTCCCGATCGGCGCGCAAGTCACCCGGGCCAGCTATTCCGAGCCATACCTTGCGCTTCGGATCGATCTCGAGCCGCAAAAAATCGCGGAGTTGGTGCTGAAAGTGTATCCGCACGGATTGCCTGCCGTGCAGGAACGGCGCGCTGTATACATGGCGCCGCTGGAGCAGAACGTCGCCGAAGCGGCGGTCCGTTTAATGGGGTGCCTGGCCCAGGCCAGCGACGTGGAATTGCTGGCGCCGCTGGTGGTGGACGAAATCCTGATCCGCATGTTGCGCGGCCCCATCGGGATGCGCGTGGCGCAGATGGGATTTGCGGAGTCCAGTGTGCACCGCATCGCCAAGGCCATCTCGTGGCTGCGGACCAACTACTCACAGCCGGTCAAGATCGAGGAACTCGCTGAACTCGTGCACATGAGCGCCTCGTCGTTCCACGAGCACTTCAAATCCGTCACTTCCATGAGCCCGCTGCAGTATCAGAAGGTTTTGCGACTGCAGGAGGCGCGCCGCTTAATGTTGTCGGCCATGATGGACGCTAGCGCGGCGAGCCAGCGGGTCGGTTATCTTAGTGCCTCGCAGTTCAGCCGTGAGTACAGCCGCTTCTTCGGCAACGCTCCAACCAAGGACATCGCTCGGCTGAGGAGCGAGCCGGGAGTGGGAGCCTAGCCGGGTCTGGTCCGGCGGTCTGGATGATCCCTCCGACGAACAGAAGGCAAATGCCACTCCGCAGCAGCGGTGGACGCTTCGACACTTCGCCATAGGAAAACTATTTCCATTCATCTTGCAGATGTCGCAGAATCTGTAGGCGGGGAACGCGGCGTGATTCTCGCCACAGCGACCGGACTCTGAAAGGCTGACGGAACTTTCGTGCAAGAGACAGCTCGAAGACTACTGAACCATTACGGGCGCCATCTGCTGGTTATTTTTGTCGTCGTGCTTCTTGTCCACGACGTGTTCGGTCCGCATGGCTACCTGGTGATGCGCCGCAAGCAGCAGGAGATTCATAAGGTCAATGCGCAGCTCGACAAATTGAATCGAGAGAATGCTGCGCTCGAGCAGCAGGTGAAGGATCTCAAGAGCGATCCACAGACCATCCGCAAAATTGCCCGGGAAGAATTAGGCTTGGCACAGCCCGGTGAAATTATCATCAAACTGCCGGCGCAGCAGCCGGAGAATCCGGCCGCAAAACCCTGACCTTCCGCGTCTTGTAGCGCGTCCGTAGAATCGAAAGCGCCAGCATCGAAGCAAGAATAATCAGCAGGCCTAGAGTCGCCCTGGCGATCGAACAGCCCCGCTTGGGCAGGATGGAGAAGCGTCCATATACGAATTCGATGTGCACCCAGTACACCAGGAGTGAGGTCTGGCCGAGTTGAATCGCCGGACTGAATCCCTTCTGAGCGAATCCCCACCGGCACCACGCATAGACCGCGGACAGGATAATCAGCAGCACGCCGCAACGGAGGAGCAAAAAATTCGGATTCGAGTGCCAGTAGTCGTAGATCGCGTACAGGCGAATCGGCGAAGCGTCGAACGCCATCGACAATCCAATCGCGGCGACTCCCGCAATCCCTAGGAACGCGAAGAGCCGCGTTTCGTGCGTTCTGCCGAATCCGCTGAAGATCAGAAATCCCACCGCAAGACCGGCGAAGGCAATCGCGCTCCACGGAAAGATCGGAAACAGCCAATGCTGCGGCTCCTGGAACGTATGCACACCGTTGATATAAGACTCGAGCGGCCACGGCAGAAACTTCGGCCGCCACGTGGTCCACAGGGGTGGCGTCAGCATAGCGATGGCAACAGCAGTTCCAAGCGCGGCAACGATACTACGAGCGCGGGCCGCGTCAACATCCGCAGCCGCAGTCAGCCAGCACAGAACGCCCATCAGCATCATCGACAGCCCAAGAATGTTCAAAATGTCCACCCGCAACAGGTCCGTCCACGGAACCCATTTGTAGCCGAGAGCGTATTCCTGGATTCGAAAGAGAATCCCAAGGCCAAAGATTTCCGCTCCCCGCCGTATTGTCTGTCCGGCAATCGCTGAGGCGGTAATTCCCTTCTCTCTCAACTTCTCCGTGACCAATGCAAACGAGACTCCAGCCAGGAAGATGAACAACGGAGCGGGAAGTGTTCCGCCTAACTGCGACCAGCCGTAGAGCGTCGTGCGGTGCAGATCAGGGCGGAGCCACGCATCGTAGCAGTGCGTCTGGAACATCAGCAGGCACGCCAACCCACGCATCCAATCGATGTACGCAAGGCGTTTCAAGGCAAGACTCTCCCGCCAGTGTAGGCTCTTCCGGCGCCATCTTTCCACGAGCCCGCAGGAAATGTGCAAAGATTGTTACGGTGACACTTCTAATGGGGCAATCCTGGCGATGAAGCAAATTGGTCCTTGGTCAGCTTTTGGTGTGTGGGCGGCGTTGTGCCTTTCCGGCTTTTTGTGCGGCACGTGGCAGGGATACAGGGGTCGGCCGTTTGCCGCAACGATAACCGCGATGGCGTTTCTGTTGTTGGTGACGCTGATGTTGGCAGCGCGGGGCATGGCGGACCAACTCGCCGGCTGGTTTGGCGCAGCCGCGGGAGTGATTCTCGGAGCGCTGATCTTCCTGTTTGATGTTGTCTATCTGGTGGGAACCGGTTCGTTCGACATCCGCCGGGCCGGAGCCATCGCCGCGCTGATCTTCGTGCCGCTCGGCCTGGCGATTACTTCTGACAAGGCCGCTCCGGGTACCTGGCAGGATTTCTTAATCATTGTTGGCGTGTGGGTTTTCGTGAAGTTCAGCCCCGCGCATTGGCTCTTTCCGTACCCGGGGGGAAGGCTTGCCTATGTTTTGACCGTATTGGTGGCCGTGAACACGTCGCTTGCTTGCTTTCTGCTGGTGCGACGTGCCAAGGGGGTCGGCTACGTTCTAGGGTGGGGAAAGGGCTGGTGGCTCTATACCGCGGGAAGTTTCGCCGCCTTTGCGTGCGCTGCGATTCCCTTGGGAATCTTGATGCACTTCATTGCGTTTGCGCCACAGTGGAGCAGGTGGGGTTCGTTCTTGAGTTTGTCGATCGCTATCCTGATTTTCACGGCATGGCCGGAAGAGTTGTTGTTTCGCGGTCTGCTGCAGAACTTTCTTTCACGAGCCAGCAAGAGCGAACTGGCCGGATGGTGGACCGCCTCGGTGATGTTCGGTTTTTCGCACATAACAAATATGGGCTTTCCGAACTGGCGGTACGTGGTGCTCGCCACGATCGCCGGAATTTTCTATGGGTGGACCTGGAGGAAGACCGGTTCGATCTTCGCGTCCGCGCTGGTACACGCCGCGGTGGATACGGTCTGGCACTTTCTGTTCCGGACGCTGTGACGCGGATCAATCGAACCAATTGCTGCGGAAAGCGATCCACCAACTGAAAACGAAGATAGGGACGGTGGCGGCGATCGCCCACCAGAAGGGCAACACCAGGTCGGCCATCAGGCCCAGCCCGGCGAAGCTCAGCCAGAATATCTTCTTTTGCATGGAGAGAGTGTAACTCCATTGCCACACACGGCAGCGAATATCTGGCAAATCCCTGCGAATTGCGATAGAACAGGGACCAAGAACGACTGAGGGGAGACATGATGACCTCCGAGCGTCCTGGCAGTTCCTCCCGCGGATTTCGCGTTCATTGCTATGAGAAAGAGGATGCGCTGATTGCCGAATGTCACGGCAAACTGACGTTTGAGAACACCCAAGTCTTGAAGGACGAAGTGCGAGAGAAGATCCCCGGACACAAGCGCATCATCATCGACCTGAAAGAAGTGCCGCAGGTGGATAGCTCGGGCCTGGGCACCATTGTCGGACTCTATGTGTCGGCGCGAACTCGGGGTTGCAAGCTGGAAATTGCCAACGCGAGCCAACAGATCCGCCAGGTTTTCAGTATGACGAACCTCCTTTCCCTGTTTGAAGAAGCAGGACGCCACCACGGAAAGACAATCTAAGGTTGGTCAGAGTTTCCTGAACGAGTATCAGCGGACTACGCCGGTTAGCGGCGACGAAGCAGACGCGTAGAGCCGTTTGGGCATGCGCCCCGCAAGATAGGCTTTGCGGCCGGCAATGACGGCGTCGCGCATGGCTTCGGCCATCAGTTCGGCTTGCGCCGCCTCCGCGATGGCAGTGTTCATCAACACACCATCGGCGCCAAGTTCCATCGCGACGGCAGCGTCCGAAGCAGTCCCCACTCCCGCATCGACGATCATTGGAACTTCTGTGATGCGTTCGCGAAGGATTCGAAGATTTGCAGGATTTTGAATACCGAGGCCCGAACCAATCGGCGCGGCCAAGGGCATGACGGCTGCCGCCCCGGCATCAATCAGTTTGCGAGCGGCGATCAGATCGTCATTGGTGTACGGGAGAACTACGAAGCCTTCCTTCACGAGGATTTTTGTAGCTTCGATCAATTGTTCCGTATCCGGAAACAGTGTTTGCTGATCGCCGATGACTTCCAACTTGATCCAATTGGACAAACCGACTTCGCGCGCGAGCCGGGCAGTGCGAATGGCCTCATCGGCGCTGTAGCAGGCGGCGGTATTCGGCAGTATGAAGATCTTTTCGCGATCGATGTAATCGAGGAGTGATTCCTTTGATTTGTCGGTCAGATTCACACGGCGAACCGCAACCGTGACCATATCCGCCCCGGAAGCGGCGTGAGCGCGAGCCATTTCCTGAAAGCTGCGATATTTTCCTGTGCCAACAATCAGACGAGACTGAAAAGCGCGGCCAGCGATAACCAGTTGATCAGACATAGAGGCTCCCAGAGACTGAAAGCAGATTGTAGTCCCGCGGGAGCGCCAGAACAAACGACCGGGAGCACACCACGCTCTCCGCCCGAGCGGGCGGATTGAATTGCTCCAGCTGGGCCGCTAGGCCGTCGTCAGGTGAGCTTCAAGAAACCAAAGGTCTTTGTCGAGTTCGCGTGTGAGCTGCGTGAAGAGATCAGCCGTGATGGGGTCGCCCAGATCATTGGACTCTTGCACGGCCTCGCGCAAGGCGTTGGCGTGATGCGCCACATTGTGGACAAGAAACTTCAGCATGGAGGCGCCGTCGGAGGCGTTCAGGTCCGCTTCTTTCAGGCCCGACTTCGCCGCGGCTTCGCGTACGGTGCCATTCGCCACGCCACCTACAGTACTGACTCGTTCAGCGATCGTGTCGGTCTGTTCTTCAAGGTGAGACGCGACGGAATCGAACAGTTCGTGTAACTGAATGAAATGCATGCCTTTCAGATTCCAGTGCGCCCATTTGACCTGGCTGCGCAGGTCAGCGCTGTCAGCAAGGCGGGCGTTCAGGAGCGCAATGAGCGCTTGCCGATTGTTCTCCGGAACCCCAACACTGGTCGGATAGGTGCGTAGAGTCGCATCAGCAGCTTTAGCCATAGCGAACCTCCCTAAGAAACGGCTTTCGTTGATTAGGATGTGCCGAGGCCAGGAACGGATGCGGAAATTTTTGTGGGAAAGTTTCTCTTACTCGCGGACCAAATGACGGGGCTCAAAAGCATCAGCGTAAAGCTTGTCAATGAGATCGTGGTATTGGTGCTCAACAACGCGGCGCTTCAGCTTCATGGTGAACGTGAGCGTGCCGCTATCGAAGGTAAAGTCGTCAGGCAGAAGCGCAAAGCGCTTGATGGTTTCGTACTGAGCCAGATGCGTTGTCAACCGGTCCACTTCGCCCTGAATCAGAGCATACGTGCGTGGATGCGCCGCCATTTCCGCCGCGGAACTGAACTCCAGCCCTTCTTCCGCGAGTTTGCCCCCAACCGTGACCGGATTGATAACGATCAATGACACCACGAACTTCCGCTGATCGCCCACAACCATCGCGTTCAGAATGTATGGACTGGTCTTAAGCGTGTTCTCGATCGGCTGAGGAGCCACAAACTTACCCGCCGCGGTTTTCAACAGGTCTTTCTTGCGGTCGGTGATAAAGAGGTAGTTGTCTTTGTCGAGGTAGCCGATGTCGCCGGTCTTGAACCAGCCGTCCTCCGTAAAGACGTCGCGCGTCGCGTCGGGCGATTTGAAGTAGCCCTGCATAACACATGGGCCCTTGGCGAGGATTTCACCATCGTCGGCGATTCGGATCTGAACGTTCGGAATCGGCTTGCCGGAACTCCCAACGCGATTCTTCGGATAGTTTGACGTCAGCACCGGAGACGTCTCCGTGAGTCCGTATCCCTGGTAAATGGGGATGCCGATGCTCCAGAAGAATTCCCCCAACGACTTGGAAAGCGGCGCGCCGCCGGACATGACGGTACGGAGACGGCCTCCCGTATTCTGACGAATCTTCGAGTAAACGAGCCGGTCAGAAAGAGCCCACTTCAGTTTCAATCCCAGACTTGCGTGCCCGTTGCCGCAGCGCCAGGGTGCGGACTCACGCGCGGTCTTGATTGCAAAGTCAAACAGTTTTCGCTGCAGGCCGCTCGTTTTGCTTCCCTTTTCCATCAGCCTCGCATAGATTTTTTCGAAAAATCGGGGCACCGCTGCGAGTATCGTGGGGTGAACTTCCAACAAGGCCTGCGCAACATTCTCGACCACGTCCACATACGCGACCGGGCAACCCTGGAATATATAGAAATAATCCAGAGTCCTCCCATAGACGTGCGCTAGAGGGAGAAAAGAGACGGCGAGGTCCGTTTGCGGCGCGATATCGAACCCTTGGCAGGAATCCATCACGTTCGAGCTGAAATTCGCGTGTGTCAGCATCACGCCCTTGGGCTCGCCCGTAGTACCCGACGTGTAGATGATGGAGGCCAACTGCTCCGGCTGAATCAACGCGGCACGCGAACGATAAGCGGCGATTTGCGCAGCACCAGCCGCGGCGATGAGCGTCTCGTATCGCAGGAATTCCGCCGGAAGTGCGTCGCCCGCGCCCGCGACGACGACCTGCTGCACCTGGGTCAGTTGCGCGCGAATCTGCATGTACCTTTGCAGCTGCGCTAAACCAGCGATGAAGACGACTTGCGCACCCGAGTGGTTCAGGATGTACGACATCCTGTCTGGCGACTCGTTGAAATAAATGGGGACCGTGATTGCTCCGCAGCCGTTGATCGCAAAATCGGCAGTATGCCATTCCGGACAATTGGGAGCAAGCAGTCCGACGCGGTCGCCCGATTTCACACCCAGTTGCACAAGGCTATCCGCGAGTCCGGCGACCCGCCGCAACAACTCCTGAGAAGAAATGGCTTCCCATCGCTCCGCCCGCCGGACCATTTGTGCCCGGGGAGAGGGAAGAGTGTCGACAGCGTTAAGAAGGCATGCGGGAAGAGTGGAGTAGGCCATGCAGGTTGAGAATGTACCCTACTGGCACATCGGACGCAATCCGGCGGGGAGTAGGATGTCTATAAAATTGCTAAGGTGTGTTGCCTCACTTGGAGGCCGACCCTGTGTTATTGTTTCGCAATCGAGCTGCGTTAAGATGGGTGCAGGAGCCCGCCCGATGAGTGCGACCATTCCCGTCGTGAATGACCCTGAGACCAGCCGCGGGCCGTTTCGGGCTTCTCGCGGGACCGAACTAAGCTGCAAGGGATGGCAACAGGAAGCCGCCCTGCGCATGCTTCTCAACAATCTTGATCCCGACGTTGCGGAGAGACCGGAAGATCTGGTCGTCTACGGGGGAACCGGCAAGGCAGCGCGAAATTGGGACTGCTTCCACGCCATTGTCAAGTCGTTGCGCGCGCTTGAAGCGGATGAAACGCTGCTCATTCAGTCGGGCAAACCCGTGGCCGTTTTTCAGACACACGAATATGCACCGCGGGTTCTGCTTTGTAACTCCAACCTGGTGGGCCATTGGAACAACTGGGACAGATTCAATGAGTTGGATCGCGCTGGCCTGATGATGTTTGGCCAGATGACGGCAGGAAGTTGGATCTACATCGGAACGCAGGGAATCCTGCAGGGAACATTTGAAACTTTCGCCGCTGCTGCGCGGCAGCATTTTGGCGGAGACTTGAGCGGGAAGTTGGTGGTGACCGGCGGGATGGGGGGAATGGGTGGAGCGCAACCCCTGGCCGCGACGATGAATGGCGCCGCGTTTCTCGGCATCGACGTCGACCCGGAGAGAATCAAGCGGCGGGTGAAGACCGGGTATTGCGACGTGATGGTGACTTCGCTCGACGAGGCTTTGCGCATACTCAAGAACGCAGTGCGAACGCGAGAGGCGACGTCAGTCGGGTTGGTAGGCAATTGTGCCGACCTGATTCCGGAGATGGCGAAGCGCGGAGTGGTTCCAGACGTTCTAACGGATCAAACCAGCGCACACGATCCGATCGGTGGGTACGTGCCGAATGGCATGGCGCTTGCCTCGGCCCTCGAACTTCGAAAGACGAACCCGCAGGAATACCGCAAGCGCGCGATTGCGGCGATGGGCGAGCACGTTCAAGGCATGCTCGACCTGCAGAAATTGGGCGCCGTAACCTTCGATTACGGCAACAACATCCGTACTTTTGCCTACGAAGCTGGCGTGAAAAACGCCTACGATTTCCCCGGATTCGTGCCCGCGTACATTCGGCCGTTATTCTGCGAAGGAAAGGGCCCATTCCGGTGGGCGGCGCTTTCCGGAGAAGCCTCCGACATCGCGAGAACGGACAAACTCGTCCTGGAAATGTTCCCCGAAAACGAGCATCTGCGTCGCTGGATCACCATGGCGCAAAAGAAAGTGAAATTCCAGGGTCTGCCATCGCGGATCTGCTGGCTTGGTTATGGAGAGCGCGACAAGTTCGGACTTGCGCTGAACGACTTGGTGGCCAAGGGCGAGCTGAAGGCGCCCATCGTCATCGGCCGCGACCACCTCGACTGCGGATCGGTGGCTTCCCCTTACCGCGAGACGGAATCCATGAAGGACGGCTCGGATGCCGTGGCAGATTGGGCTCTGCTCAACGCGCTTATCAACACCGCGAGTGGCGCCTCCTGGGTTTCTATTCACAACGGCGGCGGCGTGGGCATTGGATATTCGCAACACGCGGGACAAGTCACCTGTGCCGATGGCACCCAACAGATGGCCAAACGCATCGAACGAGTGTTGACGAATGACCCCGGCATGGGAGTCATCCGCCACGTTGATGCGGGCTACACCGAGGCAATCGCGTTTGCGCGAAAGACCGGCGTGAAGGTGCCCATGCTGAAGGACTAATCGCCGCGCGCGAGCCAACTTTGACGGTCACGTTGGCCAGCCGTACGGCACGCAACGCAGTCGAGGGAGAGAAAGCAATGTATACAGTGCTCGGAGCGACCGGCCACATCGGCTCGGTCATTACCAAAGCCTTGCTGGAGAAGGGCGAGAAGGTTCGCGTCGTCGGCAGACACGGAGGCAAGCTTCAGCAATTTGTATTGAAGGGGGCCGAATCGCTGGTCGCCGATGTGACCGATGCCGAGGCGGTGCGGCGGGCGCTGGAAGGTGCCCGGGCGGCATTCCTGATGATTCCGCCGGGATTAGATTCGCCCGACTATCGCGCCGAGCAAGAAGAAACCAGCAACGCCATTTCGGCGGCGGTACGGGAATCGGGACTGCAGTATGCCGTCCATCTGAGCAGCATTGGCGCGCAAGCCCCGGCAGGCACGGGACCGATCCTCGGTCTGCACGCGGCTGAGTTGAAGCTGAATGCGATCGATAAGCTGAATGTCCTTCATCTGCGCCCCGCGTATTTCTTCGAGAATCACCTCGCCGGCATCAGCATGATCCATATGATGGGTCTATATGGTGGAGCGCTGAGGCCGGACCTGAAAATCCCGATGATTACCACGCGGGATATCGGCGCCTATGCGGCAGAACGCCTGTTGAAGCTGGATTTTAACGGAAAGCAGACCCAGGATCTGTTGGGCGAGCGGGACCTGAGCATGAACGAGGTCACCTCCGTGATCGGGAGGGCGTTGAACAAACCGGACCTGCGTTATGCGCAGTTCCCTTACGACCAGGTGCAACAAGTGCTGGTGCAGATGGGAACGCCGGCGAAGACTGCGGCATTGTTCATCGAGATGTTCCAGGGCCTCAACGATGGTATCGTGGTGGGGACGGAGCCGCGTTCCGAAGCGAATACGACCCGCACTTCGATTGAAGCGTTCGTGAAAGAGGTCTTTGTGCCGGCGTATCAGGGAACGGCAGTGGGCGCGTAGGCAGCGTTCACGAGCTGAAGTTCAACGCCCATTGAATTCAAGCCTACTCATCACAGGTGCCTCACAGATTCTGACCATGCGCGGTCCCGCACCGCGCCGAGGCAGTTCCCTCTCCAATCCGGGTATTCTTCGGAACGGCGCGATGCTCGTGCAGGATGGCCAAATTACGGCCGTCGGTGCCGCGAGCAAGATCGAGATACTTGCGGCCACCAAAAACGCGGAGAAGATCGACGCCGGCGGAAGGGTCGTTTTGCCGGGCTTTGTGGACTCGCACACACACCTGATTCATGCGGCCAGCCGCGCCGAGGAATACGAACTGAAGATTCAGGGCGCAAGCTACGAGGAGATCGCCAAGCGGGGTGGAGGCATCCTCAATTCCGTAAAGAAGTTGCGGAAGGCTACCGCGCAGCAACTGCGGAAGCGCGCAATGGCCGCGCTGGAAGAGTTCGCGAGCTACGGGACCACCACCATTGAGGCCAAGAGCGGGTATGGTTTGGACGTAGCGAGCGAACTGACAATCCTGAGCCTGCATCGCGAACTTGCCGTTGCGCAGCCGCTCGAGATTGTTTCGACCTTCCTCGGAGCACACGTCGTTCCTGGGGAATTTCGCGGCAAGCCGGATGGCGCGGCCCGCTACATCGCGTTGCTGCTGGATCAAATGCTCCCCGAAGTGGTGAATCGCAGGCTGGCGGAATTTTGCGACGTGTTTTGTGACCGGGGCGCCTTTACTCGTGAACAGTCGCGCCAGATTCTGAGCGAGGCCAGGCTCCATGGGCTCCAACCACGACTGCATGCGGAGCAATTGTCGCGAACCGGAGCAACGCAATTGGCTATAGAACTCGGTGCGGCGAGTTGTGATCACCTCGAGCGGGTCAACGACTCCGACATTCGCGCGTTGGCAAAATCGAAAACCGCCGCGACGCTGCTTCCCGGATGCGACTTCCATCTTGGCTGGAAGCAATATGCGCCAGCCCGCAAGCTTATCGACGCCGGCGCGATTGTGGCGCTCGCGACGGATTACAATCCGGGGACCAGTCCCACGGTCAGTATGCCGATGATCCTCTCACTCGCCTGCACGCAATTGCGGATGACGCCGGCGGAGGCGATTGCCGCCGCGACCATCAACGCGGCATATGCGCTCAGGCGCTCCGATCGTCTGGGATCCCTCGAAGCAGGCAAGCAGGCCGATTTCGCCGTGTTCGAAGTGGAGGATTATCGCGAAATTCCCTATTATTTCGGGATGAACCGCTGCTGGATGACGGTAAAAAACGGCGAGATCATTTACATGAGAGATTGAAGCGGAGATTGCGGCGAGGCTACGCCGTATAACCGCTTCAATTCGGAATGGTGCTATGAAACGACTGATTGAGTGTGTGCCGAACTTCTCGGAGGGCCGCGATCCAGCAAAAGTTGACGCGATCGTGAACGCCATGAGCGGCCTGCCCGGCGTCTACGTCCTCGACCGTGAAATGGATGCGGATCATAACCGCTGCGTCATCACGCTGGCGGGCGATCCGGACGCAGTAGGAGAAGCCGCGATTCTGGGTGCGGGTAAAGCCATGGAATTGATCGACATGAATGAGCACCGGGGAGCCCACCCGCGCGTTGGAGCTACCGACGTGGTTCCGTTTATCCCGATCGAGGGCGTGACAGTCGAGGATTGCGTCGCCCTGGCGCGCCGGGTCGGCAACGAAATCTGGAAGCGCCATCGCATACCGATCTTTTTCTATGAAGCGGCGGCAACCCGGCCGGAACGTGTCAATCTGGAGAATGTTCGCAAGGGACAGTTTGAAGGGCTCCGCGAAGAATTGAAAAAAAACCACGACCGTCAACCGGACATCGGTGAACCTAAACTGCACCCTACAGCTGGAGTAACGATTGTCGGCGCCCGGAAATTTCTGATCGCATACAACGTGAATCTGAACACCTCCGACATCAGCATTGCCAACAAGATTGCCAAAGCGATCCGGTTCTCGAGCGGCGGTCTGCGGTATGTGAAGTCGATGGGAGTGGAGCTGAAGGCGCGCAACCTGGCGCAAGTCTCCATTAATCTCACGGACTTTGAGCAGACCTCCATGCACCGTGTCTTCGAAATGGTGAAACGCGAGGCCCAGCGCTACGGCGCGATGCCGGTCGGCAGCGAAATCGTCGGATTGGTGCCAAAGAAGGCCATCGAAATGGCCGCCGACTATTTCTTGCAGTTAGAGAACTTCTCGCCCGCGCAAGTGTTCGAGAACAAACTGGAGTCGGTGTTAAGCGGGGCGCCCCTGGAAGCACCCGGAGGTAAACTCGCCAATTTAGCCCGGCCATTTTTGGATTCGGTGGCCGAAGCAACCGCGACGCCGGGAGGGGGGAGCGTCTCCGCATTCGCGGCGGCACTGGCGGCCGCGTTGGGTCAGATGGTCGCTGGGCTTTCCCGCAAGAAGAAATCACTCATCCTGAATGTCGACAAGCTTTCGGAGCAACTCGAAGAACTGCGCAAGACTGCCGACGAACTGGCAAAGGCAATTGACCAGGATGCGGCTTCCTACGATGCGGTCATGGCCGCTTTCAAGCTGCCGCAGGGAAACACCGAGGAAATCACCCGACGCGACGCGGCCATCCAGGCGGCGACGAAAAACGCCGCGGAAGTCCCGCTCCAAGTGGCTGAAAAAGCGGGCAAACTGAAGGCCCGCCTGCTGCAACTGGAGACAATCTCCTCGGCATCTATGAAGTCAGATCTCCAGGTGGCGCGTCTAATGGCTGTAGCGGGTGCTCAAGGGGCCCTGGCCAACGTCGAGATCAACCTGGACGGCTTGAAGGACGCGGCGTACGTCGAGAGCGTTCGGGAGAGGGTTGCCGAACTGCGCAAACAATTGGGCTAGTGAAAAGCGAGTGTCGTAAAATATAGATTCGTTTCCCCAGCCGCTTTTAAGGAGCAATCAATGAAGATGGTGGCAAATCTACGGCGGGCCGTTGGTGTGGGCGCTTTACTGGTGTTGGCCGCGGCCATCGCCAAGCCTGTGAAGGCCGGAGGCATCGGCGCGGATACCATCGCGCTCTTTCCGACGAATACGGGCGAGTTTGGCTACGTGGATATGAAAAAGGCGCGGACCATGAAATGGTTCCCTGCCCTCGAACAGCAGATCATCCCCGAGCGTTTTCGGCAGTTCGAGAAGTTCCTGGCGTCGGCGGGAGTTGATCCCAACAGTCAGGTGGATGAATTGGTGTGGGGCCTGGTTCCGGACGTCATCGGGAAAGATCACAAAGGTGCCTCGACCGGTATGCCCTCCAGCGAATTGACCGTCGGCATCGCCATGGGGAATTACAATCCGGATTCCACGGAGGCGTATTTCAAGCAGCAGAAACTCCCGACCTCCAAGATCGACACGTTCACGCTCTTCGCGTTTGGCAGCGGCGCAGGTTCCGGCGACCTGTATTTCTTTTTTCTGGATTCTAGCAAAGCGGTGTTTGGCCACAGGGCCCTGTTAGAGAAGTTGATCGACATCCGCGCCGGGCGGGAAGACGGGCTGATGCGAAACACAGACATGTACAACCTCATTAACGAGGCCAACGGCACGGGGTTGGTATGGGCCGTTTTGGATCCAGGCTACACCCGGCTCGCGATGAGCCAGCTTGCGCCGGAAGTGCAGCAGTTTCCCGAGGCGGCCAAGCTGATACAGAACATGAAGTCGATGATTCTCAGCGCCACGGCGGGCAGTGGAGTCGATGCCAAGGTGCAGGCCGTGTGCGGAAGCCCGCAGGACGCCAATACCCTCAGCCAATTGATGGCCGCGGGACTGCTCTACAAGAAATACCAGGCCAGCAAAGATAATCCGGATTTGGGGCAATTGCTGGATCAAGCCCAAGTGTCGCCTTCGGGGGATCGCATTCAGATCCAGATGTCCGTCAGTGACGACCAGATGTCGTCGCTTATCCGCAAAAACACCTTCGCCATCAAGATGTAAACGAGACTGCTCCATTTTCGGGGCGAACCTGGATCAGACTAATCCGCGGGCGGGTTCGGAGAAACGAACTTCGTCAGTCGCAGCACAGCCGTGTGATTGTGTGATTCGCAGTGGACCTCGTCGATACCGGCCCACGACGGTTTCTCTCCGCTCGGCGGCTCCGTGCCAGGAAGGGCCACCTCCACATCCAGACGGTCCAGCGAACGGCGCAACGTGATGCCGCATTGCGTCGCCGAAGAATGGCAATGGAAGCAGTGGCGGCAAGCAGCCACCACGGAATCCTGGAACTGCAGGATCATCTCGTCGCTCAGACCAGCCGCATCCGCAAGATAGCGCGCGGCGCCACCTACCGCCGCGACCAACCGGTCGTCCGGATCCATGTGCACCTGTATCTGATGGGGAAGGTTCGGCACGTTTAACGGTCGCTGGCCAGCGCCACGTCGCACGCTTCGCGGCAATCCGGGCAATAATACAAGCCGTCGACGCAAAGGCGCACGTTGAACTGCCCCTTACAGATGGCGCAGTACTTTTCGCAGGTGCAGTATTCTTCGGATTTGTCACACTGTGCGCAAACGACTTGTTGACGGGCTGCCATACTCTCCTCGACGAATGACTTTACCTGAGGGAGGTACGTCCAGCAAGCCCAAGGAATCGCCGCATTCACAAAGCAGTAAGCAGCCGGCATGCCCTCTGTTTTGACGGTACCTGCCGCGCATGTTAACATCGCCCTTTGCCCGAGCAATGGGAATGGAATCCGTAGCGTCTCCCCAAAATCCAACTCTCCGCAAGACGCCGTTGAACGCTCTGCACCGTGCACTGGGTGCGAAGATGGTCAATTTTGGCGGCTGGGACATGCCTGTCGAGTACCCCTCGAGTGGCGGGCTGGTTGCCGAACACAAGGCCGTTCGCAGCAGTGTCGGCTTATTTGACGTCAGCCACATGGGCGACATCCGCATTCGCACGGCGCGCCGTCCTGGCGGTGCACTCGAGGCTGTCCAGCACATCACCATGAACGATGCCTCGCGTCTGGCGATCGGCCAGGCCCAGTACTCCGCGATGCTCTACCCCGAGGGCACGTTCGTCGACGACGTGATCGTCCACCGGCTCGGCGAAGATGACTACTTGCTCGTGATTAACGCCGGCACGCGCGAGAAAGACATTGGCTGGGTCCGCAAGAATACCGGGAACTTCGACTGCAACGTTGAGGATTTGAGCGATTCGTACACGCAGCTGGCGATTCAAGGGCCACTTGCGCCCGAGGTGCTCAAGAAACTCACCGACACCAATCTTGCTTCGATAAAGAACTATTGGCTCACGCATGGCACCGTGTGCGGATTGAAAAACGTTCTCATCGCTCGCACTGGATATACCGGCGAGGATGGATTCGAGATTTATGTTCCTTCCGACGTAACGACCAGCGAAACTGTTTGGACCAAGGTGCTGGATGCGGGCGGAGAGTTTGGAATTGTGCCCTGCGGGCTGGGCGCAAGGAATACCCTGCGTCTCGAATCCAAAATGGCCCTGTATGAGCACGAGATCAGCGACAAGATTAATGTTTGGGAAGCCGGGCTGGACCGCTATTGCAAGTTGGAGAAAGGTGAGTTCGTTGGGCGAGCCGAGTTGCAGAAGGACCGCGCAAAGGGTGTGACCCGAACATTGGTCGGCCTGGAAATGGTGGACCGTGGCATCGCGCGCGACGGCTATCGCTGCCTCAACGAAAGCGGTGAAGCCATCGGCTACGTGACCAGCGGGTCTCCGTCTCCCACACTCGGGAAGAACATCGCTCTGGCCTACGTGCCGCCCGCGATGTCCGCCCTCGGCACACCGATATACGTCGAGATTCGTTCACAGAAGTGCAAAGCTCAGGTGGTGGCAACACCATTCTACAAGCGGATTCGAAAGGCCATGGCGAGTTGAGCTGAGTCGGCAAATTCACTTTCAGGAGCGACGAATGAGCTACCCAACACAGTTTCGCTACACCAAAGAGCACGAATGGATTGATCTCAAGGGCGATGTTGCCACAATCGGCATCACCGATTACGCGCAACACGAACTTGGCGACGTGGTCTTTGTGGAACTCCCCGCGGTCGGCGCGACCTTGACCACCGGCAAAACCTTCAGCTCCGTCGAATCCGTGAAAGCGGTGAGCGAAATCTACGCGCCGGCAAGCGGGCAAGTGGTCGAAGCGAACACCGAGTTGCAGAACAAGCCCGAGTCGATCAACACCGATCCGCATGGCGCTGGCTGGTTGGTGAAGGTGAAACTCTCGAATCCTGCGGAACTCAACTCGCTCATGGATGCAAAGGCTTACGAAGCGTACATCGAGGAAAAGAAAAAGGAAGCGTCGGCCTGATGCGCTATCTCCCCAAAAGCCCCGCCGAGCGGCAGCAAATGTTGACCGCCATCGGGGTGAAATCTGTTGAAGAACTGTTTACATCGATTCCCGAGCGATACCGGCTGAAGCAGCCGCTGCATCTGCCTGGACCCATGTCTGAAGCGGAAGTGATCGGATACTTCCAGGAGCGCGCCGCAGAGAATTCCGCTGGCTATACCAGTTTTCTGGGCGCCGGAGTGTATTCCCACTTACGGTCGGTGGTCACCGATGCGCTCCTTCAACGCGGGGAGTTTCTCACTTCCTACACGCCGTATCAGGCGGAGATCACCCAGGGCACGCTGCAAGCCATCTTTGAGTTTCAGACGCTGATGTGCCAATTGACCGGGCAGGAAGTTGCGAACGCGTCGATGTACGACGGTTCCACCGCGACGACGGAAGCCGTGCTCATGGCGGAGCGCGTTACGGGCAGGAGCAGAGTTCTCGTGGCCCGCTCGCTGCACCCCGAGTATCGGGACGTGCTGCGGACTTACGCGAAAAACTCCGGGCTTACCGTCGAAGAGATTCACTATACCGCGTCAGGCACCCTCGACGTCGCCGCCCTGAAAAGCTCGCTGCGAGATGACGTCTGTGCCGTGGTTGTGCAGTCGCCCAATTTCTTCGGCGCGATTGAAAATCTGGGAACGGTTGCGGAAGCGGCGCATGCCGCAGGTGCGTTGCTGGTGGTCGCCGTGACCGAAGCGCTGTCGCTCGCCGTCGTGAAGGCGCCCGCCGAAGCGGATATCGTCGCTCTCGAAGGACAGAGTCTTGGGCTGCCGCCGAGCTACGGTGGGCCGTTCGTGGGCGTGATTGCCTCGCGCGAAAAATTTGTGCGCCAGATGCCGGGGAGATTAGCGGGCCAAACAACGGATCAGGATGGGCGGCGCGGCTTCGTCTTGACGCTGGCAACGCGCGAGCAACATATCCGCCGCGAGAAGGCCACCTCCAACATCTGCACCAACCAGGCGCTCTGCGCGCTGGCCGCCACCATTCACCTTTCCCTGCTGGGCAAAGAAGGCATTCGCGAGATGGCCGAGCAGAATGTGGCGAAAGCCCGCTTTGCGTTGAACGAACTGGAAAAGATTCCGGGAGTGAATCGCACCTTCCCTGCCCCATTCTTCAACGAATTCACCGTCGAGTTTCCCCGCTCGGTGAAGATGGTTAACGCCGAACTGCTCAAGTCCAGGATTATCGGTCCCTACGTCCTCGGCCCGGCTTACCCCGAACTCACAAAGCACGCTCTGGTCTGTGTGACCGAGACTACGACGCGCGCGCAGATTGAACATTTCGTGGCGGGAGTTCGCGCCGCATTGGATCAACCACTTTAATCATGAACGACCGGATCAAGAAGGCCACACGACACACCAATCAGAACGAGGGTTTGATTTTCGAGAAATCGTCGCCCGGCAAACGCGCCTTCGACCTCGCCGCCCTGGATGTGCCCCCCGCTAATATGGGCAAGGAACTCGGCGAGTTTCATCGTGCAAACGGCATCCAGGATTTTCCCGAAGTGAGCGAAATCGAGGTGATTCGCCACTTCACGCGCCTTTCCACCTGGAACTACGCCATCGATTTGGGCATGTACCCCCTTGGCTCCTGCACAATGAAGTACAACCCACGCGTCAACGAGCATGTGGCGAGACTCGCCGGCATTGCGACCGAGCATCCGTATCAGCCGCAGCATCTTTCGCAGGGCTGCCTCAAGGTTCTCTCGCTCCTGGAGAAGTGCCTGCTGGAAATCACAGGCATGGATGCGATCACCTTGCAGCCGGCAGCCGGCGCACAAGGCGAGTTGGTCGGCCTGCTGCTGATTCGCGCTTACCACCAGAAGAACGGCAATCCGCGCAAGAAGGTACTGATCCCCGATTCGGCGCACGGCACCAATCCTGCCACCGCCGTCATCGCCGGATACGAAGTCGAGAACATCAAGTCCAACGCGGATGGACAAGTCGATATCGCCACGCTGCGCGAAAAGGTCACCGAAGACGTCGCCGCGCTGATGCTCACGAATCCTTCGACTCTTGGCATATTCGAGCAGCAGATTCCAGAGATCGCCGGGATCTTGCACGCCAAGGGCGCCCTGCTCTACATGGACGGCGCCAACATGAACGCGCTTGCTGGCATCACACGCCCCGGCGACCTCGGCGTGGACGTGATGCATTTGAATCTGCATAAGACGTTCTCCACCCCGCACGGCGGAGGAGGCCCCGGCGCGGGTCCCGTGGCCATGAAGAAGGCTTTGGAGCCGTTCTTGCCGTTGCCGGTGCTGGCACAAAAAGCGGATGGAACGCTGGCGTTGGATTTCAATCGCAAGGACAGCATCGGCAAGGTCAAAGCGTTTGGCGGAAATTTCGGCGTGTTGGTGCGAGCCCTCGCCTACATTCTGGCCTACGGGCCGGGCGTACGGCAGGCCACCGAAGACGCGGTAACCAACGCAAACTACATCCGTAAGCAACTGGAAGGCGTTTTTGACCTTCCGTACACGCGGCCATCCATGCATGAAGTGGTTTTCAGCGACGCGATCCAGAAAAAGCACGGCGTGAACACCATGGATATCGCCAAGCGATTGATCGACTACGGCTTCCACCCATACACGACGGCGTTTCCCCTGATCGTTCCCGGGGCCTTGATGATCGAGCCGACCGAGTCCGAGAGCAAGGAAGAGTGCGATTTCTTCGTGGATGCGATGAAATCGATTGCCGAAGAAGCGGAACAGACCCCAGAGATCGTGAAGACCGCGCCACACACGACACGCATTCGCCGCCTGGACGAAGTGGCGGCCGCAAGAAAACCGATCCTGCGGTGGAAGCCGTAAACCAACCGAAGCGGCGTGGCCCCACAGTCTCGTTCTCCGCAACGCCACCGTTCTGTCTTTAGGCAAACTGCACCAGGAACGGGCAGTCCTCGTCGGTGCGCCTGTTAAACTAATAGCAGACTTTCAGACGAGCAGGTCGCCAGAAAATGAATGCTGTGGCCGATGCATGGTTACCGAAGTCCGTACTTCTTCTCCGCGAATACACGGTAGAGAAATTCGTTCATGACCTGATTGCAGGCGTCACCGTAGGGCTTGTGGCACTGCCGTTAGCGATGGCGTTTGCCATCGCATCAGGCGTCCCTCCCCAAGCCGGTATTTACTGCGCAATCGTCACCGGGTTCCTGATTTCAGCCCTGGGCGGATCCAAAACTCAGATCGGCGGCCCGACCGGGGCGTTTGTCGTCGTGGTGCTGGGCATCATCTCGCGCTATGGGCTCGATGGTCTATTCACTTGCACACTGCTGGCGGGCGTGTTGCTCGTTCTCATGGGAATCACCGGGCTCGGCGCCATGGTCAAGTACTTTCCGCGCCCCGTGGTGGCGGGATTCACAAACGGCATCGCGATCCTCATCGCCAGCACGCAGATTCGCGACTTCTTCGGTCTGAGAATGGATCACGTCCCCGGCGATTTCTTCCATCGCATGGGAGCCATCGCGCAGAACTTTCACACCATGAATTGGACCGCCACGGCGCTGGGCCTTGCCTGTTTGGCGGTCATGATTCTCTGCCTGCGCTTCTTCAAGCGGATTCCTGGTGCCATCGTTGTCTGCTTCGGGGCCACCACGGTCGTCAGCATCTTCCATCTGCCCGTGGAAACGATCGGCTCCAGGTTCGGCGGCATACCCAGCGGACTGCCTCATGTTGAGATCCCCCAACTACAACCGAGCCTGCTGCTGCATCTGCTTTCACCGGCGGTCACCGTGGCCATGTTGGGTGCCATCGAGTCGCTCTTTTCCGCTGTCGTCTCCGACAAGATGAGCGGCGACAAGCACAATCCCAACGTCGAGCTCGTCGCGCAGGGCGTCGCGAATATTTTCTCGCCGATGTTCGGCGGTTTGCCGGCCACCGGCGCCATCGCTCGTACCGCGACAAACGTTCGCTCCGGCGCAAAGACGCCCGTCGCGGGATTGATCCACGCGCTGACCCTGCTGGCTGTAATCCTGTTCGCAGCGCCTCTCGTCAAGAATGTGCCCCTGGCCGCGCTCGCGAGCATTCTCTTCATGGTCGCCTATAACATGGGCGACTGGGCGGAAATCCCGGAGATCCTGAAGCTGACCAAAGCCGACATCGCCGTGTGGTTGTTGACGGCAAGCCTGACTGTCTTTGCCGACCTCACTCTCGCCGTTGAAGTTGGCATGATCCTGGCAGCGTTTACCTTCATCCGCAAGATTTCCCTGACCACCACGGTCTCCAAGGTCACTGACGAATACATCGAAGACGGTCGGGCGCATATCCTGCAAGACAAAGACATTCCCGACTACGCAGCGGTTTATCGCATTCACGGGCCATTCCTCTTCGGCGTAACAGACAAGATTGCTGCCGTGACCGAGAATCTCGATTCCCTGCCCCCAATCGTTGTTCTACGTTTGCGGAACATGACCGCAATCGATGCGACTGGCATTGCGGCTCTCGAAGAGCTGGCCGACATCCTGGGCAAGAGCGGCCGGTCCATGATCATCTGCGGTGCGCGCCCGCAACCGGAAGCGCTCATGCGCGAAGCTGGCTTCGACCGTCACATCGGCGCAGACAACATTTGTCCAAATATTGATGAGGCGCTGAAGCGTGCCGCAACAATTCAAGATCAGAAGCACACTCTAACAATCACTCCCGCATCACACTGATCGCAAATAGGAACTACTTGAAACGAACGCTGTCCAGAATTGAATTGAATGCCCCGTTGAAGTGACTGAACTCCTTCTCCGGCGCGACGCACACGAAATAGATCAGCCCTTCCGGGCGCAGCACCGTGACCAGCATGTCCGTCTCCATCCCGCCGCCCGGCGAATCATTCCGCAGATATGTCGTCATGGCTTGCTGGTTGTTCAACATGCCGAGCGACGGCGGCTCAGTCACCTGCATGTTGGCGTTTTCTTCCTGCAGCGAGTCGACCAGCTTTTGCGTACCCTGCCTAAGAGCTTCTTGATCGCCCGACGGTTTACCAGACATCTTCGCTGCCGCAATCATCACGCCATACGCCAAAGCGGCCTGGCCATTTCCGGGATCGACGACTCCGCCCTCGGGCGCCAGCGTCACTTCCTTCCCGTTCCCGTACTTTTTCCAGTTATCGGGGTACTGCAGCTTCGCGATCCCGATGTCGAGGCCAGTAAGCGTGCCAGAGGGAGCGGCAACGCGGACCGTGCCGGCTTTCGGGAAGCTGGCCCCACCGCTGCTGTTGCCTGCGCTCGTCGGCGCGGCCCCGGGTTTTGGTTTGGTAACAACAGGAAGGGCCGCAACCTCCTTCTTGATGGCTTGAAATTCGGGTGAATCTCGCTGGGCATTTTCCGGAACGCCCCCGAGTTTCTGGATTTCTTCGTCGACCCGCTCGATACGATGATCGGGGTTCGGGTGATCCGAGAAAAACTCAGGCGGAGCCGCGCTGCCGCTCAATTTCTCGAAGAATGCCGTCATCGCTCGCGGATCGTAGCCGGAGTCGTACAGAACTTGCGTGCCCATAACATCGGCTTGCGTTTCCGCGCTGCGCGAATACTTCAGCAGCACGCCGCCCGCGGCGAATTGTCCAAGCCCCGACGCCGCTGCTCCCACGGTGCCGCCGAGAATGCCTCCCGCAATTCCGGCGATGCCACTGCCAATTTGAGCGTACTGCGCCTTGGTGGCCTGGTTCGTGCCGTGGCGCAATGCCACATGAGACAGCTCATGCGCCATCACCGCGGCAAGTTCCGCTTCGTAATCTGCGGCCTCAATCGCGCCGCGATTCACGAATACGAACCCGCCCGGTAGGGCGAACGCGTTGATCGCTTTGTCGTTTACGCAGTGGAATTCCCAGGGGTATTCGTTGCCAAAGGTGTTGAGATGCTCGATCAGCCGGTGGCCAAGTTTCGTCAAGTACGCATCCACCTTTGCATCGTTGCACATGGGCGATTGCTTCTCGGCCTCCGCGGCGTATTGCATGCCCATCTGAATGTCCTGCTGCGGAGTGAAGGAATTCATGCCCGGCTTTAACTTGGTTCGGTCAGCTCGAGCACTAGGGAGAAGGAGGCCTAGCGAAACCAGCACAAAGACAGCGGACCGCACGTGCGTCCGGTGCGTCATCAATCCTCCATACAAGGGCCAAATGCCGGGGCGGTAGCGGCTGTTCCGATTATACGAGCCGCCACTAAAAGAGAAAGCCCGGACGAAATCGTCCGGGCCTTCCAGGGGGTGGAGGAGTGATGGAAGATCAGCGCGCGAGTCGGGGAGCCGGCTCCGGCGGTGCCGATACTGCCGGGGCTTCCACCGGGCGTCCGCCGCGAGCAGCCGTCGCAGGCTTGCCACCGATGGCCGCTTCCGGCCGTCGCACGGGCAGCGCCATGTTCTCGCCTTCGCGCACAAAACTCAGCCTATCGTCGTCTTTCGGCCAATCGATGCAGATCAGATCGCCGCTATGAACTTGTTCGGTCGCCAGCAGGTTCGCCATCGGATACACGACATGGCGCTCGATGGCGCGCTTCAGGTGCCGCGCACCGTAACGTTGATCCGTGCCTTCCTTAAGCAGGAAGTCCCGGCCAGACTCGGTCACTCGGAAGAGGAATTGGCCCTTGGCGGTCTCCAGCACGCGCTGCTGCACCATCGAGAGCTCGATATCCAGCACCTGTTCGAGTTGCGTGCGATGCAGGGGATGGAACACCACCACCTTGTCCAGCCGATTCATGAATTCTGGCGAGAACTTGCGACGGGCGGCTTCCACGGCTGTGCGCTCGACTTTCTCGTCAAGGTTCGCCTTGGGCTTGTCGTCGGACTTGATGAAGCCGTATCCGCCAGCCATCAGCTCAGTGATTTCGCCGCCACCCAGGTTGGAAGTCATGAAGATGACCGTCTGCGACAGGTCCACGCGTCGGTTGTCGCCGAGCGTCAGCGTGGCCTTGTCCAGCATGCCAAGCAACAGTTGCCATAGCGCATCGCTGGCTTTCTCAATTTCGTCGAACAGCAGGAAAGACAGCTTGAGCTTGTCGGTATGGGAAGCCGCTAGCGCTTCCTGCGTAATCAAAGGATGGGTTTCGCGGTGGCCGAGGTACCCTGGCGGCGAACCGATCAGCTTGGCGATTTCGTGGGAATGCTGGAATTCGGCGCAGTCGACTTTGATCACCGAGCGCGCGTCCCCGAATAGGATTTCCGCGGCGGCCTCCACAATTCGGGTTTTGCCCGAACCGGTTGGGCCCAGGAACAGCAGGTTGCCCACGGGCCGGCCCGGAGAATTCAGGCCAGCACAGAACACCTGATAGAGATCCACGAGTGCCTGGACTCCCTCTTCCTGCCCAACGATCTTCGCGCGCAGCGACTGGTGGAAGTCGCGCGTATCGTTGCTGCGGATGGTGGGGTCCAGTTGTTGTCTGACGGCTGCTCTCATAACTCTATCCTCGGCCGCGCCGCCCCTTCGCTTTAATTCTCGGCCCCTCGTTGGGTTAGGCACGCTTTCGTGCGTCTCGATGACGCGTGCAGGTTACAAGAAGCATGAAGCGTGCCAATTCGGAAGGATTCGAATCGACCAGCAAACGCCTATCTGATCAATGACATAGGATTATCGGTGCGGGGGCATCTGTCTCACGCGGTGAGACGGTGTTTCACGGCTGCTCAAAAGTGAGAGCGGAGATACACAAACTGTCACACGGTTGACGTTACCGCCGACAAAAAGAGGCGCCATGTAAAAATGACGCCCCTTTCGAATCCGTGGTTTTGCCGAAATCTTGACTAGGTCTCTTCTTTCTTTCGACCCTGTAGTTGCTGCCGTGCCGCCGCAGGGGTCGCGGCCGGTAAAGCCGCTGGCCTTGTTGATTCTTCGGCTACAGCCTCTACGGATGTTTCCTTCCCGAGGCCGTCACGCTCCGGCGCGGCTGACGCGGTTCCTTCCGCCGGAGCTTCGGCTGTTATGATCGCGCCTTCCTTTTCCCTCACGAAGGTCAGCTCCTTGTGCACGCCGTCCCAGTCCACGCGGATGAGGTCGCCCATGCGCACCTGCTGGGTAGCCAGGAGGTTGGCCAACGGGTACACCAGATAGCGCTCGATCGCGCGCTTCAGGTGTCGTGCCCCGTAGCGCTGGTCTGTGCCCTCTTGAAGCAGGAAGTCCCGGCCGGCATCCGTCACACGGAACAAAAACTTGCCCGTCGCCGTGTCCAGCACCCTCTTCTGCACCATGCCCAGCTCGATATCCAGCACCGCTTGCAGTTCATCCCGTTTCAGCGGGTGAAACACAACCAGCTTGTCGATGCGGTTCATGAACTCCGGTGAGAATTTCCGCCGGGCCGCCTCCACGGCAGTTCGTTCAACCTTCTCGTTCAGATTGGCCGCCGGCGCATCTTCGGCCTTGATGAAGCCGTAACCGCCGGCGAACAAGTCCGAGATATCCGATCCGCCGAGATTGGATGTCATGAAAATGACGGTTTGCGACAGGTCCACGCGGCGGTTGTCCCCGAGCGTCAGCGTGGCCTTATCCAGGATGCCCAGGAGCAACTGCCACAGCGCGTCGCTGGCCTTTTCGATTTCGTCGAAAAGCAAAAACGAAAGCTTTAGCTTCTCTGTATGATTCGCCGCCAACGCTTCCTGCGTAATCAGCGGGTGCGTTTCGCGATGGCCCAGATAGCCCGGAGGCGAGCCGATCAGCTTGGCGATTTCGTGGGAGTGTTGGAACTCGGCGCAGTCGATCTTGATCACGGCGCGCGAACTGCCAAACAGTATCTCCGCGGCCGCTTCCACGATGCGCGTCTTGCCGGAACCGGTCGGTCCGAGGAACAACAGGTTGCCCACTGGCCTGCCCGGCGAGTTCAGCCCCGCGGTGAATACCTGGAACAACTCGACGAGGGCTTGCACCCCTTCGTCTTGCCCAACGATCTTCGCCCGCAAAGCCTTCTGAAACTCAACCGTCTCTGCGCTGCGAATGTTCGGATTCAGCGAAAGATCGTTTGTCCCCATGTTCCCCTCCTAGCGCCCCCGCAGCGCGGGATGCGCGTTCCCAAAACGCCCACCCGTCCGGGCCAGCTTCTTCAGATCGTTCCGTTCTCGGAATTGATCAAGCTTCACCTGGATCGTGGAATTCAGCAGCCGCAACTGAACCAGCAGCTCATTTGCGACCGCCCTTGTTTCGGAAAGTTTGAAGACCGGCGGAAACAGGTCCGCCAGATCCAGATTTAGCGTTCGGAGAGACTGTACTAGCTTTTGGACTGCCGGGGATTCAGGATCCGCCAGATCGATCTGGCTGTTCAACTGCTCGCGCAGCGCGCGCCAGTTGAGATCGACGAAGGGATGTTTTCGGGATACCTCACGAACGATGTCGTCCGTGATGCGGGCTCGTTCACCAAGCTTGGCCAGATGGAGTTGCCGCACTTTTCCGCCTCGGCGCACGTTGTGCACCAGGTAGTAGGCGTTTCCTTTGCGGCGAACAAAAGCCATAGCGCTTTCTTGGCAGACTCGCCGGACACTCTCACAGCGTGGCGTCCTGTCTGTAGTGTAAGATGCTTCCACTACAGCGGTCAAGTTGCCTGGTGCCGAACCCGCTACCATTTTCCCCGTAATTTTTTCGCTGCGTCCCATCAGTTTTTCCGGGCCTTCGACTTCCTCCGCCCTTTCGGCCTCCGCCTCCTACAAGATCAAACACGCGAGCCTGCGAAGAATCTCTTGCCGCACAGCGCTGCCACCGCTAGCATGAATCTCCTTGTAACAAGGAGCTTTGCATGGGCTGGGATCCTGTCTATCAACTCGTGAAACAAATTCCCCGGGGGCGGGTTACTACCTATGGGGCGTTGGCCAAGGCTCTGCGATTACGCGGCGGGGCGAGAACCGCGGGCAGGGCTATGGCGGCAACGCCCTCTGGAAAAGGCATTCCCTGGCATCGCGTCGTCGGTGACCGCGGCAAGCTCCTCATTCGCGAGCCGTACGCTTCCCTGCAACGCAAACTTCTGGAAAGTGAAGGCGTTCGAATCATCGAATTCCGCGCGGACCTCAAGCGCCATCACTGGACTCTCTCCGCCAAAGCCAAGACGCGCGTGAAAGAGAAACCCCGTCCCAAACGTAATGCTAAGTAAAGGATCCTGTGAGAAACCTGGACGGGATACGTTAGACTGGACGTTCGTAAACCCATGGCCAATCCGATCCTGCAAGTCGAAAACCTGGAAAAGCGCTACGAAGACGTCCATGCCGTGCGCGGCGTTAGCTTCACCGTCCAAGAAGGCGAAGTGTTTGGCCTTCTCGGGCCCAACGGTGCCGGGAAGACCAGCACCATCGAGGTGCTCGAGGGCCTTCGCGTAGCCGATGCCGGTCGCGTGTCCGTCTGCGGCTTCGACCCTCAGAAGGATCCGAATGAGTTAAAACAGGTGATTGGCGCGGCGCTCCAGGCCACCTCCCTGCCCGACAAGCTTCGTGTGCATGAGGCTCTGCTTCTCTTTGGCAGCTTCTATCGCCGCAAGCGCAAGTCTGACGAACTGTTGACCCGGTTCGGCCTGGAAGAAAAGCGGAATGCGTTCTATAGCCAGCTCTCGGGTGGCCAAAAGCAGCGGCTTGTCCTGGCCTTGGCGCTGCTGAACGACCCGAAGGTGCTGTTTCTCGACGAACCCACCGCCGGCCTTGATCCGCAGGTGCGGAGGGAAATCTACGATGTCATTGAGGAACTCCGGCGCGAGAAGAAAACCATCGTGCTCACGACGCACTACATCGAGGAAGCGGAACGGCTCTGCGATCGCGTGGCCATCGTCGATCACGGCAAAGTCATCGCCGAAGGCTCGCCCCGCGAACTGAAGGCCCGCTCGGCAAATACAACGCGCATCGAAGTGCGCCTCAGTAAACCCGCCGCAGACACCGCGCTGAAGGGCCTCGATGGCGTAACCGATGCCCGCGAATTGAGCGATGGCTACGTGCTGCATTGTCAGCGCACGGCTCCGGCCATCGTTGCCCTTGTGAAACACTTGGAATCCCAGAACAACGAATTGGTGAGCCTGGAAATCGCTACTCCCTCCCTCGAAGATGTATTCATTGAGCTGACCGGCAGGAGGTTACGAGATTGACCAACCTGGTTACTTTGACGCGCATCCGCATGGTGCTCGCCCTGCGCAACAAGATGTTCTTCTTTTTCAGCGTCGTCATGCCGCTGGTGTTCTTCTTTCTCTATGCCGGCATCTTCGCCAAGGGCGACCCGAACCGCGTGCGCTTCTTCCTTGGACCAGTGCTGGCGTTGAACGTCATGGGCAGCTTCTGGGGACTCAGCGCAACGCTTGTGATGTATCGCGAACAGGGCATACTCCGCCGATTCCACGTGGCTCCGGTGAGCGCCAGCGACATGCTCGCATCCAGCGTCCTGGCCAATTTCGTTCTCACCTTGCCCACCGTCACCGTCGTCCTGCTGTTTGCCCGCTTCATTTTTCACGTGCACGACCTCGGCAATCTGTTCGCCGCATTCCTGTTCGTTTGCGCCGGCACCATCTCCTTCGGCTCGCTGGGACTGATCGTCGCCAGTATCACCAACACCATGCAGGAGACCCAGGTCCTGAACCAGCTGCTCTGGCTGCCGCTCATCTTTCTATCCGGCGCCACTTTCCCGATGGGGTATTTGCCTAACGTCGTACAAGGATTCTCCGTATTTCTGCCGGCTACGTATCTCGTCACCGGTCTGCAGCAGGCAACCTTGTTCTCAAAGCCCGTCAGCCAGCTGCTCATTTACTTTTTTGCGCTCGCTTTCTGGGCAGCGCTTTCCTTCTTCGTGGCCTCGCAACTCTTCCGGTGGGAGCCGGAAACAAAAATCCCGCGCAACTCCAAATTATGGGCCGCGGCTACCATCATTCCGTTCATCCTGCTCGGCATTTGGGAGAACGGCAACGGCAAGATGCTGCAGGAATGCCGCCAGGCTCACCAGCAGCTCGAACAGTCGTACAACACTCCCGACCAGCGTGGCGCAAAGAACTAAGTGATTGCACCCGCTCCATTTTGGCCCGCTAACCAGCGAATACCCCGCCAATATGGCCAAAATCCCAATCATTAACATTCGTCGAATTCATTGACGCTCCCCGGCCCCTGCCTTATTCTCGACGTGTGAGCTGGTTGAGTCCGACCCACCAAGGGAGAAACGACAATGCCCGTACAGAAGACTGAAAAAATCTGGCACAACGGAAAATGGATCCTCTGGGATGACGCCAAGCTTCACGTCCTTACGCATGCCGTCGGTTATGGCTCGGCGGTCTTTGAAGGAATCCGCTGCTACGAAACTCCGCAGGGCCCGGCGATTTTCCGCTTGCGTGAGCACATGCAGCGCCTGATCAACTCCGGCAAGATCTACCGCATGGAGTTTGCCTTTAACCTCGACGATTTCTGCAACGCCGCGTGTGAACTGGTCCGCGTCAACAAGATGGGCGCCTGTTATGTGAAGCCCATCGCTCTTCGTGGTTACGGCGAAGTGGGTGTGAACCCGCTGAATTCGCCCATCGAAATCTACATGGCCTGCTGGCAGTGGGGTGCGTATCTTGGGCCCGACGCTCTCTCCAAGGGCGTGGATGTTTGCGTCAGTTCGTGGACCCGCATCGCACCGAACACCCTGCCCGCAATGTCCAAGGCCGCGGCCAATTACATGAACTCCCAGCTCATCCGCATGGAAGCCGCCTTGAACGGTTTCTCCGAAGGCATTGCCCTCGACGCGGATGGACACGTCAGCGAAGGCTCCGGCATGAACCTCTTCATCGTGCACGACGGTGCCTTGATCACTCCGCCGCTCGCCGCCAGCATCCTCCCCGGCATTACTCGCGATTCGATCGTGAAATTGGCCGGTGACCTGGGCATCCCCGTCAAGGAATCCGTGATTCCCCGCGAAATGCTCTATCTCGCCGACGAAGTCTTCTTCGTTGGCACCGCCGTCGAAGTTACCCCCATCCGCTCGATCGACAAGATCGTGATCGGTAAGGGTGTGGCCGGGCCGCTCACCAGGAAGATTCAGGAAGAGTTCTTTGCCGTGACCAGCGGCCGGAAGCAGGATAAGCACAACTGGCTGACGCCGGTGAACGCGCCGGTGGCTGCTTCTCGATAATTCAAGAATCGCGAACCTTCGTGGGGGGGCCAGCATTGCTGGACCCCTCGTCCGCGCGATCTCAGAGCATTTCGGTGATGTTTTGTTGCCACGCCCATTACCTGTACGTTTGGTTCCTAGCGCGACTCCCGCTTTCCAGCTAGAATCAGTGCCATCCCGTTGTACATGTGGCTCGATCAGGAGGCCTGCGGATGTACAACCTTACCCAGAAGCTCGCGGCTGAATTCCTTGGAACGTTTGCCCTGATTTTCTTCGGCGCCGGAGCCGTTTGCGTGGATTTTCAGTTGCGCAGCTCCGGCGGCTTGGGGCAATTGGCGGTCGCCCTGGCCGCGGGACTGGCCATGGCCATCATGGTTTCCGCCTTGGGTCATATCTCCGGCGGACACTTCAATCCCGCGATTACGATTGGTTTTTGGGTCACCCGGCGGCTCTCCACCCTCGATTCTCTTGCCTATTGGGCTGCGCAGCTCGTTGGTGCCGCCGCTGCTGGCTTTCTGCTCAAAGCCACTATTCCCGAAGACATCGGTACCAATATCTTCCTGGGTACGCCAGAGTTGATGCGCGACTTTCCCCGCTGGTCCGGCATGGCGCTCGAAGGCGTCGCAACCTTCTTTCTCGTCCTCGTCTTCTTTGCCACCGCCGTGGATTCCCGCGGCACATCTCGCGCTATCGCCGGTTTTGCCATCGGCTTGACCATGACCCTGGGCATTCTGGTAGCTGGCCCGTTTACCGGCGGCGCCCTCAATCCGGCTCGCGCATTCGGCCCCGCCCTGGCCTCCGGCCACTGGATCAATTGGGGCATCTACTGGGTTGGCCCCCTTGCCGGGGGATTTATCGCCGGTCTCCTATATGATTCCCTCTTCCTGCGGCATTCCGATGAGTGACAACGCAACGCGCCCTGTCCCAATGGCTAGGTAACTACACCGCAACCCGGCTCCCGACCTCTGTTGTTGCCTCCATCCGGGAATGCTAGTTTCAGGAAGGAACGCACATCTGCGGGGTGGCTGCCCATGGCTCTTAGCATTGATGACTTGCTTCGACGCGCTGTCGAGAACAAATCCTCCGACTTGCACCTGAAAGTCGGCAACCATCCTTATCTCCGCGTCGACGGCCTCCTTACCCCTATCACCGACGTACCTCGCATCACGCCGGAAGAGATGCTCTCCATGGCCTTCAGCATGATGACCAACCGCCAGAAGCAGAAATTCAAGGAAACTGCGGAATTGGACATGGCTTACGGCGTCGCGGGATTGGGTCGTTTCCGCGTCAACGTATTCCAGCAGCGCGGCAACGTCGGTATGGTATTGCGCGTCATCCCCACCAAGATTCGAACCATCGAAGAGCTGAACCTGCCCGGCGTCATCGGGAAGATTTGCGAAGAGCAACGCGGCCTGGTCCTGGTCACTGGAACCACCGGGTCCGGTAAGTCCACCACACTCGCGGCCATGATCGACCGCATCAACGCCAACCGCTCCGATCACATCATCACTATCGAAGACCCCATCGAGTTCCTGCACCGCGACAAGCGCAGTTTCATCAATCAGCGCGAAGTCGAAGTCGACACCGCCAACTTCTCCACCGCCCTGCGCGCCGCTCTTCGTCAAGACCCCGACGTCATTCTGGTCGGCGAAATGCGCGACTTGGAAACCATCTCCACGGCATTGCTAGCCGCCGAAACCGGCCACCTCGTCTTCTCGACCTTGCACACTTTGGACGCTACCGAAACCATTCAGCGTATTATCGCCGTCTTCCCCCCGCCCGAACAGAAACAGATTCGTTTGCAGATGGCCGCTACTCTCAAAGCGGTCGTCTCCCAGCGCCTGGTCCGCCGCGCCGACGACAAGGGCCGCGTGCCTGCGGTCGAAGTCATGATCGCCACCGCCTACATCAAGGACTGCATCATCAATCCCGACAAAACCCGCCTGATTCACGACGCCATCGCCGCCGGCACGTCGCAGTACGGCATGCAGACCTTTGATCAATCGCTCTTCGATCTGTACTCCAAGGAACTGATCACCATCGACGAAGCGTTGATGCGCGCGTCGAACCCAGACGAGTTCAAGCTGCGCATTCAGGGTATTCGTTCCGCCGCCGATGCTGCCCGCGAGGAAATGGCCTCGCAGATGGCCGACTTCGAGCGTTTCTCCCACAAGTAGGGCAACCAGCGATTCGTGTCCGCCAACGACGCGTTTCCGGCGGCCCGCTGCACGTGACGATTCGACTTCCCCTTCGACTGTTGTCCAAATCAGACTTGAAGCGTTATGATTCGCAAACTTCACGTCGATTTGGAGACAGCCATGACCGGATTGATTCCCTTGCCTGGCCGCCGGGCATTCTTGATGGGCTCAGCGGCAATCACGACCGCGCTTGCGGGGATAGCCGTACCCGCTGACGCCCCTTCAGAAGAAACCGACTTATTCATCATTGGACCGAAAAAGGGCTACACACCGCAGATCGGCACGCTGGTCTCGGAAATGGCCTTCATGCGCGACCAGGTCCTGCGCAGTGTAAAGGGCCTCTCCCAGCAGGACTTGGACTTCCTTTTGGATGCCAAAGCGAACCGCATTGGCGCGCTTTTGCTGCATCTTGTGGCCGTCGAAAAGTTTTACCAGCTCAATACCTTTGAGGGGCTGAGCGGCGACAAGATTCCCGAAGCCTGGAAAGAAAAATGGGGTATGCCCATGGAACTTGGCGAACCGGCGCGCAAGGAACTTATCGGCAAGAATTTGGACTACTACCTCGGACAACTGAACGAGACGCGCGAGAAAACGCTCACGGAATTCCGCAAACGCGACGATGCGTGGTTAATGACTGTTGATAAAACCTGGGGATGGGGACCCACCAACAACTATTGCAAATGGTTTCACGTCACGGAGCACGAAGCCAATCACAACGGGCAAATCAAATTTTTGAAGGCGAGACTTCCGGGTGCGAAACCCAGTAGCGAATGAACTAAATCCAGTCTGAGCCGCACCGCCAAAAGCTCACGGCTGGGCGGGTGAGCTTTTGGACGGTGTGCCAAACGAACCTTAGTTGTAGTATGCCGCGTTCTTTTCGATGAAAGCCTTCTGCTCTTCCGGCAATTCTTCCACCACGTAGATCGACTGCGTCGGACAAACTGGTACGCACGCGCCGCAATCTATGCATTCCGCCGGATTCACATACAACTGCGGAACCGTCTCAAAATTCGGTTCGTCTTTCGTCGGGTGAATGCAATTTACCGGGCAAGTCTCGATACAGTGCTCGTCTTTCGTGCAAGTGTCGGTAATAACGTAGGCCATTGTTCAGGTCTCCCGTTCAATTTCAGGGGCAATCAAATTGCCACAGTGAAGTGGAGCGAAGTGCTGAATTTTCAATCACTCCCACTCTCAATTATGAAATCGGACCTTTCTAGGGTGTGTGATCTAGCGCACGCCTCTCTGTTTATCCCCCACTCCCGCGCCACACGTCTCCCTTCGCGCAGGCGTCGACTTTACCGCCTGATCATGGGAACCGAAGCGGTTTCGTCTGCGGTGTGAGGAGAACCACCCTCCCCGGCGAACGTTCAATCATGTCGATTGCGCGAATCGCATCACCGTAGGACACGCCCGCTTCGGCATCAAAGAAAACGGTGCAGTTTTCTCTCGTCCCGATTTGTACCCGCAATGTATCCGGCAAGTCGTCAGGTTTGATTCTCATCGAATTCAAATACCACTTTTCGCCTGATTCGACGCGCAGCACCCATGCCTGCGCACACGGTATGCTCTTGAAAAAGTGTGACTCGGGAAAATAGGTGAGAACGAAGAGTCCCTGTGAGCGATGGTCGTACCCCCACGCATAGTGAAAGACAAGGAGACCACCGATGACGAGCAGAAGAAGAATTTGAGTGTATAGCAAGCCAATTTGAGAGAAAAAGGGAATCCAGGGTGCAGTTCTCTGCCTCTGGCGTGCCGCATGCTTTGGTGGAATTTGGTTTCGAAAAAGCTAGGATTGCAGTTCTCAGTTGAGCGGTCTCGGCGCTGCTCCCGTACGACGACAACCAGAATGCCTAATGCGATTGAGCCTGAAACGAATGCAATCCAAATCGTGTTGCGGCTGACCAAAAATCCAGTGATGACAGAGAGAAGCACGACACATCCCACCAGTGCGGTAGGTGGTCTACGCATATCTATTCAGACTCCAGAGGCTTTGCAGATGTTCCCGGCCTTGGCATCCCTCGGAGCGTAGGTTTTACTAAGTATGGTAGGTAAGAAGTGCTGTATCAACAGATGAAACCTTACGCCGACGCTCAGGAGTAAAGGCCATCCCCGCGATCCGGAGGCCAACGAATAGCACATTTCCCGGTTGAAAGCCGGGTACGAGGGCAATTCCGACAGCTTCGGCAGACCCATGGAAACCGCAAACGCCACACTGGTATCCACGCACGCGTTCTTCTATGCTTTCTTCATGTTCGGCAAGCCCCGCCAGATCGACACCGAGCAAGACCTCTACGATGCCGCCATCAAAATCCTGATGCGCCGGGCGCATTCCGTCTCTGAAATGAAAAAAGCCCTGGCGCGCCGCTGCGAAGACGACAAACTCGTGCAATCCGTTTTGCAGCGCTTGAAAGACGGAAAACTCGTCGACGATGCGCGCTATGCCCTGCAATTCACTCGCTATCGCATGGAGACCCGCAAACAAGGACAGTTTCGAATCGCGCGCGATCTGCGAGCGCGGGGTGTCCCGGACCGCCACATTGAGTCCGCGCTGAAGGACGCTGCGGGAGACTCGGATCCTTCCGCTTTGATCCGCCAGCGCATCGAACGCAAACTCCGCCTCTATCGTGGCGAGATTAACGACCGCAAACTCGCCTCCCTTTACCGCTCCCTGCTCGCTGCTGGCTTTCCGGCCGACCTGATCCGCAAAGAGGTCTACCGGATCACCAAAGAGGTCGTTCCCGAAGTCGATCCCGACCCGCAATCCTAGCGTCGCTTCGCACTTTCTTCTTGACATCAATTACAGTATGAGTTATCTTACCGATGGGTTATTCTGTCAAGGCCGACGCAGCTTCGGCCTTTTTCTTTTTGCGGCACCCTCGGCGCTCTCCTGCCCGTGGTTTCCGCTGAACTAACTTCTCTGCCATGAACACTCACAGGATGTCCGCTTGTAAGTCGTTTGGAATGCGCACATACATATCTCTATCAAAACCAAGCGCCTGCAACTCCTTCATCATCTGCACTTGCGCTCCCTCTTTTCCCTAACCCTTTTCCATTCTGCACTTGCGTGTTTTCGCAATTCCGTCTCTTCCCTCCTCCCTGCCCTCCTTCCGCCCCCGCAACATTGGCGCCGCGTGGACGCCTTTGCGATAATCAGGTGTTCCCACCTTTGCAACGGATGAGGCTGACGTGACGGATCTGGCGCGCAAGCTGAGCGGCAACGAAGTCCGCGAGAGGTTTCTCGAATTTTTCGAAAGCAAGGGGCACCGCCGCGTGCGTTCGTCTTCCCTGCTGCCCCACGGCGACCCGACTCTGCTGTTTACCAACGCTGGCATGAACCAGTTCAAGGACGTCTTCCTCGGGCTGGAAAAACGCGACTACTCGCGGGCAACCACCGCGCAAAAATGCGTTCGCGCCGGCGGCAAGCACAACGACCTCGAAAATGTCGGCTTCACCAAGCGCCACCACACCTTCTTCGAAATGCTGGGCAATTTTTCCTTCGGCGACTATTTCAAGAAAGACGCTGTGGCGTTCGCCTGGGAGCTCGTGACCTCGCCGCAATGGTTCGGCATACCCAAGGACCGCCTGTACGCCACGATTTTTGGCGGCGCGGAAGTTGCCCCCGGGACAGAGTTGGGCGTCGACGAAGAAGCCAGGAAGTTCTGGCTGGAATTCGTTCCCGAGAAACGCATCTACGCCATCCCGGGATTGAAAGACAACTTCTGGGCCATGGGAGACACCGGGCCCTGCGGTCCCTGCAGCGAATTGCATTACGACATGGGGCCGGCGGCGTCCGACCTGGGCCACGCCGATTGCGAGTTCCCGTGCGACTGCGGCCGCTACGTCGAAATCTGGAACCTCGTGTTCATGCAGTTCAATCGCGACGCCAACGGAGTTTTGACTCCTCTGCCAAAGCCTTGCGTGGACACTGGGATGGGCCTCGAACGCGTTGCCGCCGTCCTGCAAGGTGTCATCTCGAACTACGACACGGATCTCTTCGTGCCGCTTATCGATCGGGCCGCAAAACTCACCGGCATCGACGAAGCGAAGGAACTGGAAGCCGAAGAAAAGAAAAAGTCGGCCGCATCGTTGCGCGTCATCGCTGACCATGCCAGGGCCACCACCTTCCTGATCACCGATGGCGTGCTGCCTTCCAACGAAGGGCGCGGGTACGTCCTCCGCAAGATCATGCGCCGCGCCATTCGCCATGGACGCTTGCTCGGCGCCACGAAACCCTTTCTCCACGAAATGGTCCAGACCGTCCGCGATCTGATGGGCGACGCCTACCCGGAACTGCGAGAAGCCGCCGCGGCGCGCGTGCCGGAAATTGTGCTGGCGGAAGAAAACCGTTTCGGTCACACACTCGACATTGGCCTTCGCAAACTCGAAGAGGAACTCAAACCTCTGGCGGCAAAACCCGGGTCAGTCTATCCCGGCGAAAGCGCGTTCAAGCTGTATGACACCTACGGACTGCCAATGGATTTCATCGTCGATGCGGCCCGCGACCTCGGCGTGGAATTCGATTCGTCGGGATTCGAGAACGCCATGCAGGAGCAGCGCACACGCGCACGTGCCTCCTGGAAGGGTGGAGGCAAAGAGGTCGCCAATCCGGCATACGCGAAACTTGCTGACACCTTTCACACCGAACCCGATTTCTATCACGCCGCCTGCGGCAAGGACTGCCGCATCGAGGCCATCTTTACCAAGCAAGGCCCCGTCAGTGAACTGCAGCCCGGACAAAGCGGTGAAATTGTCCTGGATCGCACCGTGATTTATGCGGAGTCCGGCGGGCAGGTGGCCGACATCGGCGCTTTCTACGATTCTTCCGGTTCCCTGCTCCTGGCCGACGTCACCGGTGCGTTTTACCCCGTTGCCGGACTCGTGGCCCACAAAGTGACGGCCAAAGAATCGCTGCACGTAGGCGACCGCATAACCGTGATGGCAGACGCCGACCGTCGCGCCCGCATTATGCGCAATCACAGCGGAACGCATCTCGTTCACGCGGCGTTGCGAAATATTTTGGGCACGCACGTGAAACAGGCTGGCTCCCTGAACGCCCCGGAGCGTCTCCGATTCGACTTCTCTCACTTCGCTCCCGTCGCTACGGAAGAACTCCGCGACATCGAGCAGCAAGTCAACGAAGAGATCCGCCTGAACTCCCAGTTGGAAACGGGCGTCATGTCGCTCGAGGAAGCCCTCAATTCGGGCGCGCTCGCGTTCTTCGGCGACAAGTACCCAGAGAGCAATGTTCGTGTCGTGACCATTCCCGACCCCCGTTCGCCACGCGGTTTCTATTCCAAGGAGCTTTGTGGCGGCACACACGTTGGACACATTGGGGACATTGGCGTCTTGAAAATCGTCAGTGAGGAGTCCGTGGCCGCTGGCGTTCGCCGCATCGAGGCGGTCACTGGCATTGGCGCGCTGGAGCATTACCAGCGCCAGGCGCAAGTGCTCAGCGAAGTCGCGAACCGGTTGAACGTCGGCGAGGACGCCGTCCTGGCCACCGTCGAGAAGCTCTCGAATACGGTCAAGCAACTGGAGAAGGAGCTGGGCGATCAGCGGCGCAAGGGCGCGCTGAGTCAGCTCGACGAACTCTTCAACAAGGCCCAAACCATCAAGGGCGTCAAGGTCGTCGTTGGCGAGGTCTCCGATGTGGATCGCGAGGGCCTGCGGCAACTGGTGGACTCTCTGAGGCAGAAACTCGGGTCCGGGATCGTTGCCCTTGGTACCCCCGAAGACGGCAAAGTAGCTTTGATTGCAGGCGTCACTAAGGATCTCACCGCTAAAGTCCATGCTGGCAAGTTGATACAGGCACTCGCGAAGCAGGTGGGGGGATCCGGGGGGGGTAGGCCCGATCTGGCGGAGGCTGGCGGAAAAGACACATCTGCCCTAAAAAGTGCCTTGGCAAGTGTCCCCTCCTTACTCGAACCATTGCTATAATTTCGCATGTAGCGCCGGGTACGTGTCCCGCAAGTGACGCATAACGTGTCACTTGTTTGAGGCGAAAACTTCCATGGAGTGATTCGCTGCATTCCCTGGCCCAATCCGCCAGTAGTGCAGACAAAGACGCGGTGTGATTTTTATGCCTTCCCCAAGGCGAATTCGCCAGAACCTTCATCTAATTAGGAGAATACCGGTCGTGTTGACTGTCGTCGCAGCTGGTTTGTTGGCTTCGGCATCAGCTCCGGCTCAAATCACGTCGGTAACGGATGTTTCGGGGCGTCGTTTGTTTGTGAATTCAGAGCCTACAACGGTGGTAAAACTGGCGCCCGCGAAGCCTCAAACGATCTATATGTCAGCCGAAATGGCATTCTTGGGAAAGAATCGGCCCGCTCTCAGCCTCGACCGCGACGGCGTAGACAAGCTCGTGCGCGAGGCATCGGAGCGCTATCGCGTCGATCCCGCCTTAGTTCGTGCCGTGATTCAGACGGAATCGAATTGGAATGTCTCGGCTTACTCGCGAAAAGGTGCCATGGGTTTAATGCAGTTGATCCCCACCACCGCGCAGCGCTTTGGTGCGAACGACGCGTTTAACCCGAAACAAAACGTCGATGCCGGGGTTCGGTACCTAAGCACTTTATTGGAACGCTACAATGGCAACTTGGACCTTGCCTTGGCGGCGTACAATGCCGGAGAAGGCGCTGTGGACCGCGCTCATGGTATCCCGGCTTTCCGGGAAACTCGCAGCTATGTGCAGCGTGTCCAGGAAGCGTATTTCCGCCCAGGTTCGGGACATTTGGACAGCGCCTACACAAGATCGAATCCAATTCGCCGGGTGGTCGATGGCACCGGGCGGGTTATCTTCACGAACGACAATTGATTGAGCGAAAGGCAGTTTGGGGAAGGAACGAAACTGGGGATGATCTGGGGCAATAAAAATTTCCACATGATTTTCGCCCGCGCTTCGCTGGGTTTTGCCGTAACTGTCGCGGCGCTGATGCCGTGCCCTGTTCGTGCCAATACCGCTACGACTGCGTCAAAACGCGAAGCTGCCGCCTCGCAATTCGCCCGGGCCGAAGAATTGCGCGGAGTGCTGAATTCCAAGCCAGCAGAGCAGCGCACATTAGCGGAATACCGCCGCGTGCTAACCGCGTACCAGCGCGTGTACATGATCACGCCGCACGCCACCGAGGTTTCCGAATCCCTGATGGCCGTGGGTGAACTCAACACCGAGATGGGCGACCACTTCGGTCGCACGTACTATCAAGCGGCGGCCGACGCCTATGCCTACCTGGTCCGTGACTACCCGGCGAGCAAGTACGCGCAAGACGCCATGTTGCGGCTGGGTCAACTGCAGAAGGAGCAGCTCGGCGACTCCACCGCCGCCACGAAAACGTTTCAGGATTTCCAAAAGAAATATCCGCGCTCCAGTCACAAGCGCGAGGTTCAAGAATCACTGGCAGAGTTGGCACTGCTGAAGAGCACCGAAGTTGCGGGTGCCCCAATCGCGCCCAAGAACGTTCCAGTTCCCTCCCCCGCGAGTTCAACAACCGCCGATACCGCCTCCGCGGACCTTCGCAAGTCCGCCAATGGCGGCGAACCCGGCAAGCGGGTTGCCGTGCCGCACGTGCAGAAGATCCGCACCAGCGCGACCGCCGAAAGCGCGGAGGTTGTCATCGATTTAGAGGACACGGTTGAGTACGCTTCCGGTCGAATCGCGAATCCCGACCGCATCTACTTCGACCTGCACGCGGCGCGCCTCAGTCCAGCCTTGGCCCAGGGAGACATCAAAGTCACCGGCAATTTGTTGACTCAGATCCGTGTGGCGCAGAATCACGCGGGTGTGGTGCGTGTAGTGCTGAATGTGAACGGCGTCAGCGACTACGCCGCATCTCTGACGAAGAAGCCGGCAAAGCTGATTATTGAGCTGTATGCTTCGGCAAATCCGAATAAGGAAGCGGTGGCCGTTGCTTCGGCATCAAAGCCGAAGAGCAGTGCAAATCCGCCGAAGAGCGACAGGGCAGATGCGGAGCCGCCGGCTCCCGAGCCAACGGCGGTCGCACCGTCTCCGGCTACGACCAACACCGCAACGAGAGCCAAAGCTGACACTCAGCCTGCAGCAAGCGACGCGGCGACGACAGCTTCGGCAAAACCCCTACCTGCTCCCAGCAACGGCTCCCTGACCAAGCCCGCCAGCGCAAAGTCGAAGGGCAAGCCTGAGCTCATTCAGCCTACCACCGCGCCTCAGCCCACGCGCGACGGCCAGGCCACGTTGACGCGAGCCCTCGGTCTCAAAATCAGTCGTATCGTGATCGACGCGGGCCACGGCGGACACGACACAGGAACCATCGGCCCGACTGGACTAATGGAGAAGGACCTTTGCCTCGACGTTGCGCTTCGGCTCGGCAAGCTGATTCAGCAGAAGATGCCGGGGGCCGAAATCGTCTATACCCGCTCGGATGACACGTTTATCCCCCTCGAGGAACGCACGAATCTTGCCAACGAGGCAAAAGCCGATCTCTTCATCTCCATCCATGCGAATTCCAGCCCGGACCATGACGCCCGCGGCGTTGAGACCTACTACCTCAATTTGAAGGGTTCCCCGGAAGCGATGGAAGTCGCAGCGCGTGAAAACGCCGCTTCGGACCACGGCGTTCACGACCTGCAAGACCTTGTCAAACAGATTGCCCGCACCGAGAAGATCGACGAATCGAAAGAGTTCGCTGAGGACGTTCAGGACGCTCTGGCCAGGCGCATGCAGAAGACTTCCAAGCCCGTAAAGAATCGCGGCGTGCGCAAGGCGCCGTTTGTCGTATTGATCGGCGCGGATATGCCGTCGATCTTGACGGAGATCTCCTTCCTGAGCAATCCGGCTGACGAAGCTCTGCTGAAAAAGCCCGAACATCGCCAACGCGTGGCGGAGGGCGTGCTTCAGGGTATGACCAGCTACCTTCAGAACATGAATAGCGTCGCCACGAACACCTCTACGAAACCAAACCGCGCTCCTGTGGTTACTCCGGTGGAGCAGTCCAGGAACCAGAAGTAAGCTAGTGGCATCTAAAGAACAGGGTCAGATGCGAATTCGACTGTGTCTTTTTGTGTTGTTGACCGCCATTTCCGCGACGGCGGTATGTGCGCAAACCAGCGTCCTGCCAGACCAAGCCGGCGCCTGGCAGGCGACAGCCCCCGTTCGGACAATGCATGCCAATGATTTGGAACCGAATTGGAGCTCGTGGCCGAACGCGGCGACCATCCTCAAAGAGAGCGGCGTTTCGCACATTGAGGAGCGCACCTACCAGACCGGCGCGGATGAAGCGAAGCTTCGCGTGTTCGTTCTGAGCAGCCCGACAAACGCCTACGAGTTCTATACCTTCCGACTCGTTCCCGGCATGCGTAGCCTTGAGCTCGGGGATGGGGCCGCGGTTGGCGAGAACAGCCTTTACGTGCTGGCGGGGAACATGGTCGTGGACACTACCCTGCCGGCCCATGCCAAACCGGAAAGCCTCGCCGAACTGATCAACGTCGTCAAATCGAAGGCGGACCCGACTCCCTTCCCCCCTCTCCGCGGATATCTGCCGATGCACTGGCTTGTGTTTGGGTCTCAGAAATATGCGCTCGGCCCGGAAGCCTTCCGGCATGCCATGGCATCGCTTGCCCAAGGCTCCTATCAAGACCTCGCTACGGAGATTGGCTTCCAGGACGATGCTGAGGCAATGCTTGCACGCTACCAGGGAGAGAAGGGCGGAGGGGTATTGCTGCTGATTCTTTATCCGACCCCACAAGTAGCGGAGAATCGCCTGCACCATCTGCAGCAGGCGCTGCCTGCCAACGCGAAAGGCGCCGGCGTAACCGTGGAGCGAAAAGCCTCGATGCTATCGGTCGTCTTTGGCGCTGCGCCGATGCATGCGCAGGCCATTCGCGACGAAGTCAACTATGAAACCGAGGTGACCTGGAACGAGCCCAGCACCACCGCCACGGATCCTCCACTGGTGCTGGTGTTATTCAAAATCTTCGTATTCACCAGCATGTTTCTGATTGTTGCGACGATCGCGGGAATGTTCTTCGGTGGTGTTCGCGTTTTGATTAAGCATTGGCTGCCTGGCAAGATCTTCG
>Ga0335071_10000313_pt1 | contig 55281 bp, 51 predicted proteins | sample Lox_Sample_15_FD_206724 | JGI IMG/M metagenome (GOLD analysis project Ga0335071, IMG submission 206724) | Soil microbial communities from Loxahatchee National Wildlife Refuge, Florida, United States - Lox_Sample_1.5 | ecosystem: Environmental > Terrestrial > Soil > Wetlands | place: USA... | reverse complement strand
CCCCCCTCCAGCTTTCCGCAAGGCCTACCCGAACCACTTCCATTTCCGGTGTGAGGTACCTCAGCAGCGTATCAGTAGTGGGATGGAAACGCAGTGCCGGCGCTACCAGATAAACCAAAGGCGCCATCGGCTGCAGCTCCAGCCCGTTGAAATAACCGTACTGCGCGAAGTGTCCTTCCACCTGATGGCGCCGGACACGCTCCCAGTAGTTCGCGGCCTGCAACGGCAAATCCGGATTCTCGCTGGCTTTTAGCTCCAGGATCGCCAGGCGGTGCGAGCGTGTCACCGTCAGCAGATCAATTACCCCGTGCTGTCCCGCCGCCTGAGCGAACACCTGCTCGTACAAATGACTGCCATCGAGATTCAAATCGATTCGCGTGATGTCTTGGGCGATCAGTGACTGCATCCAGCGTTCCGGCTGCGCGCGATACAGCGCGTGCCGCGTGTCAGACGCTCCGGGGTCACGAAATCGCTTGAGATATTTCACCAGCTTATCCAGCTTGTGCTGAGTGGCGCTGGTTAGTTCCTCCATCGCGGTCGTAATCCCGAAACGAGTCCCTTTCTCGCTCCATCGGGCAAAAGCCAATCCGCGAAAACGCAGCGCCACTTCCTGTTCCGCCGGCACGGCATGCCGCGTAATCGCTTCGGGAGCCGATGCGACTATCGACGCAAGTGCGCCTTCGGAACGATCGAGCAGGAGTTGCGACTCGCGCCGGGGGACCAGCCAGCTGCTCACATTGCCGTTCTTGCAGGGCTCCACACGAACGATGCGCTCGTCGAACAGATCCAGCTCGTAAACCTGCACCGCGAGTTGCGGCGAGAGCGCTGCCAGTCGATGTGCAAGCGCGGTGGAATTGCCCAGTGGGAGAATTAATCTGAGGAACGATAGATTCCGATTCGCTGCAGCCTGGCGCGCGCGATCCAGCCACAACAGCCCATACGTTAGGCTGCTATCCAGCGCGTCGGGCGATTGATCCTCAGGCACCGCAAGAAATGCGCATCGGGTAGGCCCCTTCCGCGAAACTCCGCGCACAAACTTTCGCGAAAGTGTGTGTTCGAGGTCAGCCGCCACGGAAATCTTTTCCACTTCCTCATCGGGAAACTGTTCCGCCAGGATCCGCTCAAGCCGGTCGCAGAATTCCTCGCGAGAGATTATCTTTGCGGATCGTTGAAAACTGACCCGGACCAGCTCCAGCCGATCCGGTCGGCTCTTACCGAATCGTTCGACCGCCAGAAGCAGATGGTCGTCGGATTGTTCGAGAATGCCGAGAACACGGCGTGTCAGGTTGCAGTTGTCGGTCCAAAGATGCAGCAGTGGTTTCGATTCGGCGCCCCGCACTTCCCACAATAACGGAGCGGCGGGCGTAAGGCGGCTCGTGGCATCGCGGATTTGCACTAAACCGGCAGAAAGAAAATCCTGCAGCTTGGCGCGCAATTCTTCAGCAAGCTGGGGCTGCATGCCACCATTATAAACTAACTAATTAATTATGTTTAGAACTGTGAAAATTGAGATTACCGGCGCCGCAATTGGAGATAGGTCACGACCGCCGAGGGCAGTTGCATGTTCCACGAGTTCGGCACGTGCTCGAACGAAATCTCAAATGCACGGCGCTCACCCGGTGTCAAAGGCTGTTCCGGTGTGCCAAGAACCGCACGCGTCTCTTTCAAGACCGTCTGATTCATTTCGTCCGAATACGTAATCGTGAGACGCAGCGCGGAAACCGGCTCGCTGCCGGCATTGTAGACTTCCCCATTGAGAATCGTGACTTCCTGATGGATGAAGTTTTCGGCCCGGCTCATCGCGAGATTCCCCACCTGAATGTTCTTCACATACTCCAGTTCCGCCGCCGTCATGGCAAGACTGACCGCGCCCGAACCCTCGTGGGGCGCATGCACTGTCTTCGGCAGAAAGACTATCCAGAAGATTGCGACGACAGCCACCAAAGCTGCCACTGAGGCCGCAACCGCTGGCACGGAGAACTTCGTTTTCTCTGGAGCCGTTTCCGGATTTTGCAACGATCCTTGCATGGCACTCGACCTATCAGCGCCCCAACATCAACCGATGCGCCAGGGGCTCCGGTAGACGCGCGGCACGCATGCGTTCCTGCACTTCTTCCACCGCATACGGCACGCGCCAGAATCCAATCGCGTTACTCTCAAGATCGGCTATCGCGAAGCCCGCCCGGGGATCTCCGTCGCGCGGCTGGCCCACTGACCCCGGATTCAACAGATACCGCGCATCCGCCTCCACGCGAAGTGCGCAGTGCAACTCATGATTGCGAGGGTGAAGCTGCAGCACTTCCAACTGAGAGTCCTGATAACTGAACCCGCCCTGGTGGTGCGTATGCCCATAGAACGTTACTTGCGACGTGGAATCCAGCAGCCCCTCTAGCGCTTGCGACGGTGTAAACACGTATTCGTCTTCGTCCTGAAATGCGCCGTGAACCAACACCAGACCTTCGGCTTCCAGTGGTCCCTGCGGAAGCGCCGCCAGCCAGTCCAAATTCTCGTTTGAGAGTTGCGCTCGCGTCCAATGTACTGCCAATTTGGCCACCGGATTGAAATCGTCGGTCGGCATCAAATCCGCCACCGCTTTGTCATGATTGCCACGAATGGTCACGGCTCCCAATTCCCGCACGACGGTCGCCACTTCGTTGGGGTCCGGGCCATAGCCTACAATGTCCCCAAGACACACGACGCGGTCCCACTTTCCCTCGGCTGCTTGGAGCGAGGCTTGCAAGGCTGTCAGATTGGCGTGGAGATCGCTTAAGACTAAAGTTCGCATCCTGCGTCCGGACCGCGTTCAAAGAGTATAGATGAACAGGGGGGGCTCAGTGCAATGTAAACTGAACATTACTTAGGTGTTTTGCCCCACACCATGTAAAAACAACACAAAAATTTATCGTCCCTCCGCGAAACATCTGCCCGGGAGCATTCGTCTATACGAGTGCGGCCGGTAGTTCGGCTGTAACGGATGAAGAGTTTTCGTGCAAGAAAAACCCCGCGGTGGCAGCCGCGGGGCGCGTGACACACAATTTTCCGGCTGGTGAAGCAGGACCAAGAGGTGTCTCGTTCCGACAGAGGCTACTCTTCTCCGTCCTGTGTGTCAACTCTTCCTTACAGACAACGCCCTTCCGGCTGACTCCCGAAGTTGGAAAGGAATTAACTCACATGAAGAACAGATCGCTCCTGGCAAACCTCGTGCTTTGCGGCGCTCTAGCCGTAGCCACACCGCTCTTTGCTAAGCCGATGTCCACCAACGTCCCTCTCGCCCACAACGTGAAAGTGGGTCAGACCGAATTGAAGGCTGGAGATTACCGCTTCCTCATCGACGGCACGCATCTCACCGTTTACGTCGGCAAGAAAAATGTCGCCGAAGCGGAGGGACGTTGGGAAGACCGGGATAGCAAGGCGCAGTACACGCAAGTCGTCTCGGGTACGGATGGAAAGCTCATCGAATTGCGCTTCGAGGGCAAGAAAACTGTATTCGTATTGAATCAGTAGAAGGGCCCGCCGTGAAATGATTCGCGCCAACCCTCTAGGAGGCTGACGCCTTGTCCAGCCTCCTTCTTTCTCTTTTGCGACAGTCCAGCCGGGGCACGGTTCGTCCCTGCTGTCGCCACTAGCGAATCAGCATGCAATCGCCGTAACTGTAGAACCGGTAACGCTGTTCGACGGCGTGACGATATGCCGCCAGGATGTTCTCTTTGCCCGCGAACGAAGCAACCAGAGCGAGCAGCGTCGATTTTGGCAGATGAAAGTTCGTGAGCAGCGCGTCAACGGCCCGGAACTGATACCCGGGAAGAATAAATAATTCCGCTTCAAAGTTGCCTGTAGCCACGATCTTGGAACTGCCGCTCGCAGCTGCCCGGAAAGCTGCATCTTCCAGTGTCCTCACTACCGTTGTCCCCACCGCAAGTACCGGTCGACCCTGCTTCTTTGCCGACTCGATCTTCTCCGCGGTGTCCGTGCTAATCTCGTACGCCTCGGTATGAATGTGATGTTCTTCGAAGCTCACGGTGTGGACAGGCTGAAACGTCCCGAGCCCGACACTCAATGTGACTTCGCACGTCTCGCACCCCCGCGCTCGAATCCGGTCAAGAATCTCCTGTGTGAAGTGTAGGCCCGCCGTCGGCGCGGCCACCGCCCGAGGCTCCTGCGCGTATACGGTTTGGTAGCGTTCACGGTCCGACTCCTCGTCCGGGCGATCGATATACGGCGGAAGTGGCACATGCCCCAGCTGCTCGATGTGCGCGGCAACACTCTGACCGTCGTGCGAGCTGAATGCCACCGTCCGAAGCCCAAGCTCTCCTCGTCCCACGATCTCGCATGTAAGTCCGCCTGAGCCGAACAGGATCCGTTCTCCGACCGGCATCTTCCGGCCCGGCCGAACCAGTGCTTCCCACCGTTCGCCATCCAGGCGCCGCGTCAGGAAAACTTCAACCGTGCCCGTCAGGTGTTCTTTGGCGGTCTTGCGCGAGGGCGCCTGCGAATGGACGCCCGCCCGATGCCCATACAGACGGGCCGGCAATACCCGAGCGTTGTTGAAGACCAGCAATTCGTCTCCGCGAAGCACATCGGGCAAATCACAGAACCGGCCATCCACCCACGCGCCGGAATTCCTGTTCAGAAGCAGTAGCCGCGAACTATCCCTGACCGGCAGAGGCCGCTGCGCAATCAAATCCGATGGGAGGTCGTAGTGGAGGTCGTCAACCCGCATCACCTCCAATATACGACGATTTCCGCCCCAAGGGGTCTCGTTTCTAGGGCTCCTCACATCTGGCCAGTCCGTAACTTACGACAAAAAATGAAGATATCAGCCACAAGCGCTTGCGTGGAATTGTACTTGACAATTACACACTAAGATTATATTATGCGTCGTAAATCATCTATGGAGGATGACACCATGAGAGCCACTCTTACCCGGTTTGAACCTTTTCGCGGCGCACTTTCTCTTCAGGAGCAGTTCAATCGCTTCTTCAACGACGCGTTTGACCGTTCCTCAGAAGAAGGTGGCTTAACGCCCTGGGCGCCCGCCGTGGACATCTACGAAAACGAGCACGAACTCGTGGTCAAGGCGGACCTCCCGGACATCAAACCCGAGGAACTGGACATTCGCGTCGAGAACAACATCCTGACGATGCGCGGTGAGCGCAAGTTCGAGAAGAAGGTGGACGAAAAGAACTACCTCCGCCTTGAGCGTACCTACGGCTCTTTTAGCCGCAGCTTCTCGCTTGCCAACACCGTTGACTCGGAAGCAATCAAGGCCGAGTACAAGGATGGAGTGCTGACCTTGACCGTTCCGAAGCGCGAGGAAGCCAAGCCCAAGCAGATTAAGGTCAACGTGGCCGTCCCATCGGCGGCCGCGGCCGGCAGGTAAGTCGCAAGACCATCGAAGCCGCTCGAGTCGCGGTGAGATAGCATAAGGGGCTGGCGATGTCGCTGGCCCCTTTTCGTTCTGTAGATAGTTGAGAGGGAAACATGCTTCGTTTTGACAAGATGACGGTGAAGGCGCAGGAAGCGATTCAGGAAGCGCAGGAGATTGCTGCCCGCCACGAAAATCAAGCGGTAGAACCGCTGCATTTGCTCGAGGCGCTCGTGCAACAGGCGGATGGTGTCGTGCCTCCATTGCTCGCGCGTCTTGGCATTCGTACCGAGATGCTCTCGCAGGACTTGGAACGCGAAATCGGACGCCTGCCTAAAGTGCAGGGATTTGCCCAGCAACATTTGGGGCGGGCGCTCAACGACGTGCTCGAGAAGTCCTTTGATGAAGCCGCAAAATTCAAGGACGACTACGTCTCCACAGAACATCTCTTTCTCGCCGTTGCCGGGGCCGACCATGACCCCGCCGGCCGCTTGCTCAAAAAGCACGGTGCGACCTATGAAGCCATTCTTCAGGCGCTCGCCGGCGTGCGGGGCAGCCAGCGCGTTACTTCCCAGAATCCCGAAACCACCTACGCCGCCCTCGAGAAGTATGCCCGCGACCTGACCGAACTGGCCCGCCGCTCTAAGCTCGACCCGGTAATCGGCCGCGATGAAGAGATTCGCCGCGTGATGCAGATTCTTGCCCGCCGCACTAAGAACAATCCGGTGTTGATTGGCGAGCCCGGCGTCGGCAAGACCGCCATCGTCGAAGGACTGGCACAAAGAATTGTCTCGGGCGACGTACCCGATGTTCTGAAAACGAAGCGTCTCGTGGCGCTCGATCTGGCCGCGTTGGTCGCCGGAGCCAAGTATCGTGGCGAGTTTGAGGATCGCTTGAAAGCCGTTCTTAAGGAAATTTCCGAAGCAGAAGGCCAGATCATTCTGTTCATCGACGAATTGCACACTCTGGTCGGCGCTGGCGCCGCCGAAGGCGCCATGGACGCGTCCAACATGCTGAAGCCGGCCCTGGCGCGCGGCGAACTTCGCGCGATTGGCGCTACGACCCTGAATGAGTACAAGAAATACATTGAAAAGGACCCGGCGCTGGAGCGTCGTTTCCAACCCGTTCTGGTGAATGAACCTTCCGTGCAAGACACGATCGCGATTCTCCGCGGATTGAAGGATCGCTACGAAGTGCACCATGGCGTGCGCATCAAGGATGCCGCCATTCTGGCTGCGGCTACGCTCTCCCATCGCTACATTTCCGACCGCTTCTTGCCCGACAAGGCTATCGACCTGATCGACGAAGCGGCCGCCAGCCTGCGCATGCAGATCGATTCCTTGCCAACGGAAATCGACGAAATCGAGCGCCGCATTCTACAGCTTGAGATCGAACGTCAAGCGTTGTTGAAGGAGACGGATGCGCACTCGATCGAGCGCCGCAACCAGATCGAAAAGGAACTCGCCAAGTTGCGCGAGGATTCCAGCGCCCGCAAAGCCCGTTGGCAGGCGGAGAAGGACGCTATCTCCAAGATCCGCAAACTGAAGGAACAGATTGAGCAACTGAAAGCGGAAGCGGACCGCTATGAGCGCGCCGGCGAATTGGCCAAGGTCGCCGAGATCCGTTACGGCAAAATCGCCCAGGCGGAAGCCGAAGCCCAGAAGGCCCAGGAACGATTTGCGGCCATGCAGAAAAATACCCGCATGCTCAAGGAAGAGGTGGATGAAGAAGATATCGCCAGGCTGGTCAGCAAGTGGACCGGAATTCCCGTAGGACGCTTGCTCGAAGGCGAAGCGCAGAAGCTCGTTCACATGGAGGAGCGCCTGCGTCAACGCGTGGTTGGTCAGGACGACGCTCTGGCTCGCGTGTCGAACGCGATTCGCCGGAGCCGTGCCGGCCTGTCGGACACCAGGCGGCCCATCGGTTCGTTCATTTTCCTTGGCCCGACCGGCGTGGGGAAAACCGAACTGGCTCGCGCGCTCGCGGAATTTCTCTTTGACGACGAGAAACTGATGATCCGCATCGACATGTCCGAATACATGGAGAAGCACAGCGTGTCGCGCCTGATCGGTGCGCCGCCAGGCTACGTGGGTTATGAAGAGGGCGGTCAGCTGACCGAACAGGTCCGCCGTCATCCCTACTCTGTCGTTCTTTTCGACGAAATCGAGAAAGCCCATCCGGACGTCTTCAACGTCTTGCTGCAGATCCTGGAGGACGGCAGGCTCACCGATGGAAAAGGTCGCACCGTCGATTTCCGCAATACCGTTCTGGTCATGACCAGCAACGTTGGCTCCGCCGCCATTTTCGAGCTTTCCGGCAAAGATCCCGAAAAAGCGCGCAAGGAAGCCATGGATGCGTTGCGGCAATCGTTCCGGCCGGAGTTTCTGAATCGCATCGATGAAATCGTGATCTTCAACCCGCTCGGAAAGGAGCATCTCGAAGGCATCGTGGTGCTGTTGTTGAAGAACGTCGAGAAGCTGCTGGCGGAACGCCAAATCACCCTCGAGCTCACTTCCGCGGCCAAGGAGCTGCTCCTCCGCGAAGGCTACGATCCAGCCTATGGCGCGCGGCCGTTGCGCCGCACCATCCAGCGCCTGATCCAGGACCCCTTGGCGCTGCAGATCCTCGAAGGCGCTATTCTCCCGGGCGATCACGTCCGCGTGGACCGCGATGGCGCAAAAGACGCCATGAAGTTCGAGCGCGTTGTCGAAACGAAGCCGGCAGCTGCGGCAAGGAAATAAGCCAAAGGCCGAAGAGGACGTCCGCTTGACGCCCTCTTCGCCGCTTCCTAGACTGGTTTTTCATTACGAAAGGTCACTCTCATGAAAGTCTTTCGAACGGGTGCCATCCTGATTCTGCTCAGCGTCTTGCTGGTCATTGCCGGCGGCGCGATTGGCGGGCGAGGCGGTATGCAAATCGCCCTCGTCATTGCCGCGCTCATGAATTTTGTTTCGTATTTTTTCTCCGACAAGATCGCTCTGGCCTCCAGCGGCGCACAGCCCGTTTCGCGTGAACAATTGCCCAGACTCTATCAGGTGATGGAGCGCCTGGCCGCGAAGGCGAATATTCCTGTGCCCAAGCTTTACGTGGTTCCGGATGCTGCTCCCAACGCCTTCGCGACCGGCCGCAATCCCAATCATGCCTCGGTGGCGGTAACGCAAGGCCTGCTGCAAATCATGAATGACGATGAACTCGAAGGGGTGATCGCTCACGAGCTGTCGCACGTTCGAAATTACGATATCTTGACCAGTTCCATCGCCGCGACCATCGCCGGCGCCATCACCTACATGGCCCAAATGGGAAAGTGGGCCATGATTTTCGGCGGATACGGTGGCAATCGCGATGATGAACGCGGCGGAGGCGGGTTTTCCCTCTTGCTGATCATGTTCCTGGCGCCCTTTGCCGCTCTGCTTCTGCAGCTTTTTCTCTCCAGAACGCGCGAATATGCTGCCGATGAGACCGGGGTCCGCATGGTCGGCCAGCCCTACGGCCTGATCAGCGCGCTCGAAAAACTGGGTGCTTACAACAAACGCATTCCTACTTCAGCCATTTCTCCAAGCACTTCGTCGCTCTGCATCGTCAAGCCGCTCTTCGGCGGCGGCACTCTCAGTTCCCTCTTCAGCACCCACCCCCCCCTGGAGGACCGCATCGCCGCCCTCCGTCAAATGGTCAACACACCTCTCCGGTAATTGCCGTTTTTCGGAACCGCCCGTTCGGGCTGAGGGTAAAGTTTTCTCACCACAAAACTACAGGAGCACTAGCCCGCTGACCGGACCTCGTGCTAAATCCCGCTGCATCAAGCGCATGTCCAGAAGAACAGCCACCTGCCCCTTTGGCGGGCCAAATGCTATACAAACTGCGATCAGCTTTCTGGTCAGCGCACTGAGGGGGAGACGCAGGCATGACGTGTCGAGACACTATTCATTTGATCTGTATGTATTTAGAGGGAAAACTCTCCCTGTCCGTCCAATCGGAAATTGAGCGCCACCTTACCGACTGCTCGGATTGCCGCCTCGTTCTAGAGGCCGCGACTACCACGTTGGACCGCTATTTCAATCAATCCAAGTTGACCTCCAATTCGCAAGCGGCATAACAACCCATTTGATTTGAGCAAGTTCTGGGCGTGCCGAGAATTCCAAAGCACGCCTTATTTCTTTTGGCGAAGGACTTGTCAGCTCTCCAAATCGTCACTGAATTTTTCTGCAAAATTTACGTTCCCCCTCGCCGGGGCGTAAACTTTACTAGTACTAGTACGTTACCCGGACACACGACTCCCATACCCACCTTCCTCCTAATGCTTTGCTCCGCTTCGGCTTAAGCTTCTTTCGGCTCTGAATACAGGTTTGGCTCCACAGATGCCCATTTCCACAGCACAGGGCGAGAATGCCCAAAGGAGATGATGTCCATGAGTGAGTTTCAGGAAGATTCCAACTTGCAGAGCAGTCCGGCGGTTCCTCGCTGGGTAGGGCTCGCCGTGGCAGTGCTGGGTGGGGTCTCGTTGATCGGTGTGGGACTGGGCTGGAGCGCATTGAACCAGTCGAAGTCCACCGAGCAAGCAATTCAGACCGCGCTGAAGCAGCAAAACGATGCTCTCAGCCAGCGTCTGGCCAAGGCCGACGACCAGAATCAGCAGCTGCAGAGCGATCTTAAGGTTGTCACCGACAAATTGAACGTGACGCAGGAGGACCTGCAGAAGGCGCGCCAACAGGCCAAACAGTCTGTCGCGGCCTACAACAAGAAATTGACCGGCCTGGAGAGCAACGTCAACACGCAGCTCGCCACAAAAGCTAGCACCGAAGACCTGGGCAAGGTCAGCGGCGATGTCACCGGCGTGAAGAATGATCTTGAGAGTACCAAGGGTAAGCTCGACCGCATGACCGGCGACATGGGCGTGATGAGCGGCTTGATCGCCCGTAACCACGACGACCTCGAGGAACTGAAGCGCAAGGGTGACCGGAACTACTACGAGTTCACCATCCAGAAGTCCAAGACCGGACAGCACGTCGGACCGATCCAAATTACGTTGAACAAGACCGACCAGAAGAAGTCAAAGTACACCATGACCCTTCTGGCCGATGACAAGACCGTCGAAAAGAAGGATAAGACTGCCGGTGAACCCGTACAGTTCTACGTAAAGGGCACCGCGCGCTACGCTCCTTTTGAAATCGTCGTCTTCGAAGTCAACAAGAACCAGATCACCGGCTACCTGGCGACTCCGAAGTCCGCTGCTGGCGGAGCAACCTCGGCCAGCAACACACCGGCTCAGTAACTCGCGCAATCACGTTTCCTTAAAGAAGACCGAGAGGGAGAAGTCGCAAGACAACTCCCTCTCTTTTTCTTGTTGCCACCATCTTGCGCAAGAGTCGCCGCTCCAGTGCCACGCATACTTTTCAACTCCGCCCATTTTCTTTTTACCTGCACCTCTATTTCCGTTACGATGAAGTTCTGCCATGACTACTACCTGCCTGCATGTCGGCCGTGCGTTTACTCCCAGTGGTGAAATTCAGGATGCCGGGATCATTTTTCGTGACGGCGTGATTGCACAAGTCGCTCCCCGCGAAAATCTCGTTTTTCCTTCTGGCGCTCAACAGGTTGCCGCTAAAGACAGAACTGCCGTGCCGGGATTCATCGACGTTCACATCCATGGCGCAGGTGGCCACGACGTTATGGAAGGGACCGACGAAGCGCTCAGGAAGATCGCAGCGACGATTGGCTCTCGCGGTACCACATCGTTTGTCGCCACTACGGTCACAGCTGATCCCGATGCCATTGTTCACAGCAGCGAAGGAATCGCGAACTATGTCACCGCGCAGCACAAGGAAACATTCGCCGGCGCCGAGATTCTTGGCATTCACTTCGAAGGCCCGTTCATCAACCCCGTGCGCCGCGGGGTTCATCCGCCGGAGTGGCTGCGGCTGCCCACCGCCGAACTCCTTGGAAAATTTGTCTCGGCGTCAAAAGGTAATGCACGCATCCTCACTATCGCTCCCGAGCTCCTTGGAGCTATGCCCTGCATTGATGCCGCTCGCAAAGCCGGTATGGTCGTCGGTATTGGGCACACCGACGCCACCTACGAACAGACCCGCGCTGCCGTTGCTCGAGGCGCCCATCATGCCATCCATACCTACAACGCCATGCGGCCTTTTTCTCACCGCGACGCCGGCGTCATCGGCGCTGTTCTTACCTCGCCCGACATTACCGCGGAACTGATCGCAGATGGCGTGCACGTCGATGAAATCGCCATGCGCATGCTGCTGCAGGCCAAGGGCGCCAATGGCGTCATCCTCATTAGCGACGGGATCTCCGCAACTGGAATGCCGGATGGGACCTATGTCTTGGGTGGCTTCGAAGTGACGGTGAACGGCGGAATCTGCCGCAATGCGGAAGGTAGGCTCGCTGGCAGCACACTGACGTTGGACCGCGCTTTGCGCAATATTGTGAACTTGGGCGCGCCGCTGCACGATGCGTTGCAGATGTTAACGCTGAATCCGGCGAAGCTTCTGGGCATCGAGCACAAGAAGGGTGTCCTGAAGGCAAATGCGGACGCCGACATTCTGCTGCTGGATGAGGGGCTCCACGTCACCCAGGTCTACACACGCGGTCTACCCCTCTAGCAATTCGCGCGTCGCCAATCTACTTGTTCAGTGGGATTCCAAGTTCGTCCGCTAGTTTCTCCGCGCGGAACGGGCTGCACGCCAGGTAGCGCTCCCCGATCTTCAGCGTCGGTACCTTGCGCTTTCCTTCGTTGACGCGGATCACCAGATCCTCGCCATCCGGATCGTTTTCGATGTCGATCTCTTCAAACCGAACCCCGCGTTCTTTCAGGAATCGTTTGACACGAAAGCAGTCAGGGCACCAGGGGGTGCCATAGATGACGACTGGCGGCAACGAGAAAGGATCGCTCACGCTGGGTGGGGAATTTCGACGGGCTGGCCGCGGTACTTCCTGACCACTTGGATGCGAATGACTGCGCGCTCCAGTGCCACCGTCGCGCGGTCCCAGTCGATGTTGGTGTCGTTCGAAGCGAGCCGCTTTTCCGCCCGGGCTTTGGCCGCTTCGGCGCGCGCCAGATCGATCTCCTCGGCCCGCTCAGCTGTTTCGGCCAGCACTGTCACCCGGTCCGGCAAGACTTCCGCGAAGCCGCGGTGGACCGCCAGAAAAATGGGCTGGCTCGTGGTGGCCTGAAGATAACTGAGTTCACCTTGGCCCAGTTCCGTCATTAACGGTGCGTGCCCCGGCAAAATGCCAAGAGCTCCATCCAGGCCGGGGATGGTCACTTCTACCACGGTTTCCCGCAGCAGTTGCCGTTCTGGCGTGACCACTATTAGTTCGATGGCTTCAGGAAGCATTTCCTCGCCTTAAACCGTCGCCTTCATCTTCTCGGCCTTCTCGATCACTTCTTCGATCGTGCCGACCATATAAAACGCCTGCTCCGGAATGTCGTCGTACTTGCCTTCGACGATTTCCTTGAAGCTGCGCACCGTGTCTTCAATCTTGACGTACTTTCCTTCCAGGCCCGTGAATTGGGCCGCCACGAACATTGGCTGCGACAGGAACTTCTCGATGCGGCGGGCGCGTGCCACCGTGCGCTTGTCGTCGTCGGACAGTTCTTCGATACCGAGAATCGCGATGATGTCCTGGAGGTCCTTGTAGCGCTGCAACACGGATTTAACTGTGCGCGCCACGCTGTAGTGCTCTTGCCCAACGACCCGTGGATCGAGAATGCGCGAATAGCTGGCCAGTGGATCGACCGCAGGATAGATTCCGCGCTCCACAATCTGTCGGCTGAGGTTAGTCGTCGCGTCCAGGTGCGTGAAGGTCGCCGCCGGAGCGGGGTCGGTGTAATCGTCGGCGGGTACGTAAATTGCCTGCACCGACGTGATCGACCCGCCCTTCGTCGACGTGATGCGCTCCTGCAGTTCGCCGATTTCCGTGTTCAGATTGGGCTGATAACCCACGGCGGAAGGCATACGGCCAAGAAGCGCGGAAACCTCCGAACCTGCCTGTACGAAACGGAAAATATTATCGATGAAGAGCAGCACGTCCAGGTGTTCCTGGTCGCGGAAATATTCCGCAACCGTCAGGCCAGTCAACCCGACGCGGAGACGGGCGCCGGGTGGTTCTGTCATCTGGCCATAAATGAGGGCTGCGCGGGATTTCTCTGAATTGCCGGGAACCACCACTCCCGACTCCTGGAATTCGAGCCACAGGTCGTTGCCCTCGCGGGTACGTTCGCCGACTCCCGCGAATACCGACACGCCTCCGTGCTGCATGGCTACGTTGTGGATCAATTCCTGAATCAATACCGTTTTGCCGACGCCTGCGCCGCCGAACAGTCCGATCTTTCCGCCCTTCAAGAACGGCTGGATCAGGTCGACCACTTTGATGCCGGTCTCAAACATTTCGAGCGTCGTGGACTGATCTTCCAGCGGTGGCGATGGCCGGTGGATGGGATACTGAACGTCTGTCTTCACTGGGCCCAGTTGATCTACCGGCTTGCCAAGCACGTTGAGCACGCGGCCCAACGTCGGGCGCCCCACCGGTACGGAGATCGGCGCCCCGGTGTCGACTGCCTTCATTCCACGCACCATGCCTTCGGTCGGTTCCATCGCCACGGCCCGGACGCGGCCTTCGCCAAGGTGCTGCTGCACTTCCGCGGTGACGTCCAGTGGTTCGGGAACGTTGAAGCCCTCGCTCGTAATCCGCAACGCGGTGTAAATCGAAGGTAGATGCCCTTGCTCGAACTGCACGTCGAGCACAGGCCCGATCACCTGGATCACGTGTCCTACATGTTGGTCCGCCATCGTTTCTCCTACGCGGTGGACGATGCCCCGCTGACAATCTCGATAATTTCTTTGGTAATGGCCGCCTGCCGCACTTTGTTCATGTGCAGCGTCAGCGCGTCAATCACGTCGCCGGCGTTCTTCGTGGCCGCTTCCATGGCTGTCATGCGCGCGGCGTGTTCCGCGGCGCACGATTCCAGCATGCTCCGCAGTACTTGCGTCTCGACGTAGCGTGGCAGCAGACGATTCAACAGTTCGTCCACCGGCTGCTCATAGATATAGTCGATCTGCGAAGCGGAGCGCTCGGCGTCCGACTCTTCCTCTTCCGAAATCGCCTCAATCGGAAGAAGCTTTTCGACCACCAGTTCCGCCTGAATCACGTTCTTGAATTCGCTGAAGATGACGTAGACCGCGTCGACCTTCTCTTCGCAATACAGGTCGGTCACCAGCCTGCAAATCTCCCGGGCAACGCCAAGATCGACACGCGCCAGTACGTTGACGTATTCCCCGGCAAATTCCATTCCGGCCTTGCGCAGCACGTCGCGACCCTTCTTGCCAACCGGGATAACTACGACCTTTTTGTCCCGCTTGCTGCGGAAAAACTTGGCGGCCTCTTTGAGGACATTGGCGTTGAACGCGCCGGCCAGGCCCCGTTCGCCCGAAAGCACCAGAACCAGAATGCGTTCCTCCGGTCGCTTGGCCAGCAATGCATGATGCGGCGACTCGATCCGCGACATCAGCGACCGCAGCAGCCGCGCCAGTTCCTTGGCATAGGGTCGCGCGGCCAGCGCCGCTTCCTGAGCGCGGCGCAACCGCGCCGCCGCCACGAACTTCATGGCGCGGGTGATCTGCTGCGTGTTCTTCACGGAGCGGATGCGGCGGCGGAAATCCAGTAGTGTGGCCATAGGTCAGTGGTGTCTAGTGTGCCGCGGTTGCAATCGTCGCGGTAAATCGATCCTTGAACGCATCGACGGCCGACTTGATATTGGCCTTGATGTTGTCGTCGAGAGCTTTCTTCGTGGCGATTTCTTTCAGCACTGCGCCATAGTTCGTTTCGGCAAACTGCAGGAATTCCTTCTCAAACCGCCGGACTTCATTCACCGGCAGCGAGTCCAGGGCGCCGCTCGTAGCCACGTAAATAGCCAGGACCTGCTTCTCCACCGGCAGCGGGACATACTGATCCTGCTTCAGAACTTCCGTCAGCCGCTGGCCGCGCGCCAACTGTGCCTGCGTCACTTTGTCCAATTGGTCCGCGCCAAACTGCGCAAAGGCTGCGAGCTCGCGGAACTGTGCCATGTCCAGGCGCAGTGTACCCGCAACTTGCCTCATCGCTTTAATCTGCGCGTTGCCGCCCACGCGGCTCACCGAGATACCGACGTTAATCGCGGGGCGGATGCCCGCGTTGAACAGGTCGGATTCCAGATAAATCTGGCCATCCGTGATGGAGATGACGTTCGTCGGAATGTACGCCGAAACGTCCCCTGCCTGCGTTTCAATCACTGGTAGAGAGGTTAGCGAACCGCCCCCCAGCTTGTCGTTTAGCTTCGCGGCGCGCTCCAGCAAGCGCGAGTGCAGGTAAAACACGTCTCCAGGAAACGCCTCGCGTCCCGGCGGCCGGCGCAACAACAACGAAATTTCGCGGTAGGCCTGCGCGTGCTTTGACAGGTCGTCATAGAACGTGACGGCATGGCGCTTATTGTCGCGGAAGTACTCGCCCATCGCGCAAGCTGCATACGGCGCGATATATTGCAGTGACGCGGGTTCTGCCGCCGACGACGCGACGATGATCGTGTAATCCATCGCGCCGGCATCCGTCAGCACCTTCACCACCTGCGCAATCGTCGAGCGCTTCTGCCCGATCGCGCAGTAGATGCAGATCATATCGTTGCCCTTCTGGTTGATGATCGTGTCCAGAATGACGGCGGTCTTGCCGGTCTGCCGGTCGCCGATAATCAGTTCGCGCTGGCCCCGGCCGATCGGAATCATCGAGTCGATCGCTTTGATTCCGGTCTGCAGCGGCTCGCGCACTGGCTGGCGATCCAGCACGCCCGGAGCAATGCGCTCGAGAGGATTGCGCTGCTTCGCGGTGATGGGTCCCTTGTCGTCGAGCGGCTCGCCCAGCGGATTCACCACTCGGCCAATCAGTTCGTCGCCAACCTCCACCGACATAATGGTGTTCGTTCGCCGAACTGTGTCGCCTTCCTTTAGCTCCGCGGTTTCCCCTAGGAGCACGCAACCGACTTCCTCTTCTTCCAGGTTTAGCGCCAGGCCGAAAACGTTGTGCGGAAATGCCAGCATCTCGCCATACATGACCTTCTCGAGCCCGTGCACGCGAGCGATACCATCACCAACGCTGATCACCGAGCCCACTTCGTCGACCGACACGCTCTGCTCGTAATTCGCAATCTGTTCGCGAAGTATCTTGCTGATTTCGTCTGCTTTGATATTTGCCATACCTGCTCCGTTCCCGAAGTCCTATTCCGCCGTCAATCGTTCGCGCAACCGGTCCAATTGCTTGCGTACCGATCCGTCATAGATCGTGTCGCCGATCCTTACTACGGCTCCCCCGAGCAACCCGGCGTCGAGTGAATAGTTCGCCTGAATTTTCTTGCCGGTCACACTTTCCAGATTTTGCAACAACGTCGCCTTTTGTTTGTCATTCAGCGGCACAGCCGACGAAACTTCCGCCTCCGCGATGCCCTGCCGCTGCCGTAGCACTTCTTCGAACGAAGTGGCAATCTCCGGCAGAAGGTGGGTTCGCTGGTTGTCTACGATGACAAACAGGAAGTTGCGAAGGATCCGGCTGGCACCCAGCCGCTCTACCAGCTTCTCAATCACACCGTGCTTCGCTTCGCGCGAAACCGCCGGGTTGGCCATGCAATTCCGCAACTCCGCCGATTCCTTGTACGCCGCTTCGAACTCCGCCAACTGCTTGCGCGCCTCTTCGGCCACCCCTTGCTGCAGGGCCACATCGGCGAGCGCGTTGGCGTATTGCAGGCTTGCGGACTTCAATTCGGTCTCCCCTGGAGGCTCTGTACGAAATGACTGATCATGTTTTCCTGCACGGCCGGAGTCAGTTCCTTGGCCAGCAGCGATTCGGCGCGGTCCACCGCCAGCTTGGCCGCCAGCGCCTTCAATTCCACTCGAGCGGCACGCTCGGCTGCCTCAATTTCCGCCTTGGCAGCATCTTGAATCTTCTCCGCTTCTTGCTTGGTCATGGCGCGCAATCGGTCCACTTCGGCCGACGCGTCTTTCTGTGCCTGGGCGCGGAACTCCGCCACTTCCTGTTCGAGCCGCGCGAATTTCGCTTCGGCTTCCTTCAACTGGCGTTCGGCTTCCGCTTTTGCTGCCGTCGCCTTGGTGATCGCGGCACTGATGTTGTCTGCGTTGCGCCGGAAGACCGGCGGGAGCACTTTCCGGAACAGCCAGTACAAAACTCCAGCCAGGATTGCGAAATGAATCCACTTGAAGATGACGTTCACATATTCCGGCGGCCCGCCGGCTTCAGAGGCACTGGCCGACGCGACAAACGCGGGGAGGATTCCCAGCGCCACCGCCGACACCGCAATCCGCACACCGCGCATCATCGCGCCTCTCTTGTCGATCCGCCCGGCCCCGAATTCCCTTGCAGCACCCGCCGTGCGATCTCCAGCGCCAACTGCGACGCCGTCGCTTCGATGTCGTTTTTCGCCGACTGCAATTCGCCTGTAACTCGTTCTTTGGCTTGTGTCACTTCCGCCGAGGATTTGGATCGCGCCTCTTTCAAGAATGCCGCGCGTTCCTCGAGCAGTTTCTTGCGTTCCGCCTCTTGTTCCAAATAAACCTTGGCTTTGGCCTGGCGGAGCGCTTCGTCGTATTGCTTCACTTTCGCCGCCGTCGCGGCTTGGGCCGATTCCGCCGCCTTCTGCGCGCCGATCGTCAGGGCCTGCCGTTCCGCCATTACTTGTAGAATTGGTTTGAAGAACAGCGAGCGGAGAACAAGGTAAAAAATAACGACAATCAGGATTACAGGCACAGCCCCAAGCAGTAGATCCCCAAGTTGGTGAATCAGATCGGACATTAAGTTGTTTCGCCTAACAATTCAGGTGGACAGCCACGCCGTTCGCCGACCTAGTAGGAGCGTACGGTGGGCTTTGCGCTGCCTCACGGAATTCTTATTTATAACATCTGGTACAGATACCCGTCAACGAAACCGCAGCCGGATTGAAGCTCGAATTCGTGTGCACTTTTTGCCGCCGTCGCGAAGTCCATTCCAGCGCGGGCAACCGTGGAATCACCTCAATAATGGCTATAATTCGTGTGCCGGCCGGATCACGGACTCAGGACCGGCTGCCGAAGGGACGCGATGACCAAGAACTGGAAAACAAAGCTGATTCATACCGATGCCCAGATCCCTTCGGGCTACCGTTCCCTGGCCACTCCCACATTCCGTGGTTCCACCACTCTCTTTCCCTCTTCCGCGGCCGTCACGGACGACTGGGATCAGAAGCGCGTGGGATACACCTACGGTCTTTACGGCACTCCAACCGTCATGGAATTGGCCGCGCGGGTTTGCGAGCTGGAATCCGGCAAACACACGATCCTCACGCCCGGTGGCCAAGCCGCAATCTCTCTCATAAATTTGGCGATCCTCCAGACTGGCGACCATATCCTTGTTCCTGCAAGCGTCTATTACCCCAACCGCAAGCTGGCCACCCGGCTTCTCTCCCGCTTCGGCGTCTTAACCGATTTTTACGACCCCCTCATCGGCGAAGGGATCGCGTCCCTGATCCAGAACAATACCCGCCTCATTTGGTGCGAAAGTCCGGGCTCCATCACTATGGAAGTTCAAGACATTCCGGCAATTGCTGAAGCCGCTCACGCGCGCAACGTCCGCATCGTTCTCGACAATACCTGGTCTGCCGGCGTCCTTTTCGATGCCTTCGCACATGGTGTCGACATCACTATGCAAGCCATCACGAAGTATATCGGTGGCCATAGCGACTTGCTGATCGGTTCCATCACCGTGCGCGACGATTCCCTCTACCAGCGTCTTGGCGCTGCGCAGCAGGTGATTGGCTGCGCCGTGTCGCCCGACGATTGCTCTCTGGCATTGCGCGGGCTTCAGACCTTGGGTGTCCGTCTGGCTGCCATCGAAGCCTCGGCTCTTGAAATTGCCAGATGGCTCGCCGCACGGCCCGAAATCGAACTTGTCCTGCATCCGGCTCTCGAGGGATGCCCAGGCCACCAGTTCTGGAAACGCGATTTTCTTGGTTCCTCGGGTGTGTTTTCTGTCGTCTTTAAGCCGGGGCCGTCTCAGCAGCAGATCCACGCTTTCGTCGACGCTCTCAAGCTATTCAGCATCGGATACAGTTGGGGAGGCGTGGCCAGCCTCGCCGTCGCGTACAAAATGGGCCACACTCCGGGCCGGCCTTCCTACGACCATCGTATCGTGCGGCTCAATATCGGGCTGGAATCCACCGCCGATTTGATTGCTGACCTCGAACAAGCCTTGGCCCACGTTCGCGGCTAGTTCGCCGCTCCCTGGCTCAGTAAGAGGAACAACGTCAAATAACGTTTCAGATTCTGTGTGATCAGAAAGTTCTCTTTCACGTGTTGGTGCCCGTTTTCACCGAGACGCGCCGCGATCTCCGGATGCGAAAGCAGAAACCGGATCTGGTACGCCGTGCCTTCCACCGAGTGCGAAAGCAACCCCGTGTGCTTGTGAATCACTTGTGTCGGGATTCCTCCGACGGCCGACGCGACCACTGGCTTCTTCTTCCACAACGCTTCGGAAACCGTTAAGCCGAATCCCTCTTTCAGGCTTTTCTGAATCACGATCGTGGACGCCCGCTGCAGCGCATTTACTTCCAGCGGCGCCCACGCCGGCAACTCCAGAACTTTGACGTCTGGATCGCCGTCCGCCGCTGCCTTGACCTCTTTCAATACCACCGCTCCTTCGGGGTCATCGCTCGCCGATCCTCCTGCCAGCACCAATTGGCAATCAAAATAGCGCTTCGCGATGCGATAGGCCCGAATCACTCCTACAGGGTCTTTCAAACGGTCGAAGCGGGAAATTTGCGTCAGAATCGGCCGCGACCGGTCGATCGAATACCGCTGGAGGACATCCGCGATGAATCCCGCATCCAGTTCCTTGTTTTTCTCCGCGAGAGGATCGATAGCCGGGTACAGCAGGTATTGCGGAATCGGCAATTGCCGCGCGAACTCCGGCGATGAGAAGATCGCCCCGTCATACTTCGCCACATATGGCTCCAGAAAATCCCACACCGATCGGTTCGGGTGCGACAGGTCGATGTGGCAGCGCCAGATCCAGTGACTCTTTCCGCCATCCCGTGATTCGATGAACCCCGCCGGCTGCGGATCGTGGATTTCGATGAATTCGGCATCGAGCGGAATGCGCTTCAAGTTCTGCTCGTTATACGCTCGATAGATCTCAAAGTGCTTCGGGTCCGCGTGATACGGCTCGCCGTGCAGCGCATTGTGAAACGCCTTCGTGACCTCGAAGAAGTCGTCCCCGCCGGTCATCACCTCCCAACGGATGACCAGCCCCAATTCCTCGGCGAGCGGCACCAGTCGGTTCAGCATCTCTGCCACACCGCCTCCCACCGCTGTGGAATTCACCATTTCCACGCTGCGCCCGGCCAGCGGTTTTGCAAGTGTCCGCAGCTCCTCGATTTCCCCTTCGCCAATCACCGCAGCATAGTCAGATAACGGGATGCGGTTCGCCAACTGCACTGGGCTCATGCTTTCTCCTCTCGCGTTCGACCAGGCGCAGCAATTTGGCTCGCGCGCTGTCCAAGGTGTTTGTGTAGATATCGATGCGGTTGATGTACTCTGCCAGCCCTTTCAGGCCCAGTGAGTTCGCAAGCCAATACGAAAAGTCGTTCGTGCGCAATTGCAGCCGCAGGCGCGAAGAAATGAAATGGAAGTAGAAAGCAGCATGGCTCAACCGCGCCACTCCATCGTGAAACTCATCGAGTGTGCGCGCGCTCAACCCGAACGGCAGAGTCACTTCCAGGCTCTCGCAGAAGTAGAATCGGTCCAATGCTTGTTGCTGGGCGAATTCGGGATGCTTTTCGATGAATTCCCCTACCACTCGGCACAAATCCTGCCGCAACGCGGCAATCGACGTGTAGTCGCGTATATCCAGCGCCGCCAGTTGTTCGGCCAGCGCGTCCCGGTTCGCAGCCGAGAGCACCCACTGCGCAAAATCGTTGGAGAAACCCTCCGTTAGGTAATGGTGGCTCCCTAAGGTCTGAAATGTGTGGTGAAAAATCGATGCATCGGAGCACTGTTCCAGCCCCGCAAGCAGTTCCGCCAGCGTTCCCGCCGACAGATTCCCGATGCGCGTCAGGCTTGCAACCGTGAAAAACTCAAATGGCTTTTCGGCTGTCTCCATGTACCTCCCCTTTCAAGCGATCGGCATCTAGCCGCGCCCCCCTCACGCTCGCGCCGCTTCCGTCGTTTCCACCGCCTCAACCCGGATGTCCGCCAGATCCGACAGCAGGTTGGCGGCCCAGCGGTAAATGTTGTGATCGTGAACGATCTTCCGCATGCGGCTCATCCGCTCGACCTGTTCGTCTTCGGAAAACTCCAGTGCCTGGTGAATCGCATTCGCCATCTGATCCACGTCGTATGGATTCACGAGCAGCGCATCGGTCAATTCTCGGGCTGCTCCCGTAAACGTGCTCAGGATAAGTGCGCCGCGATTGTCGTCTCGCGACGCCACGAATTCCTTGGCCACCAGGTTCATGCCGTCGTGCAGCGAAGTCACCAGGCAGACGGAAGCCGCGCGGAAATACCGTTCGATCTCTTCGTGGGAGTGGTGCCGCTTCAACAGTACGATTGGTCTCCACCGGCCCGCCTGAAATCGCGCGTTGATCCGGTTTGCCTCTTCCGTAACTTCCTCGAGAAACTGCTGGTACCGCGGAATATCCGTTCGGCTTGGAGCTCCGATCTGCACGAACGTAAAGCGGCGCTGATAAACCGGATATGCCTCCAGGAATCGCTCCACCGCCCGGAATCGCTCCAGGATTCCTTTCGTGTAGTCCAGCCGGTCCACGCCGACTCCCAGAAGCGAAGCCTCCACGCCGAGTTCAGCAAAGAGCGCGGCGCGGCCCTCTCCCGTAATGCGAATCACTTGTCCTGTCTGATGTTCCGGCGTGAACGCCACGCTGATCGCATATGGCCGTACTCGGGTGATGTGCCCCTTGCGGCTGACTTCAAAACGGTCCCAATCTGACAGCGCCTCGACTGCGCGATCCACTGTCTGCAAGAAATTGTTGCAGTGCGTTTGGATGTGGAACCCGATCAGGTCCGCTCCCAGCAGCCCGTCGACCAGCTCCCGTTGCCAAGGGCAAATCCCAAACGCTTCCGCATTCGGCCACGGGATATGCCAGAACATTGCCACGCGCGCATCAGGGCGCGCGTCCTTCACCATGCGCGGCAGCAACGCGAAGTGATAATCCTGCACCAGTACAATCGGAGACCGCGTGCCTTCCATCTCTTTCAAAACAGCGTCCGCGAACCGCCGGTTCACACGCTGGTAGTACATCCAGTCGCCCGGCCGGAACACTGGCCGTGTATGCGCAATGTGACACAGCGGCCAGAGGCCCTCATTCGCGAAGCCCTCGTAGTATCCCTGCTCTTCTTCTTGCGAGAGCCACACCCGCCGCAGCACATACGCGGGCCGATGCGGCGGCACGGGCAATCGGTCAAACCCGTCGACCACTTCCCGGTCCGCGTTCCCTGAGCCGTTGGCGATCCAGGTTCCTTCGCATGCTTTCAAGACCGGCTCCAGTGCTGTCACCAGTCCGCTCGCCGGCACGACCATGCGAATCTTGTGCTCCTTCTCATCGTAAACGTGCATGTACGGCTCGCGGTTCGACACCACGAACAGAGCGTCGCCTTGCAGTTTGGTCTGCAGACTCACCCGCAACCGCTCTGCCGTCCACAGCGACAATTGCGATTCCCGTAACTGCGCTTCCTCCTGTGCCGCCGCGCGCGCTGTGCTCAGATCGCTGGCCAGGTGTCGCGCCTCGGCATGTAATTGCGCGAATAAATCGCCTTCCGGCAAAGGCTGCGACATCTGCGATGGATCGGAACGGAGTCGCCCCAGCCATTTCGCCGTCCTCGCCATGGGCGCAATGAAATTCGCGCGTACCAGAAACAGCGTTAGCGCTGCAATCAGCAGCGTCTGCACCAGCGTGCTCAGCAATGCGTCGCGCAGCGTGTGAGAAACCCGCGCATCGACAAATGTCGCGTCATATACCACCGCAAGACTTCCGATGTCCCGCTTCTCCCGTTGCAGCGGCAACGCATACACATACAGGGGCATTGCGTTCTGCGTCAGAAATTGCCCTACACCTGTGTCTCGTTTTTCAGCGTCCTCGGCGATCTGCGGCCGGTTCGAGAAAACGTCGGAGAGTCCCGGCGTGATGGCGATCGCTTCGCCTGAAACGTCATACACGGCCACACCAAGAAGGTGTTCGCGTTGTCCATACCGTTCGACGATTCGGCTGAGGTTCCGATCAGTTAGTTTCGCGGACGAATCCAGGCCCTCTTGAATGTTCTCGGCAAACACCGCCGCTCGGCGAGAGAGATCGTTGCTCAAGTTTCGTCGCTGCGTCTGCACCTGGTAGTAGCCATACAGCAGCGACACACACACGACGCTGAAGGCCAATGGGAGAACGAGTTTGAGTGAGGTGCGAATGGGAACTCCTCAAATTCGTGAATGCCGGTTCGATGCAACAGTTCAGATCCATACAGACCGCACAAGCTTTCAAGAGTCTCCGCTACAAATCAGCCGGTCTGCTGGGTAGTGCCGAGCTTGAAATCACAGCGCGCAGCGTGGCGCCGGGATCCCTGTTAGGTGAACGAGCGCGGACTTGCTTCGTTGTTCAACGGATGCAGGCTGGTTCGCGAGCTTTCTTCTTCCACGACAGGAATAGACCAGACCGCGATGGTGAACAACAATACCAGGAAGGCGGTACACGTCATGGCCGTCCGCAAACGCATAATTTACACACCTCTCAGGTACGGGTGGGCGAGGGTTTCATGCGCAAACGGCGCGCCAAACCATCCAGTTTTTTTTGCCAAAGCATTAAGCGCCAAATGTGCAATAAGATACACTCCATCGTGCCTGCTCTATGCCTTCGCGACCGAAGTACTGAACCCATGGAAATATTACCCGTCGCGCGGCTTTCCCGGAGGTGCTGAATCGTGACGAATTCCGACTCTTCCAAAACTGGTCGCCGAAAATTCTTGAAGACTGCGGTTGCCACAGGCGCGGGCACAGTCGCGTCGATCGGCGCTCTCAATGCGATCTCACCCTTTCTCTGGAACGAACGAATGGTCTTTGCCCCGAATCACGGTTATTGGTCTCAAGCTCTTCCGCCGGCGAATGCTCCCATCGCAAGGGATTTGGAAGTAGACACGGTAGTGATCGGTGGCGGCTTCACTGGATTATCAGCCGCGTTCTATTTGAAACAGGCCGAGCCTCAGCGCAACGTGGTTCTTCTCGAGGCCAGCCGCTGTGGCAATGGCGCGTCCGGCCGAAACGGCGCCATGCTCCTGACCATGACCGAAGAGCGCTACATGACGTGGACCGGCGAACCCGAAATTGACCGGAAGATTTACCAGGTAACCGTCGACAATATCCAGCGGCTCAAACTCCTCTCGCAATCGGCCGGGGTCGATGCGGACATCGAACAGAATGGCGCGTTGCAAGTTGCCAATACGAATGAACTCGCGGATCGCGCGCGCGAGTTTTGCGAAAAGGCCCGTCGCGCTGGCTTTCCGTTCGAATTTTGGGAACGCCGGCAAATCGTCGACGCAATCGGCACGTCCGCTTACCCCGGCGCTTACTTCGATCCGAACAGTGGACAGCTTCATCCCGGCAAGCTGGTGCAAGTCTTCAAGCGCGCGGCCGAGTCTTCCGGCGTCGAAATCTACGAGGCCTCGCCGGTCCTGCGCGTTGAGTCAGGTGAACCAATTCGCATCGTCCTCGATGGCGGCAAGATCGTGAAAGCCCGCTATGTCATCCTCGCCACAAACGCGTTCACCTCGAAACTTGGTTACCTGCGCCGTGCGGTTTCTCCCATCGTCGAATACGTCGGCATCACCGCTCCGCTCTCTGATGCCAAGTTGCGCGCCGTCGGATGGAAGAATCGCATTCCTTTCAACGACTGCCGCACCGAGGTCTACTACCTCGGCCTGACAAAAGATAACCGCCTTCATATCGGTGGTGGCCCGGCGGATTACGAGTTCAATAACGGCATGGCCGACCCGCCCAATCCGGAACGCCGGTATCGTCAACTGCAGGATGAGTTGGGTCGAATCTACCCTGCCCTGGCGTTGGAACCGCTGGAGCTGAATTGGAGCGGGATGATTGATTACTCTCTCGACGCCACTCCCTCCGTGGGCCAGCTGTCTGGTCAAGACAACATCTTCTACGCCATCGGCTTCTCCGGTCATGGCGTGAACCTGACCTCTGTTTTCGGCCGCATCCTCGCCGATCTGGTCCGAGGCAAAGCCTCCGATTGGACTTGGCTCCCTTACTTGGATCGCCTGCCCCCTTACATCCCCAACGAGCCCTTCCGGTGGCTCGGCATCCGCGCGGCTATGGAAATCACGCGGCTGACTGATCCGAAGGCGCCGTAGCCAACTCGCTCGCTCCCCACCCTTCCTCCTGTCCTCCAAGACAGGTTGGGCCTTTGACACACTTTCCTCCATCAACCATCTCTCACCGCGTTCTCTCTCTACAATGGAGCCTGAGGTGCCGCATGCTCATTCCCCCGAGGTTTCGCCTTGCTGCGCTCGCGCTGTGTTCTCTGCTCTGGATTGCAGGTGCCCCGGCTCAGACCGCGAAAAAAGGTGCGGCTACGATTCAAGGAATTGTGCTGGACGCCAACGGCAAACCCGTGTCCGCCGCGGCCGTGACGTGCCAGTCGTCTGCTGGCATTCATCCGCGTGTCGTGCATACCGACGCGAAGGGCCACTTTGTTGTGACCGGTCTGAAGCAAGACTCGTATGACCTTCGCGCCACTTCGAAAGGCGCCTACTCCGATTGGGAAAAGAACATTCCTCTGCGCTCCTCGCAGAACAAGCAAGTCACCTTGCGTCTTCTGAATGGAAACACCGCTCTCAGCGGCGTCCTGCCCGCGAAAGGCAAGAATGAATAGCGGCTAGACGGACTTCGTCAAGCGCACCGCCGACGCCTTCAATACTTCCCGCAGGATTAACTTGGAGATCGCTGGCAGCGCTTCGGCAACCTCCGGCGTGAGTTCTGTTCCGGGCGAAAAATCCAGTCCTTCGATCCCGTAGACGATCAGTTTGGGTGGCATCTCATCCATCTGGCGGGACAATTCGATTGCCTCAGCCACGCCGAAGGTATGCGTCGAGGCGTGTGAGAACCACCCCGGCAAGCTTTCGGCCCGCGCATCAAACCGGTAAACCGTCGCCGGCGGCGCGCCAGACTGAATCGCATCGATCAGGATCACGCAGTCGGCCCCCTTCCAGGCGTCGAGCAACTCCGCGCCATCGCCCGTTTCTTCCACACACCTCATTTCGCGCGGAATCTGTTCCTTCAGGAGTCGCACGATCTCCAGCCCGGCCCGGTCATCGCTTCGAAACGGATTGCCGATACCAATCAAGATCGAATTGGGATGCGTCACTGTCATGAACGTTCGATCCACACTTTTACCGAGTGCGTCGCGCAGGAAATACACGGGTCATAGTTGCGAACGGCCTGCTCGCACTGCCACTGCAATCGGTCTTTTGGCAAATGTAGACGGGAGGAAACAAATTCCGTCAAGTCTTCTTCCATCGTCTTCAGATTTTGCGCCGTCGGCGGAACGATCTTTGCGCTCAGAATCAATCCATGCTCGTCGAAACGATACTTGTGATAGAGGATCCCTCGCGGCGCTTCCGTGCACCCGTGCCCTGCCCCCACCCGGGGAATCACGTCGGCGAAGGGCCGTTCCGGTGCCTCGTATCGGCTGATAATCCGCAATGCCTCCTCGCACGCGTACACCAGCTCAACTGCTCGCACCAAAATACTCTGGAATGGATTGCCGCAATTCCGCCCTAATCCGGCTTCCTTCGCCGTTGCCTGCGCCAGCGGACTCAGCGACTCGAAATTCAGGTTGTAGCGCGCCAGTGGGCCCACGAAATACGCGCCATGTTCCAGGTCCGTGGAATGCAATGCGTTGGAATGCTGCACGTGATCTTCCGCAAAATGCTGTTCGTACTCCGCGACAGGAATATCCAGCCCGCGGTTGGAAACGAGCCGCCCCTCCTGAATCGCGTACTCCTGAGGATGACGCAGCGCCACGAATTCGTAGTTGCGCTCGAACTCCGGGAACGAAAATCCGGCCGCCCACTGCGCCGTTTCCACCGACGCGTCCCGCGCCCATTTCAGTTCATCCGCCAGTGCCAGCAATTCCCGTTTCTCGGGAACCCGGTAAAAGCCGCCCACTCTCACGTTGATCGGGTGGATCTCTCTTCCGCCCAGAACCGTCATCAGCGTATTTCCGATTTTCTTCAGCCTCAAGCCGCGCAACACCGCATCGGTGTGATCCTTGGCCATTTGGATCACGTCTTCGTACCCGAGAAAATCTGGCGCGTGCAGCATGTAAATGTGCAGCGCGTGGCTTTCGATCCACTCGCCGCAGTACAGCAGCCGCCGCAACTCTTGAATCGCAGGGTCAATCTGCACTTCAAACGCGTCCTCCACCGCCTGGCACGCGCTCATTTGATAGGCCACTGGGCAAATGCCGCAGATCCGCGCGGTGATGTCCGGAGCCTCGCTGAACTTGCGTCCGCGAAGGAACGCTTCGAAAAAACGCGGCGGCTCGAATATCTTGATCGCAGCAGTCTGCACCTGCTGATCGCGGATCTTGACCTGGAAGCCGCCTTCCCCTTCCACACGCGCCAGAAGATCGACTTTGACGCTTTTAGCGCTCATGGGCTTCGCTCTCCTTCCGGAAAGGCTCGGCGCAAGCGTTGAAGGAGCGGAACGCCCGCATGATGTCCGGATCCGTCACACCCAGTTGGCTCCAGCAATTGCTCAACGCCGTCGTGTTCGTTGTCTCCTTTGGTCCAAAGCATCCATAGCAACCACGCGCATAAGCGGGACAGATCGCTCCGCAGCCCGCTTGCGTCACGGGCCCCATGCACGGTATGCCCTTCGCCACCATCACGCACACGATGCCCTTCCGCTTGCACTCCATGCACAGACCGTGCGACGGCGTCAGCGGTTTCCTTCCGTTCACGAACGCGCTTAAGACTTCGATCAGTTGATATTTGTTGATTGGACAGCCGCGCAACTGAAAATCCACGAAGACGTGGTCGGTGATCGGAGTCGATTTGTTGAGCGTCTCGATATATTGCGGCTTCGCGTAAACCAGCGGAATGAAGTCCTGCACGTTCTTGAAATTGCGCAACGCCTGGATTCCTCCCGATGTGGCGCATGCGCCGATCGTGATCAGCAGCTTCGAACACCGCCGGATGGCGTGAATCCGTTCTTCATCGTGCGGCGTCGTAATCGATCCTTCCACGATGGATATGTCATAGCTGCCGCCTACCATCGCTCGCGACGCTTCCGGGAAATTGGCGATGTCGAATGACCCTGCCACCGCCAGGAGTTCATCCTCGCAATCCAGCAAGCTCAGCTGGCAGCCATCGCAGGAAGCAAACTTCCAAACGGCAATTTTAGGAGGACGCTTGGCCAGCATTTCAGACCTCCGCCTTGCCAAAAATCCACGCGATCTGATCTAGACGAAACACCGGTCCGTCTTTGCAGACGAACATGGACCCGTATTGGCAGTGTCCGCAGAAGCCCACCGCGCACTTCATGTTGCGCTCCAGCGACAAGTACGTCCGGTCCGCCGGTACGCCTCGCTTCTGCAGCTCGTTCACCGCGAAGCGCATCATGATTTCCGGTCCACACAACAATGCGATCGTGTTCGACGGAGTGAACGGCGCCCGCGCCACCAGCGGCGTCACCACCCCGACATTCCCGCGCCACGCGCTCGAACCGCGGTCCACCGTTACCTGGACCTCCAGATCGAACTTGCCGCGCCACCGTTCCAACTCGCGCTTGTACAGGATTTCTTCCGGTGATCGCGCACCGTACAGCAGCACGATCTTTCGATATTTCTCGCGATGCGCCATCAGCAGATACAGCACCGGCCGTAGCGGCGCCAGCCCGATTCCTCCCGCCACTATCAGCACGTCCCGTCCCGCTTCTTCCGTTACTGGCCAGTGCGTGCCATACGGCCCCCGCACCCCGATCATGTCCCCGGCGCGAAGTTGCCCCATTGCCGTGGTCACCACGCCGACGCGTCTCGTCGTATGCTCCAGCCGCGACGTCACCGACGGGTCGCCGCTGATCGAAATGGGCACTTCTCCCACGCCGAACACGTAAAGCATATTGAACTGCCCCGGCATGTACGAGAACCGCGTGTTCGCTTCATCGGGCACCAGGCCAACCGTGAACGTATCCTCGGTCTCCTGCTTCACCCGATCCACGCAGAACAGCGCCGGTACCATTGGATCGGCTGTGATTCCTTCCGGAATTCCGGTTTCAATCGTGACGTCCATACAAGTCCAGCAGCTGCAGCCGGGTCGCATCCAGCCGCGCGGAAATTACTCCCACAAAACGACTGAGTATCTCGTATCCGAGATCGTGATCTTCTTCACATTTGGCGCGCAGGCACTTCGCGTCAAAAACCAACGCGCGCGTCCGTTGCAGTGTGCGGGCGCCAAAGTGCCATCGGTACGGCGGGCTCACCCAGGACCAGCCCAGAATTTCGCCTTCCGCCACCGTTTGTACGGTCGTCGGGCCCCGGCTCGGCACCAGCAGCTCCACCGCCACCAGTCCTTCTCGCAGGAAATAGAACTCGTTTGCTGGATCGCCCTCCCGAAAGATCACCTGCCGTTCGGGAAACTGCACGTTCTTGGCACAGCCCGTGATGAATTCCAGGTGCTTCTCCGGCAACTGCGCAAAGAATGGGTGTTCTTTGATGATCGGTTCAAGTGTGTGAATCATCGCCGCGCCCTCAGAGTGAAATGCTTGCTGTCGCTTCGGAATCACGGATGGTCCGGACTTCTTCCGTGATATCAATCCCTACCGGACACCACGTGATGCAACGGCCGCATCCCGTGCAGCCGGAACTTCCAAACTGGTCGTTCCAATAAGCAAGCTTGTGCATCATCCATTGCCGGAATTTTGAACGGGGCGTCGCTCGAACGCTTCCGCCATGGATATACGAAAAATCCGTTGTGAAGCACGAATCCCACTTGCGAATTCGTTCGGCTCGTTGGCCGGCCAGATCCGTGCAATCTTCGATCGTCGAACAGAAACAGGTCGGACACACCAGGGTGCAGTTCGCGCAACTTAGGCAACGCTCCGCCAGAGCGTCCCAGCGCGGGTTTTCTACGTTGCGATACAACAGCTCCTTCAGCCCGCTCGTGGGCAGCGTTCGGCCCATATGGCTCGCCGCATGGTCCACAGCGTCAACGGCGGTGGCAATCTGCTCCCGCGTCGCAGCTTGCGTCGAGAGCTCGGCCATGATCTCTGCGCCGATGGGGGTTGCGCTTTCGGCCAGAAGAAAGTGCTCTTCGGCTCCGGGAATCTCCGTCAGCAGGATGTCGTAACCACCAGAAACGCGCGGGCCGGTTCCCATCGAATCGCAGAAGCAAGTTCCGCCTGCTTGCGTGCAATTCACGGCGACTATGACCACATTCTGCCGCCGCGTCTTGTACGCCGAATCCACATACGATCCTTCAAGGAAAACTCTGTCTTGGATCGCCAGCGCGTGCAGTTCACACGCGCGCACACCAACGAACGCGCGCTTCGTGGTGTCGGGCTCCCCGGCAATGATGTGAAAATGCCCGTCCACCCGCTCCGCGGTCCACGCACAACTGATTGACGGGAAGAGGAACTTCTTCCAGGCGTGTGGCCCCACGGAATAACCAAACAGCGCGGCATCCTCTCTTTTCTTCAATTGATATTTTCCGGCTTGCTGCTCGTCGGTATACCCTTGCGGCAGTTCTTTCGCCGAAAAAATTCGGTCGTAGACGATTGCCCCATCGCGAACCGTCGGCGCGATTACCTCGTAGCCGCGACGCGACAGCCCTTCGATGAGTACATTGATCTGTTCGGGAGAAATCGAACGCAGTGAACCGATGACAGGCGCCTTGCGAGCCATGGCGCATCTCCGTGCTCCGGGTGGAGCGCGGCCCGGCACTCTTACAAGTGGCCCTATATCTGTTCTTCCTATACTCTTTTTAGAGCCGCCCCGCAATACCCATGCGCACCCACTGGCGTGAGATGCGGCAAAACGGTCACGAGCCCCGCAAGCTGTCGTCACCAGATCTATTAGTACTGTCGCGCAGACTGGCTCGCCCTTTCAGCACGCTAAACATATCTGCATCAATGAGTTACACAGATTCTGGCGTTCCGGAGAGGCTCCCAAATGGTACCAAGACCCGCGTACCTCTTCCTTGGAGCCATCGGCCCATTGAGAACACGTCTGGCCTTTCTTAAGCTGGACCTACGACGGGTTGGGGGCCGCGCGGGGACAGCGGTCCCGCAAGGGGCCGTGTGCGAGCCACCCAACCCTCCACAAATCTTCCCTCAGTTCTTCCTCCCCAACCCTTTCATGAGCCATTCGGCAGCTCCTTTGCATCCATCCTACTAGGTATGCACCTCAAGACCTTCCATTGCAGTTATTTGCTGGGAATCCTGACCAGACATAGGCGTCAAAAAAGGACGACGGGTGAAAGCGCTTCGTTGCAGCACGGCTCTACGCCTTGTGATTAGCCTTGGCCTCGCGGCTGGTTTGGCGATTGCCGCTCCCAGGGTCCGGGCTGCGCTGTACTCCCTCCACGCCGATACCGCTCAGGCGTTCGATCGCTACCTCGCCAACGTCGAATCAGAGAATTCTCGCACCCTCCGCGCCGGGCCGTTCCTCTGGATCGACGGTTTGAGCGCCACCGGACGAAGCGAAGCTCTCGCCAATCTGATGGCAGGGCAGGTACAGATGCGCCGCCTGAGCACCAAAGCCAACGGCCGCGATCCTGACGTGCCAGGCGGCATGATTCACGACTGGCAAGGCCTCGTTTTTATCCCTGGAGTGAAACTCGACCACGTCCTTAGCCTTCTCGAGGACTACGACCACCACGCCACATATTTTTCTCCTGATGTCGAAAAATCCTATATCGAGAGCCACGATGGCGCACACTACCGCGTCTTCATGCGCTTTCGGCGCCATAAAGTCGTGACTGTCGTCCTGGATACCGAACACGATATCCACTATTTCCGCGATTCTCCCACGCGGGCTCATAGCCGCAGTTCTGCAGTTCGTATTGCCCAAGTGGAGAATCCCGGCGAGGCCGACGAAAGAGAAAGGTCACCGGGAAATGATGACGGCTTCCTCTGGCGGATGGAGACCTGGTGGCGCATGGAAGAGCGCGACGGCGGTGTTTACGTGCAAAATGAGGCTGTCACATTGACCCGCGATGTTCCCACAGGACTCGGCTGGCTCATCGAGCCTTTTATCACCAATATTCCCAAAGAAACTCTGGAGTTCACCCTTCAGGCACTGCGCAAAGCCGTCCTCGCCAATCTCCGCTGATGCGTCACTCGCCCCCTGTGTCCCGCAATGCGATCAGCGTCACGCCCGCCGACGTTAGAATTGGATGGAACCAGCTCTTCGGTGACGGGCGATTCGTATAAACGACGAGCCGGTCGGCCCATCCGGCAAGCACTTGGAACGAGTCAAACACGCTGTAGGAATAAAACAGTCCGTCGCCCTCGGAAATCTGATAGCGCTTTCCGCCAGTCCTCAAATAGTTGAACGCGCCCCACAACCCGAGCTTATAGACCGCCAATTTCAACCATCGCGACGCCATCGAACCCTGGCCGAACCGGTTGCTGTCAACCACCACGACCGCCTTTCGCGCCACTCGCGTCATCTCCTTCACCACTAACGTGGGATTCGCTGCATGGTGTAGAACACTGAACTCGCTCACAACGTCGAAGCTGCCATTCGCAAATGGCAGCGCTTCGCCCGACGCCTGCATCAGGCTCACTTTTTTCGTGAAGCCGGCGGTGATTCCTTGTTGGACCAGCGCTGTCACCGGCTCCGCCCCGCAAACAAAGGCTCCAGGCAATGCGTCGGCAAGATCCGGCAAGCCCCGGCCATTCGCGGATCCCACGTCGAGCCAACTCCGGATTCCCAGCGGCCGGAGAGCCGATACCAGAAATTCACGCAGTTTCGGATCGTCGCTACTCTCCGACGCGTGCATGGTCGAGTAGCGTTCCGCCGTTCTGGCGTAATACTCGCGCTGAATCGCAGTGGCGGCACTCGAACCCATAGTGCTGTTCTCTACAGTTATACTATACTAATGAATAAATACTGTTACAAGGAACTTCTCACCAGGCAGGGGAAAACGCTTCGGCAGCTTGATTGTCAGGCAAGTCGCTTGGACCTGGGTCGCATCCCAGCCAATCGGTCTCGAGGGTTCATCGAGAGACCCTCCTGGTTTTGACGACGCTTCCTAACAAGCGGACAAGCGCCTCCGCCTGACGATCCCACGAGAGCGCAGCCGCTGTCCTAAGGGCATTCGTCACAAGCGTTGCCGCCAGTCCTCGGTCGTTCGCAATCCGTTGCAGCGCATCCGCCAGCTCCTGTGGGTCATTTGCATCGTGCAATAGAACGCCGTTCTCCCTGTCGCGCACGTACTCGCTGATTCCCGCATTTGTGCTCACGATCACCAGCAAACCACACGCCATTGCCTCGAGAGTCGGTAGGTTGAACGAATCTTCCAGAGAAGGTGCCACGTAGACGTCGGCACCCGCATAAAATTGCAAAATGTCGTGAATCTCCGTTTCGCCGGAAAACGTGATGCGTCCCTTAGCTCCCGCCTGCGCTACGGATTCCAAGGTGTGTCCTGACGCGTCCTCGCCAACTACGCAGACCCGAAGCGGCAGACCGGGACATAGATTTACGGCCTCCAGCAGAACCGGCAGCCCCTTGTTTCGAAAATCATTGCCGACCAGCAGAAGCACGATTTCTTCGTTCGAATATCCGAGTTTCCGGCGGGCGTCCGCGCGCAGCCGCTCTCGATTCGCCTGAGAAAAATAAGCGGCATCGACTCCATTGGGTATCACACTCACGTCGGTACGGCTGAAATACTCCTTGAGCTGATTGGCCGTGTGTCTTGAGACGGCCGCCAAGCGCAACGACTGTCTCCGGTAAACCCGTGATTCCAGCCAGCAAAGCAAACGATAGTACAAAGAACGGTGCATTCCGCGAAGCCCCGCGCCTCGGCGCCCGCTCTGTAGTTCTCTTAGACGATGAAACACCGCGTGGACCAGCACGACATCGGCGTCGAGGGCATTGATCCCTGGCGAGAAGACTGCGTCAAAGGTCAGGCGGCTAACCCACTTGTTCCAGAGTCGGGTAACCCGGTTCGCGCTCAGCCAATAAACGAACTGAAGAAGGTGCGGCGCCGGAATTCGCCCGATGCGATGCCACACAATGCATCCCTGTTCTGGCCGCATCGCCTTGGCAGAGCTGACCGTCTCGATGTCTTCCACTTCCTGCGCGTACAGGTGGACTTCACAGTGATGCTCGCGAGCTAGCCGCTCCACGAGTTCGGCCACGGCCCGTTCCGTGCCTTGGCGTCGGTTCACTACTGGAGATAAGACCGCGATTCGCAAGATGGATGAGTGATCTGCTCGATGTTCAGAGCGGATTCAGCATAACAAAACACCTCCCGCGATGGGCAATAAACAGATTCCCTGCTTCAGTCTGCTAACACGCCTGCCGCCTCTCGCTCACACTTTGCTGGTCTTCGATTCCAGGATCTCGCGGTAGACCCGGTCGTGCCCTTCGATCATTCTCTCTTCGGTAAAGGTCTCCACGGCTCTCTCACGGCCCTGTCTTCCCCACCGGTCGGCGAGCCTCGAATCATCTAGGACCCTGATGAGCTGCCTCGCTAGCGCCTCTACGTCCCCTGTGCGAAACGTCTGTGCCGGGTTGTTCAAAACTTCCGCGAACGCTCCGAGATCCGACGCAATCACCGGCAGTCCGCGCAACATGCTTTCCGCGACCACCATGCCAAACACTTCCCCGCCGAGCGATGGCACCACTACAACTGCTGCATCCGCCAATCGCATTGCGATTTCTTCTTCTGGCACAAACCCAAGAAGCTTGACCTCCCCTCCCAGGCCCCACTCCTTGATTCGCTTTTCCAGGGCTTCTCGTTCCGGTCCGGTCCCGATGATGCGAATCTCGAAACGCCGGTTTTGTATCTTCAGAATCCGGGCCGCTTCCAGCAGCAGGCCGACGCCTTTCGTCGTTACCAGCCTCCCCACAAACGCGATCCTCGGAACGTTGTTCTCAATTCGCACAATCGCTGCTTCTCGCCGTAGTCCGTGCGGAATAACCCGGAGCCGCGGCAGTTCCAGCTGCTCGCCCAGCCACGCGGTCGGCACAATATTCGCGTTCACTCGCTTGCTGAGATAACGCCGGAAGAAGGTCAGCATCCATAGGCGCATCGGCGCGAAGCGCGATCCTGCCTTCCGGCAGCGCAGGCATTTACCGTGGTTTCCCTTCATAAAGTGCCCGGGACACGGTATGTCCTCCGGCTCCTGCAGCAGTTGCCCCGTCGGGCAAATTGCCTGAAACCCGTGATGCTCAACAACCACTGGCCTCTTTAATCTCAACGCTTCTCGTAGCGGAGGGATCGCCACACCCGCTACGTGAACAAGATCGGACCGTCGAATCAGTTCTCGGAGCTCTGCTTTCGTGGGGCACCGAATGATGCGAAAGCACGGAGGCAACACGTCGTCGTGTGCGCTTGTGTTCGTCACTACCGTGACTTCGTATACCGCCGCGCCTTCGGCAGTTCGCAGATTCGCCAGACCGTTCGCCAGCAACTCCACAACCGTCTCGACTCCGCCGATGCTCGGCCGGAAAAAATGGGAGTAGATCAGTAGCTTCATGCCGGAATCATCGCCCGCGCAAAGCATGCTGCACTTCTTGCCAAGTCGCAATCCACATCGCGTTGCCCCATATTGTCAGGTCCACCGGCAGCAATTGTGGTCTCAGCTTCACGCTGTCTCGGAAGAGGCGCACCAGCATCCACTTGGTCAGATCAAAATGGAGACGGAAGATCGAGCTGTCACCCGGCCCATACCAATAGGTATTTCGGAGTTCCTTCTTGGTGAGCTGCCTTAAGCTGTCTTCCTGAATCGAAACTACGCGGCTGTCAGCCACATAATGCGTTTCCCATCCTGCCTGCCGCAGTCTCTTGCAGATGTCTGCGTCTTCATCGTGGATGCGATACCGCACATCGTATCCGCCCACCCGATCCAGCGCCTCTCGCCGGAATACCACCGCGTGTCCCGGCGCAAATAACGACGGCCCCGATTGCTGGCCGAATCGCGCCTCAAGATACCTCATGCGCCACTGCGTCAGGAGGCGCCGCGGCCGGCTCGGAACCATTCTCGTGTAACAGGCTCCCACACCTGGATGGCTCAGGAGATACTCGACACAGGTCCTCAGCCAGTCTGCCGCCGGCAGGATTTCTGTGTTTACACACGCAACCATCGCTGCGTGAGATTGCCCGATGCCCGCATTCCTGGCGGCAGAGATGCCCTGATTTTGCTCTAGGCGCATCAGCCGTGTTTTCACGCTCCCTATCCCATTGGGTAGCGACACCGGCTCGGGCGAACCATCATCCACGACGAACACGTTCGCGATTGCATACGTTTGTTTCGAGCAAGCCGTCAATGTTTCGCGCAGAGCCGCATCCCGTTCACCATAGACCGGGATAATTACGTCCACTTCAGGCTGCCTGGCGGAAACGTCGCTCGTCATATACGCCGGAGTCTGCCCAACTCGCTGCAAACGGCTTTCATCGGGTTTCAGTATAGAGTTTCCTCGAAATCAGCGGCAAGCACGCTTCAAAAAAACGCCCGGCCATCCCCACGTTTGCGCTGTTCACTGTTTGGCGATTCAGCAATAATAGGGTGTTCGCATGCTCTCCCGTGCTTTAAATCCAGGCTTTCGCACATCGCGAGGCGGCCGCCTCACCCTGGTATTTCTGCTCGCCGCTATCCTCGGCGCCTATGGCGTTTCCGACTACATTCTTTCCGGAGACGTGATTGGCCTCGCCTACATCGCGTTGGCCGCGGCGGCGGGTGCTCTTCTGGTCGTCATTCTCAACAACTGGCGGACCGGACTCTTGCTCCTTCTGAGCTGGCTGCTCTTTGAAGATTTCGCCCGCAAATACCTGGGCAACAACATGGCCATCTATTTCGGCAAAGACATTTTGGCTTTGATGGTCTATCTGTCGTTCTTCATCGCCGCGAGGAAAGAGAAGCTTCCCGTCTTCAGGCCTCCGTTCCGGATTCCGCTTCTCATCATGGTGTGGTTCGGTTTCATGCAGATCTTCAATCCCAACTCCCCAACCATCTTTTACGGAATTATGGGCTTCAAGCTCTTCTTTCTTTATGTGCCGCTGATGATTGTCGGGTACGCCTATCTTTCCGGCGAAAAGGATCTGCGCCGTTTTCTTTTCGTGAATCTGATTCTGCTTCTCATCATCGGCTCGTTGGGTGTCGCGCAATCGATTCTCGGCCACACCTTTCTGAATCCGCAGACGATGCAGGAAGACATCCGCGATCTTTCAACGAATTACCGGGTCTCACCGATTTCTGGGCTTGTTATGTACCGCCCGACATCGGTCTTCGTGAGCGCTGGTCGATACGCGAATTATCTCGGTGTCGCTTGGATTCTCTCGCTGGGCTTCACGGGATTCCTTCTCTTTCGCCAGAAAAAGGGCCGGATTCTGGCTTTCCTGAGCATTGCTGTGACCGCGGCCGCCCTTGTCTTAACGGCGTCCCGAGGCGCCTTCATGTGGGGAATGATCGCTGCCGTCGTATTCTCGATTGGCTTCTTATGGGGCTCCCCGTGGCGTAACCGCGAGGTGACTCGCGTCCTCCGCACCATCCAACGAACCGCACTGGGCATCGTGACTGCTTTTGTTCTACTGACCCTTCTTTTCCCGGACGCCCTCCGCTCCCGTCTTTCCTTCTATTACGAGACCTTGGCCCCAAGCCAGGGCAACGAGCTCGCCCACCGCGGCTGGGACTATCCCCTGCGAAACTTCTTAGGCGCCTTCTCTTTTGAACATTGGCCCTACGGTTATGGCATCGGCACCGCCGGCCTGGGGATCCAATATGTCTCGCGCATCTTCCACGTCAGGCCGCTCGATATCGGTGTGGAGAGCGGTTGGGGAACCATCGTCTTGGAATTAGGAATCGTCGGGCTGGTTCTTTGGTCCATTATGAGTATCGCGATTGTCGTGTCGGCATTCCATGTCACGCTCCGCCTCCGCGGTACCATCTGGTTTCCCCTCGGCTTTGCCATTTCTTGGTTCACTTTCCTGGTTTTCGTCCCTTACACATGGGGCGGACTTGCCTCCTATGAAGATTTCGTCGTTAACGCCTACCTGTGGGTGCTCATAGGTATGCTCTTTCGCCTGCCGGATTTTGCCCTGGCACAGAAACTGGCGTCCCCTTCGGCAGCAACGCCTGGGTCCGTTCCATAAGCGTTTCTATCCTTGCGAGCTACCTTGCAACCTCACGAAGCCAATGACAAAATCCCGCTTACGATGGCGACACAAATTCGACGTCGGCCGGGCGGCTCGGAGCAACTCCTTTTGTGCGGCTGGATGATCGGCTCCGTGATTTGGTATTTCCACCAGTTTTGGCCTGCCATTAATCCACTTTTCCGGTCTGTCATTCACAGAATATGGCGGTAGCTCAGACTCTCCTCAGCTTGATCATTCTCCTTTCCTTCTGCGCGTCTTTTGCATGCTGCGGACAACGCATTCTTCGACTTCTCTCTGTCGAAATAGCAGCTCCGTCGGATCATTTTCTGGTTTCCACTGCCCTCGGTATTCTCGCTGCCGAGACGTTCCTGGCGCTCGCGGAGTTCAGCGATCACGTCAGAATCGGAAGCTACCTCATCGTAGGCGTCCTGGCCTTCTTCTTTCTCCTGGAAGGCAGACCTTTCGCCCGTCAACTGAGCAGCCTCGCGCGGGGAATCAACATGTTTTCCGGAATCGATCGCGCGCTGTTCTGGCTGATCGTCGCCACCATTGCCGTCGAGTTCCTGATCGCTTCCGCTCCATTAACCGGGTCAGACGCGCAGAATTACCATTTCACCGTCCCAAAGCTCATTCTCGAGCGGGGTTCTCATCCGCTTTTCTCAATCACACCCAGCTTTCTGTGTGGACAGCATCATTCGTTGATCCTGTTCGGATTGGCTCTGGGAAGTGAACGGCTCGCACTCGGATTCATCTTCCTCGGTGGTGTCCTCAGCGCTGCTGTGGTGGCAAGACTTTCCTCCATCTGGGCCACCCATCGCACCGTTCTCATCGTCACCTTGATGTTCCTGGTCACCCCCGTCGTTTTTTGGCAGATTTCAAACTCAGGCGCGCCGGACATCTACATGGCGTTTTTTCTCGGTGCCGCGCTGCTTCTTCTGAATCAACCGGATGGCCATCGGCACTGGCAACTCCTCTTCGTAGTTGGCTTGCTGACCGGCGGAGTGGCGGGAGCAAAATACAGTGGGGCCATCATTGCCGTTTCCTTATTGATTGCTGTGATTTGGCAGTTCCGCCGCATCGGGTTGGCGGCGGCCTTCGTTGCCGGCGCTGTGCTCGGCGGAATTTCGCCGTATGTTAGAAACTTCCTCTGGACCGGTAACCCGGTGTTTCCCTTCTTGTCAGAGAGGCTTGCTCCTCACCTGGTTAGCGCGTATGCGCTGCGAGACTTGGCTTTGAACACCGGTGCGGCGCAACACCACCCCCTCTTGGGACTGCTCCCCTTCGAACTGTTTGCTCGCGGTACGCCGGGTAATCTCGGCTTTTGGGACTTTTTCGGACCGGTCGTGATCGCGCTGGCTCCTTCGATCCTTCTCGCCGCCAGAAATACCAGAATGTGGCGCATCGTTCTTACAGTCTGGCTCTTCTCCGGTGCCGGCCTTTACTTTTCCTCGGGTCTGTTGCGGTTCCTCCTGCCGCTTTATCCGCTCGCCCTTGCCTGCGTCGCTGCAGGTTTCGAGTGCATCACTGAGCGGCAGTGGAAGTTCGCGAGATCCGCTGCACTGGCTCTTTTCTCTTTCATTTCAGTCGCGGGTTTCGGCGGACTCCTTGTTTATGCCGCGAAGCCCATCCAGGCCGCCATCGGTTTGCAAACGCGCGAGGCCTACTTGCAGGAAAATGCCCAGGACTATGCGGCCGTCCAGGCAATCAACGAGGCGCTAGGTGGTGCCGGCCACCAGGGAAACGTCTTCGTTTTTTTGAGGCACCTTTACTATTTGCGCGTCCCTTTCATCAGTGGCGATCCTGCGAACAGCTTCGAAGCAGATCCTGCCCGCTTGGATTCCGCCGATGCCTGGAAGCGATATTTCCGGGCGCGACAGATTACCTATGTGGTTCGAGGCGCTCGGTACCCGGCGGCGCTTGCCTCTACCCTGACGGAACTGGAAAGGCAGGGCACTTTGGTCCCCATCGAAGAACTGCAGGTCAAGAATCTGTCAGGCAAACGGATTGATGAAACCGTCGTCACTGTTCCCGTTGTCATTTTGAAGGTAATGGACTAGGAACGGATATCGCATGGACCCAATCACCGTGAGCGTTCCCCCATGCGTTCCTTCGCCATTTGTACCGCCTCCGCGAACGCATCCACGTTTGCCTCCGGCGACCACGTCAGAACCAGCGCTTTCGCCGCGGCCCTCAGTCGCTGCAGTTCCGCGCGATCCGTGGCCAGCTCGCGTAGAATGCGCGCCAAGGCGCCGACCTCTCCGCACGGATACACCAGTTTCTTGTCCACCGGCAGCACCAGGTTTCTCGCTGCGCCGACACGATCGCTCGTGACCACGACGCATCCGCACAGGCTTGCCTCGTTTACCACTACGCCGAACGCGTCGTAGGACGACGGCAGCACCAGCACATCACACGAACGGTAGACTGCCGGCAATTGCGTTTGGTTCTGAAAACCGAGGAATCGCATCCGCTCGGTAATCCCCAGCTTCTTCGCCTCTTCTTGCAGCTCGGTCCCCAACGGTCCGTCGCCGGCAAAAATCAGATACGCCATCGGGAGATTCGCTTGCGCAAAAGCCCTCAATAAATCTTGCGGCCGTTTCCACGGTTGCAGCTTCGCGCAGAACAGGATCGCCGTCGCATCGCTGGGAATGCCCCAGGATTGCCTTATCCCCTCCCTGTCAACCGTCGCGCTTTTCTCGATCCACCAATCATTGTCCACGGCATACGGTGTGACGGTAATGCGCTCCGCGGGAAGTCCAAGCGCCAGGATCAGATCCCGCGATCCATCCGACGGCACGATCACCTGTGTCGCAAGCCGGTACAGCAGCGGCCACATCACTCGCTTCACCGGTTTTCGCCATTTCCGCCCGTCCATCGATTCCAGCGTCGTCGCATCTGTTCCGAACAAGAACGCCGTTCGCGACAACCACGCCCCTATGCGCGCAATCCAAAACGTCGCTCGCGGATAGCCCGTGAAACACGCCACCGCGTCGAACTTCCCCTCCCGGATCAATCCCCACACTCCCGGATTGTTCAGTCCCCAAAACGACTCGTCGCCCGACCCCTTATTCGGCACTTGCACCCACGGGTATCCGTCCAGAAGTGGCACATCCCACTTCACTTTCGCGCCGAATTCCGGGTCATACCCCTCCTCCGCCCCCCGTAATGTGCAGTACGCCACCTGCAATTCCAGCCGGGGATGTTTCGCCATTCGCCGGAAAATCGGGCTCATGTATTGAACAGGATGTGACGCCACCGCAAGCACTCGATAACGGCGTTCACTCACAGTTCACCTGGCAACGATTCTTGCGGAAGGGGCTCACGATTCGGCGCTTGGCAGGCACAAATGCGGTTCACTCTGCCAGAGTATACACGGTTTCCGCTGCCCTCTAAGTGTGCTAGAATGCTGAGGTTCCAGTGAAGGCCCGGCTCACGTGTGCTTTGGCCTTTGGATGGTAACAACCGTAGGTCTCCGCACAGGTGACCCCGCAACGCACGTAGAATTGAGCCACGCGTCCATTTCTTGGCAGTGGCGGGGTGCCATTAAATCCAAATTTTGATGGCCGCTCAGCGGTCACGAGTCACAAAAGAGGAATTGTTATGTCTGGGCATTCAAAGTGGGCAACAATCAAGCACAAGAAAGCGGCCACCGACGCCAAGCGCGGCCGCGTTTTCACCCGCATCATTCGTGAGATCACCATCGCTGCTCGCATCGGCGGCGGCGATCCCAACTCCAACCCTCGCTTGCGTACCGCCATTGCTGCGGCCAAGAACGAGAACATGCCCAACGAGAACATCGAGCGCGCCGTCCTTCGCGGAACCGGCCAGCTCGAGGGCGAGCAATTCGAAGAAGTGATGTTCGAAGGTTACGGGCCCGGCGGCGTCGGCATGCTGATTCAAGCCGTCACCACCAACCGCAATCGCGTCGTCGGCGAGTTCCGTCACCTCATGGGCAAGAACGGCGGCAACCTCGCCGAAGCAGGTGCGGTCGGCTGGATGTTCCATCGCAAGGGCGAAATCACCATTCCCAAGGGCGCCGCCAGCGAGGAAAAGCTCCTCGACCTCGTGCTCGAAGCCGGCGCAGAAGATCTGAAGGACGACGGCTCCGCCTGGTACATCGTCACTCCGCCCGAAGCTTTCGAAGCCGTTAAGGAAGCGCTCGCGAAAGCCGGGATCAAACCGGACTCCGCCGAACTCGGCATGGTTCCGCAGAACACCATTAAGCTCACCGGCCAGCAAGCCTCACAGATGTTGCGCCTTGTGGAAGCACTCGAAGAGCACGACGACGTCCAGCACGTTTACGCCAACTTCGATATCGACGAGTCCGAAATTCAGGCCGCTGTCAGCGCAAACTGATTTCTCTTCTCGCACTTTCTGGCCACGGTTCCCCGCGAATCGTGGCCATTTCCTTTTCATTCCCTCGACACAACCACTTGGAACCAGCCGCCATTCGCCTTAGACTTACTAGCATGCATCCGAGTGCATCCACTGGCGCCTCGCCTTCTTCCCTGCGCATTCTCGGTGTCGATCCCGCCGCTGCCGGCCCTACCGGCTACGCCATCATCGAAGTGCTCGGCCGCGAGTGCCGCGTTCTCCACTACGGCGCGCTCAAGGTGCCCGCCAAACGCCAGCAGTCTTCCCAAGGGGCCGTCCTCCATGACGTCCACCAACTGCTCTGCCGCCTGATCCGCGAATTTCAACCCCAAGTCATGGCCGTCGAATCCGTGTTTACCGCTCTCAACGTTCGCACCGCCTTGCGCCTCGCCGAAGTCCGGGGCGTTGTGCTTCTCGCCGCCGAGCAGGCCGGTCTGTCCGTCCGCAGCTATTCTCCCCGCGAGATCAAAGCGTGTGTGGCCGGCTACGGTCATGCCGATAAGCGCCAAATGCAGCAGATGGTCCGCGTTCAGCTCGGTTTGAAAGACTTGCCCGAGCCTTCCGACGCTGCCGACGCCCTCGCCGTCGCGCTTTGCCATCTCCAGACCGGCCGCCTCGAGCAGCGCTTCGGCGTCAACAGCGCCGCACTCGCTCGGTCCTCTCGTCGAAATTCTCCGAATCCCGTATCGCGCTCGCCTCGCGTAACAGCTTCGCGTATCGCGAGCATCCAATCAGATCGATGATGCTTCTCCGCCGCGCCTTCGTGGCATCGCTGCTCGGTTGTTTATTCCTCGCCGCCGGCGCCCTCGCTGCGCCAGCCGGTTCTCCTCTGTTCACCTACCGCCGCATCTTCAAATCCAGCAGCCCGGAATTCATCGAGATCAAGATCTATCAGGATTCCGAGACCGCCACCTACGAAATCCGCCAGCTCGACGAAGACCCCGGTTCCACGCCATTTCAGATCGGGCAACCCCTTCGCGCCAAAATCTTCGAGCTGATCGCACAGCTCCATTACTTCAAGGGCCTGGATCTCGACATTCACCGCAAAATTGCCAACCTCGGCGAAAAGACTTTTCGTTGGGAACAGGCCTCCGATCACGGTGAGGTCACCTTCAACTACACGGTCAACCCCGAAGCCACCCAGCTTCTCCAGATTTGCGAGGGCCTGGCGCGCCAGGAGGAACTCGCCGACCTCCTCCAGCGCCGCATTAAGTACGACCGCCTCGGCGTCAACGACGCCCTCCTCCAGCTCGAATCCGACCTCTCCAAGGGCGTCTTCCCAGAGCCCTCCCGCCTCCTCCCCCTCCTCGACCAGATTGCCGCCGACTACCGCATGGTCGAAATAGCCCGCCAGCGCGCCCGTTCCCTGGCCGAAAAAATCCGTCACTCGAATTGAGCCTCCGTCACAAGAAGAATCAGTAACCTATATAATTTCCGCTTGGTGTGTCCCTCTGCCGTCATAACCTGCAGATAAATCTTCAACTCGCGCGCAACTTCCGTTTCGGTCTGCGCTTCACCTTCTAACCCAAACCCAAGCTTCATCTTCCCCGGCAGCCGGGAAACCGGATCCCTTCTTTATTTGTGGTGGTGCCGGCCTTTTGGCCGTTCGCCTCTTTGTAGAGGCGCTGCACCGCTGCGCCCCATGTCCGCACGGTCCCGTTGTAGCGGCGGGTCTTTAGACCCGTGCCTTTGCTCCGGCCTCTTGCGTCGGCGCCGTCAGCGCGCGTAACGATTCCGTATACGGCGCCTTCGCCACTCCTCGTTCCGTAAATATCGCATGGATGTATCGGTTCGGCGTCACGTCAAACGCCGGATGCGCTGCCGGAACGTCCGGCGCAATCCGCACTCCTTGTATGTGCGTCACCTCTTCCGCGGTTCGCTCTTCAATTGGAATGTGCTCACCGTCGGGAATCGACAAATCCAGCGTCGAAATCGGGGCCGCAATATAAAACGGCACGTTGTTCTCTTTCGCCAGCACCGCAATCTGGTACGTCCCGATTTTGTTCGCTGTGTCGCCATTCGCCGCGATGCGGTCCGCTCCCGTCACGATCGCGCCCACCTTCCCCGTCTTCAAAAAATGTCCCACCATGTTGTCGGTAATCAGCGTCAGCGGAATGCCGCCGCGATGCAGTTCCCATGCCGTCAGCCGTGCGCCCTGCAGGTACGGCCGCGTCTCCGGCACCAGCACGTGCAGCTTATGTCCTTGCTGGTAAGCCACGCGGATTACTCCCAGCGCCGTGCCAATTCCCGCCGTCGCCAGCGCCCCAGCGTTGCACTGCGTCATCACTTGCCCTTCCTTGGGCATGAACTCCGCTCCAAACCGTCCGATGGCCTCATCCGTCGCCAGTTTTTCTTTGTGTACCGCTTTTGCCTCTTCCACCATCGACTTCCGAATGGACGCCAATTCCGCCTTCGTACCTACCAACTCAGCAAACCGCCTCTTCATCCGGTCGAGCGCCCAGAACAAATCCACTGCCGTCGGCCGCGTCTTCGCCAGCGTCTCGCAAATCTCCGGAAACTCCTTCTTCAGCTCTTCCACCGACCTCGCCGGCGATTTCAGCACTCCTAGCGCCACCCCCATCGCCGCTGCCACTCCAATCGCCGGTGCGCCGCGGATCACCATTTCGCGGATGGCCTTCGCCACTTCGCGGTAATCAGTGTAGGTATAGCTGACCTCCTTCGCCGGCAATTGCCTCTGGTCCAGCATCACCACACCTTCATTAGTCCATCCGATTGGTTGTGCTACATACATTCGGTGATTCCTCTGTCTCTAGTTTAGCGAGACCCGCGCGGACGGAAAAACTCTACTGGCTGGGGATTTTGGTGAATCCGTGCGTGCCAACAATCGCGAAAAACGAGATCAGTGAGTTGTAGCCGAGGTGCATCAGATAACTCGCAAGCACGCTTCCCGTTCGCGCTCTTACGAACGTGAACACAATTCCCACCAGGATCAGTATGCCCACCAGGCCCCAGGTCCAGCCCAACTGCGCTCCATGCATCGCCCCAAAGCACACGCCCGTGAGCACGATGCTCGGCACAATCCCGAACGACCGCGCCAGCATTGGATACAAATATCCTCGGAACAATGTTTCTTCCACCAGCGGCGCCATCAGCACCGCCATGGCCATGAACAGCAACGCCGTCTCCCGGTGTTTGAACAATTCCTCCATCGGCACGTTCTCCGGCGTTTTCATCCGCGACGAAAGAATCGCTACGAACAGCGAAAGTCCGCACCCCGCAAGGAAGTACACCACCGGATTGCGCGGTAACTCGCCGGCTCGCGGCTGAATCTTCCGCCAGCCCAGAATCTTCCAGAACGGATGCCCGCGCAGAATCGAAAGCGTTACGTACAGGAAGAAGAACAGCACCGCGTACCAGATCACCATGCTGCCGATCGTGAACTTGGGATTCGAAAGCAGGACTTCTTCCAGTTCCTTGCGCCCGTGGTGCCCGGCCGGCGCATAGTGCGCAGCCAGCAGGGTCTGAATCACAATCAGGCTCGCCAGCCCGAATAAGACAAAAATGATGAAGTGCGGCCAGGACCACGTGATCTGCAAATCTTCCGGATACGCGGGCCGCGGTGACGGCGGCGGAACTTGCGGCGTCGCCTCCCCTGCCTCGGCAAGTGACGAAGCCGCAATTGTAATTTCGTGTGCCGCCGATTCCCCGTTCGTGGGACGTGGCTCGTTCTCGGGATTCGGGTCGTTCGCCGGCGGCGTCTCGTCGAAGGGGTTCATCTTTTTGGACGCCTTCCCTTGTTCGGCCATCCCGCCAGCAGCGCGGTGGCCAGCAACGGCAGCAGGATCTCATGATGACCCGTCATCGCATATCCCTTCGACGTACTTCCTTCCTTTGGATTCAACGGCGCCGTCGGGCGTTTCACCACATTTGTCATCGGCCGGTAATGCTGCACAAAATCAAAATTCGCTGTCGTAATGTTCTTCAACGGCACGCCCAGATTCCGCACCACCGACACCGCTTTCAGGAATATCTCCGGCAGCAGCACCGCCGAACCCCAGTTCAAGTACGCCCCGCCGCCATCCATCTGCTCCACCAGCGCGCACAACAGCCGGAAATCCATGTGCGACGCCGCGCCGAGCGCCGCTCCATCCGCGGCTGGATGCATGTGCGGAATATCCGTCCCGATTGCCAGATGCACAGTCACCGGGATGCGCTTCTCGTACGCCGCAATGAGCACGCTCTTCCCCGGATGCCTCACTTTCACGATCCCGCTGCTCAGGTATTGCCCCGCGGCCTCGCCATATCCAATTCGAATCCGCTGCGCGAGCTTGGCAATCTCATTGATGCCGGTGCCGGTCTCCTCGGCCATTCCGAATTCGCCCTTGCCGATCGCCGCTTCCACATCCTCCGACGTGTTCCCGGCCAGCGCGATTTCATAATCGTGGATCAGCGCCGCTCCATTCATCGCGATGCCCGACACGAATCCCGCTTCCATCAGTTGAATCAGGATTGGCGCAAGCCCCACCTTGATTACGTGTCCGCCAATCCCCCACAGCACCGCCTTCTTTTGTTTCCTCGCCGACCGGATCGCCACTGACAGCTCGCGCAGATCTCTTCCCGCCAGAATCTCCGGAATGCTTTCCAGCGCTTTTGCGAACGACGCCTGCCTCGGAATGGGCTTCGCGAACTCCGCCACGCTGACCTTGCTTCGGCGGCTGGACAGTGGGTACGTGCGCACGCCACCCAATGTGATGGGACGAATCGAATACACGCTCATGAAGGTGACATTACTTTACGAAGGAACACTGTTGCCACGCAAGCGCGCCACACCCTAGTGCGGCTTGCGGTCCCCATTGCTATGCCCGTTTGTACCGTTGCTCATGTGCAGCACCCGCGCCAGCGCCTGTCCCGTGTACGATTTCTTGCTCCGCGCCACCTGCTCCGGGCTCCCCTGCGCCACCACTCGACCGCCCCCCTGGCCCCCCTCCGGTCCCAGGTCGATGATCCAGTCCGCCTGCTTGATCACGTCCAGGTTGTGCTCAATGATCAGCACCGTGTTTCCCAAATCCACCAGCCGCTGCAGTACATCCAGCAATTTGCGCACGTCGTCGAAATGCAATCCGGTCGTCGGCTCGTCCAGAATGTAGATCGTCCGTCCCGTCTGCCGCTTCGACAGTTCGCGCGCCAGCTTGATTCGTTGTGCCTCGCCGCCGGAAAGCGTCGTCGCCGACTGCCCCAGCTGCACATAACCCAACCCGACTTCCACGATCGTCGCCAGCTTCTGCTGGATGTGCGGAATATTTTCCAGCAGCTTCAGCGCTTCGCTGGCCGGAAGATTCAACACGTCGTTGATGCTGTGCCCCTTGTACCTTACCGCCAGTGTCTCCGCGTTGTACCGCCGTCCCCGGCAGACCTCGCAGGTCACGTACACATCCGGCAGGAAGTTCATCTCGATGCGCCGCAGGCCCTCGCCTTGGCACGCCTCGCATCGCCCGCCTTTCACGTTGAAGCTGAACCGCCCGGGCTTATAACCGCGCTCCCGCGATTCCGGCAACATCGCAAAGAGTTCCCGGATCGGTGCAAAAACGCCCGTATATGTCGCTGGATTCGAACGCGGTGTCCGCCCGATCGGCGCCTGGTCAATCTCGATCACCTTGTCGATGTGCTCGATTCCCAGGATCATCTTGTGCGCCCCGGGCGGTTCCATCGACCGATACAGCTTCTGCGCCAGCGCGCGGTACAGAATGTCGTTCACCAGCGTCGATTTCCCGGATCCCGACACGCCCGTCACCACCGTGAACAGCCCCAGCGGCAGCGTCACATCCACATCCTTCAAATTATTCGCGTGCGCCCCAAGAATCTGAATCGACTTTCCATTCGGGCTGCGCCTCTTCGTCGGAACGGGAATCTCCACTGCGCCCGACAAATACCTTCCCGTTAACGAGCCGGGCGCCGCGGCAATCTCCTCCGGTTTCCCCGTTGCTACCAGGTGTCCCCCGGCTTTCCCCGCTCCTGGGCCTAGGTCCACCACGTAATCCGCGCGCCGGATCGTGTCCTCGTCGTGTTCCACCACCAGCACGGTGTTGCCGAGATTTCTCAGTTGCTCCAGCGAGTGCAGCAGCCGGTCGTTATCTCGCGCGTGTAACCCGATCGATGGCTCATCCAGCACATACAGCACGCCCCGCAGCCGCGACCCGATTTGCGTCGCCAGCCGGATTCGCTGCGCCTCGCCTCCCGACAAGGTCGCCGCCGAGCGGTCCAGGCTCAAATAGCCCAATCCCACCGCCAGCAGGAAGTCCAACCGCTCGCCCACCTCCGATAGCGGCCGCCCAGCCACTTCCTTCTGTCGCGGCGTCAACTGCGCCAGGATTTTGTCCACCGCCGGCCGCGCTTCCGTGATCGCCAGCGCCGTAAAGTCCGCAATCGACCAGCCTCCCAGCTTCACCGCCAGCGATTCCGGCCGCAGGCGCCGCCCCAGGCACGCGTTGCAGATCGTCGCCGACATGTACTGCGTCATCCACTCGCGGTACGAATCCGAATTCGATTCCTCGAAATTTCGCTCCAGAAACTTCAGGATGCCCTGAAATCGAAATCCTTTTTCCCCGCTCGGCGCCTTGATCGGCGCTTCACCCGGAGTCTTCTTCCCTCCCGACGGCGGATAGCCGTACAGCAGCAGATTCTGCACCCGTGCCGGATACTTCTCGAACGGCGTATCCAGGTGAAATCCGTGCGCGTACGCCGCCAGCTCCAGCGTGCGCTTCAGAATCGCCGACCCGGACCCCGGCCCCAGCCCCCCGTCAAACAGAGGCCGCGTCCAATCCGTGATGACTTTCGCCGGATCAAAATCGTATTTTGAGCCCAACCCGTTGCACGCCGGGCATGCGCCGTACGGCGAATTGAAGCTGAACGAGCGCGGCTCGAGTTGCGGCACCGACAAACCGCAATCCGGGCACGCCAGTTTCTCCGAAAACACGTGTTCCGCGCCGCCTACCACCGCCACCGTCACCAGTCCCTGCGCCAGTTTCAACGCTGTCGCAATCGACTGCTCCAGCCGCGACGCGATCCCCTGCTTCACCAGCAGCCGGTCCACCACCACTTCAATCGTGTGATTCTTTCGCTTGTCCAGAACCGGTGTCTCATCCAGCGGCAACAACTCGCCATTGATCCGCACCCGCACAAACCCGTCTTGCGCCAACTTCTCCAGTTCTTTCCGGTACGCGCCCTTTCTCCCCCTCACGATCGGCGCCAGGATCATGATTCGGTCGTCCGGCTTGCACAGCTCTCCGTGCAAAATCGCCTGCACGATTTGTTCGCTCGATTGCCGCGTGATGGCCTTCCCGCAGTTCGGGCAATGCGGCTCACCCACCGACGCGTACACTACGCGCAGGTAGTCGTAAATCTCGGTAATCGTTCCCACCGTCGACCGCGGCGAACGCGTCGTCGTCTTCTGTTCAATCGCGATCGATGGGGACAGCCCCTCGATCACGTCCACTTCCGGCCGCTCCATCTGGTCCAGGAACTGACGCGCGTACGCCGACAACGATTCGACGTATCTTCGCTGTCCCTCGGCATAAATCGTATCGAAAGCCAGCGACGATTTGCCCGATCCAGACAGACCGGTAATCACCGTTAGTGTGTTTCGCGGAATCTCCAGGTTGATATTCTTCAGGTTGTGCTGCCGCGCCCCTCGCACAACCAGTTTGCTCAATGCCATTCTTGACGTGCTCCCCCCACAGAGAGCCCTGGCACCCAGTGATTACACTGCGCCCAGCATAGCTTTTCAACATAGCAACACGTACGCGGCTCGGTCAAGTTGCCCCCGCAAGCCCTTGTGCAACTGGGGATTTTTCGCAACGCTGCTGCCGAACGATTTTCACCATCTCGCCCTGCGACCGCATCTCGGCGTATCGTCCTTTTGCCTCGCCAACCATTGGATGCCTGATGGGAAAGTTTTTTCACCTGAGGTACTACACGTATTTTTTCCCCGGGGTAGTGCGTTTTTACTTAGTACTTTCAACCTTAAAACGCTGAAAATAAACCCTTTCCGATTGGCGACCCGCTTGCACCTGTTCGCGCGTGGGGGAGACGAGCCGAGGATCCCTTTAGGGGATTGAGGGCTGGGCCGGTTCGTTCTTCCCCTCTTTTCTTTTCTCCCTCCCTGATTCTCACACCTTGTCCTTCGATTCCTTTGCCGTGCCAGAGCAGCCCTCGTTTCTTCGGCTTTCCGATCTCTAATCGCAGCTATCGCTTATCCATTCCCGCGATAGGATGGATTCTCAGTTATCGCCGATCGCAAGGCGCGTCACACACACAAGGAGTTCCCCATGAGAGTAGGCGCATTCACCCCGCTGTTGTCGAATCTCTCGCTCGACGAAGCCATTCGCAAACTGGCTCAGTTAAATATTCATCACCTTGAATTGGCTACCGGGAACTATGTGGGTGATGCTCACTGCAAATTGTCGATGCTCGATAACGACACCCAGTTAACCGAATTCAAACAAAAGTTGGCGGATCACGGCGTCACCATCACCGCTCTCAGTTGCCATGGCAACCCTCTGCATCCGGACCCGCAGCACGCTCGCCACGATAGCGAGGTCAACCGCCAAACCATCCTCCTCGCCGAGAAGCTCGGTGTGCCTTTCGTCGTCGATTTCAGCGGTTGCCCGGGCGATCGTGTCGGAGCGAAGCTGCCCAACTGGATCACCTGCCCTTGGCCGCCTGATTTTTCCGACGTCCTTCGCTGGCAATGGGACGAAGTCGTTGCTCCTTACTGGATCGACCGCGCCAAATTCGCTGCCGGCCACGGCGTCAGGATTGCCGTCGAAATGCATCCCGGCTTTGTCGTCTACAACCCGGAGACGCTGCTCAAATTACGCTCCATCGCCGGTCCTTCCATTGGCTGCAACTTCGATCCGAGCCACCTCTTTTGGCAGAATATCGATCCCATCGCCGCTGTGCGCTTGCTCGGCGACGCCATCTTCCACGTTCATGCCAAAGATACTCAGCTCTACAGCCACAACCTCCCGATGACCGGCGTCCTCGATACCAAGCCCTACACCCAGGTGCGTGAACGCAGTTGGCTCTTTCGCACCTGTGGCTACGGCCATGGACGCGAGTTCTGGAGCGAGCTCATCTCCACCCTGCGCATCGTAGGCTATGACTACGTCCTCTCCATCGAGCACGAGGACGGCCTGATGTCTCCCGAGGAGGGCCTCTCCAAGTCCGCCGCCTTTCTCAACGACATTGTTATGCGCGACTCGCCCGGCTCCGCTTGGTGGGCCTAGGCCCAGCACTGCCCGCCGGGTGCACCAGGTTCGGTATGTGAACCTGGGTCTTGGGGTTGCCGTGGTGCCCCACGGCTAGTCCCTGCCCCTGCGCTCCAAACAAAAGTCCTGTCATCCTGAGCGCAGCGAAGGATCTCAACCGCTGCGCCTTGGCGGGTGGCCTACCCTTCGCGCTCTTGGCGAAGGGTGGGCTCTTCCTCTTCGCAGTTCTTTCCGATATCTGATATCTGATCGCTGATTACCGATTCTTAAGGCGGGTGCCGCATCCGTTGCGGTTTCTGCAAAGGGTGCGGGTTTTCTCCTCGATTCCCGATCGCCGGTCGCTGCTCCCTGATCGCCGTTCTCTTGACCTTCTATGATTCTTTCGTGTCGCTTGCGCTATCATCGCTCCGTGCTCGCCGCTTACGTCTACGACCGCTTCGGCAACCGTTTCCAGCAGAACGGTGTTTTCGCTTCCTCGCTTACCTTCAGCGGCAACAACAACCGCATCGATGGCGCCTCTTACGACGCCTCCGGCAACCTCTTGAACGACGGCTCCGGCGGCCACACCTTCGCCTATGACGCCGAAAACCGCCTCATCTCCGTCACCTCCACCAACGGCACCTCCACCTACTCCTACGACGCGTTCGGCCATCGCGTCGAACGCACCGGCTACAACGCCTCCTCCTGCGCCCCCGGCATCGCCGACTACGTCTTCGACCTGCAAGACCACTGGATTTTGCAACTCAATTCCGGCGGCGGCCCTTGTGCCGACGAAATCTATATTGGCTCACGCCATGTCGGCTCCAATCGCGGCTACGTTACCTGGAGCCACAACGACTGGCTCGGCAACGAGCGCCTTCGCATCACCTACCCCTCCGTCAACAACCGCGCCTACGACGTGAAATGTCAGAATCTCCCCTTCGGCGACGATTTGGGTCCCTGCCCCATCGCCGGCGGCGGCGACGCCAACGGCAGCCCCATGCACTTCACCGGCAAAGAACGGGATGCGGAGAGCGGCTTGGATAACTTCGGCGCTAGGTACAACTCTTCAAGCATGGGTAGGTTCATGACTCCTGACCCATTGCTCAACAGCGGGCGTCCATGGGAGCCGCAGAGTTGGAATCGTTATGCCTACGCCCTGAACAACCCGCTCAACATCATCGGTCCGACCGGACTTTATGACCTCGTGAACAACTGCGCGTCCGACGACAAGAAGTGCAACAAACAATTCAGGCAGCACGCAGACGAGTTGAAGAAGGGCCTGGCCGATCTACAGAAGAAAGTTGACAAAATGAAGGACGGTGCCGCGAAGCAAAGGCTTGAGGCGGGACTTACGGCAATGGGCACTGAAGGAGACCACAACGGCGTAAACGCGACGTTCGGAGCCTTACAAGGCAGCACGGCAGCGGAAACAACCTACAATACCGATGCAAACGGCCAGCTCAGTGCTACCGTCACGTTCGACCCCAGCAAGAACGACAGCTCAACTGCCTATGGGATCAACGCTGCCCATGAAGGTACGCATATCGAAGACACCATGACGGGCCTCTTGGATGCTCACGCCAACGCGGGACGGCCTGACTGGCTGCGGTCACCATTACCAGCGCTTAGCCCCTTCTCTGTCGAATATCGTGGGTATCAGACATCTGCGTGGGCAGCGCAAGCTTTCGGGCTGCCAAATATCAGCTACAGAGGCTATCAAATCTGGAACAGCAGTTGGGGAGCCGTAGACCGTCAGACGTTGCAAGACAGAGGCATCACGAACGTGGTCGTCGATAAAGACCATCCAGAGACCACGCCGCATAACCCATGGCCGAACTGAGGGCAGCGATGAACAAATCAATTTGCGTGCTGTTTCTTTCGCTCACTGGTTCAGCAATAGCCGTTGCTCAAAACCAACCCGACGCCACGTGCATCCTCGGCACTGCTAAAGACGGTCAGACCATCACCGTGCAGGGCAAAACGGTGCAGGAACCTCATGACTTGGGGTTCCGTATCGCGGGTTGCGATGACCTGGTGATACTCACCTACGCCGGTGATCGAGACACAGATGTGACCGCCGACCATCTCCGACGAGATGAAAACCTGAAGCGGTTCCAGGAATACACCAGTGCGGTTTACAAGGGCACCAAAAAAGACACCTGTGTTCAGTGTATGCAGTACGGCGATGTCGAAGCCACGCTCACTGGAAAGTTGGAAATCGCCACGGTTCCGTCCGGTACCACGAAAGACCAGATGGGCTTCCTTCACGATGCATCAGGCAAGGTCGTAGGAACCTCCGGTTTCGGCCATCCCAACCGGATGTTCAAATACCGTCTGGTGATAGTATCCGTGGCCGACGCGAAGGCCCAAAAACTGCCAAAGCCCGAGCCATCTAAACAGCCTTCGAGCCTTCTTCACGAATCCGGGCATGCTCAAGGCGTTCAAGGGTGACCGCAGCGACAGTTAAGGGCCAGCGCCGCAGAGCGCTGGAAGAGCCATGCCTGGCGGCATGGGGGAGGGTGGTGACACGTCACCCCGCAACGGGCGCTGTAGAGCGCCGTCCGGCGCTCTTGGTTAACGTGCTCGCGCCACGCGAGTTACGAAATCTGCGGCGCTCTGGAGCGCTCTTCTGTTGAACTGGGGCGCTGGCGGGTGGCCCGGGCTTCCGCGCTGAGAAGGTTTGGGTGCCCCCGCCCTCGGTTTGGGAGGGTAGGTCCTGGGGTCGACTTTCTCTGCCGGGTGCTCCGGGTTCGGTTTTCAGAACCTGGGTCTTGGGTTGCGGGTGTTTCTCCCCGATTCCTGATCGCCGGTCGCCGACCTCTGATCGCCGCTCGTCTTTTCTCTTGACTATCTATTATTCTATGGTAAACTACCTAGTTCGATAAGTTGCTGGCGGGACCGGCAACCGGGTCCTTTC
>Ga0335071_10000312_pt1 | contig 55387 bp, 46 predicted proteins | sample Lox_Sample_15_FD_206724 | JGI IMG/M metagenome (GOLD analysis project Ga0335071, IMG submission 206724) | Soil microbial communities from Loxahatchee National Wildlife Refuge, Florida, United States - Lox_Sample_1.5 | ecosystem: Environmental > Terrestrial > Soil > Wetlands | place: USA... | reverse complement strand
CGTGCGCGGTCTCCTCGCCCGCCTGGAGCCTGAGCCAGCTCGCGAATCCCTTGAAGCTCCGGCGCTCGCAGCTCGCGCTCATGGCGAGATAGAGCTGAGCCGAGTACTGCTCCGCGTTGATCTGCGCATTGAGGGCCTCCTGCATCTTGTCGCTGAGCACAGGGCAACCTCCTCCTAGGACACCTAGGGGCGCGGCCCGGCGCTCTCCCGTACCTGCAGGGGCGGATCGGTGGCCCGGCGGGCGAGCGACGCCGCCCTTCAGAACACCCACTGCAAGCCGAAACCGGGGGAAATCACCCACCAGGCCACGTTCCCGGCCTGGGTGGGGAAGTAGTAGTTCCAGAGGACCTGGACGCGAAGCCGCTCCAGCACGGTGGCGGCGACCCCCGCGCCGAGCGCGGGGCGCGAGCAGGATCCCACCGCGGTCGAGGTCGGTTCCGGGCAGGAGCGGGAGCCGTAGCCGTCCCCGGCCGAGAGGAGCACGCCCCCTCGCACGATCAGGCTGGGCTGCAGGGCGGAGGTGGCGAGCGAGGCAGGCAAGACCTCGATGCCGCCCAGAGCCGAGAACGCTGGGGACCCGTGCTCGGAGGAGAGCATGGAACCGAGGTTGTTGAGCTGGAGCGCGGCGTGGAGGCGGACGGCGCCGATGAACCTCCGCTCGACGATGAAGCCCCCGGACAGGCCGGCCTCGAGCTCGCGCCCCGCGAGCACCCAGGCAGTATGGCGCGGGGGGACGTAGGTGATCTGATCCGCGGCGAGCTTCATCGCCGCCTCGACGACGCTCGCCTGGGCGCCGGGCTGCGAACGCGAGACCTGCCGGCCGATGGCGAGGAGCCGCTCCCGGAGCAGAACCGGGGCGGCGCCAGCCTGGTTGGGCCTGAGGCCGAGGTCCTTGAACTCGAACTCGTGATCGGCGAGGAGGCGCAGGGTGTAGGCGGTGTCGCTCTCGCCCTTGTTGTGGCGCCACCGGTCGCCCGGGAGCGGCGCCACCCCGGGGACCCGCACGGGAGGCTGCCCCTCGGCAGCGGCGCGGCAGTTCCGGTCCTCCGCGAAGGCCGTCTTGAGCACGTCCGGCGTGGCGCACCGGTCCCACAGCCGCTCGATCGACGTCTGCAGCACGATGCGAAAGTCGCGGAGCGCCTCGCCCCGGCAGGCCGCCTCGGCCGCGGGCGGATCGTCGAGGACGGCAGACAGACAATGGTAAGGCTGCCACGACTCCCCCGCGGGATCCCCGGCCAGGTTCTCGGGGAGCCGGAGCGCTCCGGTACGGCCGGCGCGCTCGAGTCGGGCGAGAACCCGCGCCTCCCCCAGGCGCCGGGCATCGTACATGCCGAGGGTGAAGTCGAACTCGCGGAGGGCAGTCTCGAAGAAGCCGAAGAAGGCGGCCAGGGGCGAACTGGCGGCCGGCAGGTGGCGTTCGGCGATGATGAGCCGGTCGAAGAACTCCGGGTCCTGATCGTAGAGGTAGAGGAGGTTCTTGGCGCGGGCGCTCTCCAAGAAGGCTTCGCCCACCCGGGTGGCCACCCCGAGGATGCTCCGGGGCTCTTTGCCTTCGGCGTCCCTGGCTGGGGGGGGGAAGGTTTCGACCTCGGTCGAAAGGTACGCGAAGCTCATCTGGGAAGGCACCTGCCGTCTGCGCAGATCGGGCCGATCGGACCAGCGGATCCGCTCCCCCTCGACCGTGAGCCCGGCAGCGGCCTCGCGCGCCGCGAGCTGGATGGGCATGTTGTCGAAGACCCCGCCGTCGACGAACAGGTCGCCCCGCGCCGATGCCTCCGGACAGCCGCTCCACGAGTCCCCCCCGCGGACGACGCACTGGTGGACCTCCTGCGGGGGGAAGGCGCCCGGGAAGGCGGTGGAGGCAAACAGGGCGTCCACGAGCGCCGGGAAGGAGACCTCGCCGTCCTCGTTCTCGGGAAGGAGCGACTGGTCGCCCTCCCATCTGGGGTCGGCGTAGTTGGTGAGCAGCGGGGGCGTTCCAAAGCCACGCCCCCGGACGCGCAGGACGAAGTGGTCCTCCACCCGCGGCAGCTGGAGCCGATGCGCCTTGACCCACACTGGCCGGGGGTCGAGCCGTGTCACAGAGAGTCCGTAGACGAAGTCGCAGTCCTTGGAGAGGCCGGCCGTCCAGGCGGTACGGATGAGCTCGAGGGGCGCCTCGAACGCGGCCCGGGAGAAGGCCGCCGTGGGCGGGGACTCCCCGGGCCTGGTCAGGTCCTCGAGGCCCAGCGGGATCCACGCCTTGAAGAAGAGGCTCTGGCGGGGATCGGGGACAGCCGCTCCGCAGCTCTCGAGCAGCGCCAGGAAGGAGTTCACCGATCCCGCCGAGGCTCCGGTGGCGAGCGCGAGCTTGGCGGCCCCGGCGTTGGCCCGCAAGAACTCCACCGCGTAGTAGGCGAAGCCCGCCTCGTAGGCGCCGAGGCTCACCCCGCCAGCGATGGTGATCGAGGCGGGGATGGGGGCGGCCCCGGCCGCGGCGCGTCCCCAAAGGAGGGGCAGCGCCACGATCAGGCAGCGAAGTCTCATGGAGCGCTCCCTCGTCGCCGTTCGACGACCTCCCTCCCCGCCGGCCCGGGAACGGGCCGCCCCCTCACTCCCCGTAGGAGTTGAGGCCGTACATCACGGCGAGGGCGTTGCTCGGCTTGGCCTTCGGGCCAAAGGCGCGCTGGAACACCTCGACGATGGCCTCGCTCGAGTAGATCCGGGAGAGGGCGCGGTTGACCGCCAGGCGGAAGGACGCGTCGCCCCGGGGGAGGACGATGGCGTAGGGCTCGAAGGAGAGTTCGTCCCCGAGCAGCTCGTACTGGGACGGATCCTTCACCTTCGGTGCCAGCCCGGCGAGCAGGAGCCGGTCGCTGGCGAGGGCGTCCACCGTGCCCGCCTCCAGGGCGGCGATCCCCTCGTCGCGGTTCTTCACCGGCACGACCGTCGCGCTGATGAGCGCGACCTCCAGGGCCTTCGCAACCGCCTTCTCGTTGGTGGTGCCGGCGACGACGGCGATCTTCTTGCCGCTCAGCCCGGACAAGGACTTCGCCCCCGAGGAAACGCGCACGAGCAGGGCGGTCGTGTCCACGAACACCGGGCTCGAGAAGTCGACCTGCTCCATCCGCGAGAGGGTGGCGGTGGTGGAGCCGCACTCCATGTCCGCCTGACCGTTCCGGACGAGCTCGATCCGGTTCTGCGAGGTCGCGACCACCCACTTCACCTCGAGGGGCTTCACCTTGAGCTGCTGCTCCAGGCTCGCGACGATCCTCTGGCAGAGGTCGACCGTGTACCCGGCCGGCTTTCCCCCGTCCTCGAACGAGAACGGCAAGGCATCGGTGCGGTAGGCCACCCTCACGGTCTTCGAGTCGCGGATCTTCTTCAGCGTTCCCTCCAGCGCCTGGGCGTGGACCAGCGCGGGGAATGCCAGAGCTAGGGCGAGTGTGGCGATTCGTCGGATCACGATGCCTCCTTGGGACCTCGAGCCTTGGGCTGTTACGCTAGCGTACCATGCACCGACGAGCCTCGCTCGCCCTCGCCTGCCTTGCCGTCTCCTGCGTTCCCCGGGCCACCACCCCGGGCCTCGGGCCGACGACGCCGGCGGACCCGCCCGTGCGCTTCGAGTACCGCCCTCCCAAAAACCCGGCCCACCAGGCTCTCTACGCCGAGCTCCGCGAGAGGCGGTTTTTGGAGCAGTTCGCCGAGGCGCTCTCCGTGCTCCGCTTGCCGCGGACCCTCACCCTCTCGTTCGCGGGCTGCGACGGGACCAGCAACGCCTGGTACGACCCCGAGAGGGCGACCATCACCTTCTGCTACGAGTACCTGGCCGAGATCCGAGCGGAGGCGGCCTCGAAGCCCCTGGGGAGGGTGTCGCAGAAGGAGGCGAGCGACGGCCCTGCGGTCTTCGTCATGCTCCACGAGACCGGGCACGCCGTCTTCGACCTCCTCGATGTTCCCATCCTCGGGAGGGAGGAGGACGCCGCCGACGCCTTCGCGACCGTGATCCTCCTCCGGCTCGGTCGCGACATCGCGCTTCGCACGCTCCGGGGAACCGCCTGGCAGTACGCGCGGGGGGCCGCCTCCCGCGCTCCCGACGAGAGCGACTTCGCCGACGTCCACGGGCTCGACGCCCAGCGCTACTACAACATCCTGTGCCTGGCCTACGGCAGCGACCCCTCCACCTTCGCCGGGGCGGTGCGGGAAGGACACCTGCCGGCGGAACGCGCGGAGGGATGCGAGGAGGAGTACGAAGAGGCCCTGTACGCCGTGCACGAACTCATCGCTCCCGCCATCGATGCGAGCGCGGCGGAGCGCCTCCGCGCCAGGCACGGGAGCCGGTGGGAGACCGGACGCTGATCGGCGTCCCCCGGGGGGCTCCCGGTCACGACGACGCCTTCTTGGGGGGGTACTCCGCGAGGATCGTCCTCACCGCGTTGTTCACGACCCCCTGGACCTCGCTCGTGCTCGAGACCGTGTCCGAGGCCGTGCCGCGCCACACGAGCTGGTTCGTCTTCGCGTCGACGAGGTCGAGGAGGAGCGTGCCGTCCCGGTACTGCCGCACGTCCACACCTGCGGGCCCAACCATCACCGGCCCGTAGGGGCCGTAGTAGACCGGAGCATAGGCGTACCCGTAGGAGGTCACCTCGATCCGATTCTGTGCCATGCCGTGCGCGATGACGAAGAGGTCGGGCCGGCCGCTCGTGTCAGGGGTGAGGCCCCGGGCGGCTAGCTCGCGGTCGACGGCCGTGCGGACCATCGCGTAGAAAGCGGGATTGCGGATCGCCTGCGCCTCCTCCGGGCCTGGCGCGACGGAAGACCAAGCGTAGGTCTTGTAGCTGGAGAAGTCGGCCTTGGGGTTGTACTCGACGCTCGTCCTGAGAGTGGAGCAGCCCCCGAGCAGAGCGCACAGGGCGGCGGGGAGCGCGGCGTGGCGCATGGCAGCCTCCGAAGTCTCCCATGATAACGAGCTCCGCGGTCGCGAGGGCCTTCGTCACGCGCTTCGCTGGTCGCGGTCCCCGTCCGGGCATCACCGGTCGCGGTCCGGGCGATAGGGGCCGTGGAGGAGCCCGACTCCCGGGGTGGAGAGCACCTCGTCGTTGGCGCGCCGGGCGAGCGGCATGTAGTCTGGGGACGCCTTGGCGACCGCCGCGGACACCGCCATCGCGACGAGATCGACGAGCGGGCTTCCGGAGGAGCTTCCGTTCCCGCTCGAGTACTGCGCCGTGCGGTGCTCGCTCCAGAGGGTCGCCCCGGTCTTCCCGTCCTTCAGGACGTAGTCGAAGGAGACCACGACGCTCGTGTTGAGGACGAGGTACTTGGCCGCCCACGACTCGATGGTCACGTAGAGGACCGAGTCGGCCCCGAAGAGACCGCAGAGCCGTACCGGGTCGGCCTGGTGAACGAGGTCCGCGTCGGAGAGGCCCTCGTCCTCGAGCACGCGCGCCACCATGTGGGTGGGGAAGACGTAGTAGCCGAGCTCGGCCAGGGGGATGGGGAGCGTGGACAAGAACAGGGAGGGAGCCTCGATGTTGGTGGTGTTGTTCACCACCGGCACGACGAGGATCGAGTGGATGTCGGCGGCCCGGAAGGCGTCGTAGTTCTTGGCCGGGGGGGCGGTGGCACAGCCGGAGAGGGCCAGGGCGGCGGCCGCTGGGAGAACGGGGAGCCGTCTCACGGAAGGTCTCCCCCGGCTCGTCGGCCGCCGTCGATCTGCCTCGAGGTCGCCGGCAACGGGGCGGGTGGCCCGTCTCCCGGCGCGGGGGGGCGGCCCTGCCGGAGCCTCTGCGTGTTCCGGATCATCTTCTCCATGAACACGCGGGACTCGGGCCAGGTGTCCCGCTCCCTCGCGTAATAGCCGATGGCGTCCTCGAGCTGGCCGTTGGTGAAGAGCGCGTACCCGTACTCAGCGTAGATCCCGGGCGGCACCTTGTCGTGCGAAGTCTCGGTCCGCTCGATGATCTGCTTCAGGCACTCCAGGTACCTCTCGTTGTCCTGAGGTGCCCGGGCCAGCGTGTAGAGAGCATCGTCGTAGCCGTTCCAGGCGTAGAGCTGCTTCTTCCCCGACGCGCAGGCCGCGGCGAGGGAGGCGAGCAGAGGAAGCGCCAGCGTCCTCCCCGGGAGCGGCATGTTCAGTGCACCTTGAGCGTCCGGTGCTCGCTCTCTAAGTAGACTTTCTCGTCGAGGAGGGTGCTGCCGTCCGGGCCCATGACGAGGACGAAGTGGGTCCCGGGCTCGACCACGAGAAACTGCGGCTGCCCATCATAGGCGTTGGGGTCGCCGATCGGCAGGCCGTCGACATAGAGCCAAGAGCCCCGGGGCGCGCCCTCGAAGGCGAGGGCGGGGCGGGTGTCCGGCGTCCGGACGGTGGTCTGGGGGCCGGCGCAGGCTGCCGCGGCCGCGAGCAGGAGGGCGAGGGCGACGGGGATGAATGGGAGACGCATGGCGCTCCCTACCTTTCATCGGTGACGAACAGGTCCGGCGGGACCGGAATGGGCAGCGCTCCCGAGACGAGTTCACAGGCCGACCCCTCGCTCGTCTCGGACTCGCCGAAGAGGCCCACGACCCGGATCTGGGCCACCGGCCGCGCAGGCAGGGTCACATCGAAGCCGGTCTGCTTGCTCTTCACCGTGGCTCCGGACTGCATCACGACAAGGAAGTCGCCGGGGTTGAGCCCCTGGCTCCTCCCCCCCGAGATGAAGATCTGTCCGCCCTTCGCCTCGAGGATGTCGGTGCGCCACCGCCGCTCCCCCAGTTCCTCCACGAGCTTCGAGGTGACGCTCGAGACCGCCGCTCCGATGGCCCGGTCGTTCAAGGTGGAGTCGTAGGCGGCCTGGCTTCCGAAGCCGGCAATCTCGCCGCTCTCGGTGCTCGCCTCCCCCGTTCCCTTGGCGGAGAAGTAGGCGTGCCCGCTCCGGACGTCCACGAGCCGGATGTCCACCGTGGCCCGGGCGGTCTGTACCTTGGTCGAGGAGAGGAACCCCGTCTTCCCCCCAACCGAGCGACCGAACTCGGTCACCGCGCCGATCACCAGCGTGTCGGCGCCCACGAGCCCTTCCACGCCGGCGAGCTGCTGCTCCCGCTCGACCTTGCCCAAGTCGGTCCGCTCCAGCACCAAGAACTGGCCGGACTGGACGAGCCGCGACATCAGCATGTCCGAGGCCTGCTTCCCGATCCGGTCGAGCTCGGCGTCGGTGAGGAGCGACCGGCCGTAGTTGGTCTCGTTGGTAAACCTGCCAATGGCGATCTTGAGCTTGTACCGGTGCGCGGCGGGGAGTTGCGCCTGCTGCTGGGCCGCCTTTTGCTGGGCGGCGGGGACGGGTGACTCGGCCCGCTCCTCGGGAGGGGAGACGGTGGCGCAGGCGGCGAGTGCGCCGAGGGCGAAAAGCAGGGGGAGGGGAGATCGCATCACGGGGCGTCCTTGGGAGCGGGGGCCGGCGCGCCTCATCCTAGAAGCGGAAGCCGAGGTCGGCGGTGAGGACGGCGCCGTCGAGGCTCGTGCTCGTATTGAACGTGCTCGCGTGGAGGAAGAGGTAGCGCCCCTCGAGCCCGAAGAAGAACCGCTCGGTCAAATTCACGTTGGCGCCCGCCCCGAGGAAGAGACCGAGGTTGGTGGAGTCGGACGTCGCGCCCGAGAGCCGATCCTGGATGAAGTAGGCGCCCGTCCCGAGGATGGCGTAGGGCTCGAAATGCTTCAGGGCGACGGTGCCCCGGATGGCGAAGGTCACGGGGATGACGCGGATCTCCCGAGCGCTGGCGCTCCCCACCGACTGCTGCGTGCTGAAGGTCCCGGAGGAGAACTCGAAGGCGAAGCCCGGGGCGGGAGCGTACCCGAGCGAGAGCTCGCCGTCGAAGCCGGTCTCGTAGCTCGAGACGTCGGCGGCCACCGGGAAATACCCACCCAGCTTCACGACCAGATAGCCGGGCGGTGGCTGCCTCGCGGCCGCGGCCTGCGGCGCAAGGATCGCGAGGGCGGCAACCAGGGTGAGGGAGCTGTGGTGCAAGAGAACCCCCTGCCGACGCGGAAGCGAGTGTCACAGACCCGCCGTGATCCCCGTCCTCGGCGAAGTGTCCCTCCTCCTCCCTCGGGTCGCAAGCGGAAGCGCGGAGCCCATCGTGCCGGATCCTCGCCGCGGGGAGGCAGCCGAGCGGGAGAGGTGTGCCGAAGCCCTGCACACGCCCACCCGGGCCGCTCCTTGGCTCGCCCCCTTTGCGCAGGGCTCACGGCCGCCCGGGTCCGCTGGCCACCCTCCTCCCAAAGCGGAGACCGGGTCGCCGAACGAGGGTCTCGTGCGAACTCTCTGGACGGGCGGTCGACTGGCGGGAGCGCCTCGAGGGTGGTCCTCGGGTGCCCAAGGCGAGCACCCGGCTCCCGCGCCTCGAGGGGCGGATGAGCGAGCCCGGCGGGACGGGCGAGGGGAGCCACCCCCTCAAGAGCGAGGTGGCAAGCGCCTCGAGCTTTGCGGTACGAGTGGGTCCGTGGAACAGCGCCTCGCCGCCGCCCTCCTCGCCGCCGCCGTCGGTTGCCGGGCCGGACCCGGTCTCCCCGCGCCGTCGCCACCTCCCTCGGCTGCGCAGGCACCCGAAACGGAAGCAGCGCCGGTCCCCCCGGATCTCCCCCCGCTCGTCCGGCGCGCCGATGGCGTTGACGTGCTCGTCCCCAATGCCTGCCTCCGGGTAGGCTCCCCGGCCCCGGGGGTCGTCCGCGTCCGGCTCTGGCCGAAGGGGGCCCCGGCCCCGGAGAAGTCATTCTCCATCGAGCCGGGTGAGCTCTCGTCGCCCGTCCTCCTCGATGCTGTCGTCGAGCGGGGAGAGGAGGTCACGGTCCGGGCCGGGGTCGCCGCGCTCAGGGTGAACCGCCGGACGCTCGCGTTCACCCTCCTCGGCCCGGACGGGGAAGTGGTAGCCGAGGTGCCCGAGCCGGCAGCCCTCGAGAAGGAGGGTGCGGGGGGCCGGATCGCCTTCGCGCTTCGCCCCGGGGAGCAGGCCTATGGCCTCGGGGACAAGGTCCGGGGATTCTCCCGGCGGGGCAGGTCGTTCGACCTCTGGAACTACGACGCGTTCGGCTGGGTGTCGAACACCGACCCACTCTACAAGTCGATCCCCTTCCTCGTCCTCCTCAGCGAGGGGCGCGCGCACGGGCTCTTCGTCGATACCGTGGCCCGGGCCCACGTCGACGTGGGGGCGGCGCGAACGGACCGCCTGGTCTTTGAGGTGGATCGCGGCTCCCTGGACCTGTACCTCATCCTCGGCCCCGATCCGAAGGCGGTGATCTCGGCCTACACCGCTCTCACCGGTCGCACCCCTCTCCCCCCTCGCTGGGCCCTCGGCTACCACCAGAGCCGCTACAGCTACGGAAGCGAGGCGGAGGTGCGGTCCCTGGTGCGCCGGTTCGGGGAGGAGCGCTTCCCGCTGGACGCGGTCTGGCTGGACATCGACTTCCAGGAGGGGCTGGCGCCGTTCCGGGTGAATCGGAAGGCGTTCCCGCACTTCGAGCGGATGGTGCAGGACCTCTTGCAAAAGGGCGTGCGCACCGTGGTCATCACCGACCCACACGTTCAGGCGCTGAAGGGGACCGAGCCGTTCGAGGGAGGGCTCCGGGGCGACCACTTCGTCCTCGACCCGGGGGCCTGGCCGGACCGCGGGGAGGCACCGCCCCCCAAGGCGCCCCCCTTCATCGGCCCGGCCTGGCCCGGGCCGAGCGCCTTTCCGGAGTTCACCCTCGCCCGGTCCCGCGCCTGGTGGGGGACGCTCTACCGGCCGTACGTGGAGGCGGGTGTGGCCGGGTTCTGGGACGACATGAACGAGCCTGCGCTCTTCAACGTGCTGAAGTCCATGCCGGCGAACGTCCGGCACCGACTGGAGGACGGAGGGGTGGCCGACCATGTCGCCATCCACAACGCCTACGGGCTCCTGCAGGCGCGCGCCACCGCCGAGGGTCTCCTCGCGCTGAGGCCCGGAGCACGCCCGTTCGTGCTCACCCGGGCGGCGGCCGCGGGCTCGCAGCGCTGGGCGGCGACCTGGACCGGCGACAATCGGGCGGAACGCGAGGGCCTTGCGCTCACGATCCCCACCCTCCTCGCGCTGGGCGTATCCGGGTTCGCCTTCGCCGGCGCGGACGTGGGGGGGTTCGAGGGTTGCCCGGACCCGGTCCTCCTCACCGAGTGGATGGAGCTCGGGGCCCTGGAGCCGTTCTTCCGGAACCACTCGAACAAGGGGACCTGCCGACGCGAGCCCTGGGCGAACGGCCCTCGGGAACTGGAGCGGCGCCGGGCGGCGGTGGAGCGGCGACAGCGGCTCCTCCCGTTCCTCTACACCCTCTTCGAGGAGGCCGCCCGCAGCGGACTGCCCGTCATGCGGCCGCTCTGGCTCGAGTACCCGGCCGAACCGTCCACCGTCGAGAACGACCGGGCGTTCCTGCTCGGCCGGGACCTCCTCGTCGCCCCGAAGCTCGCGGCCGATGACGGCCCGTTCACCGTCGCGCTCCCGGCGGGCGACTGGTACGACACGGTCAGCGGCGAGCGTGTCCCGGCAGGCCGGCTCGAGGTCCGGGCACCAAAGGGCGATAGCCTTCGGATCTATGCGCGGGCCGGCGCCATCGTCCCCGAGGCGCCCGCGGAGCGACGGGCCGGGGAGGAGCCGGCCGGCGAGCTCACCATCGAGGTGTGGCCCGGGCCCGACTGCCGCGGCGAGCTTTACCTCGATGCGGGCGAGGGGTTCGGCTACCGAACCGGGGAACTGCGCCGCGTGACCTACGACTGCGTGGAGGCGAATGACTCGATCACCGTGTCGGCGGCCTCACGTGGGACCTACCCGACCTGGTGGACGGCCACCCGGCTCGTCGTCCACGGTGTGCCCCGTGCCCCACGGGCCGAGAGCGAAACGCTTGCGCTTCGGTATGACGCCACCCGCCGGGAGGCGACGGCGACGTTGCCGGGGTCCGGGTCGGAGTTCTCCGTCACGCTCCGGTGGTGATGGGGGGTCCCCCAGGCGAAAAAGCGAGCGCTTCGCCCGATCGAGAGATCGCGCCGCGCCGATGAGCGCTGCAGGGATCGAGACCTGGGAGGTGGCGGGATCGGCGGCGTGAAGCAGGACGACGGGCGAGGTGAGGGGGACCTCCTCGGACGAAGGGCCGGCTCTCCGGGCGGACGGTCCGCCCGCCGAGATCGAGGCGAAGCCGGAGCGATCTGTTGGACGCCCGGTGCCCGACCGGGTCCTTGGTTCACGCCGATTCAGCCACCTCGGGCGAGGCGAGCGCGGCCACGTCGTCCCGACTGCGCTGGGCGTGCTTCAGCCAGCCGCGTCCCTTCCAGCGCAAGTACATCATGACGCCCCTGACCCACTCGTCGCAGGCCATCGCGATCCATATCCCCGTCACCCCCAGGGGTGTGGCCAGGGAAAGGACGCCGGCCAGCGGGACCCACAGGAGCCACATCGAGCAGGCACCCATCACCACAGGGAAACGGGCGTCGCCCGTGGCGCGGAGCGAGTTGATCACCACGATGTTGAAGACCCGGCCCGGCTCGATCACGAGCTCGATCAGGAGGAGCGTCGCGCAGCCGTGGAGCACCGCCGGGTCGTGGGTGAAAGCGCGGAAGATCCATGTCCCCGAGAGGAAGAAGACCAAGGTGGCGGCCCCGACCAGGAGGAGCCCGGTTCGCACGCTCCGCAAGAGCCGGTGGTACGCCTCCTCGAAGGCGCCGGCGCCGACCAGGTGCCCGACCAGGATCTCGGTCCCGAGACCGATGGAGATAGCGAAGAGGATGACCCAGGTCATCACCGTCCGGGTGTAGGTCGCCACGGCGAGGGGCGTCTCCCCCAGCCGCGCCGCGAAGCTCGTGACCCGCATGAGAGCCAGCCAGTAGGAGAGGTTTTCGCCCGCGGCGGGCAGGCCGATGCGGAGGATCCGTCCCACCTCGTGCATCGGGAAGGTGAGGTAGTCGCGCCAGCCGAGCCAGATGCCGGTGCGCCTTGCCACCAGGAACCGCAAGGCGACAAACCCGGCCAGCCGGGCGAAGGCGCCGGAGAGGGCCACTCCGGTGACGCCCAACCGCGGGGCGCCGAACAGCCCGAACAGGAAGACGCAGTTCCCGGCCGCGTTGAGGAGATTCTGCGAGCCGGTCACGACCATGGCGTCGCGAGTGCGCCCGTGGGCGCGCAGCACCGCCGCCATGGCCACGTTCTGGGCGTCGAGGAACAGGGTTCCGCCCAGGATGGTGAGGAAGGGCCGGGCGTAGACGAACAGCCCGGGTGGCAGGTGCTGCGCCCGCAGAATGAGGGAGGCGAGCCCTGCCACCGCCGCGCTCACCAAGAGGCCGATCCAGGTGTTCACCCCGATGGCGGCAGCGGCGATCCGGTCGGCGCCGGCCCGGTCGCGGGCGCCGAGGTGGTGAGTGATGACCACGCTCGAACCGATGCCGATGAAGTTGAAGAGGATGATCGACAGCACCAGCACCTGCTGGGCGACGCCGAGCGCCGCCACCGCGCCATCGGATACGTGGCTCACCATGAAGGTGTCCACGTTCAGGATGAGGATGCGCAGGAGCTGCTCGACGAACAGGGGCCAGGCCACCCCCACGAGCGAGAGCCGCGCGGCGGTGCCGGGGGAGTTCATCCGAGCGGGGCCGCCTCGGCGTCCGCCCGGCCAGGGGGAGTGCGCCGACAGAGGTCGAGCGGGTGCGAGGTGCCCGGGCCCTTGACGAGGGAGGCCGCCGGGCCGACCTGTGCCGCCGCCCCTTTAGAGAGGGGGCTCGCCCTCGGGAGGGAGGCCGAGCGGAAGAGCTCGCAGAGCCGCTCCCCGGCGGAGAGGGAAGGGACCGAGGCGAGAAGAGGAGGCGTGCGCGCGGAGGCGGTCATGGCGTTCCCCGGAGGCGCGGCCCTTGCTCCGCCGCCAAGGTCTCCACAAGTTCCTTTCGTCGGAGAGCTGGAGTCGGTGGGCCACGGCGAGCGCACTCCCACGCCGCGGGGCGTCACACCCTTCAAGCGCCGGGACGTCGCTCGTCCGGCGGGGCCGGCGGCTCCTACACCGCGACCTTGGGGAGCCGAGAGAGGGCCTCCTGAACCCGCTCCGCCGGATAGGCATAATCCTCGAGCTGGCCGGCGAAGTAGGCATCGTAGGCCGCCATGTCGAGATGGCCGTGGCCGGAGAGGTTGAAGAGGATCACCCTCTCCTTCTGCTCCTCCTTGGCTCTCTGGGCCTCGTCGACGGCGGCCCGGATGGCGTGCGACGACTCGGGGGCGGGGATGATCCCCTCGGTGCAGGCGAACTGGACCGCCGCCTCGAAGCAGGCGACCTGGCCCACGGCGCGGGCCTCCACCAGCCCGGCATGGACGAGCTGCGACACGAGCGGCGAGGCCCCGTGGTAGCGCAGGCCGCCCGCGTGGATGCCCGGGGGCATGAAGTCGTGGCCCAGCGTGTACATCTTGGCGATGGGCCCGAGCTTGGTGGTGTCGCCGTAGTCGAAGGTGTAGACCCCCTTGGTGAGCGACGGGCAGGAGGTCGGCTCCACCGCCAGCGCGCGCAGCTGCTTGCCGGCGATCTTCTCGGCCAGGAACGGGAAGGAGAGCCCGGAGAAGTTGGACCCCCCGCCGTGGCAGCCGATGACCACGTCGGGGAGCTTCTCGCCGGCGAGCGCGAGCTGCTCCTTGGCCTCGAGGCCGATGACCGTCTGGTGCATGCAGACGTGGTTCAGCACCGATCCCAGGGCGTAGCGAGTGTTCTCGTGAGTGGCGGCGTCCTCCACCGCCTCGGAGATGGCGATGCCGAGCGAACCCTGGCTCTCGGGGTCGACGGCGAGGACCGAACGGCCGGCGTTGGTCTGGCTGGAGGGCGAGGCCAGGACGTCTGCTCCCCAGAGCTGCATCATGCTCTTCCGGTACGGCTTCTGGGTGAACGAGACCTTCACCATGTAGACGGTGCACTCGAGGCCGAACATCTTGGTGGCGAGCGCGATGGAGGAGCCCCACTGTCCGGCGCCCGTCTCGGTGGCGATGCGCTTCGTGCCTCCCAGCTTGTTGTAGTAGGCCTGGGGCACGGCGGTGTTGGGCTTGTGCGATCCCGCGGGCGAGACCCCCTCGTACTTGTAGTAGATGTGAGCGGGGGTCTTTAGCGCCTGCTCGAGGCGCCGGGCACGGTAGAGGGGCGAGGGCCGCCACAGCCGGTAGATCTCGCGGACCGGCTCGGGGATGGCGATCCAGCGCTCGGTCGAGACCTCTTGCTCGAGGAGCCCCATGGGGAAGAGCCTCACGAGGTCTGCCGGGGTGGCGGGCTTCATGGTGCCGGGGTGGATGACCGGCGCGAGGGGGCCGGGCATGTCCGGGATGATGTTGTACCAGTGGGTGGGGATCCGATCCTCGCCGAGTAGGTACTTCGTCTGCATGCGACCCTCGCTTCGCGGTGGAGGCCCGAGGTGAGAAGTCGGGCCGGGGCTCGAGCGGAACGCCCATATAGCCCTGGCCTGCCCCCCGAGGTCAACATCCGAGCGCGCCGGGCCCCGCCGGCGCGGTAGACCCTCGATCGGGCCCCCGAGGCGGTGGGCCCCGCTCTAGGCCATCACCTCGCCGCCGTCGACGTGGATCGCCTGCCCGGTCACCACGCCGGAGGTGGCGAGGAAGAGCGCCGCGTCGGCGACCTCGTCGGCGGTCGCGGCCCGGCCCAGGGGGCTCGAGGCCAGGAGCACCTGACGCGCCTCGGAGAGCGTGCGGTTCGTGGCCCGCGCCAAGGTGGCTACCGCGTCGTCCAGCATCTGGGTCTCGGTCCAGCTGGGGCAGATGGCGTTCGCGGTGATGCCGTGCCGGGCCCCCTCGGCGGCCAGGCTGCGCGTGAGCCCGATAAGGCCGTGCTTGGCCGCCGAGTACGCGGCCCCGTACTTGAGCCCGATCTTCCCGGCGATCGAGGAGACGTTGATGATGCGCCCCCAACCTCCCTCGATCATCGCGGGGAGGCAGGCGCGGCAGAGCAGGAACGGTCCGGTGAGGTCCACCGCCAGCACGGCATCCCAGGTCGCATCATCGGTCTTTTGCACCGGACCGCTGGCGTGGATCCCCGCGTTGTTGACGAGGATCTCCACCGGGCCCAGCCCGCGGATCATCTGCTCGGGCACGCGCGCGAGCTCTGCCCGGTCGGAGACGTCGAGGGGAAGGAACAGCGTCCGGCGGCCCAGGGCGGCCACCTCGGCAGCCACCGCCTCGATCTCCTGCACCGTGCGCGCGGCCACCGCCACGTGCGCACCCGCCCGGGCCAGGGTGAGGGCGATCGAGCGCCCGATGCCGCGACCCCCACCCGTCACCAGTGCCACCCGCCCTTCGATGGATTCCATGGAGATCCTCCTCGGAGCCCCCGCAGGAAACGTGGCCGGGACGATAACGGCGCCGGCGGGAGAGGCGCAACGGCTCAGGGTTTTGGGCGGCCGGCGCCATCGCACCTTGGCGCTCGACCCGCGCGCTGTACGCTCCGCGCCGGACGTCCCCCCATCATGGTTCACGATCCGTACCACCCGGTCGCGCCGGTTCGGCGTACCATGGTCGCGTTGCGCAAGGCTCGGTCCGGGTCCCGGGACGGGTGGAGGTGGGAGTGTACACGGAACGCCGCGCCCATCCACGGTTCCCGCTCATCCTGGCGGTCCAGTACCAGGGGGCGGAGAACGTCCTCGACTACACCGAGAACCTGTCGGCGGGCGGCCTCTTCATCTGCACCGAGCGGGAGTTCGAGGTGGGCGAGCGGGTGGCGCTCGTCATCTCGTTCCCGCAGCTCCTCGAGCCGGTTGAGCTCGTGGTCGAGGTGCAGCGGCGCAGGCCGGGCGGGGACGGCACGCCTGCGGGGGTGGCGGTGCGCGTGCCCGACGATCGCCCCGGCGACCGCGAGAAGCTGTCCCGGGTCGCCGTGGAGCTCGCGGGCGTAAGGCCCTCCCGGCCGGCGCACCGGGTCCTCCTCGTCGAGGACAACGCCCTCGTGGCCTCGATGTACGCCGCCGCTCTGCGCCGGCTGTCGGAGACCGATAACCTCCCCGGTCTGGCGATCGAGGTGGCGGGCGACGGTTCGGCCGCGTTTTACCGTCTGCTCAGACCGCCGGCGATCGACGTCCTCGTGACCGACCTGTTCATGCCCGTGCTCTCGGGGATCACGCTCGTCGAGAAGATCCGGGCCGAGCCGGCGCTCGCTGACCTGCCGGTGGTGGTGATCACCTCGGGGGGCGAGCGGGAGCGCGAGCAACTCGAGTCCCTGGGAGTCTCCGCGTTCCTCCGGAAACCCGTGAGTTACCAAGAGCTTGCGGGGTCGGTCCGCGGGCTCCTGAGCGGGCGGCACCTCCGGGCTGTCCCCGGCGGAGCAAGTTGACGGCCACCGCCCCGTTCGGGGTCCCCACCGTACAGATGTCCGCACCCCCCCGGAGCAATTGACCCCGGGGGCAGGTGTGGATACATGTGCGCCTAGACGCGAGCCGGCCTTCCGCCGGTTTCCGGGGTGCGCAAAGCCTCCGGTCCGTCCGCGGGTCCGCAGAACAGCGCGGACCCTTTTCTTTTGGCCCGCGTGTCTGGAGCTCCATGCCGGAGGTCAGCGCCCACATCACCGGCACCGTCGCGAAGATCGAAAAGCGCCTGGGCGAGACCGTCTCCCCCGGAGACGTGCTCGTGGTCCTCGAGTCGATGAAGATGGAGATGCCGGTCGAGGCGGAAGCAGGCGGAACGGTGAGAGCTGTGCTCTGCCGGGAGGGGCAGTCGGTCTCCGAGGGAGACGTGCTGCTCGTCATCGGCTAAGGCAGAGTTCGACGAGCTGCGGAGGCCCGCACTTAGAGCCGAGCGGTGGCTGCGCCCACGAGGTAGCCGGCGAGCACCCCGACGAGAAGGGCGGCGAGGAAAACGAGGGCGAGGAGCGCCGGGCGACGCGCCGGAGCGGTTTCCCCCTTGGGGTCCGGTCTCGGCGCTGGCACCTCCGGCGCGGCTGCGCGCGGCGGAGCAGCGGGCGCGGGCTTCGTTCCGGGAAGGGGGGGCGGGGCGCCCGGCCCGGCCACCTCCGCCAGCCCATCGTCCGGCAGGACGGCGAGGTCATATCCGCCGATCTCGATGAGGTCGCCCTCGCGTAGCCTACGGCGGCCCGAGATGGGCTCGCCGTTCACGCGGGTGCCGGTGAGGCTGCCGAGATCCTCGACGAACACGAGCCCGTTCACCTGGACGAAGCGGGCGTGACGCCGGGAAACGTCCCGGTCCGCCAGCCGCAGACCTCCCGCCTCCACCGTCCGTCCCACCGTGATCTCGCCCGCCGTGAACGGGACGATGGTGCGGGTGCCAGCCTCGTCCTCGACGACGAGCTTCATCGACACCTCAATTGGAGGCGGGGGTCACGGGCTTGGCGGCGGCCCGGGCGAGCCGGCGCACCACCCGGTTCCCATCCCGCTCGGGCAGGACCACGAACTGGTCGACTTCGTAGCCCGACAGCGTGAGGTCGACCCGGTGTCGCTCGTCCATCTTGACGCCCTGGACCGTGAGGGGGGTGGTCCCCACGGTGCGGTCGTCGAGGCGGACCTCCGCGCCCGCCGGATCGCTCTCCACCCGCAGCGAGCCCATGGCGTTCTCCAGCCGCACGTGGACGCGTCGATAGGCCCTGCCGAGCTCGGGCTCGACGGTGAGGGTCCTGGGCTTGGTTCGGGGTGCCTCGAGGAGGAGCTCGTGGGGCCGAGAGAGCCACACGCCCTCCACCACCGCGGGGGTGACCCCGATCCGGGCTCCATCCAGGGTGACGTCCGCCCCGGCCGGCTCCGAGGTCACCACGAGGAGGCCGGGGCGGATCCAGACCTCTGCCAGGTGGAGCCCTGCCGCGCCGGCGAGCGCCAGGACGAGCCCCACCACGATGGCCCTGGAGAGCCGGATGCCATCGCGCACCACGGTGCGCGGCCGAGAGGATCGCCGCGGCGGGCGCCGCGCCGGCTCGGCGGCGGAGAGGTCCGAGGGCATGGGGGCCAGGTGGGCCTCGAAGACGGGCTGGGCCTGAGCCCCCGGGTCGACGCTCCCGGGCAGAGGCGTCACCGCGGGCGAAGAGAGGCGTTCGTACTCGGCCTGGGCCTGCCGCTCCGCCACGTTGGCCAGGACCTTCATGATGAGGGGGTCGTGAGCCCGCGCAGCCCGCTGGCGGGCGATCTTCTCGGCGAAGACCGCCTTCATCTGGGTGCCGACGAGGTCCTGGACGGAGGAGACCGCCGTGGGGAAGAGCGCATCGACGAGCGCATCGGCGAACGACCGTGCATCGGGGAAGCGCTTCTCCGGGTCGTACGCCAGGGCGCGGCCGAGGATGGCGTCGAGGTCCTTGGGGAGACGCGGGTCGATCACGGTGGGGGGGACCACCCGCGTCTTCCGGGAATTGACGAGCGAGTCGACGTCGGTAGCGCGAGGGAACGGCTTCTGCTTCGTGAGGAGCTCGTAGAGGATGATGCCGGCGGCGAACAGGTCGACCCGGTGGTCCCAGCGGTTCTCCACGGAGGCCTGCTCGGGAGCCACGTACCCGAGCTTGCCCATGAGCATGCCCTCCTTGTAGTTGGAGAGCCCGGTGGCGGCGCGCGCGATCCCGAAGTCGAGAAGCTTGATCTCGCCTTCCCAGGAGACGAGAGCGTTGTCGGGTGAGACGTCGCAGTGGACGATCTCGAGGGGCCGTCCCTGGCCGTCGGTCTTCCGGTGGGCGTAATCCAGGCCCGTGAGGAGCTGGAGCACGATGAAGATGGCCTGTTCCGGCGAGATGACCTGCCCGGCCCGGGCGAAGGTCTGCATCATCTCCTTCATGGAGACGCCGTTCACGAGCTCCATGGAAATGAAGTAGTTCCCGTCGATGCGGCCGCACTCGTACACCTGGGCGATGTTGGAGTGCGTGAGCTGGACGGTGAGCTTGGCCTCGTTCACCAGCATCTTGATGAAGCCCTCGTCCCGCGAGCGCGCGGGGAGGATCCGCTTCACCACGAGCTCCTTCTCGAAGCCCCCGGCGCCCGGGACGCGAGCACGGAAGATCTCGGCCATGCCCCCGACCGCCAGCCGCTGCAGAAGGTAGAACTTGCCGAAGAGGTGGGGCTTGAACTCGGAGGAAGAGGGCGCGGCCTCGGCCACGAGGGGATGTTAGCCCGGCCTCACCCGGGCCCACAAGCAGGCGCCCGCCCGCTGACGGGGAGCCTCACCGCGCCAGTTCCCCGGCCGCCTCGACCAGGCCGCCCAGCCGCCGCCGCAAGAGCTCACGGGCCCGATGTACCCGCACCTTGAGTGCGCTCACACCCACGCCGGTGGCCTGCGACATCTCCTCGTACGTGAGGTCTTCGAGGTAGAAGAGGACAAAGGCAAGCCGGCAGGCGGGCGGGAGCCCCCTCACCGCGTTGGACAAGGCCTCGAGCGATTGCCGGGCGACCGCGTCGCGCTCGGGATCGCGGATCGTGAAGAGCTCCTCGCCCGAAACGGCGGAGGAAGTCTCGGCGCGCTCCCCCGACCTCATGAAGTCGCGGCACCCGTTGGCGGCGATGCGGAAGAGCCAGTGTCGAAAGCTCCCCAGGCCACGGAACGAGCCCAGCCGCGAGAAGGCGCGGGCAAAAGTCTCCTGGGCCAGCTCCTCGCCCAGGCGCCCGTCGTGGAGAAGCCTCGAGCACAGCGATCGCAACCCGCTCTCGTGCCGGCGGACGAGCTCCGCGAACGCCTCGCGCTGGCCCCCCAGCGCCCGGGCCACGGCACGGCGGTCGGCGAGGTCCGCCGCGGCGGCGAGGTCGCGTATCCTGGGGGCCGAAAGGCCGGCCGGGCTGTCGAGCAGTCGGGCGACGGCGTCCCTCCGCTCGTCCACCCCGAGGGTATCGCGTACCACCGCGGAGCGGGAGTGCCACGAGGCCAAGCCGGCGCAGGTCCCCGAAATTCCCTGCCACCGGCCAGACCGGGGCTCGCCAGCCCATCCCGACTGCGGGGTAACCCTACAGGCTCAAGCGGGCGCGGCGGGGGCGTTCGCGGAGCGACCTCGCCCGTTCTACGGCGCGGCCCGCTCGGCAGCGAGGGAGAGGAGCGCGCCAGCGTCGAGCGCCGCCTCCCCCAGGGAGGCGGAGACCTCCTCGGGCGTCTTGCCGGCGGAGTCGGGCCAGGCGCGGACGAGCCACGCGCCGGCGGCCGCCGCCCGCCACCATGCCGGCCCGCCCGCCTCGCGCGCGAGGCGCGCCTCGAGCTGAGCAGCGAGCAGCTCCGCCCGAAGCCCCTCGGCGGCGCGGAGCAGGGGATCGGGCTCGAGCCTGAAGGAAAGGCCGTCTTCCGGCTCGGCCGGGCAGCCGGCCGCCCGAGCGAACAGCCTCCCCTCGGCTCCCGAGGATCGGTCCTGCGCACGCGCCAGGGCCGCGAGGAGGCGGGCGGCCCGCTCCCGCGCGCGGAAGATGCGGCGGGCGGCGGCAAGGCGCGCCTCGGCTCGGGCCTGCGCGTCCGGCACGCCCTGCGCCACCAGAAAGGCGGGCGCGCCGGTCACCTCCTCGAACAGCAAGGCCCAGGCCTCGGGCACGCTTGCCGGACCGAGCCGCCGCAGCTCCATGGGCCCCTCGCGCAGGTGAGCCCAGTACTCGGCCGCACCCAGCTCGTGAAGGGCGGCCCGGGTGGCGTCGAGGCCGGCGATGGGGGCCACGGCAAGGCGGACGTCGCCGGGCGGGTCCACCGCCAGGGCGATGGAGTGGGGCGGTCCGCCCGGGTGAGGCTCGGGGGCGAGCCGCAGGTTTGCCTGCCGGGCGAGCTCGATCCCCACGCCGGCGAGCAGGGCAGAGCCCAGCGTCAAGTGAGCCCCGGCGGGAAACAGCCGGGGCGGCACCCTCGTGCGGAGGAGGAAGGGAAGATCGCGGCCCCGCACCTCCGTGGGGTCGAGCCCCTCGGCGCGCGCCAGGGACGCGAGCAGCGCCTGCCAGGCCGGCTCCGTCTGGCTCAGCACCCCCTCGGCCAGGGTGGTGAGGAGCGGTGCCGGCGCTCCGCGAAGCTCGGTGGCGAGGGCCAGCGAGGACGGGTAGCCGAGATCCCTCGCCGCGGAAATGACGCGATCCTCGCCCCGGTCGACCAAGGGAACGATCTGGCGCGCAGCCGAAGCCGCCACCCGGGACAGGGCCCGGCGCTTCTCCCGGTCCCTCTCCTCCGACAGGAGGGAGGGCACCGCCCGGAGCGGGATCTCGTGGTCGGCGAAGACGAGGTGCGCCTCCTCGCGAGCGCGGGCCGCGTCCCTAAGCGCATCGGCGGCGTCGTGGGCCAGGCGCTCGCCGACGAGCCAGGCGACGAGGTAGGCGGCCGGGCGGTCGTTCCCGCCGGCCTGCCGCGCGCTCCGGGCCACCGAGAGTGCGCGATCCGAGAGGAGCTCCTCGCGGCCCCGCCACGGCACTGCCGGATCGATTGGCTCACCCGAAGTGAACAGGCGCCAGTAGGCCTCGGCCTCCGCACGCAGCACGGCGTCGGCGTCGGCGCGCACGGTCTCCAGGGTGGGGGAGGGCGAGGGGAGCGCCTCGACGGAGGAGGGAAGCGGATCGGGGAGGACCGGGGGGCGGAGGTGCGCGGGGGGCAGGGGCTGCGGCGGAGGGGCGGCGGGCGAGGAAGCGGCTCCCGTGGCCTTCGGGGCCAGGAGGGCGAGCCCGAGGAAAAGGAGCAGGGCGAGGCGGGGAGGCCTCGAGGGGAGCTTCGGGACGGCCAGGGAGGAGGGCACGGGGCGATGGTAGCCGAGGGGTCGGCATCCCTTGCGAAAAAGGGGCCGCGGCCGACCCGGCTTTCCGTCCCGAGGTGCTTTACGGCGGTCGGGCCCCCGGAGAGGATCGCGACATGGTCACGCCGGTCCAACGGCGGAACGCTCGCGCCCGGGCTCGCCTCGCGGCCGCGGTGCGGGCGAGCCTTTCGGCGATGGGCTACGAGGAGATCGAGACGCCCTGTCTCGTCCCGGCCCCGGGGATGGAGCCCCACCTCGACGCCTTCCTCGCCCCGTTCCGGGCGGAGGTCGGCGGTCCGGAGCGGCCGCTGTGGCTGGCGACCAGCCCCGAGTACGCGATGAAGCGGCTCGTGGCGGACGGCCTGGGACGGATCTTCCAGCTGGCGCGGGTATTCCGCAACGGCGAGCTCTCCCCGACCCACAACCCCGAGTTCACCATGCTCGAGTTCTACCGGGCCGGGGCGGAGTACCGCGGGGTCATGACCGACACCGAGCGGTTGCTCGAGGGCTGTGCGCGCGCGCTCGCGCCCGACGGGGGAGCGCGCGCCCAGCGGCGGGGGCAGGCGATCGACCTGTCTGCGCCCTACGAGGTGGTCACCGTGCAAGAGGCCTTCGAGTGCCACGCTGGGCTCGACCTCGCCGCCTGCGGTGGGGACCCAGTCCAGCTCCACGCCGCGGCGAGAGCGGCGGGGCACGATCCCGGGCCCGGCGGGGAGGGCTTCGACGACATCTTCTTCCGGGTGATGCTCGACGCGGTCGAGCCGAGACTCGGGGTGGAGCGGCCCACCTGGCTCGTGGACTGGCCGGCCTCGATGGCGGCGCTCTCGCGGCTCAAGCCAGGCGATCCGCTCTGGGCCGAGCGGTTCGAGCTGTACGCGGGCGGGCTGGAACTGGCCAACGGTTTCACCGAGCTCACCGATCCGGCCGAGCAGCGGGCGCGGCTCGTCGAGGAGCGGACCACCCGGGCACACCTGGGCCGGCCCCTCTACCCGCTTGACGAGCGCTTCCTCGAGGCCCTGGGACGGATGCCGCCCTCCGCAGGCGTGGCGGTCGGGTTCGATCGGGTCCTCATGCTTCTCACGGGAGCGGAGTCGATCGAGGAGGTCCTCCTCTTCCCCGCGAGCGGATTCTGGGAGGGCTGAGGGCGACGACCCTCCCGGGTTCGGTGGTGCGCCCCGGGTGGACCACGCCGTAGCCCCAACCGGCCAAGTCCCCAGGGGCCCGAGCGGCGTACCGTTTGCGCCATTTCATCGGAGGTGAATGACATGGCGGCGAAGAAGATCCTGATGCTGGTCGGCGATTTCGTCGAGGACTACGAGGCGATGGTTCCCTACCAGATCCTCACCATGGTCGGGCACCAGGTCCACACCGTGTGCCCGGGCAAGAAAGCGGGCGACACCGTCAGGACGGCGGTGCATGACTTCGTCGGCGATCAGACCTACGTCGAGCTCCCCGGTCACCGCTTCGCCCTCAACGCCACCTTCGAGGAGATCCGGCCTGCCGACTACGACGCGCTCGTGATCCCCGGCGGGCGTGCGCCCGAGTACCTGCGCCTGAACGGTCGGGTCATCGAGACGGTCCAGCACTTCGACAAGGCGAGGAAGCCCATCGCCGCCATCTGTCACGGACCGCAGATCCTGGCCGCGGCCGGCGCGCTGAAGAACCGCGCCTGCATCTCCTACCCGGCGGTCGGGCCGGAGTGCGTGGCGGCCGGGGCGCGGTACGGCGAGGTGAACGCCACCGCTTCGAACGCGCTCACCGACGGGAACCTCGTCACAGCGCCGGCCTGGCCCGCCCATCCGGAGTGGATGAAGCAGTTCTTGAAGGTGCTCGGGTCCAGGATCGAGGCGTAGAGATCGACGGCCGGGCCAGGTCGTGCCCGGTGGCCCTCGGCTTCGGGGGCGCGCCGGGCGCGGTCCGGGGTAGGATTCGGCCCGTGGCCCTCTACCCGTGCGCCCTCCCGGAGCCGTACCGCCGCCTCCACGACGAGGCGGCCCGGTTCCTGCCGTCCGAGGCGATCGTCGCCGATCCGGTGCGCACCCTCGCCTACGGCACCGACGCGAGCTTCTATCGACTCGTGCCGCGGCTCGTCTTGCGCGTCCGGGACGAGGAGGACGTCCGGCGTCTCCTTCCTCTCGCCGGCCAACTCGGGGTGGGGGTCACCTTCCGCGCGGCGGGGACGAGCCTCTCCGGGCAGGCAGTCACCGACTCGGTGCTCCTCGCCCTCGCTCCCGGGCGCTGGCGAAGGGCCCGGGTAGAAGGCGAGGGAGAGTCGATCACCCTCGAGCCCGGGGTGGTGGGCGCCGAGGCCAACGCCCTGCTCGCCCGTCACGGGCGCAAGATCGGTCCCGACCCGGCCTCCATCAACGCCTGCATGATCGGCGGCATCGTGGCCAACAACGCCTCGGGGATGTGCTGCGGGACCGAGGAGAACAGCTATCGCACCGTCGAGCGCATGCGGGTCGTGCTCTCTGATGGTACCGTGCTCGACTCGGGCGACCCCGCCTCGCGGAGCTCGCTCGCGGAGCGCCACCCGGACCTGCTCGCCGGGCTCGCCGCCATCCGGGACGAGATCGCCGCCGATCCGGCCCTCTCCGCCCGGATCCGGGCCAAGTACCGGATCAAGAACACCACCGGCTACGGCCTCAACTCGTTCCTCGACTACCTGGACCCGGTGGACATCCTGGTCCACCTCCTCGTGGGCTCGGAGGGGACGCTGGGCTTCGTCTCCGAGGTGACGTTTCGGACCGTGGTGGACCACCCGCACCGCGCCACCGCGCTCGTGCTCTTCCCCGACGCGGTCGAGGCGGCGCGCGCCACCCAGGCGATCAAGGGCGGTCTGGTCGCGGCCGCGGAGCTCATGGACCGGGCCTCGCTGCGCGCCGTGGAGTCGAAGCCGGGCATGCCGGCCTCGCTCAGGGCCCTGCCCGGCCGGGCCTGCGCCCTGCTCGTCGAGGTGCGGGCCGCCGACGCGGCCGGGCTGGCCGAGCGGATGGGCCGGGCGGCGGAGGAGCTCCGCAAGATCCCCACCCTCTCCGAGGTGTCCTTCACCTCGCGCAAGGCCGATATGGAGGCGCTCTGGGACGTCCGGCGCGGCCTGTTCCCCGCGGTGGGAGCGGCTCGCCCGGTGGGGACCACCGTGGTCATCGAGGACGTCGCCTTCCCCATGGCCCACCTCGCCGAGGCGGTGGCGGCGCTGCAGGATCTCCTCCTCGCCCACGGCTACGCCGAGGGCATCCTGTTCGGCCACGCCCTCGACGGCAACCTGCACTTCGTCTTCACGCAGGGATTCGGCGATCCGGCGGAGGTGGAGCGCTACCGGCGGTTCATGGAGGCGGTCTGCACCATGGTGGTCCGGCGCTTCGACGGCTCGCTCAAGGGCGAGCACGGGACGGGACGCAACATGGCGCCGTTCGTGGAGCTGGAATGGGGCGGGCGAGCCCACGCGCTCATGCGTCGGGTGAAGGAGCTTTTCGACCCGCAGGGGATCCTGAACCCCGGGGTGCTCCTCGATTCGGATCCGCTGGCCCACGTGAAACACCTGAAGCCGCTGCCCGCCACCCACGAACTCATCGACCGCTGCACCGAGTGCGGGTTCTGCGAGGAGCGCTGCCCCTCTCGGGCGCTCACCCTCACGCCCCGGCAGCGCATCGTGGTGCGCCGGGAGCTGGCTCGGTTGGAGGCGGAGCCGGACGGAGCGAGGCGGAGCGAGTTCTTCCGCGAGACCTGGAGGTACCTGGGCGACGAGACCTGCGCGGCGGACGGCCTCTGCGCCACCGCTTGCCCGGTGGGCATCGACACCGGAAAGCTGGTGAAGGCGCTCCGCGCCGAGGCGCGATCGTCGCGCGCCCATCGGGTGGCCACCTGGGTGGCCGACCACTACGCCGGAACCATCGGGGCGGTGCGCGCCACGCTCGGCGCGGCTGCCGTCGCGCGCGCGGTGCTGGGCGAAGGGGCAGTCCTCGGGCTCTCTCGCGGACTACGGGCAGCGAGCGGCGGCCGGCTTCCGAGTTGGAACCCGGCCCTGCCGCGCCCGGCCGGCCGCCTTTCGCCGCCGGACCGTCTCCCGGGGCGGGGGGGACCCGCTCTCGTGTACCTGCCCTCCTGCGTGGTGCGCGCCATGGGGCCGGCGGCCGGCGATCCGGACGAGCGCGCCGAGCACGAGGCGATGCTCTCGATCCTCCGCAAGGCGGGGTGCGAGGTTCACTTCCCCCGCGGCCTGTCCTCCCTGTGCTGCGGGCTCACCTTCGAGAGCAAGGGGTTCCCAGACCTCGCCGCGCGGAAGGCGGCCGAGCTCGAGGCGGCACTGCTCGAGGCGAGCCTCGGGGGGCAGCTGCCGGTGGTGTGCGAGACGAGCCCCTGCACCCAGGCCATGCGCCAGCACCTCGACCCGCGGATCCGGGCCCTCGAGCCGGCCGAGCTCGTGAGAGACCTCCTCTGGGACCGGCTCCGGCTCGAGCGGCGGGCCGGGACGGTGGCGGTCCACGTCACCTGCAGCTCGGCCCGGATGGGCGTGGGCGAGAAGCTCAGGGAGGTGGCCGAGGCTTGTGCGGAGCGCGTGGTGGTGCCGCCAGTCGGGTGCTGCGGGTTCGCCGGCGACCGTGGCTTCACCCGGCCGGAACTCAACGCCTCCGCGCTACGGGACCTCCGGAACCGCCTTCCCCCCGGTTGCGAGGCGGGCTACTCGAACAGCCGCACCTGCCAGATCGGCCTGAGCCTCCACGCGGGGATCCCCTATCAGTCGATCGTGCACCTCGTCGACCGTTGCGCTGTCCCACGCGAGTAACCCCTCGCGGGGACGGGGGGGGGGACCGCCTGCTGGTCCGGGCGCTCACTTCCCGTGAGCGGGCGCCGGCATTCCCTCCACCACCACCGGGTCGCTCTGCTCCATGAGGCGCGGGGCCGTGGAGAGGTCGATGAAATGGCCGGAGCGGCGAGCCTTCGTCTCGAGGTAGAACCGGTTGTGCTCGTTGGGCGGGATGACGTGGGGGATGCGGCCCGCCACCCTCACGCCGTGCTGGGTGAGCTGGCGGATCTTCTCCGGGTTGTTGGTGATGAGCCGGACCGACTCGAGGTCGAGGCTCTTCAGCATGTGGGCGGCCACGGCGTAGTCCCGCTCGTCGTCCCTGAAGCCGAGGGCCAGGTTTGCCTCGACCGTGTCTAGCCCCTGCTCCTGGAGGGCGTAGGCGCGGATCTTGTTGATGAGGCCGATGCCGCGCCCCTCCTGGCGGAGGTAGAGAAGGACCCCTCGCCTCTCGCGGCGGATGGCCGAGAGTCCCTCGGTGAGCTGGTCGCGGCAGTCGCAGCGCAGGGACCCGAGGACGTCTCCGGTGAGGCACTCGGAGTGGAGCCGGACCGGGATCTCGGAGCCACCCACCACGTCGCCATGCACCAGGGCGACATGCTCCTTCCCGTCGCGGTTGTTCCAGAAGGCCACGATCCGGAAGGGGCCGAAACGCGTGGGGAGCTCGGCCACCGCCACGATCCGCACGCACACCTTGGAGGGCCCGAATCCCTCGCACTCGTGGTCCTGGTCGCGCCGGACCAGCACGGCCAGCGCGTCGCCCGTCGCCGTCATCCGCCCTCCTCGGCGAGGATTCGCCTCGCCAGCGTCCGTCCCGAGAGCCAGGCGCCCTCGACCCCCCCGCCGCGACCGAAGCGGTCGCCGCACAGGCCAAGCAACCCGCCCCCGTTGAGCCGGAGCAGGATGGGGGCGGCCAGCTCGGCGGAGAGCCCGTTGCGGGCGTAGCGCCAGCGGTGCTCCTCGACCACCCGCGGGGCCGCGGCCCACGGGCCGAGGACGCGCCCCGCCTCGTCCAGCAAGGCCCTGGGCCAGCCGCGATCCTCGGCGTGCTCGCGCGACCAGCGGGCATGGGCCTGGTAGACCACGGCCGGCGAGGGCAGCCGCCGCTTCGTGCCCTCGCTCGATGCGAGCTGCAGGATCCGGGAGCGCTCGGGGAGGGCCAGCTGCCAGGTCGGGGCGGCGGTTTCCTCCGGGTAGACGGCCAAGAGCGCCAGGCACGGCTCGGAGCGGGAGAGCCGGAGGACCGCGGTGGCGGCCGAGAGCTCCCGCTCGGCGGGGGCGGTGGCGAGCAAGGCCTCGGCCTCCTCCGCCGCCGTGGCCACGACCACCGTTCTCGCCCGGACGGTGGTCCCGTCCTCGAGCCGCACCCTGACCGACCCCGAGGCGGGCTCGAGGGCCTCCGCCGCCGCCAGGGTCCAGACCTCGAGGCCGCGGGCCAGATGCTTGGGGAGGGCGCTCGCCCCCTCGGCGAAGGCGACTCGCCATTCACCATGCGAGAATGCCTCGGGCTGGCAGGGGAGGCCACTGCCCGACACCTCGCGCGGCCAGAAGGGGAGCGCCGTGGCCGGCACCGCCTTGAGCGCCGCCAGGAAGTCCGGGTCGCGCCCGTGCAGGAAGGTGGCACCGAAGTCCAGGGCGTGCCCGTTCACCCGGCGGGTCGCACAGCGCCCCCCCACCCCCCGCGCCCGCTCCAGCAAGGTCGGGCTCTGGCCGCCGTCGGCGAGCGCCCGCCCGCAGGAGAGACCCGACACCCCAGCGCCCACCACGAGCACGGGGAGAAGAGGAGGCTCGGCCATGGCGGCCATTCTCCTCCGGCGCACGCGCCAGGTCACGAGGTCCGTGTCAGAACGCCTCGCCCACGCCGACGGTCCAGGTCGCGCCCCTCCTTGCCCGTCGCGCTCGAAACGGCTCTTCGTGCGCCGCTCGGGAGGACGAATCGCCCTGGCAAGATGTCCGCGGAGGGGAGAGAGGGCGCGGAAATCGCAGCCCCTCTCCGTGGCGGGACCTCCCCAGAGCGTGGATCCCGGGGCCGCGCGCCTGTACCGCACCCGTCAGGACCGACCGCGAGCCCCGGTGAGGTTCGGGCCCGCTCACGAGGTAGTCGTGCCCGATCCACCTTCGCCCGTGGCCCCGGCTTCGGCTGCGAGCTGGCGCGCGACCTCCTCCGCCGCCGCCACGACTTCCGGTGAAGGCGCCTCTCCGGTGCCGAAGCGCCTCCCCTCGATGCCGTGGATCCGCAGGCGCCGGGGGAGCCGGCCCAGGGCCCGGGCCAGGTCGAGGGCGACGTCGAGGCCGAGCTGGTGGCTGGACGGCCCGGACCGGCGGAGCAGGCCGTCCGGGCGGCCCTCCCAGGTCCGCACCGTCCCGAGGGGAGCGCCCGTGACCACCGCGTCGACGACGACGACGTCGTCGGAGCCGGAGAGGGCTTCGACGAGGCCCGAAGCCTCGCCGCTCTCAAGGAGGGCGGGAACGCCCAGCTCGAAGAGCCGCCGCGCGACGAGCACCCCGGCCCCGTCGTCGCCCCGCTCCAATGCGCCGCAGCAGATGATCCGCACCGCCAGAGTCTAGCCCCGGGCCGGTGGTCCCGGCTCCACCACGACCCGGAGGAAGTGCGTGGCGCACGAGATGCACGGGTCGTAGTTGCGCACCGCCTGCTCGCACTTCCAGGTCGCCTCCTCGAGCGGCCAGGCCACGAAGCGGGCGGCGTAGTCGCGCAGGTCATCTTCGATGCGCCGCTGGTTCTGGGAGGTGGGGGGGACGATGCGGGCGGTGAGGATCCTCCCGGCCTCATCGAGCGCGTAGCGGTGGTACAGGATGCCGCGGGGGGCCTCGGTGATGGCCTGCCCCATCCCGGACCGGGCCACCGCCTCGACCCTTGGCGCCGCCGGCGGCTCGTACTCGCGGATGGCGCGCAGCGCCTCCTCGCAGGCGAACACGATCTCGACCGCCCGCACCACGATGCTGCGGAACGGGTTCCGCACGGGGGGACGCAGGCCGGCGTCCAGGGCGGCCTGGCGGGCCGCCTCGGGGAGCCGGTCGAAGTTCAAGTTGAACCGCGCCAGCGGGCCCACGAGGTAGGAGCCGCGCCCCCTGATAGAGGAATGCAGGGCGGTGGAGTGCTTGACGTGCTGCTCCACGAACTGGTCCTCGTACTCGGCGACGTCGATGTCCAGCCCGTGGCTGGAGACCAGGCGCCCCTCGTTGAGCGGGTACTCGGCCGGGTGGCGAAGGGCCACGAACTCGTAGTCCTGCTCGAAGTCGGGGAACTCGAGGCGGGATGCGAACCCGACCGTCTCCAGGGCCGCCCCCATGGCCCACTCGAGCTCGGGGACGAGGTCCAGGAGGGCGCGGCGGGCGGGCACCTTGTGGAAGCCGCCCACCGCCGCCGAGATGGGATGGATCTCCCGGCCCCCGAGCACCTCCACGATCCGGTTGCCGATCTTCTTGAGCCGCAGCGCCCGCTCCACCACCGCCCCGTGGTCCTTGGCCATGGCGATGACGTCGGCGTAGCCGAGGAAGTCGGGCCCGTGCAGCATGTAGACGTGCAAGGCGTGGCTCTCGATCCACTCGCCGCAGAAGAAGAGGCGGCGCAGGAGGCGGACCGCGGGATCGATGTGGAGGCCGAGGGCCCGCTCCACGGCGTGAACCGCACTCATCTGGTAGGCGACCGGGCAGATCCCGCAGATCCGGGAGGTGATGTCGGGGGCCTCGGTGAAGTGGCGGCCGCGGAGGAGGGCCTCGAAGAGCCGGGGGGGCTCGTAGAGGCGGAGCCGGACGTCTGCCACATGTTCCCCGGCGAGCTTGATGTAGAGGGCTCCCTCCCCCTCGACGCGGGCCAGGGCGTCCACCAGGATGGTCCTGCCGGCGCGTCTGCTCATCTGCGCTCGCTCTCCTCGCTGGCCTGGCGGAACTGCCAGGCCCAGGCGTTCGCCCCGCGGAAAGCGCGGGAGACCTGCTCGCTCGTCTGCCCCAGCTGGCGGAGCTGATCGGTCATCGCCCGGGTGTTGGGAGTCTCCGCCGGCCCGAAGCAGCCGTAGCAGCCGCGGTCGAATCCCGGGCAGAGCGCGCTGCAGCCGGCCTGGGTCACCGGCCCCAGGCAGGCGGTGCCGCGGGCCACGGCCACGCAGACGGTGGCCCTGCGCTTGCACTCCATGCACACGGAGTGAGAGGGGATGTTCGGCTTTCGCCCCGCCAGCGTGGCCGCAACGAGCTCGATGAGCTGGCCCTTGTGGATGGGGCAGCCGCGCAGCTCGAAGTCGACCGGGACGTGCTCGGCCACCGGGGTCGAGAGCTTCAGGGTGCTGACGAACTGCGGGGTGGCGTAGACCACCCGGACCATCTCGTCCGCGTCCTTCCAGTTCCGCAGGGCCTGGATCCCGCCGGCGGTGGCGCAGGCGCCGATGGCGACGAGCGTCCGGCACTGGCGGCGGACCTCCTGGATGCGCTGGGCGTCGTGGTGGGTGGTGACCGATCCCTCCACCAGCCCCAGGTCGTAGGGTCCCTTCACCGACGTCCGGGAGGCCTCGGGGAAGTGAGCGATCTCGACCGCACCGGCCACCTCCAGAAGCTCGTCCTCGGCGTCGAGCAGGGAGAGCTGGCAGCCGTCGCAGGAGGCGAACTTGAAGACGGCCACCTTGGGCCGGCGCTTCTTCTCAGAGCTCATGCTTCTCCATGAGCGATCGGATCCGCTCGTACGGGAAGACCGGCCCGTCCCGGCACACGAACAGGGGCCCGAGCTGGCAGTGGCCGCAGAAGCCCACCGCGCACTTCATGTTCCGCTCCAGGGACAGGTGAATGGACTGCCGGGACAGCCCTTGGTGCTCGAGCTCGCGGGTCACGAAGCGCATCATGATCTCGGGCCCGCAGACCATGGCGACCGAGCGGGCGGGCTGGAGCCGGGCGAAGCGGAAGAGCGTCGTGACCACCCCGACGTGGCCGTGCCAGTTGAGCCCGCCGTAGTCGACCGTGACGAGGATCTGGGTGTCCCGCTGGCGCGCCCAAAAGGCCAGCTCCCGGCGGTAGAGGAGGTCGCGGGGGCTGCGCGCCCCGTAGAGCAGTACGAGGCGCCCGTACTCGTCCCGGTTGCGCAGGACCTCGTTCACCACCGGCCGGAGCGGGGCCAGCCCGATCCCGCCCGCCACCAGGATGACGTCGCGCCCTCGGGCCGCCTCCATGGGCCAGCCCACCCCGAGCGGACCCCGCACCCCGATCCCGTCACCGATGGCGCGGTTCACGAGCGCATGAGTGGCCTGTCCCACCGAGCGCACCGTGTACTCGAGCAGCCCGTCCCGGGCCGGGTCCCCGCTGATGGAGATGGGCAGCTCCCCCACGCCGAAGACCCAGAGCATGCTGAACTGCCCCGGGCGGAAGTGGGAGCGCTCCACTCCGTCGTCGGGCGCGAGGGCCAGGGTGAAGGTGTCGGGCGTCTCCCGGGTGACCTTCTGGACCCGGTGGATCCGGGGGACGAGCGCGTCGGGGGCGGCCGGGCTGTCCATGCCGTTACCGTTCCGCCTCGTGCAGATCGACGAGCTGGTAGTGTGCCGCGACCACTTGCTCCTCGATGACCTGGGCGAACCGCTTCAGGAGCTCGTACCCGAGGTCGTGGTTCTGCTCGCACTTGGCGCGCAGGCACTTCCCGTCGAGGGCGAAGGCCCGGGTGTTCTCCACCGCCCGGCAGTGGAACCGCCACTGGTAGGGCGGGAGGAGCCACGACCAGCCCACCACCTGCCCTTCACCACGCGTGGATACGATGATCGGCTTCCGCTGCGGGGCGAAGATCTCCAGGGCGACCTTGCCCGCCCGGATGAGGTAGAACTCGTTGGCCTCCTCGCCCTCCTTGAAGATGTACGTGCCGGCCTCGAACCGCACGTTCTTGGCACAGCCCACCAAGAGCCCCAGGTAGTAGGACTCGAGGCCGGAGAAGAAGGGATGTTCGGCGATGATGCGCTCAAGCGTTTCCATGGCGTTCCGTCCCGCGAAGGACCCTCACCTCCTCGGTGAGGTCGATCCCTGCCGGGCACCAGGTGATGCAGCGCCCGCAGCCCACGCAGCCCGAGAGACCGAACTGGTCGTGCCAGCTCGCCAGCTTGTGCGTGAGCCACTGGCGGTAACGGGCCTTGCCCGATGCACGCACGCTGCCCCCGTGGATGTAGGAGAAGCTGAGCGTGAAGCAGGAGTCCCAGCGCCGCCAGCGCTCCGCCCGGCGCCCGGCCACGTCGGTCAGGTCGTCGACCGTGGTGCAGAAGCAAGTGGGGCAGACCATGGTGCAGTTGGCACAGGCGAGGCAACGTCCCGCCACCTCGTCCCATCGGGGATGCTCGAGCGCCTGCGGGAGAAACTCCGCGAGCCCGTCACGCTCGAGGCTGCGGACCTGGCGCTCTACCCCCGCCGCCACCGCCGCCCGGGCCGCCGCCTCCTCCTCGGCCGTGGCGGGCGCGGGCTCCAGCTCCGCGAGCACCTCGGCCCCCCGGTCGCTGCCCACCTCCACGAGGAAACGGTGGCCACCCGGCTCGAGGAGCTCGGTCAGGGCGAGGTCGAAGCCGGCCTTCGAAGGTGGCCCATTCCCCATGGATGCACAGAAGCAGGTCGAGGCCGGCTCAGTGCACTGGACGGCGACCACGAACGCTCCTTCGCGCAGGGCGCCGTACGTGGGGTCGCGGTACCGATCGCCCAGCAACACGCGATCCAGCACCGCGATGGCGGCGAGTTCGCACGACCGCACCCCCAGAAAGGCCCTGGGAGAAGGGTGGGGTGGCTCGTCGTCGAGGATCCGGAACGTCGCCTTGCACCGCTCGGCGGCGAGCATCCGGACCTCCGAAGGGTGCAGGTGATTCTTGAGACTCGTCGGGCCGGCCGCGTATCCGAACAGCGCGCCGTCCGTCCTGCGCTTCAGCCGGTAGCGGCCTGGACCCTGCTCGTCGGTCCACCCCACCGGCAGGTCGTCGGCCGACCCGATCCGGTCATAGACGATCGCCCCGTCGCGCACCGTCGGTCCGATGACCTGGTACCCACGGCGCGCCAGCGTCCCGGTCAACCTATCCAGATGGTCGACCCGCAGCACCGCCAGCGGTCGGTCCACGAACCGAAAGGATACGGCCCTTTTGCGGGTACGGGTGCAGACCCTTGCGGGAACACCGTTCCGGGGCTGGAGAGAGGCAGCAAACACACATTCCACCGGCCAGGCGCACCGTCTCTCCTGGCTGTAAGGCTTCGATTCGAAAGAGGGCACTACAGCCTGACCACGAGCCTAATGATTTGAGCCAGCCGAACGCTCGTACGGCTGGCAGGTGGGCGAGCAGGCGGATGGCACCCCGCCGTCAGTACTCGAACCCGCTCCCGCCGATGAACTCGCGGATGAGCGAGGTGGGCGGAACCTGGTCCGGGTAGATCGACACGAAGCGGTCGATGAGGTGGCGGAGCCGGATGGCGGTCGGGTACGCCTGGTGTTCGGGCAGGACCTCGAGCAGGTAACGCTCGGCGTAGACCTTGAGCACGGCTGGCTCGTAGATGAGCGCCGAGTCGAACACCACGTCGGCCTCGTCCTGGTAAGGGAAGATATGGCGCCGCTCGCCAGCCTGGACCGAGGGCCAGCGGAGGATGTTCTCCGCCGCCGAGTAGCCCCGTGTGTGCCGGTCGCGGACGATGCGGCGGAGCAGTCGCAGGTCGGTGGCCGAGAAGCGGGAGAGGCGGTCGAAGGGCAAGGTGGTGGCGGGGTGGATGAAGACGCGGAAGAGCTCGCCCGCGCCCGGGAGCGCGCCGAGGAGAGCGGGGTTGAGCCCGTGGATCCCCTCCAGCATGAGTACGTCCCCGGGCCTGAGCCGGACGGCCGGGCCCCCCGTCCTCTGGGAGAGGCCGGTGAGAAAATCGTAGCGGGCGGTCTTCACCTCCTCCCCATCGAGCAGGCGTCGCACCTGCTCTTGCAGGAGACCGAGATCGAGGGCCTCGAGCGCCTCGAAGTCCCACTCGCCCTTCTCGTCGCGCGGGGTCCTCTCCCGGTCCAGGTAGTAGTTGTCGAGCCCGATGCCGACCGGGTTCACGCCATTGATCTGGAGCTGCACGGTCAGCCGCTTGATGAAGGTGGTCTTCCCGGACGAGGACGGCCCGGCGACCGCAATGATCCGGATCCGGTCCCGCGCCGCGGCCACCCGGTCGGCGACGAGGCCGATCTGTTTCTCGTGGAATCCCTCCGCCACGCGGACGAGTTGCGAGATCTGCCCGGAGATGCACAGCTGGGAAAGCGCTCCCACGCTGCCGACGCCCATGGCGGCAAGCCAGCGCTGGTGCTCCACCACCATCTGCCCCTCCGCGGGGTGGGCGTGGCCTGGCTCGTCGGACGGCGGCTCCAAGAGCCGCGGATCGCGCTCGCCCAGCTCGAGCCAGAGGCCCCCTCGGTCGGCCTCGAGCCGGAAGCCCCGCAGGGAGCCGGTGGAGGGAAGGAGGGGCCCGGGCGAGAGCGCATACAGGTCCCCGCAGGAGGCGAGGCGGACGGTGGCCAGCCGCCGCGTGCGCAAGAGCAGCACCGCATCGTCCCAACCCCGTTCCTGGAAGTGGCGGACGGCCTCGTCGGTGGGCCAGTTCTCCGCGCGGATGGGGGCATCGGAGGCGCAGATTCGCTCCATGGCCGCGGTGAGCCGGGCGGCGAGAGCAGCTCGCCCCCCCGGGGCGATCCCCTCCACCTCGACCGCCTGGCGCAGGCCGCGTGAGGGGCCGAGCCGGACGTTGAGCTCGGGCGCGAGCTGGTGGGCGGCCTCGAGCAAGAGGAGCCCCACCGACTGCGCGTAGATCTGGCGTCCCTCGAAATGGGAGAGGGTGAGGGCGGCGATCGAGGATTCGGTGAAGACGGGAGTGGAGAGCGCCACCGGTTTCTGGCCGAGCAGCCCGGCCACCACCGGATCGCCCCCCAGCTCGCGCGGCAACAGGTCCATGACGCGCGTGCCGGTCCGGATCCGGCGTTCCCGACCGAGCACCTGGACGGCGATCTCCTGGGCCCGCGGCACGGTGCGGCCGCGGAGGAGCAAGTCCATCTCGCCCGCCAGGCGAAAGAGCGCGTCCTGCAGGGTGGCGTTTAGCCCCACCGAGAGCGCCAGCGCTAGCGGCGGGTCCTCCCGCTCGATGGCCGCCCAGGCGGCGGCCGAGAGCCGCACCGCCGTGAGGGGGCCCTCGGAGGTGACCACCTCGCCCCGGTGGCGGCCGCCGGTGCCGGCGATCTCGCCGAAGTGGTCGCCCGGCCCCAGGCGCCGCAGGCCGTGCTCGTAGCGCAGGTTGGCTTCGCCGGAGAGGATGACGAAGAGGTGCTTCCCTGCATCGGCGTCGCCGTGGATGCGGGTCCGGGGAGGTACCGCCAGGTGCTCGGTCCGCCGAATGAGGCGCGCCCGCATGGCCGCGTCGAGCCTCGCGAGAAGGGGGCTATGGGCGAGGACCTCGTCCGCGAGCTCCTCGGGGGGAACGGTCACCGGGCGCTCCTTTCCTTGTGACCACTCTACCCGCGGATGGTATCTCGCCCGCCGGGCGGCGAGCCAGGCGCGGCCTGGGCGGTGGCCATCACAGGACGCGCAAGAAGAGACACTTGAGGTACCGCGTCTCGGGGACGCCGAGGAGGACCGGATGGTCTCGCCCCGCGCCCCGACGCTCCAGGACCTGCACCCGACGGCCGGCGTCCATGGCTGCCTCGAGGACGAGTTCCTCCAGCATCGCCTCGGGAAGGTGGTAGCTGCAGGAGGCGGTGACGAGCAGGCCGCCGGGCTTCAGGATCTGGAGGGCGCGCAGGTTGATCTCCTTGTAGCCCCTCCGGGCGTTGGGCAGCGAGGCGCGGTTCTTGGCGAACGCGGGCGGGTCCAGGACCACGAGGTCGAAGACCGGTGGTTCCTCCGAGCGGTCGCGGAGGTAGTCGAAGGCGTTGGCCTCCACCACCTCCAGGTTCGCGGCCCGGTTGCGGGCGGCGTTCTCCCGGAGGTGTGCTGCGGCGATGGGCTGCATCTCCACGGCCACGACGCTCTCGGCCCGGCGCGCCAGCTGGAGCGCGAACCCCCCGGCGTAGCTGAAGCAATCGAGGCAGCGGCCGGCCGCGTAGGCACCGGCTCGCAGGTGGTTCTCCCGCTGGTCGAGGAAGGCGCCGGTCTTCTGGCCCCCGAGGACGTCGAGCCCCATCCGCACCTCCCCCTCCCGGAGCTCGAGTCCGGCCGGGACCTCGCCCCACAAGACCCCCTTCCTCTGAGAGAGCCCCTCCAGCTCGCGAACGCGCACGTCGTTCCGCTCCACCACCGCACGCAGGGGTAAGGCCCCGGTCAGGACCTCCACAAAGAACCCTTTCCTCCGCTCCGTGGCGGGGACCAAGGTCTGCAAAGCGGCCACCGGCCCGTACCGGTCGACCACGAGGCCGGGCAAGAGATCTCCCTCGCCGTGGACGAGCCGGACAGAGGGCTCGTCGCCGAAGGCGCGCACCCGCAGCTCGATGGCCTGCGCGATCCGGTCCGCCCAGAAATCCTCGTCGATGGGCACCTCGTCGAGCGTCAGCACCCGGATGGCGATCTTCGACTGGCTGGACCAGAGCGCCTTTGCAAGAAACCGCCCCCGCCCGTCGAGGAGCGCCACCACCTCCCCGGGCTCCAGGGCGGTTGACGCCTTCTCCACGTCCACCCGGTACACCCAGAGGTGCCCGCCCGCGATCCGCTCGGCACCGCGGCGGGACACCGTCACCTTTCGCTCGTCCATGCTCGCTGGTACCGCACTTTGGCGGCGCGCCGCCACCCCGGAGCGCATCCGGGGGCAAGGCGGCTGCCCGTCAATGGGCGGGACTGCAGAACCACGACAGCGCCTGCCTCATCCCCGTTTCTAAGGGGACCCGGGGCTCGTATCCGATCTCCCGCCGGGCCCGCTCCGAGCTGCAGGTCCAGGTGGCTTGCCTCACCTCCTTCAGCTTGTCGAAGGACAGCATGGCGGGCTTTCTGGAGAGGGAGGCCGCGACGGCGCTGCGGGCCGCGGCGAGGACCGTGAAGAACATGGGCAGGCGCAGCTCCACCGCTCGCCGTCCCAGCGCCGCGCAGGCGGCCCGGCCGATGTCCTCCCACCGGTGCTCGGCCCCGTCGTCGAGGTAGTAGATCCCCGCGCTTCCCCCGGGCTCCACCCGCGACCCCCGCTCGGCCACCGCCAAAAGACCCTGGCACAGGTCCTCCACGTGAAGGACGCTGTAGCGTCTCTCGTCGCGGCCGGCCGTTAGCACGAGGCCGAGCCGGGCCATCCGCGCGAGCATGGGGACGAACTCCCGGTCACCCGGACCGTACACGATGGGGGGGCGCACGATGCTCGCGCCCAGGCGACCGGCGAGATCCCGCACCGCCCGTTCGCCGGCAAGCTTGCTCTCCCCGTAGAGGCTCACCGGGTGCGGAGCATCCTCTTCCCGGCGGGGCCGGCCCGGGGAGGCGGGCCCGCCCGCCGCCAGGGAGGAGAGGTAGATGAGCCGAGGGGGCGAGCTGGCCCGCGCGCACGCCTCGGCCACACGACGGGTGGCCTCGGCGTTCACGGGGTAGAAGTCGCGGGGTCGAAGAGCCTTCACGGCCCCCGCCAGGTGGAAGACGAGTTCGCAGCCGTGAAGGGACTCGAAGACGCGGTCGACGTCGGAAAGGTCGACCCGCACGAGTTCCACCCCCAGCCTCTCGAGAGTGGCCGTCGCCGAGGTGGGGCGGACGAGGGCGCGGACCTCATCGCCGCGCTCGCGGAGAGTTCTCGTGAGGGCCGTCCCGATGAACCCGCTCGCGCCGGTGACGAGGACGCGCATGCCTTGGCCGGCCTAGCCCGTCTGCGCCCGGTAGACCCGGTACCGCTTCGTGCGGGTGCAGCCGCTGGCCTCGATGGTTCGATTGATGAGGTCGTTGTCCTCGAGGGTCCAGGAGACCTCGCCGCCCTGGTAGCCGAGGCGGTGGACCCGACGGATGGTCTCCACCACCAGCACCGCGTCGATCCCGCGCCGGCGCCAGCCGGCCTTCACTCCAAGTGCCATGAGGCGGACCCGATCGATCTTGCGCGCGAAGTAGAGGAGCTTCAAGAGCCCGATGGGCAAGCCGTAGGTGGTGAGCCGGCCGTTGAGCTTCTTGAGCGCTTGGTTGTAGTCGGGGATGGTGAGCGAGAAGGCGATGGGCTCCCCCTGACACTCGGCGAGCAGCGCGAGCGCCGGCACCACGAACTGGCGGAGGTCGCGAGCCAGCTTGTCGAACTCCTTCTCGGTCATGGGCACGAAGCCCCAGTTCTTCTCCCAGGCGGCGTTGTAGACCTCCTTGATGCGCGTCACCTCCGCCTCGAAGTTGCGGAGGTTCACGCTGCGGATCTGCACTTCCGAGTGGGCGCGGATCTTGTCGGCCACCCGCGCGAACCGCTCGGGAGGGGGGCTCGCCGAGCGTTCCCAGGCGTAGAGGTCCTTCGCCTTCTCCAGCCCGCACTTCTCGATGAGCTCACCGTAGTAGGGCGGGTTGTAGGTCATCTGCAGGTACGGATCGGAGTCGAACCCCTCCACCAGCAGCCCCACCTCGTAGTTGGTGGAGAGATTCATGGGGCCGAGGAGGCTCTCGAGGCCGCGCCCGCGCGCCCACTCCCGGGCCGCCTGGAACAGAGCCGCCGCGACCTGGACGTCGTTCACGCACTCGAAGAGACCGAAGTAGGCGACCCGGGAGCGGTGGAAGGAGTTGAAGTTGCGGTCCTCCACGGCGGCGATGCGGCCCACGATCTCGCCGGCGCGGCGGGCGAGGAAGAGCGCGACCTCCGCGTGGAGGAAGAAGGGGTTCTTGGACGGATCGAGGAACTCGTGCCGCTCCATGAGCAGGGGCGGTACCCAGTGGAGGTCGTTCCGGTAGATCTCCCACGAGAACTTGATGAAGCGGTCTCGGTCCGCGACGTCGAGGACGGGCGTCACCTCGATCTTGCCCTTCTCGAGGGGCGCCGATGGGGCGGCGACCGAGGCCTTAGTGGCTGCGGTCATGCGTTTCCCTCCGTGGGCGAGTGCTCGCCCGCTTCATCGTTCGAGACGCCGTTCGCGTGGCGCCGGGCCTCTCGCCGGCTCACGAAGTCCATGGCGAGCCACATCAGCCGGTTGCTCACCCGGTGGCGCTGGGTCCAGAGCTTGTCGGGAAGCTCGGCGAGCTTGCGAACGTCTTCCGGGCGCAGGTTCAGGGCCCGCCAGGTGAGGAGCTCGGCGGCGTCGGAGAGCCGTTGCCCCAGAGGCTCGGTTCGGTTCCCGAGCAAGGCCCCGATGTCGAGGCTGCCCTGCGCGGATGAGCTCCCGGAATCGGCCTCGCCCCGCGAGGAGAGGAACCCGACCGAGCCGGGCCGAGCCATCTTCACCTCGACCCGGGTGTGCGGCTTCTCGTAGGGGATGATGCCCACCTCGCGGCCGCAGCGCTTGAACATCTCCAGGGCGCGGTCCACCTGCTCGTCGGTATGGGTGGCCATGAAGACGGCCCGCACCAGGTCACGCTCGACCGCAGGTTTCGTCACTGGCGAGACGAAGATCCCCGCCTCGGTGAGCTTGCGCCAGAACATGAAGTTCAAGACCTGGTCCCCCACCACGATGGGGATGACCGGGGTCACCGAAGGCCGGGTGTCGAAACCGAGCAGGCGAAGCTCCCGGTGGGCGCGCTCCGAGATGTCCCACAGCCGCGCGCGGCGCTCGGGCTCGCCCTGGATGATCTCGAGCGCCTTGAGGGCGGCGGAGACGGCGGGCGGCGTCATCGAGGCCTGAAAGAGCATCGCCCGCGCCTTGTGCTTGATCCAGTTGATGACGTCGGCCCGACCGGCGATCACGCCGCCCATGGAGGCGAGCGACTTCGAGAAGGTGGCCATGATGAGGTCCACGTCGTCGTGGACGCCGAGGTGCTCGCCGGCTCCCCGTCCCGACTGCCCCATGACGCCGAAGCCGTGGGCCTCGTCCGACATGAGGCGCGCCCCGTACTTCTTCTTGAGCTCCACCAGCCCGACGAGATCGGCGAGGTCGCCCTCCATCGAGTAGACGCCGTCGACGACGATGAGTTTGCCCGCCTCCGGTGGCGCGGCGGCGAGCTGCTTCTCGAGGTCATCCAGGTCGTTGTGGCGGAAGCGCCTGGCCTGGCCGAGGCAGGCCTGGAGGCCCTCGACGATCGAGGCGTGCGCCATCCGGTCGGCGAAGACCACGTCGTGCCGCTGCACGAGGGAGGAGATGGTCCCGAGGTTCGTCGTGAAGCCGGTCGAGAAGCAGACTGCCGCCTCCTTTTGGAAGAAGGTCGCGAGCCTTCGGTCGAGCTCGTCGTGGAGCGCGAGCGTCCCGTTCAGGATCCGCGAGCCGCACGTCGAGGAACCCCAGGTCCGCGCCGCCTCGGCCGCCGCCTCCCGGACCCGCGGATCCTGGGCGAGCCCGAGGTAGTTGTTGGAGCAAGCCATGATGAGGCGCTGGCCCCCGATCACGACCTCGGTTCCGTCGTTCTGCTCGACCACGCGGTAGTACGGGTAGTGACCGGCCAGCTTGACGAGCTGGACCTCCTTCCACGCGGCGCATCTCTCGAAGATATCGGCCATACGTTGCTTTCCCAGAGGTGGTGGACCAAGCTAGTCCCCAGGCGTGAACGGCAGTCAAGAGCCGAGTGAGCCGATCGAGCGCGCACGAAAGTAGTACGTAACTCCGGGTGGAGGTAGGGCTGTACCAGGGCGGTGAGGGCTGGAGGCGCTGCGACCTCGATCGCCCCGGTCGAGGAGGAGGGGGGAGAGGCGCGAAACCGACCCAACCCCCCGCGATTCCTGGATTGTTGAATCCTCGCCCCCGTTCCTCCCACGCTGCGCAGCCCGAGGGGAGAGGCCCGATGCTCTACCGGTCCCTCATCTCTTGGGCCCCCGCTCGTCGGCGGCCCCTCCATCGCGCGACCCGTATCCTCCTCCAGGCCGCGACGCCAAAGGCACGGACCACAATCCAGTGACGCGATGCACTGTCGCCCTGTCAGGGCCGGTGCGCCACGGCGCTTCCCGGAATGAGGCTCGAACAGGCCTTGTGGCGGAGCGCCCGGGCCCTTCCCAGGTCCTCGGTCTCCGCGAGTAGACGCTTCGGGAGCCCCCACGGAAGCGGCCCCAGTCTCGCCCTCGCCGGACTAGGAAAGGAGGTACGGAGGGAGAGCGTGAGCTGCCTCGGCTGGGGCGCTCGGGGAGGGGGAGGGTGCGAGACCCGAAGGCTGAGGAGGAAGCCCAGATCGCCGGGAGTCACCCGGACCGCCCACGCCGCGGTGGCGGGAAAGGCCATTGGGGGTTGGCTCTCTTCTTCGGGGCACTCCGTTCACCGGAGGGATGAGCGTGGCGGCCCCGACGGTGCTCGTGATTGGGGCGGGAGCCGCCGGACTGTCCGCCGGGCGAGCTTTACGCCGGGCCGGGGTCCGGACGGTGATCCTCGAGGCGCGAGAAAGGACCGGTGGCCGGGTGGACACCCGGCAAGACCCGAGCCTGGGGATTCCCCGCGAGCGGGGGGCCGAGTTCGTTCACGGGCGGCCGAAGATGGTGACGGCTCTGGCCCGCGAGGCCGGGGTATCGATCGTGCGAGTGCCGTCCTCGCACCGGCTCGCGGCGGCTCACAAAGGCCAGGGGAGCGCCGGGGCGCGCTTCGCGCGGGCCTGGGCGCTCTTCGACCTTGCCCGGGACGACCGCGAGAGCGTGGCGGCGCTCTTCGCCCGCGCCCGCCGGGAACGGCGCGCCCGAGCCCCCGAGCTTTCGCTGGCGCGGTCGTTCGCCGAAGGCTTCTACCTCGCCGACCCGAACACCGCTTCCGCGGCGGCCCTGTCACGGATGAACCGCGCCCTGAAGACGATCGGAGGAGATCAGAACTACCGCCCCCTTTCCGGCTGGGCCTCGGTGCTGGCCCCTCTCGTCGCCGAGGCGCGGCGTCCACCGGCCGAGCTCAGGCTCGGTGTGACCGCGACCAGGGTTCGCTGGCGCCCCGGGGCCGTCGCGGTCGAGGCCCGCGGACTGGCGGGTGGCTCGCTGCCCGTTCTCCGGGGCGAGCGGCTCCTGCTGACCGTTCCGCTGGGGGTGCTGCGAGGCGGGGCGATCCAGTTCCGGCCGGAACCGGACTCCGCCCGGAGCGCCTGGGGGAGACTGGACATGGGACCGGTGGTGAAGGTGCTGCTGCGGTTCCGGCGGCCCCCATGGGAGGAGCGGGGCCGAAGTGGGTTCGCCTTCCTCCACCTGCCCGGAGCGCCCGTGCCAGTCTTCTGGACCCTGGCGCCGCGGCGCGACCCTCTCCTCGTCGGCTGGGTCGGCGGACCCGGGGCGCGCCGCCTCTCAGGGCTCGGAGAATCGGGCGCGCTCCGGGCCGCGCTTCGGGGGCTCGCCCCGGCTCTCGGTCTTGCAACCGGGGCGCTCGAGGATCGCCTCGATGGCGCCGAGCTCGTGGACTGGTCGCGCGACCCGCTTTCCGGGGGAGGGTACGCCGTGTTTCCCGTGGGATCGGCGGGGGCACCGGAGGCGCTCTCGCGACCCATCCTGGGCACCCTCTTCTTCGCGGGCGAGGCGACCGAACCCGACTTCGCGGGGACCGTCGACGGCGCGCTGCGCAGCGGCGAACGGGCAGCACGCCAGGTACTGGAGAGCCTGCCCGGTTAGTGCTCCGCGGGCTGCGTTCTGGCGCCCCGAGAGAGAGTCCGGGGCGCGCAGGGCCCGGAGCCGCTATTTTCTCCCGGTGTTCCGGACAACCCAGGACGTGGTCGAGCTTCGTCGCTGGGCCGAGGCCCATGGCATGCGCCCCTGCCGTGACCCGACGAGCGGAAGGCTTTCGCTCTCGGGCACGGGTCAGGGCGGCCCGTGGGAGGTCGGCTGGGACGAGTTCGAGCCCACCTTCCTCGCCAACGGCCACGTCTTCGTCTACGACCACGGTCCCGCGAGACCGAGGTGCTTCGTGGGTCCGCCCGCCGAGGCCCGCGCCTATGTGACTGGGACCGTTGACTGCGGCCGGGCGCTCCGGTAGTCGCCAAAGTGCCCGAGGCCGGCGGTCTCGCGCGGGCGCAGATCGCAGTCCTCTACGCAACCCGGGCGGAGCTTCCGCAGGATCCTTCCCCCGGAGGAGCGCCCGGTGGCCTCGAGCCTGGCGGAGGTCAGTCGCCCTCGATTAGCCTCGATAGCTCGCGCTCCAGCAGGTCCGGACGAAACGGCTTGGCGAAGGTCCGGTCGGCAGGGACCGGCCGCTCGTCGAGGTAGCCGCTCGCCACGATCACCCGGCGATGCTGGTGACGGGGCGACGCGCGCAGCCAGTCGAGGAACTTTCGGCCGTCGAGCCGGGGCATGGCCAGGTCGAGGAGGATGACGTCGGCATCGAACCCGGCCTCGAGCAAGTCGATGGCATCCTGTCCGTCTGCGGCCTCGGCCACCTGGTAGTGGCGGCTTTCCAGCCAGCGCGCGATGAGCGCGCGAAGCTCGTGCTCGTCCTCGGCCACGAGGACGCGCGCCCGGTAGTCGAGGCGTAGCGGACTCTCGGCCGAGAACGGCTCGGCCTCGGGTCCGCCCGCCGGTTGGACGGGTTCTTTCATGGCGCCCTTCGGCAAGGTGATGCCCCCGGCCGCGGGGCCAATCAAGCTGCCCACCCGACCGGGCAGCCCCATGCCAAGCTCCGGACGGGGTGGGGCGCGGGCGCCCCACCGGCGGCCCACGGCCCGTGGGACGAGCCCGGTCCTCGCGTGTCGAGGTGGGCTGGTAGAGCTCGAAGCCGGCGGCGTGCCTGGGAGGTCAACCGGTTTTGGCCGTTTTCAGGGGGCAGGCGGGGGTGGCGTCGAGTAGCTTGCGCACGCGGTCGAGCAGGATGGTGGGAGTGAACGGCTTCGCCAGAAACCCCATGCCCGGCTCGGGCTCGGCCGCGTAAAAGGGCGCCTCAGGGGCATAACCGGACAGGAACAGCACGCGGACCCCGGGCTCCCGGCGACGGAGCTCTTCGGCCACGGCCCGGCCCCCGAGCCCCGGCATGACGACGTCGGTCACGAGCAGGTCGGGCCTCGGGGACCCGGCCTCCACGATCCCCAGGGCCGCGTCGCCGTCGCTCGCGGCCAGCACGCGATACCCGGCCCCTTCGAGCGCGCCCACCGTGACGTCTCGGACGAGCGGGTCGTCCTCTACAAGCAGGATCGTCTCGGTGCCGAGCGGGGAGAGCGGGGAGGTCGAGCGTGCGCCGGGCGCTTCCAGGTGGGTGCGCGGAAGGCGAATCTCGAACCGGGTCCCCATCCCCGGAGCGCTCTCCACCTGGATGGTCCCACCACTCTGAGTCACGATGCCGTGGACGGTGGCGAGCCCCAGCCCGGTGCCCTTGCCTGGCCCCTTGGTCGTGAAGAACGGCTCGAAGAGGTGGGACTTGACCTCCGGGGGCATGCCCACCCCGTCATCCTGGACGACGAGCCGGACAAGGTCGCGGCTGGACCGCTCTGCGGACTCGCCCTCGACGCGGAGGTTCTGGGCGGCGATCTCTATCGTGCCTCCACCGGGCATGGCGTCCCTGGCGTTGACCACGAGGTTGAGCAAGACCTGCTCGATCTGCCCTGGATCGCAGAAGATCGGCCAGAGGCCCTTCTCCGCCCGGACCACGAGGGCGATGTCCTCGCGGAGAACCCGCCGGAGCAGCCGCTCGCAATTCTTGAGCGCCTCGGACAGGTCCAGGCGAACCGGGGCGATGACTTGCTTCCGGGCGAATGCGAGCAGTTGCCGGACCAGGTCCCGGGCGCGGGCCCCGGCCGCCTCGATCTGTTCGACGTCCTCGAGGCCGGCGGCCTTCCCCGCCGCCAGATCCGCTCGCAGAGCCTCGGTGCAGCTCAGGATGACGGTGAGCAAGTTGTTGAAGTCGTGGGCCACGCCCCCGGCGAGCTGGCCGATGCTCTCCAGCTTCTGGGCCTGGCGGACCTGTTCCCCGAGGCGGTCGCGCTCCTCCTCGGCCCTTCTCCAGGCGCCGATGTCGCGGGTGATCGTGAAGATGAACCGCTCGCCTCCGGCGCTGATGAGCCGGGCGGACATGAGACCGTGGAGCACCCGCCCGTCCTTTGTCCGGAAGCGCGCCTCCAAGGTGTCGACGAAGCCCTCGGTGGCGAGGGCCTGCCGCAAGCGAACGCGGTCCGAGGGGTCGTCAAACACGCCCAGGTCGAGCGGGGAGCGGCCCAGCGCCTCCTCCTCCTCGAAGCCGGTCATCCGCGTGAACCCCTCGTTCACGGCCACGAAGGCGCCGTCCTCGAAGCGGTTCAGGCTCACTGAGTCGCGGCTCGTCTGGAAGGCGATCCGGAAGCGCTCTTCGCTCTCCCGCAACCGCTCGCCCCGCTCGCGGAGAAGGCGTTCGGATTCGAGGTGCCGCCTCCAGGAGCGATGGACGAAGGCGGCGGAGAGGATGGTGAGGATCACGAAGGAGACGAGCAGCGCCACCGCCCGCCCCAACTGCCTTTGCCACTCGGCCAGGTACTCCGACCGGCCGAGGCCGACGACGACGTAGAGCGGGTAGCGGGCGAAACGCCGGACCGAGAATATCCGCTCGGTGCCGTCGAGCGTCGAGCGAGCGTCGTAGGTTGCGACGGTAACGCCCTCGTTCACGAGCCTGCGGAACTGGGGGGAAACGCTCCGATCCCCGAGCTCGACGTGGATGCCCTGCGCGCCCTTGTGAGCTACGAGGCTCAAGTCCTCCCACCGCAGTGTGACCACCCCGCCCCGCCCCACGTCCACCTGAGAGAGGAGCTCACCCAGGTGGACGAGCGGGACCGCGCCGTTTACCACGCCTGCGAAGGAACCGTCGGGGGCGGAGAGCCGCCGCGAGAAGATCATCACCGGCGTGGAGACGATCCGTCCCATCACCGGCGGGGAGACGAGAAGTCCGGCCCTGGGGTCGTCCCGCAGGACCCCAAAGTACTCCCGGTCCGAGAGGCTCACCGGCACCGGCATGACCGGGGCATTGAACCGCGTCATCCCCTGGGCGTCGGTCGTGCGCAGCGAGAAGAGAACGGGGGCCCGGCTCAGCTGCCGAGCGAGAAACGCCTCGAACGCCGCCGGGTCGATCGACCCGATCGGTCCCCCCTTCTCGTACTCGTCAGCCACGGCGAGCAGAACGTTGTCGATCTGGTCGAAGGACGCGCTGATCCCGGCCTCGAGGAGCCTCGCAAGGTTCTCCGCGCTCGTCGCCGCCTGGGCCCGAAAGACCACTCGGCTTGAGACGAGAGAGGCGGCGACGAGCCCGGCGACGAAGAGGTCCACAACGACGCAGGCAGCGACGAGTGCCTGACCGAGAGAGGCCCTTTCGTCGTGGGGCATTCGCACGGAGACTCCCGCAGCATTCCCGGTGCGGGCCCCTCCATTGTGGCATCCGGGTTAGTCGAGCGCCATCTGGGTCAAAGAGACACTACCCCCTGTGGTTTCAGCGGGTCCCTTGAACCCCGGAAGCTTCCAGCGGCGCGATCGCGCCCTGGCGAGGTTAGCCTCTTCGTACTAGCGGAAGATCCCCGGACTCGCAAAGGGGAGGCAGCGAGGGGGCGAGGTGGGAGGCGACGCGCCGGAGGGCGGCCTTGACGCGGCCGTGCCACTCACTTCCGCGGGAAGGGCCCTCGGCTTGGGCCATGGCGTTTCCTGAAGGCGTAGCAAGGCCGGAGGCCCTCGCTGACGCGATCAGTTGGCGACGCCCCCGCACCTCGAGAGCGAGGTACCGGAGTTCGCCGCGCCCAGGGATGTCCGGCCACCGAAGCTTCTTTAGGGGTGCTGCGTTCCGGTGTCAGACCCGCCGCGCCGCTGCGAAGCCGCGCTCCAAGTCCAGGACCAGGTCCTCCACTGCCTCGAGACCCACCGAGACGCGGATGAGGCCGTCGGATAGCCCGAGCGCCTCGCGGGACCTGGAAGGCACGGAGGCATGCGTCATGAGGGCCGGGTGCTCGATGAGGCTCTCCACCCCACCGAGCGACTCGGCACAGGCGAACAGGCGCACCGCCCCGAGGAAAGCCCGGGCCGCGGGCAGCCCGCCCCGGACGACGAAGGTGACCATCCCACCAAAGCCGCTCATCTGCCTGCCGGCGAGCTCGTGCTGCGGGTGCGAGGGGAGCCCGGGGTAGGTGACCCGCTCGACCTGGGGGTGCGACTCGAGGAAACGAGCGAGGTGGAGCGCGTTCTCGGAGTGGCGCGCCATGCGCACCGGCAAGGTCTTAAGGCCGCGCAGGATGAGGAAACAGTCCATGGGCGAGGGTACGGCCCCGACCGCGTTCTGGAGGAACCGCAGGCGCTCGGCCAGCGCGTCGTCTTTCACCACCACTGCCCCGCCGATCACGTCGGAGTGGCCGTTCAGGTACTTGGTGGTCGAGTGGGCCACCAGGTCGATCCCCAGGGCCAAGGGGCGCTGGAACCAGGGGGTGGCGAAGGTGTTGTCGACCACCGAGAGCGCGCCATGAGCGCGGCAGACTTGGGCCACCACTTTCAGGTCCACGAGCTTCAGCATGGGGTTCGTAGGGCTCTCGATCCACACCATCCGGGTGCGCGGCCGCATGGCCCGGGCCACCTCTCCGGGGTCGGTCATGTCGACCTGGGTGAGCTCGATCCCCAGCCCGCGGAATACCTTGTCGAGAAGGCGGAAGGTCCCGCCGTAGAGGTCGTCCGAGGCCACCACGTGGTCGCCCGCACCGAGCAGGTGGAGGAGCGCGTCGGTGGCGGCGAGCCCCGAGGCGAACGCCAGCGCGTGGCGGCCGCCCTCGAGCGCCGCCAGGCAGCCCTCGAGCGCGAACCGGGTTGGGTTTTGGGTCCGCGAGTACTCGAACCCCTTGTGCACCCCGGGTCCCTCTTGCGCGTAGGTCGAGGTGAGGTAGACGGGAGTCATGAGGGCGCCGGTGGTCGGGTCGGGGGATTGGCCGGCATGGATGGCCAGGGTCTCGAGGCGAGGGGAGTCGTCCATGGCCTGCCTCTAGCGCATGCGCTGGCCCAAAAACTCGATGAGGTCGATCTTGGTCACGATGCCGGTGACCTTGTCGCCCTCCCGCACCACCGCCACGTTGTCGTCGTTGAAGATGTCGCGGAGCCGGGCGACCGGCGTGTCGGGAGTGACCACTCCCTGCAAGGGCTGGATGAGCGGTTCCACAACCTCGGACAGGCGGTGCTTCCCCTCGATGAGGAACTCGAGCAGGTCGTACTCGTGGATCATGCCGGTCACTTTCCCGGCCTCGTCCACCACCGGCATCTGCGAGATGTCGTGCTCCTTCATCTTCCTCACCACGGCCTCGACCTTGTCGTGGCGGCGGGCGGTGATCACCTCTCCGCGGCGCCGCCCCAGGACGTCCCTCACGGTCGCGGCGGAGACCGCCTCGCCGCCGGCGACGAGGAACCCGTTGTCGCGCATCCACTCGTCCGAGTAGAACTTCGACACGTAGGACCGCCCCCCGTCGGGGAGCGGCACCACCACTACCTTGTCCGGACCCATCTCGCGTGCCACCTGAACCGCGACGTGGACTGCGGCGCCCGAGGAGCCCCCGGCGAAGAGCCCTTCCTCTCGCGCCAGCCGGCGGGACATGGCGAAGGCCTGCGCATCGTTGACCTGCCGGACGTCGTCGAGCACCGAGAGGTCCATGGCCCCGCACATCATGTCCTCGCCGATCCCCTCGACCTTGTAGACGTGCGGCTGTGCCAGCTTCCCGGTCTGGAACATGGAATGGTACACGGAACCCACCGGGTCCACTCCCACGTTGCGGACCGAGGGGTTGCGCTCCTTCAGGTACCGGCCGCAGCCGCTCATGGTCCCACCAGTGCCGAGCCCCGCCACGAAGGCGTCGACCCGGCCTCCGGTCTGCTCCCAGATCTCGGGGCCGAGGAGCTGGTAGTGGGACTCGACGTTGTCGGGGTTGTGGTACTGGTTCAGGTAGAAGCTATCGGGGGTCTCGGCCGCGAGCCGTTTGGCCACGGAGTAATAGCTGTCGGGCGAGTCGGCCGGCACGTTCGTGGGGGTGACGATCACCTGCGCCCCGAAGGCCTTCAGGGCATCCTGCTTCTCCTTCGACATCTTGTCGGGCATGGTGAAGATGCAGCGGTAGCCCTTCACCGCGGCGATCATGGCGACGGCCACACCCGTGTTGCCGCTCGTGTTCTCCACGATGGTTCCGCCCGGGCGGAGGAGCCCCGCCCGCTCCGCCTTCTCGATGATGTGGATCGCCATCCGGTCCTTGATCGAGCCGCCCGGGTTCAGGAACTCGAGCTTGGCGAGCACCGTGGCATGCCCCGTGCCCACGACCTTCTCGAGCCGCACCAGCGGGGTGCGACCGATCGCGGAGAGGACGTTCTCGTGGTAGGCCATGCGAAGGCTCCGGGAGGGGCGGAACGCTGGGTTGGGAGGCGTTATAGGCGGGCGTTCCGAAGGGCGTCAACGAGCCGGGCAGGCCGTTTGGGACCCGGCGCCGGCCCGGACCCCTCGTCCGGCCGAGGAGGAAGAATGCACGATGCCCAGACCGAGGCACGGGTGCGCGCGGTCGCGGCCCGGACCACCGGCACCGACTGGTCCGGGGCCCCGGTCTGGCGCCTGGCCGGCCACGCCTCGATGCGCAGCTACTGGCGGGTGGGAAACCCGGGCGCATCCCTGGTCGTGATGGTCATGCCCCCCAACGGGCGGCCCGAGGAGGTGACCAAGGGGGCCGCGCCCGCGGTGAACCCCTTCGTCGACGTGCAACGCTACTTGCGGGAGCTCGGGGTGCGGGTCCCTGCCATCCACAGCTTCTACGAGGAGGAGGGGCTCTTGGTGCTCGAGGACCTGGGCGACGAGATGCTGGAGACCCGGCTCCTCGCGGGGGACGCCCCCGAGCCACTCTACCGGACGGCCGTCGACCAGCTGGCCCGCCTGCGCGCATCGGCCGAGCAGCGACCGACCGGCTGCGTCGCCTACCACCGCGCCTTCGAGTACGACCTCTACCGCTGGGAGCTCATGCACTTCGTGGAGTGGGGGCTCGAAGCCCAGAGGGGCGCCCGCCTCTCCCTGGCCGAGCGGGAGGTGATCGAGACTCACTTCGACCGAATCGCCCGGGCGCTCGAGGCGGAACCATTGGGGTTCACGCACCGTGACTACCAGTCGCGCAATCTCATGGTGCTGCCCTCCGGGGAGCAAGCGGTCATCGACTTCCAGGACGCCCTCCTGGGCCCGCGGCAGTACGACCTCGTGGCCCTGCTGCGGGACAGCTACGTCGAACTCCCGGCCCCGCTCGTCGAGGCCATGATCCGGCGCTACCTGGAGCAGCTCGCCGCCGGAGGGGGCCCGCAGCTCGAGGTGGGCCCCTTCCGCGAGACCTTCGACCTCGTCACCGTCCAGCGCAAGCTCAAGGACGCGGGGCGGTTCGTGTTCATCGACCGGGTGAAGAAGAATCCCGACTTCCTTCGCTCCATCCCCGCCTCCCTGCGCTACGTGAGGGAGGCGTTCGACCGGCGGCCGGATCTCTCCGAACTGAGGGAGGTCTTGTCAGGCCACGTCCCGGAGCTGGGATAGAGGGGAGGGGCCCGGGGGCCCGAGGGGCGCGGGGTGGGCCCCGGCTGGAGGGCGGGGGGGATGCCCCGCGGGCGCGGCCAGGCGGGGTAGACTCGCCCGCCCGCGCCGTGCGCGCGCCCGCCATGCGGCTCGCCCTGCTCGCCGACATTCACTCGAACCTCGAGGCGCTGGTCGCCGTGCTCGCCCACGCGCGCGGACAGGGCGCGGATGGGCTGGCCTTCCTGGGCGACCTGGTCGGCTACGGGGCCGATCCGGAGGCGGTGCTCCTGCGAGTAGAGGAGGAAGCGGCCCGCGGTGCAGTGGTGGTTCAGGGCAACCACGACGCCGCCGTGCTCGACCCGGGCGTCGCCGTGGGCATGAACCCGGCCGCGCTGGAGGCCATCGCCTGGACGCGCGCGAGGCTCGGCCCCCGGGAGCGCGCCTTCCTGGCGAGCCTCCCGCTCCTCTCGCGGCGGGGGGACGCGACCTTCGTGCACGGCAGCGCCGAGGCCCCGGCCCAGTTCCTCTACGTGACCGATCCGGTGCGGGCCGAGCGATGCCTGGCGGCGTCGGCCACGCCCTGGACCTTCGCCGGGCACGTGCACGAGCCGGTCCTCTACTACACCAGCGCCGCCGATCGCCCCCTGCCTTTCAGGCCCGTGCCGGGAGTGGCGATCCCCGTGCCGCCGCGGCGGAGATGGCTCGCCATCGCCGGATCGGTGGGCCAGCCTCGCGATGGGCGGCCGGCGGCGAGCTATGCTGTGTTCGACGACGAGCGGTGCACCCTGACCTTTCATCGCGTCGCCTACGACTGGCCCAGCGCCGCGTCCAAGGTGCGCGCCGCCGGGCTGCCGGAGCGGCTGGCGGAGAGGCTCGAGCACGGAGACTGAAACGTGGGCGACCTCCCCGAGCCCGGCGAGCTCATCGACGGCTTCCTGGTCGGCGAGCGCATCCACTCGGGGGGCATGGGGGTCCTCCACCGCGTGAGCCGGCCGGACCTGACCTTCCCGGCCGTCATGAAGATCCCCCGCCTCGGCCCCGGGGAACCCGCGTCGAGCATCATCTCGTTCGAGGTGGAGCAGAACGTCTTGGCCGCGCTCTCCGGCCCCCACGTGCCGCGGTTCGTGGCGGCCGGCGACCTCACCGTCCGGCCCTACCTCGTCATGGAGGAGGTGAAGGGGCGCTCCCTCGGGGAGTGGACCGATCGCGCGCCCGTCCCCCCCGCCGAGGTGGCGGAGCTGGGCATCGCCCTCGCGAGCGCGCTCGACGCCCTCCACCGGCAGGAGGCCATCCATCTCGACCTGAAGCCCTCCAACGCGATCGTCCGCCCGGACGGCACGGCGGTGCTCATCGACCTCGGGCTCGCCCACCATGCGCACTACCCGGATCTCTTGGCCGAGGAGTACCGCCGGCCCATCGGCTCCGCCCCCTACCTCTCCCCCGAGCAAGTGGTCGGCGTCCGAAGCGATCCGCGGAGCGACCTCTTCTCCCTGGGGGTGGTCCTCTACCAACTCGCCACCGGTCGGCTCCCCTTCGGCTCGCCCGGGCCGGGCGGGCTCCGCCGGCGGCTCTGGCTCGTGCCGCTGCCGCCCCGCTCGCTCTCGCCCAAGGTCCCGGAGTGGTTGCAGGAGGTGATCCTCCATTGCCTCGAGCCCGACGCTGCCCGGCGGCCGGCCTCGGCGGCGCAGGTGGCCTTCGACCTCGCCCACCCGGAGCAGGTCCCCTTGAGCGAACGGGGGCGAAGGCTTCGCCGGGCAGGCCCGATCGAGCTCGCAGGGCGGTGGCTCAGGTCCGCGGGCTACGTGCCGGCGCCGGTGCCGATGCCGTCCTCACAGGTCGCGAACGCACCCATCCTGCTCGTGGCGGTGGCCACGCAGCACGGCGACGACGCGACCCTCGAGGGGCTTCGCCAGGCGGTGCGCCGGCTCCTCGCCGCTCCCGGGCCCCGCCGGCTGGCCTGCGTCACCGTTATACGACCCGTCCCGGAACTGGGCGGCTCGAGCGAGGACGAGACGAAAGCCCGCCAGAGGATCCGCCACCTGGCGGTGCTCCGGGCCTGGGCCGAGCCCCTGGGGCTCTCCTCCGCCCAGGCTTCCTTCCACGTGCTGGAGGCCACGGGCGCCGCCGAGGCGCTGCTCGAGTTCGCGCGGCAGAACCGCGTCGATCACATCGTCATCGGGGCCCCGGCGCGGGACATCCCGCTCCGGGGCCTGCTTGGCACCGTGGCCACGCAGGTCGCCCTGGAGGCCCCCTGCACGGTCACGCTCGTGCGCGGCTAGACGGTCGCCGCCTCGTGGTGGATCTCGCGGTCCTTCGTCTCCGGCATGAAGATGAGGCCGATGACGGCAGTCATCACCGCCACGACGATGGGGTACCAGAGGCCGTAGTAGATGTCGCCGCTCGCCGCGACCATGGCGAAGGAGATGGTGGGCAAGAACCCGCCGAACCAGCCGTTCCCGATGTGGTAGGGCAAGGACATCGAGGTGTACCGGATCCGGGCCGGGAAGAGCTCCACCAGCCAGGCGGCGATGGGGCCGTACACCATGGTCACGTAGATGACCAGGATGGTGAGCAGCAGCACCACCATCGGCTTGTTGATGGCGGAGAGGTCGGCCTTGACGGGGTACCCGGCGGCGCTCATCGCGGCCCCGGCCTGTTTCTCGAAGGCGGCTTGCTTCGCCTTGAAATCGGCCGTGGGGAGGCCGGTCCCGGCGAAGCTCGAGAGGACGGTATCGCCCACCCGAATGCTGGCCACGGTGCCGGCCGGGGCCTCCTCGTTGCGGTAGGGGATACCGCGCTTGGCGAGGAAGGTCTTGGCGAGGTCGCAGGAGCGTGTGAACGAGGCGCGCCCGATGGGGTCGAACTGGAAGCTGCAGTCGCTCGGGTCGGCGATCACCGTCACCGGGTTCTTTTGCTGGGCGGCGTTCAGCGCCGGGTTGGCGTAGCGGGTCAGACCCTTGAAGATGGGGAAGTAGGTCAGGGCCGCGAGGATGCAGCCGGCCATGATGATGTTGCGCCGGCCGATCCGGTCGGAGAGCGAGCCGAAGACGATGAAGAAGGGGGTGCCGATGAGCAGCGAGGCGGCGATGAAGTAGTTCGACCACTGCGGGTCGACCTTGAGCGTCTGCTGCAGGAAGAAGAGGGCGTAGAACTGGCCCGTGTACCAGACCACCGCCTGGCCCGCCACGCCGCCGAAGAGGACCAGGAGGACGATCTTGAGGTTATTCCAGCGCAGGAACGACTCGGTGAGCGGCGCCTTGGAACCCTTCCCCTGCTCCTTCATGCGGCGGAACACCGGCGACTCCTGCAGTTGGAGCCGGATGTAGACCGAGATGGCCAGGAGCACGACCGAGAGCAGGAAGGGGATGCGCCAGCCCCAGGCCTCGAAGCGCTCGGTACCGAGGCCGCTACGCGCGAGCAGGATGATGATGAGGGAGAGGAACAAGCCCAGGGTGGCGGTGGTCTGGATCCAGGAGGTGAAGTTGCCACGTCGGCCGGGCGGGGCGTGCTCGGCCACGTAGGTGGCCGCCCCGCCGTACTCCCCCCCCAGCGCCAGACCCTGCAGGAGCCGGGCGCTGATGAGGAGGATGGGCGCGGCCACGCCGATGCTGGAGTATGACGGCAAGAAGCCCACCAGGGCGGTCGAGAGCCCCATGATGAGGATGGTGAGGAGGAAGGTGTACTTGCGGCCGATGAGGTCGCCCAGGCGCCCGAAGACCACCGCGCCGAACGGCCGGACGGCGAAACCGGCGCTGAAGGCGAGCAGCGCGAAGATGAACCCGGTGGTCGGGTCGACCCCGGAGAAGAACTGCCGGCTGATGATCGCCGCCAACGAGCCGTACAGGTAGAAGTCGTACCACTCGAAGACGGTGCCGAGAGACGAGGCGAAGATGACGCGCCGCTCCTCGGGCGTGATCCCCGTGCGCGCGGCAGGCGAGGGCGTGCCAGTTCGAACCGGTGGAGCCGACGACACGGTCATTGAACCTCCAGTGAGAAAAAGGGCCTTACGGGCGAATGACAGGGGTTAAGAAGTGGGTGCGACATTTACAACCGGAACGCGATGGCTCCGAAAAGGCGAGCAGAGTCGTTGAGCGCCCGGGGGCGGGGACGATTTGAACACCCCGTCGAGCCGACGCATTGCGTTGACGGGCTCCTAGCCGATGGCAGAGCGCCGAAGCCCCTTCCACCCCGCTCGGGGGCCAGGGGGAGATACACTCGCAGGTCCCGCGAGGCGTGACTGGGAGATCTGCCTGGCCCGCTAGCGGAGGCTTGCTTTAGGACCATGGACGTACGTACCTGGACCTGGCTCGTCGTGGCCGCCTCGTTTGCCGGCTACCTCCTCGTCCTCGTCCGGGCCAGGATCCGGGGAGCGGGGGCTTTCTACCGCCCGGTGCGTCGGGTCTGGCCGCCGGCCGCGGGGGTTGCCGCCGCAGCCGGCTGGATCTCCGCCGCCTCCTACCTGTCGCTCGGCGGGGCGCTGGCCCTCTCCGCGCCGGACGGCGCCGTCTACCTCGTGGGCTGG
>Ga0335071_10000311_pt1 | contig 55583 bp, 49 predicted proteins | sample Lox_Sample_15_FD_206724 | JGI IMG/M metagenome (GOLD analysis project Ga0335071, IMG submission 206724) | Soil microbial communities from Loxahatchee National Wildlife Refuge, Florida, United States - Lox_Sample_1.5 | ecosystem: Environmental > Terrestrial > Soil > Wetlands | place: USA... | reverse complement strand
GGTCCGGCAACGCAGCAAAACTGTAAAGGCCGCGCACCCATTCCGGCGGGCAGCCGCGCGTCACGTCGCGGGCGAACGCCGTGAACACATAGCGGTCGCACAGCACGATGTAGCCCGCGCGCAATAGCGGCAACAGGTGGCGTTCGTAGCGGTCGGCAAAATCCGTCGCGTGAATCAGGCTGAACGTCGTCGGCGTCAGCAGTTCGCGCTTTTTGCCCTTGCTCGTTGCGGACTTGACGAGTTCCGACGAGTTCCAACTGCTGAAATAGACCTTGATGCCCTCCGCCTCCAGCCAGCGTTTGAGCAGGTAAATCTGCGTGGACTTGCCCGACCCGTCGAGACCTTCGACCGCAATCAGCCGTCCCGGAAAATTCAATTCAGCAAAAGTTTTCATCATGCTTTGCCACCGCGTTTTTTGATTATACCCGGTTGGCGGCCACTCACAAGTGCAAGTTGATACCACAAGCCGGGCAAGCCGCCGCGTTAAAATTAGGCAACACTTTGAATCCCCCGACTGAAGCTTGTGAAAAAATTCACAATTTAACTTGTTCCGATTGTTACCGTTGTTTATGTTGGGCTTGAAGCAGCTTTTTCAAGTGCTTTGACGGTGAGAGTTTATGCAAACCCGGAGCGAAATCGGCTACGACTCGAAGATCGAGGGCGACGTGATTGTCACCCGCGTGGATGCCGCTCTGAACTGGTTTCGCAAGAACTCGCTCTGGCCCATGCCCATGGGCCTGGCCTGTTGCGCCATCGAATTGATGGCTGCCGGGGCCAGCCGGTTCGACATCTCCCGCTTTGGCTCGGAAGTGATGCGGTTCTCGCCGCGTCAGTCCGACGTGATGATCGTCGCCGGAACCGTCACCTACAAGATGGCCACGGCCGTTAAGCGCATTTACGACCAGATGGCCGAGCCCAAATGGGTCATCGCCATGGGCGCCTGCGCCTCCACCGGCGGCATGTACCGCAGTTACGCGGTATTGCAGGGGGTGGATAACATCGTGCCGGTGGACGTTTATGTGGCCGGTTGTCCGCCGCGGCCCGAGGCCCTGCTCGACGCGCTGATGAAACTGCAGAACCAGGTGCAACACGAACCCCTGCTGGCCACTTTAAAGAAACCCGGCCCGGCGTTGGCAATATGAAATTCCAAATTCCCGGCTCCAAGCTCCAGAGAAATTCCAAGCCCCAAGCTCCAAGCGCAGGCGGCGGGGATTGGGATTTGGATTTTGGCGCTTCTGTGGAGCTTGGAGGCTGGTGCTAGGAGCTTCCCTTGCCGTGACTGCGCTCGAACTCGCCAAACAACTCAAAGCCAAATTCGGCGATTGGCTCTCCGATCCGGCGGAATTTCGCGGCGAAATCTCGCTCCGGCTCGCCGACGCCGAACGAATCGCGGAGGTCGGCGCGTTTGCCAAACAGGCGTTGGGATTCGATTACCTCGTGGACATCACGAGCCTTGACAATTACGGGAACGATCCGCGCTGGACGGTGGTTTATCACCTCTACGGCATCGCGCATCGCTGTTACCTGCGGCTGAGCCTGGGCGTGAACGAGGAGAAATCCGCATTGCCAACCGTCACCGGCGTGTGGCGCACCGCCGACTGGCACGAGCGTGAAATCTACGACATGATGGGCATTCGTTTCCGTGGTCACCCCGATCTGCGCCGGATTTTGATGTGGGAAGGCTATCCTTATTTTCCGCTGCGCAAGGATTTTCCGCTCGCTGGCAAGCCCAGTGAAGTGCCGGATGTGGCCTTTTCGAAACCCGCGCCGCTGGAAGGCGGGCCGTTTGTCACCGCACCCGGCGGCAAGGACGCCATCGAGCGAGAGCCCCGCGGCAGAACCCCGGAAAGCTGATTTATGGCTGATGCTCGCGACATCAACGTCCCGGACACTGGCGCGCAGGCAGCGGCGGTTGAGGAGCTCCAGGACGTCCAGGGCGAGAAGATGGTTCTGAACATGGGACCGTCCCATCCGTCCACGCACGGGGTCTTGCGCATCGTGCTCGAGCTTGACGGTGAAATCATCACCCGGGCCGTCCCGGACATCGGCTACTTGCATCGTGGCGACGAGAAGATCGCCGAAAACATGACTTACACCCAGTTCATCCCTTACACGGACCGGCTGGATTACCTCGCGCCGCTGGCCAACAACGTCGCCTACGCGCTGGCGGTCGAGAAGCTCCTCGGCATCCAGGACCAGCTGCCGCCGCGCTGCCAGTACATCCGCGTGCTCTGCTGCGAGCTGGCGCGCATTTCCTCGCACCTGCTCGGCGTCGGCTGTTTTGCAATGGACGTGGGCGCGCTGACCGTTTTCCTCCTCACCTTCACCGAGCGCGAAAAGATTTACAATCTGGCCGAAGCCATCAGCGGCGCGCGGTTCACGACCAGCTACACGCGCATCGGCGGCGTCTCCCGCGACACGCCGCCCGGCTGGTGCGCCGCCGTCCGCCAGTTCGTCAATGAAGTCGTCGTCAACATCGCCGAGGTCGAAACCCTGCTCACCCGCAACAAAATCTGGGTGGACCGCACGAAGGACGTCGGCGTCATCTCGAAGGCCGACGCGGTTGACTACGGCTTGAGCGGCCCGAACCTGCGCGGCAGCGGCGTGAACTACGATTTGCGCAAGGATCAGCCGTATCTCTGCTATCGGGATTTGCAGTTCGACGTGCCGCTGGGCGAAGTCGGCGATTGTTACGACCGTTACCTCGTGCGCATGGAGGAAATGCGGCAGAGCGTGCGGATTATTCACCAGTGCCTCGACAAAATCCCCGGTGGTTTCGACAACCGTTCAAAGGAGCCCGTCAATGTGGCCGACGGTAAAATCGTCCTGCCGCCGAAAGACAAGGTGCTGTCGAGCATGGAGGAGTTGATTCACCAGTTCATGCTGGTAACGCAGGGCATGAACGTGCCGCCCGGCGAAATTTATTTCGGACATGAGAATCCCAAGGGCGAGCTGGGCTTTTACATTCACAGCCGCGGCGGCGGCACGCCGTACCGGCTGAAGATCCGTTCGCCCAGTTTTGTGAACCTGAGCATCCTGTCGCACTTGTTGCCCGGCCACATGATGAGCGACACGACGGCCATTCTCGGTTCGTTCGATTTCGTGATGGGGGAATGTGACCGATGAACGCCGCCCATATCGAGCCCCTTCCCAATCCGCTGCGAAACCAGCCCGGTTTCACAGTTCCGCCGGCGCTGGAAGCGGACCTTGACGAGTTGATTACGCATTATCCGGTCAAGCGCGCGGCTTCGCTGATGGTGCTGCACGCGATCCAGGAACATTTCGGCTGGATTTCGCAGGAAGCCGTCGAGTGGACGGCCCGGAAGCTCGAACTGCAGCCGATCAACGTTTACGAAATCGTGACGTTTTATCCGATGCTCCGGCAGCAGCCGATGGGCAAATACCAAATCAAGGTGTGCCGGACGCTGAGTTGCGCACTGGGCGGCGCGTACGAGCTACACAAGCATTTTTGCGAGCAGTTGGGCCTGGACGCGCGCGCGCACGGACCGCAAACGACGAAGGATGGAAAGTTCACGGTCGAGTTCGTCGAATGTCTCGCCAGTTGCGGCACCGCCCCGGTGATGATGGTCAACGACGAGTTCCATCAGGGCGTCAGCCATGCGAAAGCCGACGAGCTTGTAGCGAAGTGTAAATGACCAAAAACGGATGCAAATCGTAAATCGTAAATCTGAAATCGTAAATGGCAGTTGGCTGCCCGACATGGATTTGAACCATGACAAACAGATCCAGAGTCTGCTGTGCTACCGTTACACCATCGGGCAAGTCGGAGCGATGGATAGGCTAAACGCTTTCCTCACCCAGTCAAGCCAACAGCGGAGGACCGGCATGCCGCCTGTCTCCATTTTGTCAATTTTGAATCAGAGACAGGCAGGATGCCTGTCCTGCAATTAAAGTGCCGCAGGAATACAAATTAATTTTGAGGCAAACCGACGAGCCGGGTTACACGCCCGACTTGGAATGCTATTTGCGCCACGGCGGTTATGAATCACTCAAAAAGGCGCTGGCACTGCAACCCCGGACCTTGCCGGATGGTAAATCCCAGACCCCGCAGCAATTCATCCGGCAGGAAGTCATGACCTCCGGCCTGCGCGGCCGTGGCGGCGCGGGTTTTTCGTGCGGACTGAAGTGGTCGTTTGTGGACCGCAAAAGCGGTAAGCCGATTTATTTGATTTGCAACGCGGATGAATCCGAGCCCGGCACGTTCAAAGACCGCCAGATCATCTACAAGGACCCGCACCAGTTGATCGAAGGCATGATTATTTCCTGCTTCGCCAACGACGTCCACTTGGCCTACATCTACATCCGCGGCGAAATGCCCGATGGCGCGAAGCTGCTGAATCGGTGTCTCCAGGAAGCCCGCGCGAAACATTTCCTCGGCAAAAATATTCTCGGCAGCGGCTACGATTTGGAGATTTACGTCCATCGCGGCGCCGGCGCCTATATCTGCGGCGAGGAGACCGGCCTGATCGAGTCGCTGGAAGGCAAGCGGCCCTATCCGCGCATCAAGCCGCCGTATTTTCCGGCCGTGCTCGGTCTGTGGATGTGTCCGACCATCGTCAACAATGTCGAAACGCTCTGCAACGTGAAGCACATCGTCGCGATGGGCGGCGCGGAGTTCGCCAAGCTCGGCACGCCCAACAACACCGGCACCCGCATCGTCAGCCTCAGCGGCCATGTCAAGAAACCGGGTTATTATGAAATCGAAGTCGGCAGGGTGACCATCGGCGAACTCATCCACGATCCGGCATTCGGCGGGGGACTGCGGCCCGGGCGTTCTTTGAAAGCGGTGATCCCCGGTGGTTCGTCGGCCAAGGTCTTTAAGGCCGGCGAGAAATTCAATCTCAAGGGCAAGGAAGTGGCCATGCTCGATTTGCCCTATGATTTCGATTCGCTGATCCAGGCCGGCTCGATGAGCGGCTCCAGCGCGATCATCGTGCTGGACGATTCCACCGACATCGTCGAGGCGCTGGCCAACATTGCCGAATTTTACGCGCACGAAAGCTGCGGCCAGTGCACGCCCTGCCGCGAAGGGTCGCTCTGGATGAGCAAGGCCCTACACCGCCTTTCCCATGGCGAAGGCCGGGCGCAGGATGCGGATTACCTGTTGAAAATCGCCGACAACATTCCCGGCGGCCGCACGATTTGCGCGTTCGGCGAGGCCTGTGCCTGGCCGGTCCAAAGTTTTGTGGCCAAGTTCAAGGATGAATTTGTCGCCAAGGGCGCCGCTGATGAAGCGCGCCGCGCGAAGGAACATTCTCTGCCAGCAGCCCCCAGACTCTTGGCCGCCGCGCAACACTGATTTCAATGTCCGCCTCTGCCACAACTGAAACGATGCCCGCGCCGCCCCCGATTGAGAAAATCCGGGTGAAGGTGGACGGGCGCGAGCTTGAAGTGCCGCGCCTCATGGCGGACTGGTCGGGCCGGCTGATGCCTACGACCATGATCCAGGCCTGCGAACTGGCGAAAGTGGACGTGCCGCATTATTGCTATCACCCGAAACTGCCCATCGCCGGCAACTGCCGCATGTGCCTCGTCGAATTCGGCACGCCGGCGCTCGGCCCTGATCGCAAGCCCATCCTGAATCCCGATGGCACGGCCAAGATCGTCAAGTCACCGCGGCCGGCCATCGCCTGCGCCACGCCGGTATCGCCCGGCATGGAAATTTACACCAACACCCCCGGCGTGAAGCAAATGCGCGAGGGTGTGCTGGAATTCCTGCTCATCAATCATCCGCTCGATTGTCCGATTTGCGACCAGGCGGGTGAATGCAAATTGCAGGAGTACTCGGCGGATTACGGCCAGAGCGCGAGCCGGTTCGTCGAGCCCAAGGTCCACAAGCCCAAGGCGGTTGACCTCGGCCCGCGCCTTGTGCTCGACGACGAGCGCTGCATTCTCTGCACCCGCTGCATCCGGTTCACGAAGGACATCGTGGGCGACGACGCGCTGGGCATCGTCAATCGCGGCAGTTACAATACGCTGACGGCGTATCCGGGCCGGGTCTTCGATAACAATTACACGCTGAACACCGTGGACATCTGCCCGGTGGGGGCGCTCACGTCCAAGGATTTCCGGTTCCAGATGCGCGTCTGGTTTTTGAAGGAAACCAAAAGCGTCTGCACCAGTTGCGCCACCGGCTGCAACATTATCATCGGGTCGCGCGCGGAAAAGATTTACCGCTACACGCCGCGCGAAAACGCCGCCGTCAACGGCCCGTGGATGTGCGACTACGGGCGTTTGAATTACCGTTGGATTGGCCGCGTGGACCGGTTGGAAGACGTGCTCGTTCGCGGCCGAACGACCACCTGGACGGCCGCGCTCAATGACATTGCCGACGGGCTCAAAAAAGCGCCGCCCGGGTCCGTGGCCGTCATCGCCTCAGCCCGCCAGACGAACGAGGAATTGTGGCTGCTCAAAAAACTGGCCGACCGATGCGGCGCCTTGACCGATGTCATCGGGCGCTTTGGGGATGGCGACAAGCTGCTGCTGAACACCGACCGGAACCCGAACAAGACCGGGGCGCGGTTGATCGGCATCTGCCAAACCAGTGCCGGCATCAAGCTCATGCCGATCGCCGAGCTCATTCGCGCCGGAAAAATCAAGACGCTCCTTGTTTTCGGCGAGGATGTGACCAAACACGGCATTGGTGTGGATTTGCTGGGGAAGCTGGACACGCTGATTGTGAGCGACATTCTGCCGAACGAAACCACGAAGCAGGCGCATTACCTGTTGCCCGGCTGCACTCACGCTGAGAAACGCGGCACCTTCACGAATACGAAAGGCCGCGTCCAGAAATTCATGCAAGCGGTCGAACCGCCCGGCGAGGCGAGGCCGGAATGGGATTTTCTGCACGACGTGGTTTACAACGTGACCGGCCAGGACGGGTTCCTGACCATTGAAGGCCTGTTCAACGAAATGGCGAAGGACGTGCCCGCGTTCAACGGATTGACGTGGGCCGGTCTCGGTGACACCGGCGTGACAGTGAAAATTTAAGGTAGGGTCGGCGCGCTGCGCCGACCGGACGCCGCGGCGCGGCGTCCCTACCAATGAAAATTTGAAATGATCGATTGGCTGAACAATCTGAGCGACACGCAGCAATTCGCGCTTTTCACGGGCGTGAAGATTCTGGCGGCGTTTGCGGTGCTGATGACGATGGTCGCCTACATCGTGCTGGTCGAGCGCCGCGTCTGCGCGTTCATCCAGGACCGGGTGGGGCCGAATCGCGTTGGCCCGTTCGGCCTGTTGCAACCGGCGGCGGACGGCATCAAAGCGTTTTTCAAAGAGGAATTCACGCCGGCCCAGGTCCGCAAAATTTATTTCTTCCTGGCCCCAGCCATCGCATTGATGCCGGCTATCCTCAATCTTGCTGTCATACCGTTCGGCTCAAAAATCGGCCATCAGCCGATGGTGCTGGCGAATCTGAACGTTGGCATCCTGTACACGTTTGGCATGGTGTCGCTGGGCGTTTACAGCATCGTGCTGGCGGGTTACGCGGCCAATTCGAAGTACCCGTTTCTCGGCGGCATCCGGTCGAGCGCGCAGATGATCTCCTACGAAATTTCCATGGGGCTGTCGGTCATTCCGATATTCCTGCTCACCGGCAGTCTGAACCTGAACGACGTGATCGGCTACCAGACCGGCAGTCTGCTGCACTGGCTGGTGTTCAAGCAGCCGCTGGCGTTCGCCATTTTCCTAGGCGCGGCCTTTGCCGAAACCAACCGCACGCCGTTTGACTTGCCGGAGGCCGAGCAGGAGCTGGCCGGTGGCTACAACATCGAGTACAGCTCCATCAAATTTGCCCTGTTCTTCATGGGCGAATACGCGAACATGATTCTCGTCTCGGCCATGATGGTGACGCTCTTCTTCGGCGGCTGGACGCTGCCATGGTTCGGGCTGGATCGGACGGCAACCACGTTGCTGGGCGGCATCGCGCACGTCGTGATTTTCCTGGCGAAGGTGTTGATTTTCCTGGTGCTGTTCATCTGGATACGCTGGATGTGGCCGCGGTTCCGGTATGACCAACTCATGGACCTCGGCTGGCGCCGGTTTCTGCCGCTGGCCCTGGCGAACATCGTGGTGACGGCGGTGATTTTGTGGCTGAGAAGTTAAAATGATCGTCAAACGCAAACCACTGACTTTTGCGGAACGGCTTTACCTGCCGGCCATCATCGGCGGGTTCAAGGTCACGTGGCGGCATTTCGTCAACACCCTGTTCCGCGGGCGCAATGCCGCGAAGGTCGTGGCCAAGGGTTATTATCCCGAGGTGCCGTGGACGGTGGGCGAAGGCTACCGCGGGGCGCCGTACCTGGTGCGCGACCAGGACGGCAACACCAAGTGCGTCTCCTGTCAGCTGTGCGAATTTATCTGTCCGCCCAAGGCCATCAAGATCATTCCACCCGGCCCGGCGGGACAACTGGCCGACCGACCGAACGCGGAGAAGATGCCGCAGGAATTCGAGATCAACATGCTGCGCTGCATTTTCTGCGGCTTCTGCCAGGAGGTCTGCCCCGAGGAGGCCATTTTCCTGCAAAAGGACTATTCGCTGACCGGCACGAGCCGCGCCGAGATGATTTACAACAAGGAAAAACTCCTGGCGCTCGGCGGCACGCACGGCGGCATCCAGAAATGGAAACACAAACTCGACGAGGCGAAAGCCCAAGAAAATTTCCCGGTAAAAGTGTGATGAAGCTCCAAACACCAACATCCAACATCCAGAGAAGCGCCAAGTCTCAAGCTTCAAATGGTGGGCAACGCTGCTTTGACGTTTGGAACATGGATGTTCTCTGGAGTTTGGAGCTTGGAGCTTGGATTTTTTAACATGGCACTGCCCGACATTTTGTTTTACGCATTCGCGTTCCTGACGCTGCTGTGCGGCGCACTGGTGATCGCCAACCCGTTCAGCCGCAACCCAGTCACCAGCGCGATGTTCCTGGTGCTGACCATCCTTTCGATGGCGGGCTTGTTCGTGCTGCTGCATGCGTTCTTCCTCGCCGCCGTGCAAATACTCGTCTATGCCGGCGCGGTCATGGTGCTGTTTCTCTTCGTCATCATGCTGCTCGATTTGAAGGAGGAGGAACGGCGGGCGATCAAAAGCTTCGGCCTCGTGACCGGGTTGATTTCCGTCGGCGCCATCGCGATGATATTTCTGAGAGTATTGACCGCCAAACCCGGTGGTGTCCCGCTCGAACCCGGGTTGGAGGGTGAACCCGTCGCCCTGGGCAAGTTGTTGTTCACGCAATATTTGTTGCCATTCGAGGTCGTGTCCGTGCTGTTGCTGGTGGCGATGGTCGGCGTGATTTTGTTGAGCAAAAAGGACCTTAAATGAAATTCCAAGCACCAACATCCAAGCGCCAGAGAAGCACCAAGCCTCAAGCTCCAAACTGCGAGCACCACGGCTTTGTTGATTGGAATTTGGATGTTCTCTGGAGCTTGGAGCTTGGGATTGGGAGCTTTTGAAATGCAAGTCGGCCTTGAACATTATCTGACCGTCAGCGCCCTGCTGTTTTGCCTGGGCCTGCTCGGGGTCATCCTGCGGCGCAATCTGCTGGTGATCTACATGTCGCTGGAATTGATGCTGAACGCGGCGAACCTCGCGCTGGTCGCGTTTTCGCGCTTCAACCACAACCTAAATGGCCAGGTGCTGGTGTTCTTCATCATCACCGTGGCCGCGGCGGAAGTGGCGGTGGGGTTGGCCCTCATCGTGGCGCTCTACCGCAAGCGCCAGTCGGCCCACGTCGAAGACCTGACGACAATGAAACTGTAGAAACGATGGAAAACCTTACGAAAGCTACAGGTAGCACCCGCCTCCGGCGGGTCCAATTTGGCGTCTCGCCAAATTGTGGCGGCGCGCGTCCGACAGCTTTCGACCAAACAAAGCGCGGCGACGTGCAAATGGCGTCGGTTTCGGGCGCGACGCCCGAAACAACCCGCGAGACGCGGGTGCTACAGACAATTTACGGGAGTTACCCGTTAATCGGATGAAATACGAAGCGTTGCCCTGGCTGATTTTGTTCCTGCCGCTACTGAGCACGGCGGCGATAACGCTTTTTACCCTGCGCCATCGCAACCTCAGCGCGCTGCTGTCCATCGGCGCCATTGTCGCTGGGTTTGTCTTAACGGTTGCATTCATCGCGGCCAACGGTTGGGCCCCGGCGCCGGCGGAACTGAAGACCACCTGGTTGTCCGTCGGCAACTTGAACGTGGATTTCGGGCTGAAGCTCGATGCGCTGAGCCTGATGATGCTGCTCATTGTGACCGGCGTCGGCGGGGCGATTCACATTTACTCGTTCGGCTACATGCACGCCGACCGCGGGTTCTCGCGCTTCTTCGCCTGCCTGAGCCTGTTCACGTTCTCGATGCTCGGCATCGTACTGGCGACCAATTTTATCCAGATGTTCATCTTCTGGGAGCTCGTTGGCGTTTCGAGCTACCTGCTCATCGGCTTCTGGTTTGAAAAGCCCAGCGCGGCCGACGCAGCCAAAAAGGCGTTCTTCACCAATCGCCTCGGCGACTTTGGCTTCCTGACGGGTATCCTGGTGGTATGGACGGCGCTCGGTTCGTTGAATTTCAACACCCTCCATCAGACTCTCGTCGCCAATCCTGCCGCGCTCGGGACCATGGCCAGCATTGCCGGTCTGCTGATCTTCTGCGGGGCGATGGGCAAGTCCGCGCAATTTCCGCTGCACGTCTGGCTGCCCGACGCGATGGAAGGCCCGACCCCCGTCAGCGCCCTCATCCATGCTGCCACCATGGTCGCCGCGGGTGTTTATATGCTTTGCCGGATTGTATTCCTGCTCGACGCGCCAGCCTTGGACTTCATCGCGTACATTGGCGGCTTCACCGCGCTGCTCGCGGCATTGATTGCCGTTCAGCAAAACGACATCAAGCGCATCCTCGCCTATTCGACGCTGTCGCAACTCGGTTACATGGTCATGGCGGTCGGGCTGTCCGGCCCGACGCCGGCGATGTTCCACTTGACCACGCACGCGTTTTTCAAGGCGCTGCTGTTCCTCGGCGCCGGCTCGGTCATCCATGCGCTGCATGAGGAACAGGACATCTGGAAGATGGGCGGCCTCTGCAAAAAGATGGGGATCACCTTCTGGACCTTCCTGGCCGGCACGCTGGCCTTGAGCGGTGTGCCGCCGTTCAGCGGCTTTTACTCCAAGGACTCCATTTTGGCGCAGGCGCTCGAACAGAAAAATTATCTGCTCTTCGTGCTCGGGGCCGCCGTGGCCGGCTTGACGGCGTTTTACATGTTCCGGCTGTTTTACGTCGCCTTTGTCGGCAAACCCAGGACGGATGCCGCCGGGCACGCACACGAATCACCCGCGGTCATGACCGGGCCGTTGATCGTGCTGGCCGCGTTCGCGCTCATCGGCGGGATTCTCCCCGTCAGCGATATTTTCCTCGGACAATTTTCACCGGGAGAATCCAGCCCCTCGCTGGCGCAAAGAATGGTCGAGCCATTTACCCAGTCCCCCGTTGGCGCCATGATCGGGATTGGGTTCGTGGCGCTGGGCTTTTTTACCGCCCGGGCGTTATACCAGAACGCGGCGACGGATCCGCTGCCGGCCAAGCTCGGCGGATTGGCGGTCGCCATGAAGAATAAGTTCTATTTTGACGACATTTACGAGGCCACTTTCATCCGGGCGCACGATCTGGTCGCCGCGGTGTTTGATTTCATCGACCGTTGGCTGGTGGATTGGTTCTGCATCGGCCTGGTCCGCGGCGGCACGGATTTTACCGGGCGCGCGTTGCGGCTCATGCAGACCGGCAACCTCCAGACCTACGCCTTCCTGTTTGTGCTGGGCGTGGCGACGGTGCTGTGGTTTGTGTTGCGAAGATAAATGACGATATCCATTCTAACTTACATTTTCGGTTGGCCGCTGCTGGCGGCACTGGCGCTGATTTTGGTGCCGCGCAATTACCGCGTCATCCTCCGCGTTGTCGCCCTGTTCGCCACGTTCGTACCGATGGTGCTGGCGATAAAAATGTTCTGCCAGTTCCAGGCCGGCCTGCCCGGGTACCAGTTTGAACAACAAATCCCGTGGGTGGCATCGCTGGGCATCAGCTACCACGTGGGCGTGGACGGCCTGAACGTCGGGCTGATTTTGATGGGCGCCATCGTGGCGTTTGCGGCGGCGTGCTGCTCGTTCGAAATCCAGGCGCGCGAAAAGGAGTTTTACATCCTGTTGCTGGTGATGGCCGGCGGCATTTTGGGCGCGTTCGCATCGCTGGACCTGTTCTTCTTCTATTTCCTGCATGAACTGGCGCTGGTGCCGACGTTCATCATGATTGGCGTGTGGGGCCGCGGCGAACGGAAGAATTATGCCACGTTCCAGATCACGCTTTATTTGAGCGCCGGCGCGCTGATTGCGCTCATCGGCCTTATCGCGCTCTACCTGCAATCTGGCGCCAATACGTTCGATATTCCGAAGCTCATTGAACACGCCCAAGCCAGTCCGCTCGCGGCCAGTGCGCAGAATTTCATCTTCCCGCTGCTGCTGTTCGGTTTTGGCATCCTGGTTTCGCTGTGGCCGTTCCATACCTGGGCACCCCTGGGCTACGGTTCCGCGCCCTCGCCGACCGCGATGCTGCACGCGGGCGTGCTGAAAAAATTCGGGCTGTACGGTTTGATTCGCATTGCGTTGCCGCTGCTGCCGCAGGCGGCGCAACATTGGATGCAGATTCTCGCCTGGCTCTGCCTTGGCAACATTCTGTACGTCGGCTGGGTGGCGATGCGGCAGAAGGATTTGAATCTGCTCATCGGCAATTCCAGCGTGGCGCACATGGGCTTCATTTTCCTCGGCATCGCCAGCCTGAACCTGATCGGCGTCACTGGCGCGGTGGTCATCATGGTGGCGCATGGCTTTCTCGCGGCGCTGACGTTTGCCTTGAGCGGCTACATTTACCGCCAGACCGGCACGCTGGAGATGAGCCGGCTCGGCGGACTTTGCCGTCAACTGCCCTTCATCGGCTCGGCGCTGTTGATGGCGGCGCTGGCGGGCTGCGGCCTGCCCGGGTTCGCTAATTTCGTCGGTGAAGTCACCGTCTTCTTCGGCGCCTGGAAAGTTTTCCCCTGCGCCACTATCTGGGCGTTGTGGGGCGCCTTACTGATTGGCGCGCTCTACATGTTGCGGGCCATGCGAAAAGTTTTGCACGGGCCGGTGCCGGAACAGTGGGCCAAGGTCCCGGACGCCAATCTCTGGCGGAAACTTCCCTACGCGCTGCTGCTGGCGAGCCTGCTCGTCTTCGGCTTTTTCCCGCGGTTGCTGACGGAAAAGATCACGCCGGCCGCCGCGCAAATTTTAACCACAGCCACGCCCCCCCAAACTGCCGACAAAATGGTTGTGCGAGGCAACGATTCCGCAATCCGCGATCCGCAATCCGCAATCCACAATTGATGAACGCTTCCTTGATGAGTTTGGAAATCTGGGTGATCGGCCTCGGCCTAGTGCTGATGCTGGCGGACGTGTTCATGCCCGCCGAACGCCGGCGTTTCCTCGCCTACGGCGCCATCGCGGCGCTGGCGCTGCTGCTGGCGGCCAACTGGACGAATGGCGCCACCGGCACCGCCTTCAGCGGCATGTTTGTGCAGGACGGCCTGGCGATTTTCTTCAAACGGTTCTTCCTCATCGCCGCGATTTTGGTGCTGTTCATGGCGGCGGAATTTTCCGACCCGTTAACGGCCGGTCTCTCGGAATATTATTCGCTCATCGTCTTCGCCTTGTCGGGGATGCTGTTTGCCGCCTCGGCGAACAACTTCGCCATGCTGTTCGTTGCCGTGGAACTCATCACCATTACATTTTACGTGCTCACCAGCTTCCAACGCAACCGGCTGGCGTCGCTGGAGGCGGGCGTGAAATACCTGATCCTCGGCGCGCTGTCGTCGGCCTTCATGGTGTTTGGCATCGCGCTGGTCTGGGGCACGACCGGCCAGTTGAATTTCGGCGAACTGGCGGCGGTCGCCGGGCAATTCGCCGGCAATAAAATCTTCCTGCTGGGGGTGATGCTGGTGCTGGTGGGGCTGGGATTCAAAATCGCGGCGGTTCCGTTTCAAATCTGGGCGCCGGACGTGTATCAGGGGGCGCCCACCCCGACCACCGCCTTTCTGGCGATTGGTTCCAAGGCCGCCGGCTTTGTCCTGCTGTTGCGCTTTTTGTTCGCGGCGATTCCGGACGTGACGGCACACGGGGCGAACCTGCTCATCATCATATCCGGCCTTACCATTCTTTACGGCAATCTGTGCGCGCTTCCCCAGCGCAATCTGAAGCGGCTCCTGGGTTATTCGAGCATTGCGCACGCGGGCTATCTCCTGCTCGGCGTGGCGGCGTTGAGCGCCAGTGGCCAGGCCGCGGTCCTGTTTTACCTGGGCGGCTATCTGTTCACCGTGCTGGGCGCATTCACGGTGATCTGCCTCGCGATGCGGCAGGCGGACGCGGAGGAGATTTCGGCGCTGGCCGGTCTGAACCAGCGTTCACCCCTGCTGGCCACGACCATGACCCTGGCCATGGTATCATTGGCCGGCATCCCGCCGCTGGCCGGGTTTTTCGGAAAATTTCTGCTGTTCAAAGCCGTCATCCAGCAGGCTCAAGCCACCGGCAATCACGGTTATTATTGCTTGGCGTTCACGGCGCTGGCGGGGGTGGTGATATCGCTTTACTACTATTTCGGCGTCATCCGGGCGATTTACTGGAGCAAGGATGCGCCGGACTTGTCCCCGATCGCGCTGTCCGGCCCGGCCAAAATCACCTTGGCCGCTTGTCTGGCGGGGATGTTCTGGATCGGTTTATTTCCAAACACGTTGGTCACCTTTGCCAATGAAGCGGTAAAGGCGTTGAAGTAGCACCGCCCATTTCCATCGCCCACCCTGCCGGCGCCGCCTTACGGCTCGCCGACCGAATGCTTCACGTGCTGCCATGGCTCATGGCCCACCCAAAGCAGGCACATGCGCGAGTTGTACGCTTCGGCATCGGGAAAAGCCGACACGCCCGGATGCCAGCCGACCGTCGTCGTCCACGCCTGCCGACTCAGGCCTGCGACGGGACGCAAATCATGGCGGGTGTCCGGGGTTGTGGCTGAAGTGAACCAGTGAATTTTCGATTTTTTTGCCGGCGCGAGCAAGTCCCGCGACGAATTGACGGCCAAGTCTTGCGCGAACACCTGACCCGCGGCGAATGACACGATCCAAAATATCATTCCTCGATATCTCATGTCCTACCCTCGACCCGCCAGGGCCGAACTGTCAAGTGACACTGGTGACGGAAATCCGGCCGTGCCGACAGCGCTCACACCACCCTCATTTGGACTGCATCCACAATCTGTTCGCCGACCAGGATGGAACCGACGATGACCACCGTGGCGCCAGCTTTCAGCCGTCCCGATTGGGTCAGGATTTTCAGCGCCGCTTCGATGGTGTTTTCCGGGTTGATCAGATCGAAAGGAGCCACCACGGGGGTGACACCCCAGCTGAGCGTCAGGCCGCCGGCCACGGCATCGCCCGGGCACAGCGCGTAAATCTTTGAATGGCGCGGACGGAGCCAGCCGACATAACGCGCCATGTTGCCGGTGCGGGTGATCACGAGAATGGCCTCGGCCCGCAGTTCGTTGGCCATGACGACGGCGCTTTTGACTATTTTCTGGCGCGACGTGGTCAGATCGGACTGTTCGAAAAAATTCGCGCCGCCGCTGCGCTCGATCCGCGTGGCGATGCGGTCGAACACCTCGATGCACTTGAGCGGGTATTTGCCGACGGTGGTCTCGCCGCTGAGCATGATGGCGTCGGCCTGCTCGTAAACGGCGTTGGCCACGTCGGTGACTTCGGCGCGGGTGGGCATCGGCGCCTCGATCATGCTTTCGAGCATGTGCGTGGCCACGATGACCGGCTTGCCGACGCGCAGGCAGCTTTTGACAATGCGGCGCTGGACAATCGGCAGCTCTTCATAGGGAATTTCAATGCCGAGATCGCCGCGCGCGACCATGATGCCATCGGCTTCGCGGATGATTTCGTCGAGGTTGGTGACCGCCTGCTGGTCTTCGATTTTGGCAATCACCAGCGGCCGGGGCCGGGCCGGGTCGAACAGCTCGCGCAACTGGAGCAGGTCGCGGGCTTCGCGGACGAACGACAGGGCGATCAGATCCACGCCGACCTCGAGGCCGAGCAGGACGTCCTTGATGTCCTTGGCGGTGAGGGCGGGCAGGCTCACCTTGACCCCGGGCAGGTTGATGTGGCGGCGACTGCCGAGGGTTCCCTCGGTCAGGACCTCGCACTCGACCTTATTGCCATCCTTGGCGAGCACCTTCATTTCGATGGCGCCGTTGTCGATCAGCACGACGTCGCCCACGTTGATGTCGTTGACGAAATTGGCGTAGTTCACGTCCACGGACCGCTCCTCCTCGCTGCGTTCGCCGCGGACGGTCAGGGTAAATTTCTGGCCGGGCTGCAGGTTGAGCGGCACGCCGATGTCGCCGGTGCGGATGGCCGGGCCCTGGGTGTCCATCATAATGCCGATGTGGCAGTGGCGCGCGGCGGCGGCGGCGCGGATGTCCCGGACGACCCGGCGGACCCAGTCGTGGGGGGCGTGAGACATGTTCAGGCGGAAAACATTCGCGCCGGCCTCCATCAACCGGGCGATCATGCCCGCGGCATCCGTGGCCGGGCCGAGGGTGGCGATGATTTTGGTTTTGCGCTGCGGGGGCACTTCCATGGCCGGTAGAATAATTGCGAATGGCCGGAGTAAAAAGGATTTATTCGGCCAGCCGGGCGGCAACCCCGCAAATGGGCTTGCCATCAACCGGTTGGCCCGCCATATTCGTTCTAAATTAACAACGGATTTTTTATGGCTGACGTGGCAAACAAATATCCCGAGAACGTTGCGGGCAAATACTACGTGGACAACCAGTGCATTGACTGCGACCTGTGCCGCGAGACGGCGCCGGACAATTTCAAGCGCAACGAAGACGGCGGCTACTCGTTCGTTTTCAAGCAACCCGCCTCGCCCGAGGAAGAAGGCCGCTGCAAGGAAGCCAAGGAAGGCTGCCCGGTCGAAGCCATCGGCGACAACGGCGCGTAATCCTCAAGCCGTCGTGGCCCTGCCGGTGTCCGCCGGCAGCGAAACGCGGACGACTCCATGATGGCCCGCGGAAGGCGGGACGATTTCCAGCTTGCCGCGGTGCGTTTCGATGATTTTGCGGCTGACGGTCAGTCCCAATCCCAAACCCACATTGCGCGTGGTGTAAAATGGGGAAGGCGCCTTTTGCGCCGCCTCGGCGGTGAATCCGGCCCCGTTGTCCTGGACCTCGATCTGCACATCCGGCTTCCGGCCGCCCTGGGTGTCGGCGTGCAGGGTGACGCCGATCTTCGGCTCCTTCGGATTCGCCTGCAGGGCGTTGAGCATGATCTCGGCCAGCGCGTGTTTCAGCGCCGCGCGGTCCCCGGTAATGACGACGGATTTGCCGCCGTTGTCGAATTGCAGCCGGGTCGCCTCGGCGGACTGGTATTTCCGCGCTTCCTGGTAGGCTTCCTCAATGAGCTTCTGCACCGGGAAGGTCTCCTGCTCAATATGCCCTTCCCGGGCCAGAAACCGCATCTGGTTGATCAGCCGCGAGACGCGCTTGACGCCGTCGGCCAGGGCCTGATCGAGCGATTCACGAAATTCCCGGTCCCGGTACTTTTCCGCGAGCAACTGCTGGTGGGTGGCCAGCGGCACGAGTGCATTGCCGATTTCGTGCGCCAGGCGATCCGACATCGATTTGATGAGCCGCAGATTGGCGGCTTCTACCTCCAGCCGGCGCAATTGCTCGGTCTGGGTCAGGTCATCCGCAGTTAACAGCGCCGAAACGGGCTCCGGCGAATCGGGCCGCTGAAAGGGCACGACGGCGACACTGTAAACGGTGCCCGGCGAATTTTCGGGCTCGTATCGGTAGGGTCCCAGCGCCGCGCCGGTCTTCAGCACCTGGTAAATTTTCGTCCCCAGGACCTGCGGCAGGTCGCTGAATTCAAATTCCCCGCCGGCGGCTTTGGGGCCGAAGTGCCGGCGCGCGGCCTTGTTGGCATGAAGCACCTTCAGGTCACGACCGACCACGATGCAGGCGCTGCTGAGTTCGCGCAGCACGCCCGCCATCATTTCGTGGTTGCCGGCCAGCTGGTCGTGCAGCCAGATGTTGCGGAGCGCCAGGCCAACCTGTTCCAGCAGGTGGAAGATCAATTCCAACTCGACGTTGACGAGAGGTTCGCCGGTGACCCGGCCGTCGAGTACCGCCACCCCCACGATGCCGTCCCGACCGGAAATGGGCACGGCCACCTCGGTGCCCAGCAGTTGAAATTCGTTTTGCGTCCCGGCATCGGCCCGGATTTCGTCGCTGTGACGACGGACAATGCGTCCGAGCCGCGCGACTTGGGCGCCCAGACCGGAGTCGAGCGAAAGTTCAAAATGTTCGAGCAATCCGGGCGCCAGACCGATGGCCGCCACGGCCCGCAGGCGGCGGAGTTCCGCCGACGCAGGCGTTCCACCCGCCGGCGGGCCGGGCCGGATGAGAAAAATGGCGGCGCGGTTGACGCTGAGGATTTCCCGGAGGAATAGCAGGAATTGCTTCAGCATGGCCTCGGCGTTCAGCGAATGCGTAAGGATGGATGAAAAATCGCGCAAGATGTCGAGGCTTTGGCCAGCGCTGACGAAGCGGCCCGCGATCGGCACTTCGGGCGGCCGGGAGGAAGGCCCGGGCGCGGGCGGTGGCGCAGGGAGGGAGCCCGGCGCAGCAGTCGGGCTCGCGAGTCGTTCCAGCAAGGAGTTCAACAGCCGGGGCCGCACCGGTTTGGTCAACACGTGGGTCGCGCCATGCAAAAAGGCCTCCTCCTCCCATTCGGCGCGGTTTTCGGAGGAACATGCAATGATGGGGGTTTTCGGCGCCCAACGCCGCAACCGTTCGATGGCCCAGACCCCGCCCACGTCCAACAGGTCGGCATCCAGAACGCAGAGGGCGGCGAGACCATGGACCAGCAACGGCTCGGCTTGTTCAGCGCTGAGGCGATGCACCACCCGGTATTGCTCCGGATTCAGACCTGCTCGAACCGTTTCGGCAAAGTCTGGGTGGGAAGACAGAACCAAAATGGTTTTCATCGCGCCTCAAACATCTGATCCAACTGATGCTGGCGCCCCGCCGGCACCATGCTGGCATATCATCTCTAATTCCAGCCAAAAGGTCAATGGAATCTTGCGGGGGCCAAGACGGGTTGCCGGTGGTAACCCGGCGAAAGACCGGCTCAGCCGCCGGCCAGTAATTTGTCCCAAAGGCCCTCATTTAGAAGGGCTTTTTGCAGAAAAACGGTGTCGTCCGGGGACATCGCCACGGGCTCAGGTTTGAGCGGCAAATGCAGAGTAAATTGATTGCCCTGGCCGGGCTCGCTATGGGCTTCGATTCTGCCCCCGTGATGGTGAACGATAAAGAAGCAGGCCATCAAATGGATGCCGTATTCGGAGGGCACGCTGTCGGTCACCACAAACGGGTCGAAAATGACGCTCAACGCCTCCTGCGGCAAACCGGGACCGTTGTCGCTGATTCGCAGGATGATTTCGGGTTTGGCGCCGGCCGGCGCCATTTCGGCTGCCAGGGTCATGCGGCTGCCGGCTGGCAGGGTGGTGACCTCCTGCTTCAGGAGCAGTTCGAACAGCCGGCCGAATTTCGGCTTGTCCACATGCAACGCCGGCAGGGAGTCGGGAATGCGGTTTTCAATTTCAATCCGGCGCGCGGCCAGCGGTTCCCGAAACATCACGAGGGCCGCGCTGACCACTTCGTGCAACCGCACTTCATCGTCGAAATGCGTCGCCGCGCTGTTTTCCGACGCCGCCCACAGGTCGCCGAGCAGGCTGTTGATTTTTTCGACCTGGGATTGGACGTTTTGATGATATTCCTTCCAGAAATCAGGATTGCGGAGCCCGGCGACGTCCTGCTTTTCTTCGGCCATTTTCGCCGGCGCGAGGTCGAGGAACGTTTTTACGGCCACGAGCGAGTTGCGGATGTGGTGGCTCAAGCCGGCGGCCAGCAAGCCGAGGCTCACAATGCGGTCGGCAATCATCATGTTGCGCAGCACGGACATTTTCTCCCGGAGCAGTTGGTCGCGTTCGGTCTGCACCATGAAGAATTCCAGGGCGTGCCGGAGGGTAAGTTCGAGCTGGGCCGGGTCCCACGGCTTGTTGGTGTACCGATAAATGGCGCCGCTGTTGACGGCGGCGACGGCGGCCTCCATGTCCGAATAGGCCGTGACCAGCATCCGCAGGATACGGGGGCGGAACTGCCGCGCCCGCTCTAGCAACCAGACGCCTTTCTCGGCGGGCATCCGCTGGTCGGTCATGAGCACCCCGATCTCGTCCGCGTGCAACTCGAGCAGGTTCATCCCGTCCCGCGCGTTGGTGGCGGTGAAAACGCGGAAGTCCTCGCCGTAGGCCCGGATGAAGTTCGTGAGCGACTTCTCCTCGTCGTCCACGTACAGGATGGCGTACTTTTTATAGTCGTATTTAGTGTCCATGTTGGCCCTGGCTTCGCCGCCTTATTTAATCCTTCCCTTTGACCGGAAATTCCAGCGTAAATTCGGAAAATTTTCCGGGCTCCGTCTTCACGGAAATCCGGCCGCCGTATTCCTGGACGATGCTGTAGCAGATGCTCAGTCCCAGCCCCATGCCTTCGCCGACGTCCTTGGTGGTAAAGAACGGGTCAAAAATCTTGTCCAGGTGTTTGGCTTCAATGCCCTCGCCGTTGTCCCGCACCGACAAGATACTGTGCCCGTTTTCGACCCGGCTCGCGATCCAGATGGTCGGTCTCTCTCCCGCAGCAAAGGCCTTCTTTTTCAGCGTGTCGAGTGAATTCTGCAGCAGGTTCACCATCACCTGAATCAGCCGGTTTTTGTTGGCCCAGATGGTCTGCGGTTGGGCGAGCTGTTGCTCGATTTGCACCGCGTCCCGCCACTCGTTGCTGAGGAAGCGCAGCGCCGGAGTGACGATCTCCGCCACGGGCACCGGGTCCAGCTGTTCGGTGTTGGGATGCGTGAACATCCGCAAATCCGACACGATGGTTTGCACCCGCTTGAGCCCGTCTTCAACGTCGGTCAGGATTTCGCCGTATTCTTGTTGTTGTTCCGGCGCGAGGAGTTTGCCCTTCTTGCGCAGGGTGAACAAACCGGTCGAGGCAAAATTCAAGGGGTTGTTGATTTCGTGGATGATGCCGGCGCTCATGCGGCCGAGGGACGCCAGCTTTTCGGACTGCACCAGTTGCATTTCGTTTTCCTTGAGTTGCTGGAGGCTGGCCTCGAGCGCTTTGCGGCTCTTGTCGAGTTCGCATTGATACACAAATTCCTGGATGCGGACCCGGCTGTGAAAGAAGGCGCCGGTAACAATGGCGATGCCGGGGAACACCAGGAAGAACAGGTTGTTCAGAAACAGGCCGAAATTGGCTCCGGCCGCGGAAGGCGCACTGGCCACCAGGTACAGCAACAGCACGAGCAGCACGGAGAATAAACTTTGCAGAAAGGTCCAATCCAACACGGCGGCCAACACCATCAGGACCAGATTCAGTCCGGCATAATACGGCGAGGCCGCTCCGTCCGGCGATGCGTAAATCATCCAGGCAATCGCGGCCGAGGGCAGAAACAGCAGGACCAAGCCCTGAAATTTATAATATTTCCGTCCAAAGCGGGTTCCCAGGATGGGATACAGCAAGGCCATCAAGGCCGAGCAGAGCAGCCGCGCCAGGAATATGCGTCCGGCCAACTGGGGATAGACATAGTGGTCCAGCCCGGCAAAGAGCGGGACCATCACGATGCCCAGAAAACATCCCACCCGGGTCTTGCGAATGGTCATCTCCCGCTCGTGCTCGTTGTAGGCGGCGCGAAATTCCGGGGGAATGAAGGGCAGGCTGATCATGTTGCGGCCTCCGGCTTGTTGAGATGCAGGAACAAGTTCACGGATGTCGGCTCGGCGATCACCCGGGCGGCCGCTCGCAACCGCTCCGGGGCCAGGGACTGCATTTTCGCGGTGTCGCGGTAGATCAACTGCCAGTCCAGAACGAACTCAATGAAGTTGCGGAACGGTTTGGTGTCGTTCATGTTGGCCCCGATGAGCGTCCCCCCGGGCCGCAACCACTCATAAAAGAGGGTCACCAGGGCGCGACAGGTCGGGTCGGACAGGTAATCAAAAAGCCCGCCGCAGTAAATCAGGTCGTAGGCGGGACCCGCCGCGGACGGCTCCGCGCGGGCGTGCTGGCGCAGGAGTTGATGCACCGAGAGCAGGCGCGTCTCAATCCCGGCCTGGGGGGCCAGCGGGCTCCGGGCCCGGCTGATTTGATTGACCGCGTGATTCAAGGTTTCCTGGTTAAAATCCAGCAGCACGAAATCCGCCTCGTTGCCCAGGGGGGTCTCCTGCAAAAACTCCTGCACTTCGCGCGCCGGGCCGCAGCCGACGTTCAGGATCCGGGCCCGCCGGTTTGAACGCGCCGCCCGCGCCGTTTCCTGCAACAGATGATTTTTGAGATGGGCAATCCGGTTGCGCACGGACTGGGCTGGCCACTGGCTGACCAGCAGCAAATGGATAAACTTCTCGTAAAGCGTGCCGCCCTCGGGCTGGCAGCGATGAATCATGTTCATCATCTCGTAGTCGCCGGCGTAGCCCAGCGGCTTGTAATAGGTGCGCCGGCCAAACGGGCAGCCTAAAAACAGGGGATGCCACTGGCGGCGGACGAATTCCTGGTGCGCTCCATAGTGTTCCTCCGGGATGGCGTAGGCGAGTTCTTCGAACCTCTCGTGCTGGGCGTTGAAGGCGGAAATGACGCGCCCGGCAACGCCTGCCAGCCCGTCCCATTCCGGTGGTTCATGGGAAGCACCCCTGCGACCGAACTCGACCTGTTCCAGCCACTGCCGCGTGGCCACCAGAAAGGCCTGGATGTCCATCACCTGCACCTTGAAGTCCGCGGAAATCCGGTAGTGCTTCTGCCACTGCCGGAAAAACTGTGCATATGCCTGTTCGCCTTCAGCGCCAGCCGGCGCCGACGCCCGCAGCGAACCGGTTTCCGAGCCGAGATCATCCAGTTTGACTTCGCAGATGATCCGGTCTCCCGCGTCAATCCAACCGCCCACCACCGCGCGCCCGGAATAGACCAGGCGCCCCTCAATGAGAATGCCGAATTGGTCGAGCACTTCCGACGCGCGCAACTCCAAGGCCGGGTCGCAACACTCAAACGCCACGGCGTACCGGTCGAGCCGCAGGATGGGCCCGCGGACCTCCATCCCCTCACGCGTTTTGAAAACCGCCATTTGGCCCTGGCCCCGGCCAGTCGCCGGTGTCTCCGCCGTCAGCGCGGCCCCTGAACTCGTCCGGAAGGGGTGCCCGGCGCCGTTGCCGTGGCCGTTGCCGTTGGTGCTGTGGCTGCTCATTCTTGGAGGCATGAATAGACCAAATTCCGCCTTAAAACAAAGCGATTATCGTGCCTGCCGACCGGGGATTGCCCCAGGAAAACCGTCCGTTTCGCCGCTTAAAAATGCCAGCCCGCCGATACGATGACCGCATGGCTGATGAAATCATAATTACCGTCGGCCGTCTGGCCGGTTGAGGTGGCGGGTATGGATGACGGCTTGCTGCCCGTGACAGTGTGGGTGGGGCCGTAAGCACACTGGTAGGCGATGTCGAAGTTGAAATGCCTGCCCTTGTATCCGGTTCCGGCGCTGAAAACGTAACGGTCCATGTCTGCCGCCAGCGGAGAATAATAGTTGTTCGGCACGGAATTTTGGTTAAAAACGAACCCGGCGCTGGCATGCCAGCCGTGGTCAAAATACCGCGTCACGCCGAACTCATACATCCAGCTCGCCTGCCAATCCAGGGTCAGGGAGATGTCTCTGGCTACACCCGGCGAGGTGGACGACTGGTGGATGGTGGTCTTGTCAAAGCTGCTCCAGTCCGTGTAGTCGGCGTCGAATTCGATGTTCCATTTCGGCGTCGGCCGGTAGGAAAGGCCCACCACGACCGTCATGGGGAATTTGAACTCTGCCTGGGCGGATTGGTTCGTTTTGGATACGAACGGCAATTTTTCATACCTGGTGTCCCCTTCCAAATTGACCGAGGCCGAACTGCGGAAGCTGGCTCCCAGGGAAATTTTTTCGTGCGGCTGCCAAAGCGCGCCCAGGTTGTACCCCACGCTCCAGCCGTCACCGGTAAAGCGGAAAAAGTTGGTCAACGGATGAGGGAATTGAGCCAAGCCTTGGGACATTTCCATGTCTGCATAATTTACCATCAGCCCGGCACCGACCGAAAGGGATGGCAACACTTTGCAGGCGACCACCGGGTTGATCGTGAAATAAGTCAGCGAGCCGTCAATGGCCACCGAGCGGAAGCCGGTGTCTTGCGGCCAGCTCGACACGCCGCCGAAAGGCGCATAAACCCCCAGGCCGAAACTCACCGGCAGGTTCGTCGGGCTGAAGGTGTAAAAGAGTTGGGGAGCTGCGGCATAATTGTCCTGGTTGTCGTAGGAGTGGCCGTGGTTGGGCGCGGTGCTCGGTGGACTGAAACTGCGGTCGAGATAAATCCCGTAAATGCCGCCGCGGACATTGTTCCCTTCAAGCTGGGTGATGCCGGCCGGGTTATAGTAGACGGCGGAAGGATTGTCCGCTGTGGCCACAAAGGCCTCGCCCCGCGCCGTCGCAAAGGCGTCCTGGTCCGGCAGCCGGAACCCATTCGCCGCAGCCCTCCACGCCATCATTCCGGCCATCAATGCTCCCAGCAGTTTCAGGATGGCAGGTCGGTTCATGGTCGCGGTTTCAGGGCTCAACCAGCAAAACGAACGCGCGTAGATACACACGAATGCCCCACCGGAGCAAGCAAATCCCCATCATTTTGGCGAGGTTGAGGCGCAGTCTTGAGGGGTTGAATGCCCCTCAAAAGGCATCATTAGATTTCCGGCCACCTTTACTTTCCGGCGGTAAGGGGTAGAGTGGCCGGGTGCAAAAAGCCGTTCAATTATTGGGGGTCTTTTTGTTGCTTGGCATCGTCGTTTTCCCGGCCCGGGCGGCGTTTAATGCGCTCTATGTTTTTGGCGACGGCATCTCGGCCACGACCAATAATACCTTAGGTCCTGCAAATTTATACTATGGCCTACGGTATTCCAATGGCCGCGTCTGGGTTGAAGTACTCGCGGAGCGTCAAGGGTTGCTTTTTGATAACAACAAAAACTGGTCTTATTTTTATAATTCCAGCACCACATTGGTGGCTAATGTCAGCAGCTTCCAGGCACCGGCGGATGCCAGCAACGACCTGTTTGTCATCTGGGTCAACGGTGCCGATTTGTGGTTCCAAGCGTACAATAGTGGTGCAAATATGGCTACATGGACTAACGGGATCAACCAGTCTCAAACCAATCATTATAAGGCCGTCACCAACTTATATGCCAAAGGGGTCCGTACCCTCATAATGCCAAACGCGGTGGACGTATCTACGATTCCGGCTTTTAACACCTCCGTCAATTCAAACTTCATCCACCTGCGGTGCTTGGATTACAACTTCGCTTTCTCCAATACCCTGAATCGGATCCGGACGTCGTGTCCCAACCTGAAACTCTATGCCCCGGACTTCTTCGCCCTGCTGACCAACCTGCTGACCTATCCCGCGAATTACGGACTAATCAATATTTATGGCTACGGAAAAGTCATTGATGCGGTCGATGCCGAAAACTTCGGTTACCCGGCTGCGGTAATTAATGGCTTCGGCACGAACGTCATCTTTTGGGACCCGCAGGATCCGACGGCCATGGTCCACATGTGGATGGCCAACCTGACCCAGCAACTCATTTCTCCAGCGCGTATCAGCGACATCACTCTGTTGGGCAGTAGTAATGAACTCGACCTAGCCAACGTACCGGTTGGTCAGAACGGTTTGGTCCTCGGCACCACCAATCTGGCGGCGGCAACTTGGAAAACCAATGCCACTTTTGTCGGCACCAATGTCGCGCAATCTGTCTTTGTCACCAATTCCGGACCGCGATGGTTTTACAGGCTGAGTTATCTCTACTCGTGGAAATGGCCGTAATTTCGCGAAAATCCCAAGGATCAGCCCAACCAACAGAGTGTTTTTTGGCCTTCTTGTTCCCGAAGTGCATCGGCTAAAAACCCTTTGTTTTCCAATGGCTTGCGAGTCTCTTGAGCCGAAACGACCTGAATGATTGGGACCGTGTCTTCTACAATTGACACCGGAGCCGGGAGCGCTAAACTCGCCTTGGCTCGGTCTTGGGTTTGGGTTGTTTTCGTTTCACCTTTGATCTTTTGAACCACAGATGAGAATGAAAATATGAAAAGAATCCTCTCTTGCATTTTGAGCGTTTTGCTGCTGGGCTCGCTTGTTGTTCCCGTCCAAGCTGCGTTTAACGCACTCTACGTTTTTGGCGACTGCATCTCCGCCACGACCAACAACACATCAGGCTTGCCCTTTTACTACGGCCAACGCTACTCCAACGGCCGGGTCTGGGTTGAGGTCCTGGCCCAACGTCAAGGACTAACTTTCGATAACAACAAGAACTGGTCCTACTTTTATAATTCCAGCACCACCTTGGTGGCCAATGTCACCAGTTTCCAGCCGCCGGCGGATGTTGGCAACGATCTGTTCGTCATTTGGGTCAATTGCGCCGATTTGTGGTTCCCGGCATACAATAGCGGCGTGAACATGGCGTCTTGGACCAGCGCCATTAATACCTCTCAAACCAACCATTTCAAGGCCGTCACCAACCTGTACGCCAAAGGAGTCCGCACCCTGGTCATGCCGAATGCGGTGGATGTATCGACAATTCCAGCATTTAATACCTCCGTCAACGCGAGCTTCATTCATCAGCGATGTGTGGATTACAACTTCGCTTTCTCCAATACCTTGAATCGGATCCGGGCCGCGTGTCCCAACTTGAGGCTTTACACCCCGGACTTCTTCGCCTTGCTGACCAACTTGCTGACCTATCCTGCCAGTTACGGACTGATCAATATTTATGGCAACGGAAAAGTCATTGATGCGGTCGATGCCGTAAACTACGGTTACCCAGCCGCAGTGAATAATGGCTTCGGCACGAACGCCATCTTTTGGGACCCGCAGGACCCGACTGCCATGGTCCACATGTGGATGGCCAACCTGACTCAGCAACTCATCTCGCCCGTGCAAATCAGTGGAATCGCCTTGTTCAACGGCAGCAACCGCCTGGATCTGGCCAATGTCCCCGTCGGCCAGGACGGTTTGGTCCTCGGTTCTACCAATTTGGGGCCGTGGATTTGGACGACCAATGCCGGCTTTGCCAGCACTAACCCCGTGCAATCGGTCTTCGTTCTTACCTCGCTGCCAGCGCAGCCCTCGTTACCGCTCTTTACGCCCAACGATGGCCCGCCCATGCCTCCCGGGAACGGCGAGATTGGCGGCACCAACATACCGCCCACGATGCAGCTGTATCGGCTGCAATTCCCCTATGCCTGGACTTGGCCGTGATTTCCGGGTGGCGGCGGTGGCGCTTTGGCGTTACAGCGCTTTCGCCAGCGCGTCGTAGCCCCAGCGCAGCATCCGCTCGGTGGTTTCCCACCCGATGCAGGAATCGGTGATGGATACTCCGTAACGCAAATCGGCGGGATTTTTCGGGATCGGCTGGTTGCCTTCATGCAGGTTGCTTTCGACCATCAGGCCGATCAGTGAACGGGTGCCGCCCACGCGCTGCTGAATCACGCTGCGCCAGACGTCCTCCTGCCGGGCAAATTGCTTTTCCGAATTGGCGTGGCTGCAATCCACCATCAGCACCGGCGGCAGGCCGGCGGCCTGCAACTTTTCTTCGGCAGCACGGATGCTGGCGGCATCGTAGTTCGTCTGTGCCCGGCCCCCGCGCAAGACGATGTGCGTATCCGGATTGCCCGAGGTGCGCACGATGCTCGTGACGCCGTCCTGGTCAATCCCCAGAAAGCTGTGCGGATGGCCGGCCGCCCCCCTGGCCTCGACCGCCACCTGCAGGCTGCCGTCCGTGGCGTTCTTCAAACCCACCGGCATGGACAGACCGCTGGCCATCTCGCGGTGCGTCTGCGATTCCGTGGTGCGCGCGCCAATCGCCGCCCACGAGATCAAATCCGCGATGTACTGCGGTACGATTGGGTCGAGAAATTCGGTGGCGGCCGGCAGCCCCAAGCTGGTGATGGCCAGCAACAGCCGTCGCGCGATTTTCAATCCGGCCTCGATGTCCTGCGAACCATCGAGATGCGGATCGTTGATCAGCCCCTTCCAGCCGATGGTCGTGCGCGGCTTCTCGAAATAGACGCGCATGACGATCTCCAGGCGGTCGGCAAACTGTTCGCGCAGCGCGTTGAGCCGAGTGGCGTATTCCAGCGCGCCTTTTTCATCGTGAATCGAGCACGGGCCGATGACGACCAGCAGCCGCGGATCTTCGTGCCGCAAAATGCGGATGACCCGTTCGCGGCTGTGCGCGACCATGGCGTTGACGGCCTCGGGCGTGGGTGACTGCGCCTTCAATTCCCGCGGCGTCAGCAGCCGGACGATTCCTTTGACATGTAAATCCTGCGTCCGAAACATGAAGGCCAGTATAGCACGTTCCGGCCGGGCGCAAAGTCCGAACTCAACGCTGTTGGACAGGCCGCAGCTTTCGTGTATCGTCCCGCCGGCGGCAGATCAACGAGGAAGATGAGCGAACCCCAATTGAACACCGGCCAGAAGGCCTTGCAGATCAACCTCGATGCCCGGCAATACGGCACCTTTGCCGAAATCGGCGCGGGACAGGAGGTGGCCCGATGGTTTTTTCACGTGGGTGGCGCGGCTGGCACGGTGGCCAAGACCATTTCCGCCTACGACATGACCGTCAGCGACGCGATTTACGGGCCGAGCGACCGCTACGTCAGCCGCCACCGCCTCAAGGCCATGCTGGATTACGAGTTCGATTTGCTGTTGCAGCGGTTGGATGCGGCCCGGGGCGAAAAGACCACTTTCTTCGCCTTTGCCAACACGGTTGCCACGCACAGTTTCAGCCGGAAGGAGGAAGGCCACGGCTGGATGGGCATCCGCTTCCAGGCCGAACCCCGCACGCCGCCGTCGGAAATCTTCATCCATGTGCGGCTGCTCGACAAAGAAAACGTCCGCGAACAAGAGGCGCTCGGCGTGCTGGGCGTCAACCTGGTTTACGGCGCGATTTATTTTCATCGCGAGCCGGAGCAACTTATCCGCTCGCTGCTCGACAATCTCACGTGGGAGCGCGTGGAAGTGGACCTGATCCGGCTGGCCGGGCCAGCGTTTGCGGCGGTGGACAACCGGCTGATGGCCCTGCAGCTCGTGCAATCGGGCCTGACCGAGGCCGCCATGTTCACGGCTGAAGGCGAGGCCGTGCAATGGTCCGAACTGCTCTACAAAAAACCCGCCCTCATCCAGCGCGGCAGCTTCCGCCCCGTCACCAACGCCACGCTCGACGTGCTCGACCGCGCGCGCGACCAGTTCGCCCGCGAGCCGGACTTGAACGGTGAAACGCCCGTGGAACTCATGGAAATGACCCTGCGCCATCTGACCACCGGCGACGCGATTGACCATCGGGATTTTCTCCAGCGCGCCGACCTGCTCCGGGTGCTGGGCCGGACCGTCCTCATTTCCAACTTCCGCCGCTGGCACCGGCTGGCGGCCTATCTGGCGCGTTACACCACCCGCCCGCTCGGCCTCGCCCTCGGCGCCTCCAAATTGGCCGAGATTTTCGACGAAACCTTCTACAACGACCACGAGGGCGGATTACTGGGCGGCCTCGGCCAGTTGTTTAAAAACCATACCCGGCTTTACGTCTATCCCAGTCTCAACCTCGAGACTGGCCAGATCACAACCGTGGAAAATTTCCCCATCGCACCGCGCCTGAAACACCTCTACGCGCACCTCACCGAGGCTCGCTGCATCGAGGGCATCCAGCGGTTCAATCGTGATTTCCTACCGATCCGCTCCCAGGATGTGCTCGACCGGATTAAAACCGGCCACGCCGGCTGGGAAAAACTCGTTCCGCCGCCGATTGTTGAGGTGATTAAAACCAAACACCTGTTCGGGTGGAATTCGTAGAAACCGAGGAGCAAAGGCCCCGCCTTCCCCGGTTGGCGGCTACCAATCCGGGATCTCCGGCCACAGCGGCCGCAAATCTTCGTCGGCCAAAGCCATCTTCTTGATCGCTTCCATCCCGCCGACTTTCATGGCCCGTTTCAGCCACTGCCTGGCCGCATCCGATTGGTCCATCTGGCAGGCGTAGCAGGCAAGATTGAAGGCGACGACCGGTTCCCTGGGGAATTTCTCCGCGGCGGGCCGCAGCGCGTCCCAAGCTTGGGTCAGGCCGCCGCCCGGCAGCCGGCGCAACGCGTAGGCGCGATGCAACCACCCCGCGCAATCGTCCGGCGCGGCCGCCCGTTCCTTTTCCGCCACGGCCAGCGCCGCCCGCCAGTCCTTTTCGTGGACGCAAAGCAGCCAGCGGGCTTCGAGCACCGCCGGATGCGTTTGCTGCGCCGGAGGGATGGCGTCCAGTTCGACGCGGGCGTCGGCGGGGTTGCCGAGCCCGAGCCAGCCGAGGGCGGCGTTCAGACGATGCGAATCCGGCGCTTGCAGCGGTTGCACCCGAACAGGAAGCCGGTCGGAACCGGGGGTGTCAAGCCGCTGGCTTTTCCTGCAAAAGCGCTTATAATCATCGCTATGAAAAAAATTCTAATCCTGGCGCTCACCTGTCTGGGAACAGCGGCTTTGCCCGCTGCCATCCAGACCAAAACCGTCGAATACAAACAGGGCGACACGACGCTCGAAGGCTTTGTGGCCTACGACGATGCCTTCAGAGGTCCGCGCCCCGGCATCCTGATCGTGCACCAATGGCTGGGATTGACGGATTATGAAAAGCATCGGGCGGAGATGCTCGCGCAACTCGGCTACGTGGCATTTTGCGCGGATATCTACGGCAAAGGAGTCCGGCCGCAGAACACGCAGGAGGCCGGCGCCCAGGCCGGCAAATACAAGAATGACCGGCAACTGCTGCGCGCCCGCGTCAATGCCGGACTGGAGGCGCTGCGGCAGCAGCCGCTGGTGGACGCGAAGCGGATCGCGGCCATCGGCTATTGTTTCGGCGGAACCACCGTACTGGAGCTGGCCCGCAGTGGCGCCGACATCGCCGGCGTGGTGAGCTTCCACGGCGGACTCGATTCGCCGACGCCCGCCGACGGGAAGAACATCAAGTGCAAGGTGCTCGTGTGCCACGGCGCGGATGACCCGTTTGAAAAGCCGGCCGACCTCGCGGCTTTTGAAAGCGAATTGCGCGATGCCAAAGTTGATTGGCAACTCATCCAATACGGCGGCGCGGTGCATTCCTTCACCCAGCCCATGGCGGGTAACGACAATTCCAAGGGCGCCGCCTACAACGAAAAGGCGGACAAACGTTCCTGGGAAGCTATGAAGCAGTTTCTGGCCGAGATTTTCAAGTGATTCTCAAAAAAGACGCCAAACACCAACATCCAGGCTCCAAAGAAACTTCACGCTCCAAGATTCAAAATGTCGCCGCGTGGCAACTTTGGATGATGAGGTTTGAGATTTCTCTGGATGTTGGAGCTTGGAATTTGGAGCTTTAACTCATGCGCATCACCGGCGGCCACGCGGCGCGGCGGATTCTCAAGGTCCCCAAAGGACTCGACGTCCGTCCGACCCCCGATCTGGTCAAGCAGGCCGTCTTCAACAGCCTGGGGGCGCGGGTGGCAGATGCGCGGGTGCTGGAACTCTTTGCCGGCTCCGGCGCCTTGAGCTTGGAATGCCTGAGCCGGGGCGCCGCTTCAGCGTTGTGCATCGAGAAATCGCACCGCCACGCCGCCTTCATTCGCAGCAATGCCGACACCGCCGGCTTCGGCCAAGCGCTGGAAATTCGCACCCAGGACGTCTTCCCGGCGCTGCAGCAATTGGCGGAAAGCGGCCGGCAATTCGACCTCATCCTGGCTGATCCGCCTTACGGGGAAAAGAATGTCGGCCGGCGTTCAACCTCCCTTGCCCAGCAACTATTGGATGATGTGCGGCTGCCGAAGTTGCTGGCACCCGGCGGACGGTTCGTGCTCGGCCACACCAAGCGCGATACACTGGAATTCGTTCCGCCCTGGCGCGAAGTCAAGGCGCTCAAGCACGGCGACAGCGTGATGCGGTTTTTCGAAATATAAGCCCCAAGTTCCAACATCCAGAGAAACTTCAAACACCAAATCATTAAACCGGCGGCGTACGATTTCGAGCTTTGAGTTTGGCGCTTCCCTGGATGGCGGAGCTTGGAATTTGGAGTTTAACTTTCGGTCGCCTTTTTCACCGCCTCCCGAATGGTTTTTTTGAACTTATCGATGCCCTGGTCGAACGCGGCAGCGATGGGCAAAACGGAGACCTTGCGGATTTTGTTTTTGAATTGCTTCAGGTTCTTTTCCGCCGCCGCCTCGTCCATTTTGTTGGCCACCACCAGGCGCGGCTTGTCCAGCAACGTCGGATCGTAGAGTTCCAGTTCCTTGAGCAGTTGCCGGTAATCGTCCCATGGTGCGCGGTTGTCCGTGCCCGCCATGTCGAGCAGCAGCACGAGGATTTTGCAGCGCTCGATGTGGCGGAGAAATTCATGGCCCAGGCCGACGTTCCGGTGCGCGCCTTCAATCAGCCCCGGCACGTCGCAGACGGTCAGCCGGTGCCAGTCGGCATATTCCACGATGCCGATTTGCGGATGCAGCGTCGTGAAGGGATACGGCGCGATTTTCGGCCGGGCCTTGGAGATGGCCGTGAGCAGCGTGGATTTGCCCGCATTTGGATAACCGACCAGGCCAACCTCCGCGATAATGCGCAATTCGAATAGAAAATCGCCTTCCTCGCCCGGCTCGCCCGGTTGCGCAAACCGGGGTGTCTGGCGGGCGGCGGTGGCGAAATTTCGATTGCCCAGGCCGCCGCGGCCGCCTTGGCATAAAACAAATTGCTGGCCGTGTTCCGTCAGATCAGCCAGCAGGTCACCTTTGATGTGCGGTCCGGCAGACGGTTCGCTGCCGGCCTCGCGGGTCAAGTCGATTTCCCGGGCCAATGCGCCGCTCGCGCTGCGGATCAACGGCCGTTGACTCGCGCTGGTGCTGAAAGTGGGGCAACCCTCACCCTGTCCCTCTCCCATCGGATGGGAGAGGGTGTCCGAAGGACGGGTGAGGGAATTTTCTCCGCCCTCCACTCGCCACACCAGCGTGCCGCAGGGCACTTTCACCACGAGGTCTTTCCCGGCATGGCCGTCCATGCCCTTGCCCATGCCATGTTCGCCGTCCTGGGCAAGCAGGCGCGGTTGATAATACTGCGCAATGAGATTGTTCAAGTCGTGATCGGCCTGAAGGATCACGCTGCCGCCCCGGCCGCCGTTGCCGCCGCTCGGACCGCCTTTGGGCACGAACGCTTCGCGATGGAAAGCCACGCAGCCTTTGCCGCCGTGCCCCGCCCGCGCGTAAATTTTGATTTCGTCAACGAACATAGGTTCGTTACATCGTTGAATTGTGAATCGTTGAACCGGCGCAACGATTTAACGGTTCAACGATTAGACGGACAATAAAAAAGGCGAGGCCGAAGCCCCGCCTGAAATGCTTTTGGGCCAGTCAGTTTTTCGCCGCCGGCTCGGCCTTCACGTTTACGCGGCGGCCGTTTTTGTCGAACGCAATCTTGCCGTCCACCAGCGCGAAGAGCGTCCAATCCCGGCCGGTGCCGACGTTTTCGCCCGCCACGAACTTCGTGCCGCGCTGCCGGACGATGATGCTGCCGGCGGTGACAAATTCGCCGCCATAGGTTTTGACGCCCAGCCGCTTGCTGACGCTGTCGCGCCCGTTGCGGACGCTGCCTTGACCTTTCTTATGTGCCATAAATTTATCTATTTTTTGGTAGGGACGCCGCGCCGCGGCGTCCGGACAGCGCAGCGCGCTGCCCCTACCGGATTACGCCTTGATGTCCGTGATTTTGACCACCGTCAGTTCCTGGCGGTGTCCGATCGTCTTGTGATAGCCTTTGCGGCGCTTCATTTTGAACGTGAGCTTTTTCTCGCCGCGCTTGTGCGCCACCACGTCGGCGGTGACCTTGGCGCCGCTGACCGTGGGCGTCCCCACGCTCAATTTGCCGTCGCGGTTGACGAGCAGCACCCGGTCAAAAGTGACCGGCTTGCCGGCTTCCGCGTCCAGGCGTTCGATTTCCAGCGTGTCGCCCGCGGCGACCCGATATTGCTTGCTTCCGGTTTCTAAAACGGCGTACATAAATTTTCCCGCAAAGGGTCGGATATTAAGCCAGAAGCCCCAGGGACTGTCAACGACGGATTTAGTCAAAAATTGGCCCAATCAGCCTGAAGGCGCGCTAAATTGCCTTGCGCTTTGACGGCATTGCGCCAAAAGAAGCGCGTGCAGGCGCATTTTCTCCTGGGCCCGGCCGGCAGCGGCAAGACGTTCCGCTGCCTGGCTGAAATCCGCGATGCGCTGCGCCAGAATCCGGACGGACCTCCGCTGATCGTGTTGGCACCCAAACAGGCAACTTTCCAGCTCGAACGCCAGTTGCTCGCCGACGGCGATCTGGCGGGATACACGCGGTTGCATATTTTCTCCTTCGAACGGCTGGCGCATTTCGTCCTCGCTGCGGCAGGGGTGCCGCCGCCGGCCGGCATGCTCGCCGACGAAGGCCGCACCATGGTGCTGCGCGCGCTGCTGCTGCGGCACACCGGCGAATTGGAATTGTTCGGCTCCAGCGCGCGCCGGCCGGGCTTCGCCCAGCAACTCGGCCAGTCGCTCGATGAATTGCGACAACACCGATGTACGCCCGCCCGGCTTCGAGCCCTGGCTCACAACGACGACCTGGGCCCCGAACTCCGGCACAAACTGCTCGATCTGGCCCGGCTGCTGGAGGCTTACGTCGATTGGCTCGAGGAGCACGAATTGCAGGATGCCAGCCGTTTGCTGGAAATGGCCACCAACGCGCTCCGCGGCCAGGCCGCCTTCCGCAGCCGTGCCGCGGCGGAGGCCGGGGAACCCGCCATCGAAGGCTTGTGGCTTGATGGCTTCGCCGAAATGACGCCCCAGGAGCTGGATTTGCTCGCCGGCATTTTGCCGCATTGCGAGCGGGCGACCCTCGCCTTCTGCCTGAGCGCCGAACCCGGCGCCGAAACTTCCTGGCTGTCGCTTTGGTCATCCGTCGCGAAAACCTTCCAGCAATGCCGCGAGCGGTTGGCCCGGCTGCCGAACGTTGATCTCCAGGTTGAACGACTCGAACCGAACGCGCGCCCAAGCCGGTTTGCCGCCAATCCGATGCTGCAGCGATTGGAGCGGGAATGGCCGCGGCCGGCGCAAAAGCCCGAGCCGGAGCCGCCGGCGAGCCTCCGGGTGATTGAGTGTGCGGATGCCGTCGGGGAAGCCATCTTCGCGGCGCGCGAGATTTTAAAATTTGTCCGCCCGCCCGGTCGCGGCAATCGATTTCGCGACTGCGCCGTCCTGGTGCGGAATCTGGACAGCCATTATCAGCCGCTGGCGCGCGTCTTCCGCCGTTACGGGGTGCCCTTTTTTCTGGACCGGCGGGAGTCGGTGGCGCATCACCCGCTCGCCGAATTGACCCGCAGCGCGCTCCGCACCGTCGCCTGCGACTGGCAGCACGACGACTGGTTTGCCGCGATCAAGGCTGGCTTTTCCCCGGTGGATGAAAAAGACATCGACTGGCTCGAAAATGCCGCGCTCGAGTACGGCTGGAAGGGCCGAAAATGGCTGGCCCCGCTGGCGGTTCCCGAAAATCCCGAGCTGGCCCGGTCCCTGGAGCGGGGGCGGCGCCAACTGGTGCCGCCGTTTGAAAACTTGTCCGGACGGTTCGCGCAACTCCAATTCCAGCCCACCGGGACACAGTTGGCGGAAATCATTCGAACGCTTTGGGCCGACCTCGACGTGGAAGGTACCTTGCACCGATGGGGCCTGGCTGATACGGAAGATTCCACGGTTCACAGTCCGCAATCCGCGATTCATGCAACGGTTTGGGATCAAATGAACACCTGGGTTGACAACGTTGCCCTCGCGTTCCCGGACGAGGCGCTCCCCTTGCGCGATTGGCTGCCGGTTCTGGAAGCCGGCCTGGCCGGTCTGACCGTCGGCGTGATTCCACCGGCGTTGGATCAGGTGCTCGTCGGGGCGATCGACCGCGCCCGCAATCCCGATCTCAAGCTGGCGCTGTTGCTCGGCATGAACGAAACGCTTTTCCCGGCCACACCGGGGGCATCGGCGATTTTGACCGATGCCGACCGCGCCGAGCTGGGGGAGGCGGACCTGCGGCTCGGCCCCGGGGTGCGTGAGCAGCTGGCTCGCGAACGTTACCTCGGCTACATCGCCTGCACCCGGGCCAGCGACCAGCTTTGGGTGACGTATGCCCGCCAGGGGATGGACGCCAAACCCTTGAACCCGTCACCCTTCGTCGCATACCTCCGCCGGATTTTTCCCGGACTGGAAATCGAAAGATTCCAGGGCGAAATCAAGGCGGCTGAGGCGGAGCACCCGCGCGAACTGGTTGCATTACTGGTTGAATTATTCAGCCGGAGCGAGAACCGGGACCGCTCCGTTTCCGCCACCCGGGCCACTCCAGCGCAGGGGCTCCCGGAGTCAGTTGCGGAAGCCTGGAATGGATTGCTGAGGTGCCCGGCGGTGATCCCACTGGTCGAAGCCTTGCGCGCCCTGCGCGAACCGGAGTTGACGGAGGGATTGTCCCCGGCCATGGCGGCGGAATTGTTCGGCCCGACCCTGCAATCGTCCGTCAGCCGGCTGGAGGAGTATGCCCAGTGTCCGTTCCGCTTTTTTGTTCACACCGGGTTGCACGCCGAAGAACGCAAGGTCTTCGAGCTGGATGCGCGGGCCACCGGCAGTTTTCAGCACGAGGTGTTGAAAGTGTTCCACGAACGTCTGCAGGCCGCCGGCAAGCGCTGGTGCGATCTCACCCCCGATCGCGCCCGGGAAGACGTGGGCCGGATTGCCGCCGAACTCGCGCCGCGCTACCGCGATGGGTTGCTGCGTGCGGATGCCCGGAGTGAATTCACCGCCCGGGCGCTGAGCGCTGCGCTGCAGGATTTTGTCGAGACCCTGGTGACCTGGATGCGCGATCAATATGCATTCGATCCGGCCGCGGTCGAAATGGAATTCGGCATGGGACCCGCCGGCCCGCCCGCCTGGGAGCTGGACCTGGGGGCGGGTCACCGGTTGGCACTCCGCGGGAGAATCGATCGCATTGATCTGTACCCTCCGAACCGGGATCGCGCCTGGTGTGTGATCCTGGATTACAAATCGGGCCTGCGAAGGCTCGACCCGCTGCTGATGGCGCATGGCATCCAACTCCAATTGCTGGGGTACCTGGCGGCCGTGGCAAGTTGGCCGGATCCCCGAAGGTGGCTGGGCGTATCCGCGCTGATTCCCGCCGGCGCCTTTTACGTGAATCTGCGCGGCGCCTATGCGCGCGGGACCACGCGCGACGAGGTGCTCGCGGACGCGGAGGCCGGGCGCAAACGCGCTTACCGCCACACCGGGCGCTTCGACGCCGCCGCCCTGCCCCAGCTCGACCGCACCGGGGCAGCGGACCAGTTCAACTATCGGTTGAACAAGGACGGCAAGCTGTGGTCAAATTCCGTGGAGGCGCTGCCCCGTCCGGAATTGGAGCTGCTGCTGCACAACGTGGAAAGGCAGTTGCGGAACATGGGCGAGGCGATTTTTCGCGGCGCCGTGCCGGTGGCACCGTATCGGCGGGGGCGCGAGACGCCGTGTGAATTTTGTGATTACCGCGCCGCCTGCCGGATAGATCCGTGGACCCACCGGTATCGCGTGCTGCGCCGGCCGGAATCGTAGTCCGGGTAATCGGTATCAACCGCGAATGGGTGTGCAGACGAAAATCCGTTCCTGTGAAAACGCATTACAAATTATTAGGCCTGGCGGCCTGGTGCGCGCTGGTTGCCGGTTGCAACGCTTCGCCCACGAACAACGCCGCCCGGCCGGCAGCCGCGCTTTCCCCCACGAACTCAACCATGAAATTCACTGTAACCAAAACCGACGCAGAGTGGCGCCAGCAGTTGACACCGGAACAATACCGCGTCCTGCGTGAAGCCGGCACGGAGCGGCCGTTTACCGGGAAATATTGGAACACGAAGGACCCCGGGGTTTACCGCTGCGCGGCGTGCGGGGAAGTCATTTTCACGTCCGAGACCAAGTTCGATTCCGGCTGCGGCTGGCCCAGTTTCTACGATCTGGCGGCGGAAAAGAAAGTCATCCTGCGCGAGGACAACAGTTACGGCATGCACCGGACAGAGGTGCTGTGCGCCCGCTGCGGCAGCCATCTCGGCCACGTGTTCGATGACGGTCCCGCCCCGACCGGACTGCGGTATTGCATCAACTCGGCATCGTTGAGCTTTGAAAAGACCAATCCGGCGGAATCGAAAGCGGACGAGAAGAAATAGCGTGTTCCGGCGAGGCGATCGCAGCTCAGTGGTATTCCTGCAATGTCTTCACGCCGTATCCGGCCTTTTTCAAGGCGGCGATGCCGCGGGCAGCCGCCTTGGCGCCGCTGATGGTCGTCATGATCGGCGTGCCGGTGTAGACGGCTGTGGTGCGGATTTTGATGCCGTCGTCGCGGGGTGTGGCACCGGACGGCGTGTTGATGACCAGGTGGAGTTCCTTGTTCTTGAGCAGATCGATCACGTTGGGCCGGCCTTCCTGCAACTTGAAAATCCGCTGCACCGCCAGGCCGGCCTTTTCCAGCACCGCCGCCGTGCCGCCGGTGGAAACCAGTTCAAAGCCGAGCTCGGCAAACTGTTTCGCCACCGCCGCCACCTCCTGCTTGTGGGCATCGCTGACGCTGATGAACACCTTGCCGCCGGGCGGCAGCGGTGACCCCGCGGCCATCTGTGACTTGGCATAGGCGATGCCGCGCTCGGCATCGAGTCCCATGACCTCGCCGGTGGAGCGCATTTCCGGCGACAGCACGATATCCTGCCCGTGGAAGCGGTTGAACGGAAACACCGATTCCTTGATTGCCCAGTATTTCGGCCAGAGTTCCCTGGTAAACCCCAGTTCCTTGAGGCTCTTCCCCGCCATGACCTTCGCCGCCAGCTTGGCCAGCGGCGCGCCGATGGCCTTGCTCACGAACGGCACTGTGCGGGACGCGCGCGGATTGACCTCGAGCACGAACACCTTTTCATCCTTTACGGCATATTGCACGTTCATCAGGCCGATCACGCGCAGTTCGCGCGCCATGGCCTGGGTGTACTCGCGGATCGTCTCCATCACTTTTTTCGACAGCGTGTGCGGCGGCAGCACCATGGCGGCATCGCCGGAATGCACCCCGGCAAACTCGATGTGCTCCAGCATGCCGCCGATGACGATGTGCCCGTCGTCCGGATGATCGAACCGGCCGACATCCGAGATGCAATCCACGTCCACTTCCGTCGCATCTTCAAGGAATTTGTCCACGAGCACCGGCCGCTCGGGCGAGGCTTCCACGGCAAAGCGCATGTAGTGGTGGAGCTCGGCATCGGAATAAACGATCTGCATCGCGCGCCCCCCCAGCACAAAGGAGGGGCGCACCAGGATGGGATATTCGAGTTGCCGGGCGACGGCGAGGGCCTCGGCCTCGTTGGTGGCGATGCCGTTGGGCGGCTGGGGAATCTTCAGCCGGTCCAGCATCGCGGCGAACAGCTTGCGGTCCTCGGCAATTTCAATGCTCTGCGGCGAGGTGCCGATGATATTGACCCCGTTTTTCTGCAGGCCCAGCGCCAGGTTCAGCGGCGTCTGCCCGCCGAACTGGGCGATGGCTCCCCAGCAGCCTTCGCGTTCGTAAATGTGCAGCACGTCTTCGAGCGTGAGCGGCTCGAAAAACAATTTGTCACTGGTGTCGTAATCGGTCGAAACCGTCTCCGGGTTCGAATTGACCATGAGGGTTTCGAAGCCATCCTCCTTGAGCGCGAACGCGGCGTGAACGCAGCAGTAATCGAATTCGATGCCCTGGCCGATCCGATTCGGCCCGCCGCCCAGAATCATCACCTTTTGCTTTGGCGTCCTTTTGACCTCGTCATCGCCTCGGTCGTAGGTGGAATAGTAATACGGCGTGTAAGCTTCGAACTCAGCGGCGCAGGTGTCCACCAGCCGGTAACTGGGCACCAGCCCCAGTTTTTTTCGCAACGCGCGGATTTCGTCCTCGGTCGCGCTGGTCAAATGGGCGATCTGCCGGTCGGAGAAACCGAGCGACTTGGCCCTGGCCAGCAATTCAGCGTTGAGCGGCGCCATCGGCGCTACAGTAGGCCGGAAAAATTCCCGCGTGTCCAGCGGGGAGTGGATTCGCGCTTGCTGGCGGCTCGGCTTTGCGTTACCAGAACGGGGATGAAACGTTCCGGGCGCGCGCTGTGGTGGCTCACGCTATTGTTCCCGTTGCTCGCGTCCGCGCAGATTGATCCCATCAAACGCGACCTGATCCAGATGGGCTACAACCAGCCGCTGGAGGGCCACGCGCCGTTCGCCGGTTATGCCTTTTACTATCGCAACCAGCCGGATTTCCTGCGCACGAACCTGACCCTCCGGCTGGCCGTGGCGCCGGTGTACCTGGATTCCGAGCTTGGCTTTGTCCACGGCTTGGGACCGCAGACGGACTTCGGCCTCGGGGTGGCCGGGGGTGGGTTTGCCGACAGCTACAACGAAATCCATGGCGGCACGTTTTATCCCAGTCAATCTTTCGACGGCCACGGCGCGGAGCTTTCCGCCAGCCTGTACCACCTGTTCAATCCCGGCGACCTGATCCCATTGAATCTCGTCCTGCGCGGCTCAGCGCATTATTCGACTTATGATCGCAGCAGTGAAACGGCGCCCACGTTTACCCTGCCGGGAGAACGCGGCGAGTTCAGCGTGCGTACCGGATTGCGCTGGGGCGGCATCGAGCCGACGTTGTTTCCGGCGCTCGCCATGGAGATATCCGTCTGGTACGAAGGCCAGTTCCGGACGGGTTACGGGCCATACGGCTACAACGGCGACCGCGCCACCGAGGAGCAATCGCATCTGTTCTGGACTGCTGCCGCCCTGTCTTACACGCTGCCCAAAAGCCAGCAGAATTTTTACGTGCGCCTGCTGGCCGGCACCAGTGTGGATGCCGACCGTTTCAGCGCCTACCGGCTCGGGGGTTATCTGCCGCTGGTGGCGGAATTTCCGTTGTCGCTGCCGGGTTATTATTTTCAGGAAATCAGCGCCCGCCAGTTTGTGCTGTTCAACGCGAATTACCTGCTGCCGCTCGACCACAGCCAGCGCTGGAACCTCAGCGCCAACGCGGCCACCGCAGTGGTGGATTACCTGCCCGGCGAAGGGCAGCCGGGCAATTCGCTGACCGGCGTGGGCGGTGGCCTCTTTTATCGCGCGCCGAACGACCGTTTGAAAATCATGCTCGACTACGGCTATGGCGTGGACGCCATCCGCTCGCACGGGCGTGGCGCCAACAGCATCGGCATCCTGCTGCAATGGGATTTGGAGAAGCCAAAGCGCAGTGAAGGCTTCAATCCAGCTCATCCGAACCGCTGGCGCGGCTGGCAATGGTTCTTCCCCGAGTAAAACTTGTTCAAGCCGCCGGAAAGCCGCGGACCAACAGGGACAGATCCGGATGAGGCGGAGAGGCGCACCCAATTCAAACCGGTTCGGCCATCCGTGTAATTCGGTGTCCATCCGTGTTTGGCATGCATTGGGGGGATGCAGTCGCGTTGGGCTGGCCCCGATTCAACTTGCACAAAACGCCGCGGCTTGCTTTATTATGAAGGTGCGTGCGCATATGGTGGAATTGGCAGACACGCTACTTTGAGGTGGTAGTGCCGCAAGGCGTGCAGGTTCAAGTCCTGCTATGCGCACCAACCTTTTCGGCTGCTTTCGGTTCGGCTGCGATCATTCATTGGCTTTGTTGGGAAGTTTGGTTGCCAGCTATGGCAGGCCGGTCTCCGTTGTCCGTCCAAAATCGCCTGCCAAACTCTTGAAGGGGTGGCGTTTCCAAGGGTCACATCCACGCCGAAGTTTTCTCGCGCCCGCGCGCGGCTTTTTCTCGACTAGAGCATGAGACGGGCGTAAGATCACCAACAATCAGACGGACTGGGGATTTGACCCCGCCCATTACAATCAGAAACGCTTCATTACGCAGTCGTGTCAGCTCAGAAGAAATCAACCGTTCCAACCCTATGAAAACGACCAAACTATCAATTACCAACGGACTATCCGTCGCCCGCCCCGGGCTTTCAACAATCGGAGGCGTTCAAACAAGACTACACATCTGGATTGCGGCTGTTTTGCTGTTGACCGCCACCGGTGCGGCTCAAGCCCAGTTTTCGGTGACCGCGACCATCGGGGGGCTTCCCACCGCAAGCGGAGCCACGCTGGAAACTTTCAACCAAGCGTCACCGGCGATCCTGGCCCTTTCGGGCCCAGCGTATCTGGTAACCGGCGCGAACTATAGCGTGGCTTACGTGCCGCCCAGCTTCTCCGAGTCGCAGGCGGCTTTTTTTGGCGAGCCGGTAATCTCCGGCTACAATAATTATCCCTGGGATGGCAGCCAATATGTCGCCATTGAAATCGGGGGGGCAGCCACTCTCAGCTTTGCGACCCCGCAAAATTATCTAGGCCTGCTTTGGGGCACATTTGGCACCGGAGACAAGCTCGCTTTCTACGACAGCGCCAATAATCTTATTGGCACGGTTTTGGGAGAGAATCTTCCGGTTACGTCGTCCGGAGACTGGGGGCCGAATGGCACCGCTTATGTCAACATCACTTCTACGATCCCCTTTTCCCGCGTTGTTGCCACGGGCACCCAAAATTCATTCGAGTTTGATGACGTCGCTTACGCAAGCGTTCCGGAACCGGCCAGTTGTATTTTGTGCGGCACCGGTTTTGGTCTTCTTGGCCTGGTCCTGCGGCGAAAGTCCGCCTGATCTCCGGCTGTCGATCCGCTGAAATCGCTTGGGCTGGCGCACGACCCGGCCGCAAAGTGGCGGGGAAGCAGGATCGCGGCGCACGGCGCAGGTTGAAGCACAGAGATGTTGCGAGTTGCGATTCGACCAGCCAATCTTGGCCTGTGGCTCGGCACCAGATACACCGGGGCCTCGCTCCCCAGGACGAACGGCTCTTTGCCGCCCGGCAGTTGCCCGTCCTCCGCGCCGCCGCCGCCGACCTTTGCTGGCTGCTCGACCGCGGTTACGCGGCGCGGTCGGCGGTTGAACTGGTCGGCAACCGGCACAATCTCACCAGCCGCCAGCGCATGGCTGTCTCCCGTTACGCCTGCTCGCGCGACGATGCCCAGCACCGCCAGAAACTTCGAGTCGAACCCGACCGCCTGGAAGGCAGGGAACTCTGGCTCGACGGTTACAACGTGCTGACCATTCTCGAAAGCGCGCTGGCGAGCGGGATTGTTTTGTTGTGCCGCGACGGCTGTTGCCGGGACATCGCCGGCGTCCATCGCCGCTATCGCAAGCTGGCGGAAACCCTGCCCGCACTGCGCCTCGTCGGCGAAACCGCCGCCGCTTTGGGCGTGAGCTGCTGCCGCTGGTGGCTTGACCAGCCGGTTTCCAACAGCGGCCGGCTCAAGACCCTCATCCGCACAGCCGCCGCCGAAGCCGGTTGGAACATGGAAGTCGAACTGACCTTCAGCCCCGACCATGTGTTGTCGCACACGGAGGAAATCATCGCCACTTCTGACGGCATCGTGCTCGACCGCTGCCAGCGTTGGGTGAACCTGGCCCGATGGGTTGTCACCGAACGCATTCCGCAGGCGCGGCTGTTGGATTTGGCGCTGTCATGAACCTGGGAACACCGGCATCTCGCCGGCGAGCTGGATGTTTACCGACCAAGCATACCAAGCCGGCGGGACGCCGGCGCTCCCAGCAAAAAGCATTGCCTTCCCACGCCATTCTGCGCAAGAGAAGGACATGGTCTATCAAAAACAAATCCAGCTGGAAACCCGGGGCCACCGCGAGATGCACGATCTGACCGGGGACGTTGAGCGAATCATTCACGATTCCGGAGTGCGCACCGGCACGGCGCACGTGTTCAATGTTGGCAGCACCGGCGCACTGGGCGCCATCGAATTTGAGCCCGGTTTGTGCGAGGACCTGCCCGAACTGCTGGACAAACTCATTCCCGCCAACCGCGATTACGGCCACGAGCAGGCCTGGCGCGACGGCAACGGTCATTCGCATTTGCAGGCCACGCTGCTCGGGCCGTCATTGTCCGTGCCGGTGGCCGGCGGCAAACCGGTGTTGGGCACCTGGCAGCAGATCTTCCATCTGGAATGTGACATCAAACCCCGCCGCCGCACCATCGTGGTGAACGTCTCGGGCGAATGAGCCTTCGAGCGGCCGGAAAACAGATCTGATGATTTACGGTGAGGAGGACTGTTCCAAATCGCGCAGCGCGGGACCGACGAAGCCGCCCAGGTGAAGGCCGGACCAGTACAGCGCAACCGCAAACCCGATTAGCACCACCGCCAGGCAGAGGAACGCCCAGAGATGCCGTGATTCAAACCGTTCCAGCGACCGCACGAACGCCACCAGGCTGATCAGCGCCGCCACGACGATCACCGCGTCCACGCTCGCCCGCTGCCAGTAGCTGCCACCCAGGTGCAACCACATGCCGAATTCGTCAAAGGTCAGCCCCAGGGCGATTCCGTACATCAGCGCGGTGACGTCGGCGGCACGTCCGACCGGCCGGCGGAAGATGGCGTAGCCGGCCACCGCCGCCAGCAGGAAAATACCGTAGTTCAAATGATGGACGTGCGTTCCGTTCAGGAAACAATACATGTTCGGAATGGCGCCGGACATGATCAGGAAGACCGTCGTCCGCGAAACCACGAATGTCAGCAGGAAACTGAACAACGTCCGGCGAGCCAGCCGATGCGGCGTCGCCCGGTGATGGACGGGTTCGGGCGAGTGAATGACTTCAGTTTCCATCAATGGTGCTGGGTTTCAACCCGTTGCTTACCGGGAAATACACGAACCCCATAAAAAATAAAGAGTAGAGAAAATTAGGGCTCGTGGAAACCGCTCCTCCGAAGTCAATCGGCTGTGAGCACGAAAGCGCCGTAGCCGACCACGCGGTCGCGGCCCCCGGACGTGTCGCCGGAATTGCGTAAATCCACGGCGCGACAACGCATGCCGCGCTTTTTTGCCGCCCACAGGAGGCCCCCCATCGGCCGGCAACCGCAGGCCTGGTTCCCGTCGAGCTGCTGCCAATCCAACGTCTCGACGAGGCGCGCCGTCTTTTGGTCGATCTGTTGCGCGGTCCGATAATCGTGGTAGTGGCTTAGGTCCGAGCTGATCACGATGCAGGTCGCGTCTCCATCCCAGAGCTCGTCCAACACACCGCCGACTTCCTCCGCCGGAATTTCGCCCACCACGAGCGGCACCAGTTTGAATTCTGCCAGCGCGATTTGCAGAAACGGCAGGTGCACTTCGAGGCTGTGTTCGCGCTGGTGCGCAGCGTCCAAGGTGATTACGTACGGCAGTTTGCGGACTTGCGCGAGCGCGCGCCCGTCCACCGGAACTGGTCCCAGCGGCGATTGAAAAACTGTTGCGCTGCTGGCAGCCAGTCCCTCAAGCGCCACGAAATGTGACGGGCCCAGCAGCACCACGCGCCTGAACCGGTCGCGTCCGCGCGCCAGGGAGGCGTATGCCGAGCCGGCAACGGGCCCGGAATAGATGTAACCGGCATGAGGGGCGATGATGGCCTTCGGAACTTCGCCCACGGCTGGGTTTGCCTCGGAGAGAAAAGCATTCACCTGGGTTCGGAGCTCCTCCGGGTCGGCGGGATAAAATTGTCCCGCGACGGCGGGCGGCCGCACCGCCGGGACATCTCGTGCGGGCTTGAACCGGAAACGCATTTTCATCTCACGTTCACCGGCCGAGGCAGCCGAGGCTGCCCGGTGCTCTGGTGGGCGCCCTCCGTCGGCCAGAGCCCGGGAATTGTCTCGTCGCAGCGCGGGCACTTGCCCCCGGCGGTGATTTTGTATTCGTGGATCAAGTAGCCGGCGCGGGCAATCAGCGTTGCGCCGCAGCCGGGGCAGCGCGTGTTTTCCCATGGGCCGACCCGGCCGGACGCATTGCCGGCATAGACGAAGCGCAGGCCGGCTTCGACACCAATCTCCGCCGCACGCATCAAATCGCCCGGCCGTGTCGGTCGCGGGCCGGTCATTTTGTAATCCGGATGAAAGGCCGTGACGTGCCACGGGATGTCGCGGCCAACCGAAGCCAGGAAGCGGGCAAGGTCGCGGAGCTCCTGCGAGTCGTCGTTGAAATCCGGGACCAGTAGCGTGACCACCTCCAGCCAGAGGCCGCGCTGATGAACCATTTTGATGGTTTCGGTCACGCGGCCGAGCGTCCCGCCGAGCGTCCGGTAGCGGCGGTCGTCAAAGCCTTTTAAATCCACCTTGTAAGCGATAATCCACGGCTGGAGAAAATCGAGCGCCTCAGGGGTGGCATTGCCATTGGAGACGAAGGCGCATAACAGTCCCTGCGCCTTGGCCGACTGGAAGATTGACACAGCCCATTCGGCGGTGATGAGCGGCTCGTTGTAGCTGGAAACCACCAGTCGCGCGCCGTGGCGGCGGGCGGCCTTGACCAGTTCCTCCGGGGTGCTGGTCTGGAACGGCGCCGGTGACGCTTCATCGCGCAAGGCCTGGCTGGTGATCCAGTTTTGGCAATACGGACAATGAAAATCGCAGCCCAGCATGCCAAACGTGAGCGCGTCACTGCCGGGATGCACGTGGAAGAACGGTTTTTTCTCGACCGGATCGCAGGCCACGCCAGCGGTGTAGCCGAACGGCACCCGCAACTGGCCGCCGTCGTTGAAGCGCACCTTGCAGATCCCGCGCCGTCCCGGGGCAATCAAGCACCGGTGCCCGCACGCAACACAACGGACCCGGCCATCCTCGGGGTGCCCGAGTTTGCCTATGGTCGTGTGCCGGTCCAGTTGGTCGGCCAGGGGGGAGCTCGCTTTTGAAGTCTGGACCGGCGGCGGCAGAGGCCGGTTGACCGGGTCTGTTTTCCCCGCGTTCACTGTCTCGGACTCGCGCATGTTCGCTCCGTCAGAACAGCTGTGCGGTCAACATCGCACGTCCGGCCGCCAATGACAACCGGCGGATTGCGGTGTCGATCCTATGCCCGATTTTCGGGCCGCAGGCACGACGCGGCAATCCGTCCCGGTCAACGCTTACCGCGGGCTGCCAGAAATTTTTCGGCGTATTTGCCCAGCAAGTCAGCCTCCAGATTCACCGCATCGCCGACTTGGCGCTCGCGCAGGGCGGTGATTTCGTAGGTGTGCGGAATGATCCAGATGCGGAAACGGTTTTTCGACACGCCGGCGACCGTGAGACTGATGCCGTCCACGGCCACCGAGCCTTTGAAGACGATGTAGCGCATCACCTCGGCCGGGGCGGCGATATCGAGCACGTGGTCCTGGCCGGCGCGCTCCCAGCGGATGATTTTGCCGACGCCGTCAATGTGGCCGGTGACAAAATGGCCGCCGAACTCGCCGTTGGCGCGCAGCGGGCGTTCGAGGTTGACGAGCGAACCCGGGCGGGCGAATGGCAGGTTGGTGCGCCGCCAGGTTTCCTGGAGCAAATCAAATTGCGCGAACTTGAATTTGCCGCGGGTGTGAATTTTTACCGCCGTCAGGCAACAGCCGTTGACGGCCAGGCTGCCGCCCAGTTTCAACCCGCGACCCGTCACGCCTGCGCGCACGGTCAGCGCGATGGATTTTGCTGTCGGCCGGATGCGCTCGACGGTTCCCGCTTCTTCCACAATACCGGTGAACATTTTCGTCAGCTTAGTGGTGGGGCAAGACTCCGTCGAGCCGTGTTTAATCAACCCGCGCCGTCAGGAACAAATCCGGACCGAGCCGCTGCCATTCAACCTCGCGCAATGCCAGCGCCTCTGCCAGACTCCGCGCGCCTTCACCGGCCACGGCCTTGCGCGCATCGCGGCCGCCCAGGATTTTCGGGGCGTAAAAAAACGCCACCCGGTGCGCGAAGCCGCCGAGCAAAAACGATGCATTGACCTCCCCGCCGCCTTCGACCAGCAGGCCGGTGACGCTTTGGGCGCCGAGCTGCTTGAGCAACCAACGCAAGTCAATTTGCGACCGCGGGTTGCGGATTGTGGATTTTTTCAGAGGGGCGACGATGACATTCACTCGTCCGGCCAGGGCGGCAACGCGACTTTTGGGCGCGCGTTCGCTCACGACGAGGGTCGTCAGCGCCGCATGTTTATCGCTCACCACTTTGGCGTTCAAAGGGGTTCGGGCCAGCGAATCCAGAACGATGCGGCGCTGCCGGGGAGCGCCGGTCTCCCGACCGGCACCGGCCGAACCGGAGTTCCGCGTTCCGATTCTTGCGGTCAGACCCGGATCGTCCGCCAAAACCGTGTTGATGCCGACCAGAATCGCATCGTGGCCCTGCCGCAGTTTCATTCCGCAGGCCCGGGCTTTTTCGCCGGTGATCCATTTCGATTCGCCGCTGGCCGTGGCGATCTTGCCGTCCAAGGTCATCGCCGCCTTGACCGTCACGAACGGCGTGCGGTGGACGATCCAGTGGTTGAACGCCTCGTTCAGACGCGTGCACTCATCAGTCAAAACTCCCGGCACGACTTCCAGGCCTGCTCGCCGCAAAATTTTGAAAGCCCGGCCCGAATGTCTCGGATTCGGATCCATTGCCCCGACAACCACTCGCTTGATTCCGGCGGCGGTGATGGCATCGGTGCAGGGTGGCGTGCGGCCGTAGGTGCAACACGGTTCGAGCGTGACGTAGAGCGTCGCACCTTTCGGATTCCGCCCACGGTCTTGCGCGTCGCGGAACGCTTCGATTTCCGCGTGCGGCCAACCGGCGCGCCGGTGCCAGCCGCGGCCGATGATTTTGCCTCTCGTTACCAGGACCGCCCCGACCATCGGGTTGGGCGAGGTGGCGCCATACCCGCGCCGGGCGAGCCGGAGGGCAAGGCGCATGAAATCAACGTCGGACATTATCCCCCATCGTAGCGGCTGACATAGGCAGGCTCAAATGGAAAGGGTTTGCGCCCTCCCGACTGGCCGCCCGGCCTCCGGCGTCATTTGGTTTCCAGGCAAACCACCGAGGCGATGGCGTCCGGGGCTTTGGCCGGCAGCGCGAGGGACACCCCCAAGCTGTTTTGCTTGAATTTCAATTTGTGCCGCTTCGGGTCGGCCAGCAGATAGGCCCGTGTGATTTCGTTGGTCACGGCCGGCAATCCAAAATTTCCATCCAGCGGCCATTTGAAGATAAGGAGGTAAATTTTCCCCGGCTTGGTGGTGCATCGCCAGTCCCAGGCCGTGACGAATCTGGGTTTGCCGTTTTGGTCTTTGTCGGTCTCGCTGAGTTTGCCGGCCTCGGCCCCGAATGCCGTCGGGCCGGTGCCGTAGATCGCCTCGCCGTTGGTGCGCATCCAGCCGCCGATTTCGGCCAGGCGCGTGACGCTCGGCGGCGGGATCACGCCGTCGCTCATCGGGCCGACGTTCAAGAGGTAATTGCCGCCCTTGCTCGCGATGTCGCAGAGGTTGCGGATGAGTGCCCCGGTGGATTTCCAGTGGTTGTCGTCGCGCTTGAAGCCCCAGGTGTCGTTCATGGTCATGCACGTTTCCCAGTCGCGGCCGGGGTAGCCCTGCGCGGGAATGTGCTGTTCGGGCGTTTCAATGTCGCCCTTGAAACCGCCGCCGAGCCGGTTGTTCTGGATCAGGTCGGGCCGCAGCTCCTGCGTGATCTGGTAAAGCTTCTGGGCGCGCTCGCGGTTCATGCCCGTCGGCGTGTCCCACCAGAGCACGGCGGGAATGTCCGGGCCGTAGCGGGTGAGAATTTCACGCACCTGCGGCACGGCAATGTGATCGATGTAGTCGTCCATGCTGTGCTGCTGGGCTGGGTCCCACTTGCCGCCGGCGGCGGAACCGCCGTTGTTCCAGTCCTGTGCTTGCGAATAGTAAAATCCCAGCCGGATGCCCTGCTTGCGGCAGGCAGCGGCGAGTTCCTGCAGCGGATCGCGTCCGAACGGCGACGCGTCACAGATGTTCCACTGGCTGGCCTGCGAACAGAACATTGCGAATCCGTCGTGATGTTTGCTGGTGATGACGATGTATTTCATGCCGGCGTCCTTGGCGGTTTTCACCCATTCGTCGGCATTGAAGTTGGTGGGATTGAATTCCTTGGCGAACTGCTGGTACTCGGCCATCGGGATCTTGCCCTTATTCATGATCCACTCGCCGATGCCGGCGACAGGCTGGCCGTGGTAATAGCCGGCGGGCACGGAATAGACGCCCCAGTGGATGAACAGGCCGAACTTGGCGTCGCGCCACCAGGCCATGCGGGCGTCGCGCTGCGCCTTGGTTTCAGTCTTGTCGGTCTGGTTGGTGAAGCTGGTGGTGTTCGTCTGCGCCTGCGCGAGCGGCAGCAACGCTGCCAGGGTGCCGAGGATGAGCAGTTGCTTCATGGCGAATTGAGGTATTGCGGCACAGCGTACTGGTATAATCCGTGCTGAACGCTGCGCGGTTGTATCAGGTAAAGCCTGTATAAAGTGAATTCAGGCTCTTTGAAAGCCAATTCCACTCCGCAAAGTCTTTATTCCTCAAACAACGCCCGGGCGAACTGTTTGGCGTCGAACGGCTGCAAATCGTCGGCGTGTTCGCCGAGGCCGACGAATTTGATGGGCAGGCCGAGCTCCTGCTGGATGGCCACCACCATGCCGCCCTTGCTCGTGCCGTCCAGCTTGGTGACCACCAGCCCGGTCAGCGCCACCGCCTTGTTGAACTCGCGCGCCTGCTGGAGCGCGTTCATGCCCGTGGTCGCGTCGAGCACCAGCAATGCCTCGTGCGGTGCGCCGGGCAGTTGCTTGCCGATGACGCGGTGCAGCTTCTGCAATTCCTGCATCAGGTTGTGCTTGGTGTGCAGCCGGCCGGCGGTATCGATGAACAGGTAATCCGCCCGGCGTGCCTGCGCCGCGGCGACCGCATCGTGCGCGACTGCGGCGGCATCGGCGCCGTAAGCACCGGCGATGACCTCCACTTTGACCTTCTGGCCCCAGAGCTTGAGCTGCTCGATGGCGGCGGCGCGGAACGTGTCGCAGGCAGCGAGCAATGCGGTCTGCTTTTGCGCCTGGACCAGGTGCGCCAGTTTGGCGGCGGTGGTGGTCTTGCCCGTGCCATTGACGCCGACGACCGAAACCACCGTTGGCCCGTGAGCCGTTTTGTTCAAACCCGCTTTTTTTGACGCGGCAAACAGATTCGTTTCCACTTCCTGCTGGGCGATGGCAAATACATCCAGTCCGGCCCCGCCCTGGGTTTCGTAGGCGTGCTTGACGGCGGCGACAATCTGGTGCGTGACGGGCAGACCAAGGTCGGCGGCGATGAGCGCGGCTTCGAGCTCTTCGAGCGACGCCGTTTCGAGGCGGGGCGAACGCGTGACGATGCGTTTGATCTCGTGCGCCAGCCGGCCATGGGTTTTCTGCAAGCCGGCCTTGAATTTGGCGAAAAGGCCCATGAACTATTGCGGCTGGCGGCTGGCGGATCGCGGACTGCCAGCTCTCGCCCTGCGGCTTTCGACGCCCGCTTTGAGTTTCTCCACCTGTTCATAGGGCAGTTTGATGGTGCCGATGAGCGGCTTGCCCTTGCTGAAGCCGTGGCAATCTGAACCGCCCGTGACCAGCAGGTTAGACTGGTCGGCGATTTCGAGGTAGTGCTCGGACATCGCGGTCGTGTGTTTTGTGTGAAAACATTCGATCCCGTCCAACCCGGCCTCCACGAGCGCGGGAATGATCTCGTCGGTCCGGTTCAACCCGGGGTGGGCCATCACCGCCAGGCCGCCCGCGCGATGGATCAATTCGATGCCTTCGAGGGCGGACATTTTGGCCTTGGGCACCCACGCCGGGCGGCCTTTTCTTAAAAAGCGTTCAAACGCCTCGTCGAGATGTTTGACCAAGCCCGCTTTTGTCAGGGCGCGAGCCACATGCGGCCGGCCGGGTGATTTGCAATTGGCGAGGGCGAAGACGGCATCAACCTCCAGCGGGACATGCAGTTGATTGAGCTTGGCCACCATTTCGCGGATGCGGTTCTGGCGAACGGCCTGGAACTTGGCGATTTCGGCCAGCAGTGTTTCATTGTGAATGTCCAGGAAATAACCGAGCAGATGAACTTCAATGTCGTGGTGCTCGGCGGTGAGCTCGGTCCCGGGGATGAATTCGATCCCGGCCGCGGCGCAGGCGGCCGCCGTGGGGGCGCAGCCCTCGACCGAATCGTGGTCGGTCAAGGCCAGCGCCGCAAAGCCGAGCCGCCGGGCGTGACCAACCAGTTCCTCCGGCGAAAACGTGCCGTCGGAGAAATGCGTGTGCAAATGCAGGTCCGCAAATTTCATTTTACCATCCTCCCCGGCCGCAGGAGCTCGCCCTTGATTTTGTCGAGGATGCCGTTGACGAACTTGCCGCTGTCCTGGGTGGAAAACTTCTTGGCGATGTCCACCGCCTCGTTGATGCTGACGACCGGCGGAATGTCCTCGCGGTGCAACATCTCGTAGATGGCCAGGCGCATGATGTTGCGGTCCACGGCGGCGATGCGGTGAAATTCCCAGTTTTTCGCGTGCGTCTTGATGAGTTCGTCGATGGCTGCGCGATGTTCAAGCACGCCGCGGATGAGGGGGTCGGCGAACAGGCGCACCTCGGCCTCCTCGGCGGTGGGTGGCGGCAGCTCGACCGGCTGGCCCCAGGTGGCCGGGCCTTTCTCCTCGGCGATGGCCGCCGCGCGCTGCGTGTCCCAGAATTCATTAAGAGCCCCATCCAGATTTTCCGGCGGGTTCAAATCGTACTGGAACAGGAACTGCACGGCGCGTTCGCGCGCCTCACGGCGTTTGCCCATGCCGCCATTCTACAGCCCAAAGTCCAAAGTCCAAAGTCTAAAGTCTGGAGTTGAACAATGCGCTCGACTTTGGACGGGTGACTTTGGACATTGGACTCATTATGAGCGAGGTCACCAAACTGTTGCATACGCGCTACCGGGTGAACGATCTGGAACGCACGGTGAAATTTTACCGCGAGGTGCTGGGCCTGGCGGAAGTCAAGCGGCACAAATCCCCGCGCGGCTCGGAACTGGTGTTTCTCAAGGCGCCCGGCAGCGCCGAGGAGATCGAAATCACACACTTCCCCGGCAGCGGCCCGGTGCAGGTGCAACCTGACCTCACACACCTGGCATTCGAGGTGGACAGCCTCGAGGAGTTCGGCCGGCACCTGGCGAAACTCGGGCTGAAATATTCCGACGGCCCGACGACCAGTTCGAGCGGCACGACCTTCGCCTTCATTGATGCGCCCGAGGGCTACGAAATCGAGCTCATCCAAAAAGGCAGGGGCGGTTGCTGAAGCCCAAAGCCCAAAACCCAGACCCCAGACCCTAGATTCATGAGCGTTTTAATCGTCGGTTCCACCGCGCTGGATTCCATCAAAACTCCCAACGCCGAAAATCCGCGCCTGTTGGGCGGCTCGGCCAGCCATGCGGCCGTGGCGGCCAGCTTTTTCAGCCCGGTCAAACTCGTCGGCGTGGTCGGCGATGATTTTCCGAAGAAATATTTCGACCTTTATCGCCGGCACAAAATCAACCTCGACGGCCTGCAAATCCTGCCCGGCAAGACGTTTCACTGGTCGGGCGAATACGAAGCGAACATGAACAACCGCCGCACGCTGCTGACCGAACTGGGCGTGTTCGAGACGTTCACGCCCACGCTGCCGAAGGTGCACCAGGACACGCTATTCGTCCTGCTGGCCAACATCGCCCCGGCGCTCCAGCATCATGTGCTCGACCAGATGCGCCGCCCGAAATTCGTGGTGGCCGACACGATGGACCTGTGGCTGAACATTGCCTTGAAGGATTTGCTGAAGCTGCTCCCGCGCCTGGACGGCTTTGTGCTCAACGACAGCGAGGCGCACCAATTGACCAAGGAAGACAACGTCTTCACCGCAATAAAGAAAATCCACCAGCTCGGCCCGAAATACGTCATCATCAAAAAAGGTTCGCACGGCTCGGTCCTGTCCGGCCCGCGCGGCCATTTCATCTGCCCGGCGTATCCGCTGTCGGCGGTGGTGGACCCGACCGGCGCGGGCGATTCGTTTGTGGGCGGTTTGATGGGCTATCTCGCCGCGGCGCGCGGGTCGGTTGAGGCGAACCTCAGACGCGCGATGATTTATGGCAGCGTGGTCGCGTCGTTCTGCTGCGAAGGCTTCGGCCTGACGCGGACCACTAAAATCAAGCGGGCGGACATTGAGCGAAGGGTAAAAGAGTTGGAAAAGCTGACGGAGTTCTGACACATCTTCGGGCATGACCATTGAGCAGAAACCAGAACTCAATCGGTTTGTTGACCCATCCATCCCGCTGACTTGGGATTATCGGTGGCGGCAAATAAAAATTTTGCTCCCAATCTGGTTTTTCTCTTTGTTGCTACTCCTCGAAATAGGACTTTTTAGGGCATGGCTCGCAGATAAATTGCAGTGGGACCGTTTGGCTGTCCTGATTGTGGCTGTCCCCACGATGTTTCTCTTTGTTTTAGCCGTGGCGGAAATCCAAACCCGAATTCAGCAACGATCAAAACGAGTCATCAAAGTTGAGGACCAGAGAATCATTTTAAAACCCGCCAAACACTCATTCATCCGATGGAAGCAGATTTCAAAATTTCAGTTTGAACCCCTCCTCGAAGATTCGGGCCTGATGAAATTGAAACTATTTCTGTGTGGTCGGCCAAGCAAACGAAACTCAGGGCGGGCATTTTGGTCTATGGTGCTAGAGCGACCAACACAAGTGCAAGAATTGACTGACTGCCTGCAAAAACGACGGATGGAGGCGCCGGCTGATTTTCAAGTGGAAGTTTTGGAAAAACCGCTTCCGCCGGAGCAGGCGGGACCGATTCCATTCCTTGGCATGTCGCTTTATTGGGGCGGTGTTCTGTTACTCCTTCATGGCGTGCCGCTATTGTTTATCGGTTTGACCGATGGGGGGCATCACGATTCGGAAAACGATTCGGATTTGGCCCCAAACGAAAAGGCGAAATTAGGCCGGCTGATTTTAAAATATTTTCACACCATTGAAGAATTGCGACATTTCTACATCGTGGCTGGTGGCGTTTTGACCGTTTTGGGGTTGTTGCTGCTGATTTGGGGTTGGCTGTTGATGAATCGTAAACCTCAAACCACGCCAGTTGTGTAAATCGCAAATGGCGAGTCCCGTCACCTCGGCTGCTACGAATTACTTTGAAAGAATGCTGGTGGCGTAAAAAATCCGTGTTCATCCGCGTCCATCTGTGTTCAAGTTGTCAAAGCCCTCATAAATACAGGGTTTCTTGAGCGCGTGGACGGCCACTGTCAGCGGAACTGTCAGTATAGCGGCGCACGGAATCACAATTCGCCACTATCCTGCCACCATCCCGCTGAAACTCGCCCACTACACTTTAACGTGTCGCGACGGTTCTGGTGCATGATTCAGACCCATGCACATGAAAACCAAATACACCCTGTTCCGG
>Ga0335071_10000310_pt1 | contig 55771 bp, 56 predicted proteins | sample Lox_Sample_15_FD_206724 | JGI IMG/M metagenome (GOLD analysis project Ga0335071, IMG submission 206724) | Soil microbial communities from Loxahatchee National Wildlife Refuge, Florida, United States - Lox_Sample_1.5 | ecosystem: Environmental > Terrestrial > Soil > Wetlands | place: USA... | reverse complement strand
CAGCCGCGCTCCATCGAGCGCAGCACCTATGTCCTGACGACGGGGTTGGTGCTATTTCTGCTGTTCTGGCAATGGCGGACAATGGGCGCGACCATCTGGCTTGTGTCCTGGCGGCCGGGCCGGCTGGTCCTGCAGGTGCTGTTCTGGCTGGGGTGGGCAACAGCTTTGGCATCGACGTTCATCATCAATCACTTCGATCTCATGGGCCTCAGGCAGGCGTACCTGGCCTGGCGTGGCCGGCCCTACCGCGAACTCGGATTTCGTTCGCCATTGCTATATCGGCTTGTGCGTCACCCCCTCATGCTGGGATTCATTGTCGCGTTCTGGGCCGGCCCCCGGCTGACCGCAGGCCACCTGCTCTTCGCGATAGCAACCACGGGCTACATCCTGGTTGCCATGCATTTGGAGGAAGGCGACCTGATGGCGGCGTTGGGGGATGAGTACCGCGACTGTCGCGGACGGGTGCCCATGCCGTTCCCGTTGCCGCGTCGGCGACGCGCGATGGCAGGCATGCCACCGGTAACTACCGCACCGCCGGTGACTACTCAGTCGTTTCAGTTCTTTCGGCCAATTTGTGCCCGGCCTGCCCGCTCTCCCGGGGCACCTCGGCGGCCTCGCTGCGGGCCAGCGCCACCACCGCCGCGATGGCCACCGCGACCGATACAGCGACTGCCACCCGGCCGGCATGGTCGGTGGTTACCGTTTCGCCCAGCATGGTGGCGCCGAGCACCGATGCGACGATGGGCTCGGAGACAGTCACTATCGGCAATGACGCGGTGAGCGGGCCGGCTCGGAACGCCGACTGTTCCCAGGCCGTCGCTGAGAGCCCCACAACCGCCCAGCCGTATAACTCAGGTGTGCGTAGCAATGCCGCGATACCGCGGCCAAGCTGGCTGACGACGCCCTTGGTCAGCACCGAGAACACGCCCCACAGCGAACCGGACATCAGCCCCAGCAACACTGCCCTGATCGAGCCCGAGAACATCCGGGCGGCGATTGCACACAGGACCAGCGCCGGAACCATAATCGCGGCGGCGACAACCCAGGCATGAAGCGGCGCCCGATCACGGCCCTCCTGGGGGTTGCCCACCGTGACGACGACCGCGACCGCCGCGGCGAGCAGCAGGGCCCAGGTGCCTTCCCAACGGCTGATCCGGCGGTGGTTCACCATCGCGCTGATGAGCAGCGCGAACAACAACGACGTCACCAACAGCGCCTGCACGAGCATTACCGAACCGAAGTCCAGCGCGGCGGCCTGCAGTGCGAACCCCGCTGCCGCCGTCAGAGTGCCCGCCCACCACTGACGGTCGCGCAGCAGGTGGCCGAATAGCTTCCACGTGCCGACCTGCTCGTCGGTGACGTCTTGGGCCGATCGCTGCTGGACGACGTCTCCGATGCCGATCATCAGCGCAGCTGCCAGAGCTAGCAGCGTCGCGAGGCCTGTTCTGCCCAACCTCGACCTCCTGTGCAGATACGTCGCCCACCACCGTGGGCAGGGGTCCCGGCTGAGCCGAGACCCCTGCAACCGCCGGGAAGCCGGTCGGCCACTGCGGCGTCAGGCTGCCCTATGCGGCTCTATGCGGTGCTGGTGGGGCGAGCCGTGACAGCCGCTTCTCTGTTTTCCTCAGATCGTTACGGGTTCCGAACGAGCTGAAGATCTCTGTCAGACCGATGAGAACCAGCATGATGCCGGTGACGAGGGCGAGCACACCCAGCGAACCGAACGGCCACGCCAGCACGACGACGCCGGCGATTGCGCTGAGGACCCCGAATAGGATGGCCCAGCCGCGTCCGGGCAGTTCGCTGTTGCTGATCGCAATCGCAATCGCAGCGACCCCCTGGAAGACGAACCCGACGCCGATCCAGATGGCCAGCAGCAGAACGGCATACCCTTGGCCGAAGTGGCGGAAGGCCAATACACCCAAGACCAACGACAGCGCGCCGGTGATGAACAACAGCACCCGATAACCGCCCGAGACTTCCATGCCGAAGGCCATGATGATCTGCGCGATACCGGACACCACGAGGTAGATGCCCAACAGCACAGACGCGACAACGATCGATATACCTGGCCAGAACAGCACAAGTACACCGAGCACGAGCGCCACGATGCCCATCAGCAGTTGCGGTACCCACAGTTCCCGCACCGGGTTTAGTGTGTCATTAGTCGTCATAGCAGCTCCCATCGCCTGGTAGGTAGCCTCGATGCTCGCGGCACCCCGCCCGGGTTCAATAGGGACATACGTCATCGAACCGCAGCTAATGGTCATTTTCTCGGCGATATGCCGCCGCCATGTTGCCGCTGAACGGCCGGCCGCGTTGTGCCTCAGCGGTGCTCCGGTCCCACCAGCCGATCGATCAGCGAGCGGTTCTTGTCGTGTTCGCGCTCCTCGAGCAGGAACCCGATGCCGTACTCCACTGCGGTCTTGGTGGAATCCCGCACCTTGCGGACCACGGCGTCGTCGTCTTGGCGGCCCCGCACCGAAGTCGTTTCGATCTCCTCGCCGAACCAGTAGTACTGGCGTTCGAGCCGGGGAATGGGCGTGAGCCCGATTCCGCGCCAGATGGGCCACGAGTCGGGGCTGCCTAGCACCTTTTTGACAAACAACCGTTCGGGGGCAAGTAGCGGATTGTCGGCGTCGAGAACGATGTCCACGGCATCGTCGGCGCCGACCGACGCGAACGGGACGATCGGGTAGCCATACGCTATCGCCATGCGGGCGAACCCCATCCGGTTTTTCCACACCAGCTTGTAGCGCTCACCCTTGCGCTTGGCCACCTCACGCCCACCGCCCGGAAAGACCAGGATCAGCTCTCCGCGTTGCATCAGCTCGGCGCAGTTTGCCCGAGTGCCCTCGACAACGCCGACCCTGTTCAGCATGTCCCGCCAACCTGGCACCTTGAATTGCGCGTGATCGCCCAACGCGCGCACGATTCGTCCCCGCTCCCACAGCTCAGCGCAGATCAGCGGCAAGTCGAGCACCCCCAGGACTGTGTGGTTTCCCACCAGCAGAGCGCCGCGCTTCGGTACCTTGTCGATCCCGTACACCCTGGGGTTGATGAGCTTCCGCAGCGGCTCGATCAGCTGCAGAGTGACCCTACGATCAGTCGCCGATGGTGCGTCCGGAATCGAGGCGGCGTTGGCACTCATCAGATCATCATCCCATCGCGGCTCCCCACCAGGCCGAGCCGAGTTTGTCCCGGCAGTGCAGGATGCCGTCGAAGACGCGTGGTTGGTGGTCGAATCGATTCCCGAACAGCTGGAGCTGGCGGCCTCAGCTTTGGGTTCCACGATCAGGACGTCCGCGAGGCGATGGAGCTAGCTCTCGGCGATCGGCTTCAGGGCCTTAGGATCAGCAGGCCGGTGGGCGGGACGGCCGCCGGCGGGAGCACGAGCGGTGCATAGCCGAGAGAGATGCGTCCGAGCACGTGTCGAGTGCGACCCATAGCCTGCGACGGCGGTTATTGCCCTGATGCCGATGTCCGACGGCGGGCGGTCTCGGTCAGGCCCAGGTCGTCATCAATGGGCTGGCGGACGGGACTGACATTGCGCCGGAAACTCTCCAGCGCCTCGTTGAGGTCCTCGCGGGTCAAGCACCAATGGCCGCCGATCTTGGGGGCGGGAATCTTCCCGGCGCGAACCTGATCCGCCCACCAACGCTGGGTGCCGCCGACGTTTCGGACGAGTTCGTCCAGGAATGCCACGGGGGATTTCTCAAACACTCTGTCTTCCTGGAATCTTGCGGTGATCTGCAGGAAGCCTATGCGCTGTGGTGGTCTCTCGCAAATTGCCTCGGCGACGTGTTGCGTCTCTGACCTCGGCTGATACATGGAGAGCTAATCCTATAGCGAAGATATAGTGGCAGCGTGGGTTTCTAAATCACAATGCTCGGATGGGGCCTAGCAAACAAGGCGAAATTTCGGTCTTAGCGAATATCCGAGAGCACCGCGCCGATCGCGGCAGCTGCTGTCTGAGACAATGAGCGGTCGAGGTGCCGTACACATCAATGGTCGTCTGGATGCTCTCATGGCCAAGCTGCTGCTGGATGACCGGCAGCGGCACTCCCCTTAAGATCAGCCAAGCAACGTGGGTGTGCCTCAGGTCCTGGATACGTGGCCGTTTCTCCAGGCCCTTCGCCGCCGCCTTCACCAAAGCCGGATACCACTGGTGTTCCTCGGCCCATTAGGTAAGCAGCGGGACGGCGACGCACATCAGACTCAATCACAGAGTTATCCGTAGCTTTCGCTCAATTTGTGCACACCGTGCGCTCACGCCTCAACGCTTCTCGTGATCGGCCTGGCCGCTAGATCAACCGGTGGCTTTGCCGTTACCCACGGCGATACCGTGGCTGTATGTCGGACAACGACGACTGGATCGACCAGATCGAGCAGCAGATGGAGCGGTACCTCGAGGAACATTTCCCGGGTGGGCCTCAGATCGCTGCCGACGTCAGCGAGGACGAGAAGGTGCGGGCGGTTCAAGAGCAGCTCGGCGAGGCCGGCTTTAACTGTCCCGACGAAACGGCCCGCAAAATGGTGCGAAGATTGGACAAGTAGGCCCTGCTTAACAGTCCTCGTCGTCGTCCACGTCGCTCATCGCTGCTATCTCGGATCGTCGGTGCATTCAAACTTGTTGCGCTCTAACGAGTCCAGAACATCGGACCACCGGTAGAACGCTGAGATGTTAATGAAAAAAGAGAACTGGCCAGAGCTTATAACCCTGACCAGCTAGTTTCGGTGGAGCTGCCGGGAATCGAACCCGGGTCCTACGGCATTCCCTCAAGGCTTCTCCGTGCGCAGTTCGCTATGCCTCTACTCGGATCTCCCGGTCACGCGAACCAGCCAGGATGACGATCCCAGTCGCTGTGCATGTCCCGATGAGTCCCGCGACCGGACTCACCGGTGGATCCCTCTAGCTGACGCCAGGGTCCGGGTCGAGGGCTTTCCCGGTCTGACGGACTAGCTGTCGCTTAGGCAGCGAGAGCGTAGTCGCGCTGATGTGAATCGGCGCTTATATGGTTGCAACGACGCTTACGGTGGTCTCTTGCCTGCACCGGCACGCTTCCCTTGATTCGATGCGCGAAGTCGAAACCTTTCAGCCCCGTGTCTATTTTTCTTCGAGCATCCCCGCCGACTTTCGGCAGGACAATCAATGGTACGCGTTAACCAACAACGAACAACCGAATTAACTTCCCGAGCGACCGCCGAAGCCGAGTACCCCCCGGTCTGACAACTCCAGGGGGTACTCGGTGCCAAAGCGGCGAGCGGTTCGCGTAACCGGCCGTTACTTGATGCCCACCACGTCCTGGGCGATCGCGGCGACGCGAGTCTGCGCGGCGGAAACGATGCGTTGCCGGTTCTTGTGCGCCTCCTCGTAGGCGATGATCGCGCGAACGTCGTTGGGGGCCGTCAGCTCCTTGATCGCGGCCACCGCCTCATTCACGTTCAGGTCGTCGTACTTGCGGATGGGCAGTTCCTTGGCGTCCAGCACACCAACGGCCGTGCGACCCTCATGCAGCGCGTCGGCGGCCCCGTCCGCCCCCTCGGAACGGGTGACTCGCTCGGCCGCCCTCAAGGCGGCACTCTGCGACGCGGACAACGCCTTCGCCGCGATTTCGCCGGCGTTGCCCCCGCGCTTGACCAGGTCGTTCAGTGCCGGCCCGGTAGAGCGCAGCGTGTCGACGGCCCGGTCCACTCCACGGGCCGACCACGCCATGGGCAGGTTGACCAGCTTCACCGCGGTGCCGGCAGCCGCCTGCAGCGGCGTGCGACGGAGCGCGGCGGGGCCGCCGAGCGCGTCTTCCGCCAGCACGGTGGTCAGCCAGTCCACCGTGGCCGAGTGCGCGGTGATCAGGCGTTCGGCCAGGTTCTCGATGTCCTGGCGTTTGGCGGCGACGGCCAATGCCTTGGTGTAGCGGGCACGGTCCAGCAGCTGGTCCTCGAGCGCAAGGTCCCCCAGCAGCGCCTCGTCGAAGGGTTCCGCCTGCTCGGTCAGCGCCTTGACCAGCGCCGCCGCGCGACCCAGGAATGGGCCGATGACGTCGGGGTAGCCGCCCAGCTTGCGGATCGCGGCCTCGAGGGCTTCGGCCCGCTTGCGGCCATTGGCGGCGTTCTGCGAGAGCTCGCGGCGCACCGCCTCGGTGCGCGCCTGGACGACGCGGGTCTCCGCGATCTGGATTTCGGTGTTGGTCAGGTCGAGCAGCGTGCGCAGCTGCGCGAGCAGTCGGGTGTTGTCCGGTGAAGTCATGGGTTTGGCCTCCTGGCGTTAACATCTGGCGTTGACTTTCGGTGTCGGCGCGAGGTGCGCCCGTACGCCTCGGCTACCCAATTGCCCCGCCCGGACTAACATCCGCCTCCGGATGTGATTTATGTCGCCCGCCTACCGTGCGCGCGTCAAATACGCGCTCAGATCACGAAATTGAGGTTCTCGACGATCTGGGCGCCGACTCACCGGGCGATCGGCTATGGACGGGCCGAGCGTCAGCTGGCCGCGATCATGGCCACCGAGCCCATAGCCATCACCATGCCGACCCCCTGCAGGCGGCTGACCCGCTCGCGCAGCACCACCATCGCCAGCACGACCGTCGCGGCCGGATACAGCGAGATCAAGATGCTGGCCAACGAGAGCAGCCAGGTGTGCAGCGCCAGCAGCATCGTCACGTTGGCACAGATGTCGAGCAGGGCCACCGTCAGCGCCATCTTCATCGGCTTGCCGCGCGGCAGCCGCAAGTTATTGCTCATCGCGGACATGCCGAACACCACCGCCGTGGCGGCCAGCCGGGCGAAAACCAGCGGCCAGAGCTTGGTCGCGTGTGGCGCCTGATGGAGGAACACCATGTTCAGCCCCATCGCGGACCCGGCCAGCACGGTGAGCCAGGCCACCTTCGGGGTAAACCGATAGGGCGTCACGCCCTCGGCGGTGGCCTCGCGGCTGACCAGCGTCACCGCGATGAGCGCCAGGACGACGCCCACCGAGGCCGCCTGGCCCGGTCGCTCCCCCAGCGCCACACCGACCGCAACCGGCACCGCCGCATTCAGCACGGCGGCCAGCGGCGAGACCACCGAAATGGGCCCGGAACCCAGCGCCTCGAAAAAGGCCCACATGCCGAACGCCATACCGATGCCGTACAGACCGCCCCAGATGATCGCGCCCGACTGGATCGGGCCGCCGACAGCGATGGCCAGCACGCCCAGTATCAGTGCCTCGAGCGGGTAGGCCACGAGCATCACCCGCAGCGCGGCTACCCGTCGAGCGGCTACACCGCCCACGAAATCGCTGACGCCGTACGTAACGGCCGACAGCTGGGCGTAAGCCGCCCCGATCAGTTCATGCCCTTGGCTCGCCGGCCCAGCTCACGATGCAGTTCGCGATTGGCATCGCGTCGGGCCATGTCCTGGCGCTTGTCGTAGGCTCGCTTGCCGCGCGCGAGCGCGAGCTCGACCTTGACCTTTCCTTCGGAGAAATACAGAGACATCGGCACGAGCGCGAGGTTACCATCTCGTATCTTGCCGACCAGTCTGTCGATTTGTTGCCTATGTAACAACAACTTTCGATTGCGACGAGGGTCATGGTTGGTCCAGCTACCGTGCTGATACTCGGGAATGTACAGGTTGCGCAACCACACTTCACCGTCGTCAACCGTTGCGAACGCGTCGGCCAACGACGCGCTGCCCTCGCGCAGACTTTTTACTTCGGTGCCCTGTAAAGCCACCCCAGCCTCGTAAAGCTCCTCAATCGAATAGTTATGCCGCGCTTTGCGATTGGTGGCCACGATCTGTTTGCTGCCGCGCTTGCCGCCCGCCGCCTTGCCCCGGCTCGAGTCTTTGGCCACGGCTACCGCCGCACGTACAGGCGCAACGTCGCGTAAGCGGTCGCCCCGGCCATCGCCAGACCGAGCAGAAACAGCCACGGGGCGATGTAGAGGATGTCGGCATAGTCGACCTTGGCGATCAGGTGAGCTTGGTAGAACTGGCTCAGCGCGTTGTCGAGGAAGAACGCGCGCACCAGGACCAAACCGACGACGGCGATCACCACCCCGATAGTGGCGGCCACCATCGCCTCCACCAGGAAGGGCAGTTGCGTGTACCAGCGGCTGGCCCCGACCAATCGCATGATGCCGATCTCGGTGCGCCGCGTGTACGCCGCGACTTGAACCATATTGGCTATCAACAGAATCGCCCCGACGGCCTGCACGAGCGCGACGGCGAAGGCGGCATCCCGTAAGCCGTCCAAGACGGCGAACAGCCGGTCGATCAGCTCTTTTTCGTTTTGGATGCCGCGCACCCCCGGCTGGCCGCGCATGGCGTCGTCGAAGTCCCTATGTTGTTCGGGGTCGTTCAACTTGACAACGAAAGATGCTGGAAAGGCGTCCTTTCCGGCGACATCTTTGTACTCCGGGAACTTCCTGATCGCATCGTTGTAGGCGTCCTGCTGATTGATGAACCGCACCGCTTTGACGTCTTGTCGTGCATCGATCTTGTTCCGCAGCGCTTTACACGGATCGGACGAGCATGTCGGGTCGTTGGCGGAGATGTCTTCGGTGAGGAAAACCTGGGTCTCCACGCGGTCGAGATAGATCTCGCGGGAGTTGTCCGCCAACCGGACCACGAGCAGACCGCCGCCGAACAGGCCGATCGAGATCGCGGTCGTCAGGATCATCGCGGCCGTCATGGTGACGTTGCGACGAAGGCCGGTCAGGACCTCGTTGAGCAGGAAGCCGAAGCGCACTTAGCGGTCCATCCCGTAGACGCCACGCTGCTCGTCGCGAACCAGCCTGCCCAGCGACAGCTCGACGACGCGCTGCCGCATCGAGTCAACGATGTGGTGGTCGTGCGTCGCCATCAGCACCGTCGTGCCGGTTCGGTTGATCCGCTCCAACAAATCCATGATGTCCTTACTGGTGTCCGGGTCGAGGTTGCCGGTCGGCTCGTCGGCCAGGAGCACCAGGGGCCGGTTGACGAAGGCGCGGGCTATCGCCACCCGCTGCTGCTCACCACCCGACAACTCGTGCGGCAGCCGGTTGGCCTTACCGGACAGGCCGACCGTCTCGAGCACGTCGGGGACCACCCGATTGATCGCGTCCCGGCGCTTGCCGATGACCTCCAGCGCGAAGGCGACGTTTTCATAAACGGTCTTTTGCTGGAGCAACCGGAAATCCTGAAACACACAGCCGATCACCTGACGCAACTTCGGGATGTGGCGCCCGGGCAGCTTGTTGACGTGAAACTTGGAGACCCGGATGTCCCCGCCGTTAGGGGATTCGTCGCCCAGCAGCAGCCGCATGAACGTCGACTTGCCCGAGCCCGAGGGGCCGATCAGGAAGACGAATTCACCCTTGTCGATCTTGACGTTGATGTCGTCCAGCGCGGGGCGAGCCGACGCTTTGTACTTCTTGCTGACATTGTCAAGGGTGATCATCACGGCACGCCAGTGTAGCGGTGAATTTCGCCGGCAAGCGAAGTCAGCTCGCCGGGGGCGGCGAACTCGGCACCGGACCCGGCCCCGGCTGGGGCAGCTGCGTGGGGGACGGGGTGGGGCTGGTGCTCGGCGGGCAGAAGGGCGGCGGCAGCAGGCACGGCGGCGTGGGCAGCTGGAACGGCGGGGGCGCGGTGGTGGTCGTCGTCGTCGTGGGCGGCGGCACCGTGGTGCTCGGCGGCACGGTCGTCGTCGGGGTCGGCGTGAACGTGGCGGTGGCCGGCGGCTGCTGCACCCGGCTGCGTGGCACCCAGGTGTAGTTGGGGTCGGGCACGAAACCGGGCGGCACCACCTGGGGGGCCGGTGGCTTGGGAGCCGGTTCCGGGCGGTAGGTGTCGTAGACCCACCACGCCGCGAAGAACGCCACGATCAAGACCAGCGTCGACGTGCGTATCCGGCCGCCGAAGAGGTGGCTCCAGCGCCCTCGCTTACCCTCGCTGCCCTTCTCGAGGATGTTCACGGTGAACTTCACCGCCGCTGCACCGCCGCACCCTTATCTGCGCCGTCGGCTCGTTCCTCGGCGGCCTGGGCGGCCGGGACCGAGGGGTCTTCGACCAATCCCACCGTCGCGTCGGCAGCGGTCATGATGCCGACTCGCGCCAACGCCCGAATGACCAGGACGCGCAACTGCCGGCCGACCTCGAACTGCTTGCCGGGCAGGGTACGGGCCACCACACGCAGGGTGACGGTGTCGACCTCGATACTTTCCACGCCCATCACAGTGGGTGGATCCAGCAGCAATTCCCCCAGCACCGGGTTGTTCATCGCGCGCTCGCATTCCTGGTGCAAGACGTCGTAGACCCGGTTCAGGTCGGCGCTGGTCGATACCGGGATGTCCACCACCGCACGCGCCCAATCCTTGGACAGGTTGACCACCTTGACGATCTGCCCATTGGGAATGGTCAGCACCTCGCCGTCCGGTGAACGCAGTCGGGTCACCCGTAACGTCACGTTCTCCACCGTGCCGCTGGCTTCCGTCGACGCAACGACGGTGAGGTTGACCAGATCCCCGAAGCCATACTGCTTCTCCGCCAGGATGAAGAACCCGGAGAGCAGGTCTCGCACCAGTTGCTGGGCACCGAAACCGAGCGCCGCGCCCACCACGGTGGCCGGCGCGACCAGGCCGCCCACCGAAAACCGCAGGATGTCGGCGACCTGCAGCATGACCCAGATACCGATGATCACCACCGAAACCCAGGAGATCACGGACGCCACGGCCTGGCGGTGCTTGGTCGCCTCCGAGCGCACCAGCGCGTCGCTTTCGGCGAAGCCCACGTCGAGCCGCCGGGTGACCTGTTGCGCCACCCAGTTGACGAAGCGGGCCGCGAGCACCGCCGCGATCAGCACCATGACGATACGCAGACCGCGGGTGATGATCCATTGCCCGGCGTCGCCGCGCCAGAAGTCGTGCCAGCCCAGCGCCTTTATCGTTGCAGTTGAGGCAAGAACAGTTGTATTAGTCAGCATCTTTTCGGTTGCGCCACCGGATCCCCGCTTCCAGGAATCCGTCGATGTCCCCGTCCAGAACGGCGGTCGGATTGCCCACTTCGTACTCGGTTCGCAGATCCTTGACCATCTGATACGGGTGCAGTACGTAAGAGCGCATCTGGTTTCCCCAGGAGCTGCCGCCCTCACCCTTCAACGCGTCCAGCTCAGCGCGCTCTTCTGATCGCTTGCGCTCCAACAGCTTTGCTTGAAGCACTCGCATTGCCGAGATCTTGTTCTGCAGTTGAGATTTTTCGTTCTGGCAAGTCACGACGATACCCGTCGGGATGTGGGTCAAACGGACCGCGGAGTCGGTGGTGTTCACCGACTGACCGCCGGGGCCGCTGGAACGGTAGACGTCCACCCGGACGTCGCCTTCCGGGATATCGATGTGATCGGTGGTGTCCACCACGGGAAGCACCTCGACTTCGGCGAACGAAGTCTGACGCCGGCTCTGGTTGTCGAACGGGCTGATCCGGACCAGCCGGTGGGTGCCCTGCTCGACGGACAACGTGCCATAGGCGAACGGAGCGTGCACCGCGAAGGTGGCGCTCTTGATGCCCGCCTCCTCCGCGTAGGAGGTGTCGAACACCTCGACCGGATACTTGTGCTGCTCGGCCCAGCGGACATACATGCGCATCAGCATCTCGGCCCAGTCGGCGGCGTCCACCCCGCCGGCACCGGAACGAATGGTGACCAGCGCCTCGCGCTCGTCGTACTCGCCCGAGAGCAGCGTGCGCACCTCGGTGGCTTCTATATCGGCACGCAGCGCCTTGAGTTCGGCGTCCGCCTCGGCGAGGGTGTCGGCGCCGCCCTCCCCCTCTTCGGCCGCCAGCTCATAGAGCACCGGCAGGTCGTTGAGGCGCTGCCGCAGCTCCTCGATCCGGCGCAGCTCGCCCTGGGTGTGAGACAACTCACTGGTCACACGCTGGGCCCGGGCCTGGTCGTCCCACAATCTGGGATCGGACGCCTCCTGCTCCAGCTTTTGGATGCGGGTTCGCAGACCGTCCACATCGAGCACCCGCTCCACCGTGGTCAGGGTGGAGTCCAGGGCGGCGATGTCGGCTTGACGGTCGGGTTCCACAGGCGCCCACGTTACCAATGCTGAGGTCATGGTCCGGACGCCAGCGTTTAGCATCAAGTGACCAGCCCGCACGAACAGAAGGCTCGAGGAATGCGCCCGCCCCACCGGTATCACATAGCGATCGTCGGCTCCGGGCCGTCGGGATTCTTCGCCGCGGCCTCATTGCTGAAGGCGGCCGACGCGTCGGGGGACATCGACGTGGCCGTCGACATGCTCGAGATGCTGCCGACGCCCTGGGGGCTGGTCCGCTCCGGCGTCGCCCCCGACCACCCGAAGATCAAGTCCATCAGCAAGCAATTCGAGAAGACCGCCGAAGACCCCCGCTTTCGCTTCTTCGGCAACGTGGTGGTGGGCGAGCATGTCGAGCCGGGCGAACTCGCCGAGCGCTATCACGCCGTGGTCTATGCCGTCGGGGCGCAGTCCGACCGCGCGCTGAACATTCCCGGGGAAGAGCTGCCGGGCAGTGTCGCCGCCGTCGACTTCGTCGGCTGGTACAACGCGCATCCGAGCTTCGAGCGCAGCACGCCCGACCTGTCGGGCGCCCGGGCCGTCGTTGTCGGCAACGGCAACGTGGCGCTCGACGTCGCGCGCATCCTGGTCACCGACCCCGCGGTGCTCGAGCAGACCGATATCGCCGACCATGCGTTGGAGTCGCTCCGCCCGTGCGGTGTCGACGAGGTGGTCATCATCGGCCGGCGCGGGCCCCTGCAGACGGCGTTCACAACGCTGGAGCTGCGCGAGCTCGCGGACCTCGAGGGGGTCGACGTGATCGTCGACCCGGCGCAACTGGAGGGCATCAGCGACGAGGACGCGGCCGCGGTGGGCAAGACGACGAAGCAGAACATCAAGGTGCTGCGCGACTACGCCCAGCGCGCTCCGCGGCCCGGGCATCGCCGAATAGTCTTCCGATTCCTGACCTCCCCGATCGAGATCAAAGGCGACGGCAAGGTGGAGAGCATCGTGCTGGGCCGCAACGAGCTGGTCACCGACGAGAGCGGCCGGGTGGCGGCCAAGGACACCGGTGAACGCGAGGAGCTGCCGGCTCAATTGGTCGTGCGGTCGGTCGGTTACCGAGGTGTTCCCACCCCGGGCCTGCCGTTCGACGACAAGAGCGCGACCATCCCCAACGCCGGCGGGCGGGTCGAGGGCAGCCGCAACGAATACGTCGTGGGGTGGATCAAGCGGGGGCCGACCGGTGTGATCGGCACCAACAAGAAGGACTCCCAGGACACCATCGACACCCTGCTGGATGACTTGGCCGGCGCCGACCGACTCGCCGACTTCCCCGGAGACCACGCCGACGAGCTGGGCGGCTGGCTGGCCTCGCGCCAGCCGAACCTGGTCACCTCCGCTCACTGGGAGGTCATCGACCGCCACGAGCGAGCGGCCGGCGAACCCCACGGGCGTCCCCGCGTCAAGCTGCCGAGCCTGGCCGAACTGCTGCGCATCGGACACGGCTGATCGGGCGTGTCAAAACCATTGGCCCTCACGCGAAGAGGGGTAGCGGCCCACACCCAGTTTGACCAGTAGGCGCGCCACGTTTGTCCGCACGACCTCCTCGTCCAACGTCGTCCGCTCGGCAATCTGCCTGTTGGTCAGGCCGTCTCCGAGCAAAGTCAACAACGCGCGGTCCTGGCCGTCGAGGGCCCACAACCCGTCGCCGTTCTCGGTGACCCGCCACAGTCTCTGCATCAGCGCGGCCGTGGCACGCGGGTCGAGCAGCGATCGCCCGGCGCCCACATCCTTGATCGCGCAAGCCAATTCCATTCCCCTGATGTCTTTGAGGACATATCCGCTGCCGCCGGCCAGGATCGCATACAACATCGCTTCCTCAGCGGTGCGCGACGTCAGGATCAAGCAGCGCAGATCCGGCATCAACGACAACAGGTCGCGGCACAGTTCGACGCCGTTCCCGTCGGGCAACCAGTCGTCGAGCACCGCAACGTCGGGACCGGCCGCGGGGATCCCGGTCATCGCCTCGGCCACGGATCCGGCCTCCCCGACGCAGTCGAGTTCCGGGTCCACGCAGAGCAAATCCTTCACGCCGCGCCGCACCGCCTCGTGATCGTCGACCAAGAAGAAACCTAGCAACGCATCCCTCCCGGGCCCACACGAGTCCCCACCCGCAAGCCTCTACAAATTGCTGGAACGCGTGGCGAGAACGGAGGTTCCGCCGTTATGCGCGCCACATAGGTCGTGGCAAGCACGCGCGTCGGTGACGAAAAGCTGATCCGGCTCCTGGTTGGCGACCAGATACTCATCGACACTCCCCCGCACGACGGCGGGCTCGACCTGCACGTCGGGGTACTGCCGCGTCCACCGGGCAATCCGCCGTCTCAGCTGGGCCTGGGCCGAACGTTTGGCGTCGGCGTCGTCCGGCGCCGCGGAACGGGACACCGCGATTGCGCGTAGCGGGGCTCGCCGCAGTCTCGCCTCCTCGAAGGCGTGGCGCAGCGCCCCGGCGTTGTCCGCTTGCACCGTGACGCGACCGACCTTGGCGATTGCCCGCGTGCCCGCCGGGCGGCGGATGACGGCGACGGGGCACAGCGCCGACGCGGCCAGGCTCGCGGAAAGGGAGCCAACACCATGGGTGGCATGGTTGCGTCCGATGGATCCGACACACATCATCGCCGCCGACCTGGACTCTTCGATCAGGTTGGCAAGCGGCTTCCCCCACCGGACTTCGGTTTCGACCTTCACCGGTTGCCCGGTCGCCTCGACCGCCCGATGGGCGTCCTGCAACGCCGCACGGGCGGCGGCCAACCGGCCCTCGCGATCGCCGGCCGGCGCAGATTCGGATGGCGCGATCACGTACACCAATCGCAGCGGTATGTCGCGGCTGACCGCCTCGTCGACCGCCCAGCGGGCAGCAGCAATGGCCGCTTTCGATCCGTCGACACCCACGACGACGGTCGGAGCTGAATCACGCATCCCGGGTCTCCTGCGCTCCTCGGAACTGCCAAACGACGGTTACGGCCCACCGGTAGGTTATGGGCCGGGAGCGGGGCTGACACAGGGGCGTTCGGTTCACAAATGGGGGCCATTGGTCCCTATCGACCGTGACGACGCGCCCGCCCGCGGGCGGGTGACCGGCCCCTGGCCTAGGCGGCGGGCGGTTCGGCGGGTGCGAACCGCCAGTTGTCCGGATTCTTCGGCGAATACACCACCGGCAGCAGCTGGCCCATGGTCGGCCAGTGGTCGACGTCGACCGCCATGCGCTGATAGACGGCGTACTCACCGACGGTCGGCCCGTTGATGACACCGGCGATGGTGACGAATTGCTCGCCGCGGGCGTCCGGCCGCGGGCTGACCCCGGTCACCAGCAGCGTCCCGCTCGCCAGCTCACCACGCGGGCCGCGCGGGATGAAACGCTGGGCCAGGAACACACCCAGAACCGCCACGAGCAGGATCAGCACACCGAATTCCCACACACGGCCATGGTAGGACTGCTCCCATGAATCGGGACGACCTGACTCTGGCGCTCGCGCTGGCCGACCGCGCCGACGCGCTGACCGCCGCCCGGTTCGGCGCTCTCGACCTGCGCGTTGACACGAAACCGGACCTGACACCGGTGACCGACGCCGATCGCGCGGTCGAGACCGACCTGCGCGAGGTGCTGGGGCGCGAACGGCCCGACGACAGCATCGTCGGCGAGGAATTCGGCGGAACCGCCACCTTCAGCGGGCGGCAATGGATCATCGACCCGATCGATGGCACCAAGAACTTCGTGCGCGGTGTGCCGGTGTGGGCCAGCCTGGTCGCTTTGCTCGAGAACGGCGTCCCCGCCGTCGGTGTCGTGAGCGCCCCGGCGCTGCGGCGGCGCTGGTGGGCGGCGCGGGGCCGTGGCGCGTTCGCCGGCGTCGACGGCGGCCCACCGCGACCGCTCACGGTTTCGTCTGTGGCACAGCTGGATTCGGCGAGCCTGTCGTTCTCAAGCCTGTCGGGATGGGCGCAACGCGGTTTGCGCGATCGCTTCATCGGGCTGACGGATGCGGTGTGGCGGGTCCGCGCCTACGGCGACTTTCTGTCCTATTGCCTGGTCGCCGAGGGGGCGGTGGACATCGCCGCCGAACCGGAGGTGTCGGTATGGGACCTGGCGCCCCTCGACATCTTGGTGCGCGAGGCGGGCGGAGCGTTCACCGGCCTGGACGGGACGCCGGGCCCGCACGGCGGCAGCGCCGTCGCGACCAACGGCCTGTTGCACGAGCAGGTGCTTTCCCGCCTGCGGGCCTAGTCTTTGTGAATTAGCTAACACACGGTCCTATCTATCTTACTCCGGAGTAAGATACGGGATATCCGCATCGCCCCAACGACAGAGGCCCGACGACAGAGGCTGCTGACATGACCGACACCCGTTCCGGTTCACAACAGACTCCACCCACCCGCTCACGATCGAAACGGCGCGGACGCAAGACCGGCGTCGGGCTGCAACCGCACAAGCGGACCGGGATCGACATCGCCCTGGCGCTGCTCACCCCGCTCGTCGGCCAGGAGTTCCTGGACAGATACCACCTGCGCGACCCGCTCAACCGCGGCCTGCGCTACGGCACCAAGACGATTTTCTCCACCGCCGGCGCCGCGTCCCGGCAGTTCAAGCGGGTCCAGAACCTCCGGGGCGGACCCACCCGGCTCAAGTCCAGCGGCAAGGACTACTTCGACCTGACGCCCGACGACGAGCAGAAGATGATCGTCGAGACCCTCGACGAGTTCGCCGCGGAGGTCTTGCGTCCCGCCGCGCACGACGCCGACGAGGCCGCGACCTACCCGCCCGATCTGATCGCCAGGGCCGCCGAGCTGGGCATCACCGCGATCAACATCCCCGAGGATTTCGAGGGCATCGCCGCCCACCGCTCCAGTGTGACCAACGTGCTGGTGGCCGAGGCGCTCGCCTACGGCGACATGGGGCTGGCGCTGCCGATTCTCGCGCCCGGGGGCGTGGCTTCGGCGCTGACCCATTGGGGCAGCGCCGATCAGCAGGCCACCTACCTGCACGAGTTCGCCGGCGAGAACGTCCCGCAGGCCTGCGTGGCCATCGCCGAACCGCAGCCGCTGTTCGACCCCACCCGGCTGCAGACCACCGCGGTGCGCACCCCGAGCGGCTACCGGCTCGACGGCGTCAAGTCGTTGGTCCCCGCCGCGGCCGACGCCGAGCTGTTCATCGTCGGCGCCCGGCTGGACGGCAAGCCGGCGCTCTTCATCGTCGAGTCGTCCACCAACGGCCTTGCCGTCAAGGCTGATCCGAGCATGGGAATCCGCGCGGCCGCCCTGGGCCGGGTCGAGCTGTCCGGGGTGTCGGTGCCGCTGAGCGCGCGGCTCGGCGAGGACGAAGCCTCCGACGAGGATTACTCGGAGGCGATCGCGCTGTCCCGCCTCGGCTGGGCGGCGCTGGCGGTCGGCACGTCGCACGCGGTGCTCGACTACGTCGTCCCGTACGTGAAGGAGCGCGAGGCCTTCGGCGAGCCGATCGCGCGCCGCCAGGCCGTGGCCTTCATGTGCGCGAACATCGCGATCGAACTGGACGGACTGCGGCTGATCACCTGGCGCGGCGCCGCCCGCGCCGAGCAGGGCCTGCCGTTCACCCGTGAGGCGGCGCTGGCCAAGCGGCTCGGCGCAGACAAGGGCATGCAGATCGGCCTGGACGGCGTGCAGCTGCTCGGCGGCCACGGCTACACCAAGGAACACCCGGTCGAGCGCTGGTACCGCGACCTGCGGGCCATCGGCGTGGCCGAGGGCGTTGTAGTTATCTAGGTCGTCAGTTAACTCGAGCCGAAAGACCAATCATGGCAATCAATTTGGAACTGCCCCGCAAGCTGCAAGCGGTGAGCGTCAAGACCCACCAGGGCGCCGCCGAAATGATGCGGCCGATCGCGCGCAAGTACGACCTGAAGGAACACGCCTACCCGGTCGAGCTGGACACCCTGATCAACCTTTTCGAGGGCGCCTCCGAATCGGTCGCATTCGCCGGAGCGGACGCGCTTCGCGACGAGGACGAGGACCGGGACCGAAACCACAACGGCGCCAACATGGCCGCGCTGCTGCAGACGCTGGAGGCCAGCTGGGGCGACGTCGCGATGATGCTCTCGGTCCCCTATCAGGGGCTGGGCAACGCCGCGATCTCCGCGGTCGCCACCGACGAGCAGCTGGAACGCCTGGGCAAGGTGTGGGCGGCGATGGCCATCACCGAACCCGGCTTCGGATCCGACTCGGCGGCGGTGTCCACCACCGCCAAGCTGGACGGCGACGAGTACGTCATCAACGGCGAGAAGATCTTCGTCACCGCCGGCTCGCGCGCCACCCACATCGTGGTGTGGGCCACGCTGGACAAGTCGCAGGGCCGCGCGGCGATCAAGTCGTTCATCGTGCCGCGCGACCATCCGGGCGTCACGGTCGAACGGCTCGAGCACAAGCTCGGCATCAAGGGTTCCGACACCGCGGCGATCCGGTTCGACAACGCCCGCATCCCGAAGGACAACCTGCTGGGCAACCCGGAAATCGAGACCGGCAAGGGCTTTTCCGGTGTGATGGAGACCTTCGACAACACCCGGCCGATCGTTGCCGCCATGGCCATCGGGGTCGGCCGCGCCGCGCTGGAGGAGATCCGCAAGATTCTCACCGAGGCCGGGGTCGAGATCTCCTACGACCGGCCGTCACACGCCCAGAGCGCGGCCGCCGCCGAATTCCTGCGGATGGAGGCCGACTGGGAGGCGGCCTATCTGCTGTCGCTGCGTGCGGCGTGGCAGGCCGACAACAAGATCCCCAACTCCAAAGAGGCGTCGATGAGCAAGGCCAAGGCCGGCCGGATGGCAAGCGACGTCACCCTCAAGTCCGTCGAATTGGCCGGCACCGCAGGGTATTCCGAGCAGTCGCTGCTGGAGAAGTGGGCGCGCGACTCGAAGATCCTGGACATCTTCGAGGGCACCCAGCAGATCCAGCAGCTGGTGGTCGCCCGCCGCCTGCTCGGCCTGTCGTCGGCGGAGCTCAAATAGGCTCGAGCAGCCGGCCTTGCGCCGAGCGGTGGGCGTCGGGCGAACTCACGCCGCGACGGCGTTCATCGTCTCCCGGGTTTCGTCGTCCAGCTCGATGGACGCGACGTCCATGTTTTCCTCCAGGTGCCCCACCGACGAAGTGCCCGGGATCAGCAGCACGTTGGGCGCCACGCTCAGCGTCCACGCCAGTGCGACCTGGGCGGGTGTGCGGCCCAGTCGCTCGGCCGCGTCAACCACCAAATGGTGACTCAACACCGGGTTCGGCCGCGCGAACGCCGCCCCCAGCGGGAAGAACGGGACAAACGCGATTCCCTGCCTCGTGCACTCTTCGAGCACCGCGGCCGACTCGCGCTGAACGAGGTTGAAAGCGTTTTGCACACAGACGATTTCGGTGCGGCCCAGCGCGCGCAGCAGGTGCTCACGGTTGATGTTGCTCAGCCCGATCCCGCCGATCAACCCCTCGTCGCGCGCTTGCATCATGACCGAGAGCTGATCGTCGAACAGTTGGTCCGGCCCGTCGCTCTCGAAGAGCCGCAAATTGACCGCGGCCAGCCGATCGACCCCCAGGGCGCGCAGGTTGGCTTCGATGTCGCGACGCAGGTCGGCGGGCTCGCTGACCGGTAGCCAGCCGCCGGAGTCGTCGCGCCGCGCGCCGACCTTGCTCACCAGCGCCAATTTGTCCGGGTACGGATACAGCGCGTCCCGGATGAGCTCGTTGGCGACGTCGGGACCGTAGAACTGGGCGGTGTCGATGTGGTTGACGCCGAGTTCGATTGCGCGCCGCAGCACCGCCAGCGCCGCGGCGCGGTCCCGCGGCGGACCGAACACGCCGGGCCCGGGCAGTTGCATTGCGCCGAAGCCGATGCGCGCGACGGAAAAGCCACCGAGTGGAAACGTATCCATGGGGTGAGGTTAGCGTCGTGTCGTATGGACACGTTTCAAGCGCTTGTGGCGCGCCAAGACGGGGATCGGATCACCGCATCGGTCGAGACGCTGAGCCGCTCGGACCTACCGCCCGGCGAGGTGACGATCCGGGTGGAGTACTCGAGCGCCAACTTCAAGGACGCGCTGGCACTGACGCCGGGCGGGGGCGTGGTCCGCAGCTACCCGGTGGTGCCTGGCATCGACCTGACCGGCGAGGTCGTCGACTCGCAATCCCCCGACTTCGCCGTCGGCGACAAGGTCCTGGCGCACGGGTACGGGATCGGCACCGGCCACCACGGCGGCTACGCCGAATACGCGCGGCTGCCGGCCGACCAGGTGGTGGCGCTCGGCGAGTTGACGCCGCGCGAGGGCGCCGCGATCGGGACCGCCGGCTTCACCGCCGCGATGAGCGTGCAGGCGTTGATCGACTGGGGGCTCGAGCCCGGCGCGGGGTCGGTCGTCGTCACCGGCGCCTCCGGCGGTGTCGGCTCCGTCAGCGTGGACCTGCTGGCCGCCGCCGGGTACCGGGTGGTCGCCTCCACCGGCAAGGAGCAGGCGGCCGGGCTGCTGAAAGAGCTTGGCGCCGCGGAGGTTATCGGCCGGCTGCCCGAAGATCCCGACGCCAAACCGCGGCCGCTGGCCAAGGCGCGCTGGGCGGGGGCGGTGGATTGCGTGGGCGGCGCGACCCTGGCCGATGTGCTGAGCGCGGTCGACTACGGCGGGGCGGTGGCCTGCAGCGGCCTGACCGGTGGCCCGGCGTTGCACACCACGGTGATGCCGTTCATCCTGCGCGGCATCGCGCTGCTGGGGATGGACTCGGTGCAGATGCCGATCGGCCGGCGCCGGAAACTGTGGGCGCTGCTGGGGGATTCGTTGCGGCCGCGGCACCTGGAATCGGTGACCAGCGAGGTCGACGTCAAAGACGTCGTCGGGGTGCTCGATCAGCTGCGCGCCGGCGCCTTCTCCGGCCGGGCCGTGGTGCGGGTCGCCGGCGGGTTTTGAGTCGGCAGTAGGCTGTCCGAGCATGCGGGCTGCGCGGGTGACTCGGCTGGATGGTCCGGACGCGATCGAGGTGACGGAGGTCGACGAACCCTCGGGTGACGGTGTCGTCGTCGACGTGCACGCCGCCGGCGCGGCATTTCCCGATGCGCTGCTGACCCGCGGCCTCTACCAGTACCGGCCGGAGCCGCCGTTCGTGCTCGGGGCGGAGATCGCCGGCGTGGTGCGGTCCGCGCCGGAGGGGGCCCACGTAGGACCCGGCGACCGGGTCGTCGGGCTGACGATGCTTTCCGGGGGCATGGCCGAGGTCGCGATACTGCAGCCCGACCGGGTGTTCAAGCTGCCGGACAACGTGAGCTTCGAGGCCGGCGCCGGTCTGCTGTTCAACGATCTGACGATGTACTTCGCGCTTACCGTGCGCGGCCGGCTGGCCCAGGGCGAGACGGTGCTGGTGCACGGCGCCGCCGGCGGGATCGGGACTTCGACGCTGCGGCTGGCGCCGCTGCTCGGGGCGTCGCGCAGCATCGCGGTCGTCAGCACCGAGGACAAGGCGGACGTCGCGACGGCGGCCGGCGCCACCGATGTGGTGCTGGCCGACGGGTTCAAGGACGCGGTCAAGGAGCTCACCGGCGGTCGTGGCGTCGACGTGGTGGTCGACCCGGTCGGCGGCGACCGGTTCACCGATTCGCTGCGCTCGCTCGCCCCGGGCGGACGGCTGCTGGTCATCGGGTTCACCGGCGGGGAGATCCCGACCGTGAAGGTGAACCGGCTGCTGCTCAACAACATTGACGTCGTCGGCGTGGGCTGGGGAGCCTGGGCGGCGACGCACCCGAACGCGCTCGCCGAGCAGTGGGGCGGACTCGAAAGCCTGCTCAGCTCGGGCCGGCTGGCTCCCCCGCAGCCGGAGGTCTACCCGCTCGAGCAGGCCGCCGCGGCCGTCGCATCGCTCGAGAATCGCACGGCCAAGGGGAAAGTCGTGGTGCGCGTACGCGATTGAGGCACGCATGTCGCAATTGCCACATGAGCCCCAGCGGAGAAGGGATCGACCTTTTGCCCGCCTCGCAGCGACAAATGGGGCGAGCCGGGTGGCATGCGCCGAAATTGTCGCTGAGAGGCGGGCACACAGCGTGCCCCTCCCCGAAGAGACGCCACCGGGCGCCTTGTGCGGCCGATAAACAAAAAGTAATGTCACTTTCAGTTTCGTAGCTCGCCGAGCCTGGAGTCTCCATGGAATCCTTTGTTCACCTGCGAAAAGGAAAAACACCGCGCCGGCTGCACGCCGACCTCGACGGGCTGAAGGACGACGAGCTGGGCCGGGGCGGATTCACCGGCCGGACCGCGAACATGTACCGCCGCAACGACCCCACCGCCTACCGGTCGGTCGGCCCGCTGCGGCCCGTCGACGTGCTCGCCGGCGAGCTCAAACCCAGCGACACCACCGACGCCCACGGCGGGCCCCTGCTGATGTTCAGCAATGATGACTGCCGAATACTGTTGAGCCGCCGTCACGAGCCGATGCCGTTCTACGCCCGTCACGTCGACGGCGACCTGCTGTGCTTCGTGCACCAGGGCGCGGGCCTGCTGGAGACCGAGTTCGGGCCACTGCCCTATCGGGTGGGCGACTGGGTCTACCTCCCCAAGGCGTGCACCTGGCGCCAGGTGCCCGAGGCCGAGACCACGCTGCTGATGATCGAGGCCGGCGACGAGTTCCGGGTGCCGCCGCCGGGCGCGCTGGGCCGCCACTTCCCGTTCGATCCGTCGCAGGCCACCATCCCCGAACCTGCCCCGATCGAAGATGACGGGCGAGACGAGTACGAGGTCCGGCTCATCCACCGGCCTTATCGGGATGGTGGCCCGACAACGCTTTACTACCAACACAATCCGCTGGACGTCGAGGGCTGGCGCGGCGACAACTTCGCGTTCACCTTCAACATCGCCGACTACAACGTGATCACCTCGGACAGCGTTCACCTGCCGCCCACGGTCCACCTGTTCATGCAGGCCACCGGCGTGTACGTGATGAATTTTTTGCCGAAGCCGGCCGAAGGTGTGCACGGCACCGAACGCACACCGTGGTATCACCGCAACGTCGACTACGACGAGATCGCCTTCTTCCACGGCGGTTCGCTCTACGGCATCCCGATGCCACCCGGCCTGATCACCCATGCGCCGCAAGGGGTTCACCACGGCGCGCCGGAGAAGGCGCGGGAGCGGGCGCGCCGCAAGTTCGACGAGCATTCGCGGGTGGACTGGCAGGTGATCGCCGTCGACACCCGCCGGCGGCTGACGCCGTCCGCCGAGGTGCTCGCCCACGACCTGGGGCAGCACTCGTGAAGCACGACTACGACCGGATCCCGTATCTGGTTGCATTTCAGAACAATTCCGCGGTGCGCGACGTCTACGGCGGGCTGGCCGAGATCACCGTCCTGGAGAGCTACCTGCTCAAGCCGAAAGACAAGCCGTCGGACACCGTCCTGGTCTTCATGCACCCGATCGGCGGCGGCGCGTACCTGCCGATGATCAATGGGCTCGCCCGGGCGGGTCACCACGTCATCTACTGCAACAGCCGATTCCGCGGCACGGATTCGGCGCTGTTGATGGAAAAGGTGGTCGAGGACCTCGGCGAGTGCATCAAGGACGCCAAGAACCGGCTTGGCTACTCCCGAGTGGTGCTGGCCGGGTGGAGCGGCGGCGGCTCGCTGTCGATGTTCTACCAGCAGCAGGCCCACAAGCCGACCGTCACGGCGAGCCCGTCCGGAGACGGCCCCGACCTGACCAAGCTGGACCTGCCCGAGGCCGACGGGATCATGCTGCTCGCCGCGCACATCAGCCGGCACGGCACCCTGACCGAATGGCTGGACGCGTCGATCCTCGACGAATCCGACCCCACCAAGCGCGATCCCGAGCTGGACCTCTACGACCCGGACAACCCCAACCAACCGCCCTACAGCCAGGAATTCCTGGACCGCTACCGGCAGGCGCAGATCGACCGCAACCGGCGCATCACCGCGTGGGTCAGGGAAAAGCTCGCCGAACTGAAAGCCAGCGGCCGCCCGGACGCTGATCTGGCAGAGTTCTGCTTCGTCGTGCACGGCACCATGGCCGACCCGCGCTGGCTGGACCCGACGGTCGATCCCAACGAACGCACCCCCGGAACGTGTTATCTGGGCGATCCTCGGGTGGTGAACATGAGCCCGGTCGGGTTGGCCCGGTTCTCGACGCTGAGGGGCTGGCTGTCGCAATGGAGCTACGACGACGCCCGCGGCGACGGGGTGGCCTGCGGGCGCGACCTCGCGGTCCCGGCGCTGGTGATCGGTAACCTGGCCGACGACGCGTGCACGCCCAGCCACACCCGACGGCTCTTCGAGGCGATCGGGCACCCCGACAAGGAGATGCACGAAATTCCCGGTGCCACACACTATTACGCGGGCCCCGACCAGCGGGACAAGCTGCGCGCGGCTGTCGACATCGTCACCGACTGGCTGGTCCGGCACGAGTTCGCGGGGGCCGGGTGACCGGGGCCCTCGACGGCGTCCGGGTGCTCGAGCTCGGCACCCTGATCGCCGGGCCGTTCGCCGGCCGGCTGCTCGGCGACATGGGCGCCGACGTCATCAAGGTGGAGCCCCCCGGCGCGCCGGACCCGCTGCGTACCTGGGGCCAGGCCGAAGTGGGCGGGCAGCACGTCTTCTGGACGGTGCACGCGCGCAACAAGAGGGCCATCACCCTGGACCTGCGCAAGCCCCGCGGTCGCGAGCTGTTCCTCGACCTCGTCGCGAAATCCGACATCGTGGTGGAGAACTTCCGCCCGGGCACGCTGGAGAAATGGAACCTGGGCTACGACGTGCTCAGTGAGCGCAACCCGGGCATCATCCTGGTCCGGGTGTCCGGCTACGGGCAGACGGGACCCGAGGCGCACAAGGCCGGCTACGCCTCGGTGGCCGAGGCCGCCAGCGGGCTGCGGCACCTCAACGGCTTCCCCGGCGGTCCGCCCCCGCGGCTGGCGCTCTCGCTCGGCGACAGCCTGGCCGGCATGTTCGGCGCCCAGGGCGCGCTGGCGGCGCTGTACCGCCGCGGCGTCACCGGGCGCGGTCAGGTAGTGGATGTCGCGCTGACCGAATCGTGCTTGGCCGTACAGGAATCCACGATCCCCGATTACGACGTCGGCGGCGTGGTGCGCGGGCCGTCGGGCACCCGGCTGGAGGGCATCGCGCCGTCCAACATCTACCGCAGCGCCGACGGGTCGTGGGTGGTGATCGCCGCAAATCAAGACACCGTCTTCGCGCGGCTGTGCAAGGCCATGGGGCGCCCGGAGCTGGCCGCCGACGACCGGTTCGCCACCCACGGCGCGCGCGGCCGCAACCAGGACGAACTCGACGAGATCATCGGGGCGTGGGCCGCCGAGCGGCAGCCCGGCGACATCATCGAAACCCTCTCCGCCGCAGGCGTTATCGCGGGGCCGATCAACACCGTCGCCGAGGTGGTCAACGACCCGCAGCTGCGGGCCCGCGGCATGCTGGTCGAGCACTACGACGAGCGGGTGCGGCGCAACGTGCTGGGCCCGGGCGTCGTGCCGGTGCTCTCCGAATCCCCGGGCGGCGTCCGCAACGCCGGCCCCGCGCGCCCGGGCCGGCACAACGACGACGTCTACAGCGGGCTGCTCGGCAAGACCGCCGACGAGCTCGACGAGCTGAGGGCCGAGGAGGTGCTATGACTCACGTCGACATTCGCGAGGTGTCCCTGCGCGACGGCCTGCAGATCGAGAAGCCGATCCCGTTGGCCGCCAAGCTGGAATTGCTGGCGGTGGTTGCCGCCACCGGGGTACGCGAGGTGGAGGCGACGGCGTTCGTCTCCCCCTCCAAGGTGCCCTCGATGGCCGACGCCGCCGAACTCGCCGCCCACCTGCACAACTACCCCGACATCGAGTTCTCCGCACTGGTGGCCAGCGCAGGGGGCGCCAAGCGCGCCGTCGCGGCGGGGCTGCGATCGATCGAGTACGTGGTGGCCGCCAGCGACGCGTTCAGCGAGGCCAACGTCGGGCGCCCCACCGCCGAGGCCACCCAACAGGTCGAGGACATCGTCGCCATCGCCCACGACGCCGGAGTCACAGTCGAGGTCATCGTCGCCACCGCGTGGGACTGCCCGTTCGAGGGGCCGACCCCGCCCCGGCGGGTGCTCGAGATCGGCGCGGCCGCGCGCGAGAAAGGCGCCGACCGCTTCTCGGTCGCCGACACCATCGGCACCACCACCCCGCGACGGGTGAGTTCGCTGATCGCACAACTGCGTCCGGTGATCGGCGACATCCCGTTGGGCGGGCATTTCCACAACACCCGCGGCACCGGGCTGGCCAGCGCCTACGCGGCGATCGGCTCGGGTGTCACCAGGCTGGACGCCTCGGCCGGCGGGCTGGGCGGCTGCCCGTTCGCACCGGGCGCCACCGGCAACATCGCCACCGAGGACCTGGTCTACCTGCTGCGTGACAGCGACATCGATGTCGACGTGGACCTGGAGGCCGCCATCGCCGCCGCCGAGGTCGCCAAATCCCTTGTCGGCCACGACTTGCCCAGCGCGCTGCTGCGCGCCGGCGACCGGATCCGGACCTGATGCCGCCCGAAACCTTGACCGCCAAGGGCCGCCAGACCAGGCAGGCCATCGAGCAGGCCGCCCGAAAACTGTTCGCCGAAAGCGGCTTTCACGGCACCACCCTGGCCGACATCACGTCGGCCGCGGGCAAGTCGCCCGCGGTGTTCTACCGGTACTTCGCCGACAAGGAAGACCTGCTGGCCGCGCTGGCGGAGTCGTTTCTGCACGAGGTCGTGCGGCCGTCCGGATTGAGCGTCGAACTGCCCGAATCACCCGATGACGACTCCTTTTTCACCGCGGTGGTCACCGGGTACTGGAACATGTTCAAGCAGAACATCGGCATCATGATCGCGGTGGCCCAGCTGGCGGCCACCCAGCGACGCTTCGCGACCGTCCAGAACGAATTCCGGCGCTTCGGCATGGACATCGTGGCCGCGTCGGTCCGCCGCGCCCAGGAGCAGGGTTACGGCGCCGAGCTCAACCCGCAACACACCGCGGCGGCCATCGCGCTGCTGTTCGAGAACTTCACCACCGTGTTCGTCGGCCCGTCAAACCTGGGGCTGGAGATCAGCGACCAGGACGCCGTCGCCACCCTGTCCACCATTTGGAAGAAAACGCTTTACGGCGCCTAAGGAGGCGACATGGATTTCACACTGCCGGAACATCTTCCGGGGGTGCTCGCGGACATGGACGCATTCATCGAGCGCGAGATCGCCCCGCTGCAGGCCGAGAACATGCAGTACTTCGACCAGCGCCGGGAGCACGCCCGCACCGACTGGGACAACGACGGCATCCCCACGCGCGAGTGGGAGGACCTGCTGGCCGAGATGCGCAGGCGCGCCGACAAGGCGGGCTGGCTGCGCTACGGGCTGCCCGCGTCGCTGGGCGGCCGCGACGGCACCAACGTCGACATGGCCGTCATCCGGGAGCACTTGGCGCACAAGGGCCTTGGCCTGCACAACGACCTGCAGAACGAGTCGTCGATCGTCGGGAATTTCCCGCAGGTGATCATGATGGAGCGCTTCGGCACCGACGAGCAACGCCGCCTGTGGTCGGAGGCGCTGATCACCGGGGAACGGTCCATGGCGTTCGGCCTCACCGAACCGCAGCACGGCTCGGACGCGACCTGGCTGGAGACGCGGGCGCAAGCCGACGGGGACGGCTGGGTGCTCAACGGCTCGAAGCGATTCAACACCGGGGTGCACCGCGCGACCCATGACCTGATCTTCGCCCGCACCTCCGGTGAGCCGGGAGCCGCGGTGGGCATCACCGCCTTCCTGGTGCCGACCGACGCGCCCGGATTCCACGTCCCCTACTACTGGTGGACGTTCAACATGCCCACCGACCACGGCGAGGTCGAGCTGACCGACGTGCGGGTGCCCCAGGACGCGGTGCTCGGCGAGGTGGACCGCGGCCTCGAAGTCGCGCAAACGTTCCTGCACGAGAACCGGATTCGGCAGGCGGCCAGCAGCCTGGGCGCGGCGCAATACTGCATCGACCGCGCCGCCGAATACGCCGGCGAACGCACGGTCTTCGGCAAGCCGCTGTCGGTCAATCAGGCCGTGCAGTGGCCGCTGGCCGAGCTGCAGACCGAAGCCCAGATGGTGCGGCTGCTGGTGGCCTACGCCGCCTGGCATCTCGACCGCGACCACCACATGGAGGTCTCGGACAAGGTGTCGATGGCCAACTACCGGGCCAACCGGCTGGTCTGCGACGCCGCCGACCGGGCCATGCAGATCTTCGGCGGCCTCGGCTACAGCCGCCACGAGCCGTTCGAGCACATCTACCGCCATCACCGGCGCTACCGGATCACCGAAGGCGCCGAGGAGATCCAGATCCGCCGGGTGGCCCAGCGGCTGTTCAAGTTTGGCCGCAGGTGACCGACACCGAAGAGTCCGGGGCGCTGGCCGGCAAGCTGGCGCGGGTCCTGGCGCCCGTGCTCGGCGCGGGCGTCACGATCGAGCGGCTGCGCGCGTTGACCGGCGGCGCCAGCCGCACCACGTGGGCGTTCGACGCCGTCACCGGCGCGCAACGCCGTTCGCTTATCCTGCGCACCGGTCCGCCCGACGACGTGCACGCAAGCATGGAGCTCGAGGCCCGCGCCCAGGCCGCCGCCGCGGCGGCCGGCGCGCCGGTCCCCCACATCCTGGTCGCCGACGATTCGGTTGCCGCACTGGGTAATCCGTTTCTGATCTGCGATGAGGTCAAGGGCGAGACCATCGTTCGGCGCATCCAGCGCGGGCTCGATGCCGGCGACGGCCACGCGGGCCGCACGCGCCTGTTAGACCAGTGCTCGCGGGCGCTGGCCGCCATCCACCGGGCCGACCCGAAAATCCCCGGCCTGGCCCACGAGGACCAACTCGTGCAGTGGCGCGAGCGGCTGGACGCCATGGGCGACACCACCGCCACCTTCGAGTGGGCGTTTCGCTGGCTGGGCGCGCACCGGCCCGGACCGTCGCCCCCGGTCCTGGTGCACGGGGACTACCGGATGGGAAACCTGATCGTCGACGGGTCCGACCTGGCCGCAGTTCTCGACTGGGAGCTGGTGCACGTCGGCGAGGCCTACGAAGACCTGGCCTGGTTCTGCATCCGGGCCTGGCGGTTCGGCGCGCCGGCCAGCCTGGGTGCCGGCGGCCTCGGCAGCATCGAAAGCTTCCTGCGGGACTACGAGGAGGCCAGCGCGACTACCGTCGACCGGGTGGCGTTTCACTGGTGGCTGGTGCTGGCCACGCTGCGTTGGGGGGTCATCTGCCGCTACCAGGCCGAGCGGCATCTCAGCGGCGAATTCCGCTCGGTGGAGTTGGCGACGATCGGCCGCCGCGTGTGCGAGACGGAGTGGGACCTGCTCGATCTGCTCGAGCAGGTGCGGCCGTGATCGGCGCGTACGGCCGGCCGCTCGCGGCCGAACTCGTGGCGGCGGTTGCGGAATTCCTGGAAACCGACGTCCGGGCGGCGACGAGCGGGCAGGTCAACTTCCACGCCCGGGTTGCCGCCAACGCCCTGCGCATCGTCCAGCGCGAGCTGCTGGACGAAAGCGAGGCGGAATCCGCTGCCGCGTTGGCCGGCTTGGGTTTCGCCGATGAGGAAGAACTCGCCGCCGCGATCCGGGCCGGCCAGATGGACGGCCGCGCCGACGAGGTCACCGCGTGTCTGCGCACCCTGGTACGGCGTCGGCTGATGGTCGCGCACCCGGGATACGAGCAGTCGGAATAGGAGCTGTCCCATGCCGGCTAGCACCGCGAAAACCATCGTCGACGTGGCCGACCGCCTGTTCGCGGCGATCGAGAGGGGCGACGTGGCGGCAGTCGATCGGCTGTGGGGCAACGACATTGCGGTGTGGCGCGTCGGCGCGCGCCGCGGCCCGTCCAAGTCAGATGACAAGGCGCGCGCGATGCGGGTCATCGACTGGTTCATCACCGCGACCACGGATCGGCGCTACGAGATTCTCGACCGTCGGCTCTTCGACGGGGGCTTCGTGCAGCAGCACATTCTGCACGCCACCGGTCGTGCCGGGCAATCGATCTCGATGCGGGTCTGCATCGTGATTAGGGTGGGCACGAACGGCCTGATCGACCGGATCGACGAGTACTTCGACCCGGCTGACATCGCGCCACTCATCGACTGAAGGGGCCTGGAGGGCCTGAAAGGGCGAGCTAACGATGACGACCCTGGAAACACTGCTGAGCGATCCCGACACGGCCGGCGTATGGAACCTCGTTCCCGATCGGTCGGCGATCACCTTCAAGATCAAGAACATGTGGGGCCTGCTGGACGTCAAGGGCCGTTTCACCGAGTTCAGCGGCGACGGGCAGCTGACGAACAAGGGCGCCATTTTCGGCCGCCTCGACATCCGGGCCGCGTCGCTGGACACCGGCATCGGCCGGCGCGACAAGCACCTGCGCTCGCCCGACTTCTTCGACGTCGAGCGCTACCCCGAGATCAGCGTCGTCGTCACCGCGGTGCATCCCACCCAGGGCCGAGCCGCCGACCTCCAGGCGTCCTTCACCATCAAGGGCGTCACCGCGCCGCTGCCCCTGCCCGTCACGGTCACCGAACTCGATGACGGCTCGATCCAGATCTCCGGCGAGACCAAGGTCGACCGGTCCCAATTCGACCTGGGCTGGAACAGGTTCGGCATGATCGGCGCGACGGCGACCGCGGCCGCGCAGGCGGTCTTCGTTCGGGCGGCCGGGTAAGGCGGCGGGGTCACCGCTACCATCTGACCGTGCCCGACTCGAGCAACGCCCTGCGGATCCTCGTCTACAGCGACAACGCCGAAACCCGCGAGCAGGTGATGCGGGCGCTCGGCAAGCATCTGCACCCGGACCTCCCCGAGTTGAGCTACGTCGAGGTGGCGACCGGCCCGATGGTGATCCGCACGATGGACGAGGGCGGCATCGACTTGGCCATCCTCGACGGGGAAGCGACCCCGACCGGCGGCATGGGCATCGCCAAACAGCTCAAGGACGAACTCGCGACCTGCCCGCCCATCGTGGTGCTCACCGGCCGCCGCGACGACGCGTGGTTGGCCAGCTGGTCGCGCGCCGAGGGCGCGGTTCCGCACCCGCTGGACCCCATCGTGCTGGGCCGCACGGTCCTGGGGCTGCTCCGTACCCCCGCTCGCTAGGCGATTAGCGCTCTCACCTGCGCCGACACGGAAACATAGGCCGTGTGGGCGGTCGCACAGCATGCGCGCCGCGACGCGCCCGGATGCGGGCACGTTAAAACCGGGCAAATACCACGACCCCGGGCACGTGGGCCGGCCGCAACGACGCTATGTTGAAGGTCACTGTGACGGGCTACAGACCCGGCTCGTCACAGCGGCCCGGTTACCGCCTGGCCGCCGTTGAAAGACTCAGCGGCGGCCCATACGACGGATCATGGAGCGAGTTGAACGTCTACATACCCATCCTGGTTCTGGGCGCGATCGCCGCCGCCTTTGCCGTGGGCTCGGTCGCGATCGCGAGTTTGGCCGGCCCGTCCCGTTACAACAAGTCCAAGCTGGCGGCCTACGAGTGCGGCATCGAGCCCACCGAAGCGCCGGTGAGCGGCCCGCACGCGACGGCCGGGCAGCGGTTCCCGGTGAAGTATTACCTGACCGCGATGCTGTTCATCGTGTTCGACATCGAAATCGTGTTCCTGTATCCCTGGGCGGTGAGCTACGACGCGCTGGGAACCTTTGCGCTGGTCGAGATGGTGGTGTTCATCCTCACGGTCTTCGCGGCGTACGCCTACGTGTGGCGCCGCGGCGGCCTGACGTGGGATTGAGGTAAGACGTGGGCCTGGAAGAACAGCTGCCCGGTGGCATCCTGCTGTCAACTGTCGAGAAGGTTGCGGGCTACGTCCGCAAGAACTCGCTGTGGCCGGCGACCTTCGGGCTGGCCTGCTGCGCGATCGAGATGATGGCGACCGCCGGGCCGAGGTTCGACATTGCGCGGTTCGGCATGGAGCGGTTCTCGGCGACCCCGCGCCAGGCCGACCTGATGATCGTGGCCGGGCGGGTGAGCCAGAAGATGGCCCCGGTGCTGCGGCAGATCTACGACCAGATGGGCGAGCCGAAATGGGTGCTGGCCATGGGCGTGTGCGCGTCATCGGGCGGCATGTTCAACAACTACTCGATCGTGCAGGGCGTGGACCACGTCGTTCCGGTGGACATCTACCTGCCCGGCTGCCCGCCGCGGCCGGAGATGCTGCTGCACGCAATCCTGAAGCTGCACGAGAAGATTCAACAGATGCCGCTGGGCGTCAACCGCGAAGAGGCCATCGCCGAGGCCGAGCAGGCGGCGCTGGCGGCCCGGCCCACCATCGAGATGCGCGGTCTGCTGCGATGAGCTCGCCAGACCACGACCCGAAGGTTGCGGCCAGCGAAGTGGGGGGATCAGTCCCCGGCGCCGACGAAGAGGTCATCGACGTTCGCCGCGGCATGTTCGGGGTCAGGGGCACCGGCGACACGTCCGGGTACGGGCGCCTGGTGCGCGAGGTCACGCTGCCGGGCGGCAGCCCCCGGCCCTACGGCGGCTACTTCGACGACATCGCCGACCGGCTGACCGAGGCGCTGCGCCGCGACGGCGTCGAATTCGACGACGCGATAGAGAAAGTCGTGGTCGACCGCGACGAACTGACGCTGCACGTCCACCGCGGCCTGCTGCCACAGGTGGCCCAGCGGCTGCGCGACGAGCCGGACCTGCGCTTCGAGATGTGCCTGGGTGTCAGCGGGGTGCACTACCCACACGAGACCGGCCGGGAATTGCACGCCGTCTACCCGCTGCAGTCGATCACCCATAACCGTCGGCTGCGGCTGGAAGTGGCTGCGCCGGACAGTGATCCGCACATCCCGTCGCTGTATGGGGTCTACCCGACCAACGACTGGCACGAGCGGGAGACCTACGACTTCTTCGGGATCATCTTCGACGGCCACCCGTCGCTCACCAGGATCGAGATGCCCGACGACTGGCACGGGCATCCGCAGCGCAAGGACTACCCGCTGGGCGGCATCCCGGTCGAATACAAGGGCGCGAAGATTCCCCCACCCGACGAGCGCAGGGGCTACAACTAATGAGCTACAACTGATGAGCTACAACTGATGACCGACACGAAGGGACCCGACACCGTCCTGGTCGCGGGCGGCCAGGACTGGGACCAGATCGTCGAGGCCGCCCGCAAAGCCGACCCGGGTGAACGCATCGTCGTCAACATGGGGCCGCAGCACCCGTCCACCCACGGGGTGTTGCGGCTGATCCTCGAGATCGAGGGCGAGACCGTCACCCAGGCCCGGTGCGGAATCGGCTACTTGCACACCGGGATCGAGAAGAACCTCGAATACCGTTACTGGACCCAGGGCGTCACGTTCGTGACCCGAATGGACTACCTCTCACCGTTTTTCAACGAGACGGCCTACTGCCTGGGCGTGGAGAAGCTGCTCGGCATCACCGCCGAGATACCGGAGCGCGTGAACGTCATCCGGGTCATGATGATGGAGCTCAACCGGATCTCGTCGCATCTGGTCGCGCTGGCGACCGGCGGCATGGAACTGGGCGCGATGACCCCGATGTTCGTCGGCTTCCGGGGGCGCGAGATCGTCCTGAACCTGTTCGAGTCGATCACCGGTCTGCGGATGAACAGCGCCTACATCCGGCCCGGCGGCGTCGCCCAAGACCTGCCGCCCAACGCGGAGACCGAGATCGCCGAGGCCCTCGAGCAGCTGAAGCAACCGCTGCGCGAAATGGGCGAGTTGCTCAACGAAAACGCGATCTGGAAGGCGCGCACCGAGGGCGTGGGCTACCTGGACCTGACCGGCTGCATGGCGCTGGGCATCACCGGCCCGATCCTGCGTTCCACCGGGCTGCCGCACGACCTGCGCAAAAGCGAACCCTACTGCGGCTACGAGAACTACGAGTTCGACGTGATCACCGACGACGGTTGTGATGCGTACGGGCGCTACATCATTCGCGTCAAAGAGATGTGGGAGTCGATCAAGATCGTGGAGCAGTGTCTGGACAAGCTGCGGCCGGGCCCGACGATGATCGAGGACCGCAAGATCGCCTGGCCGGCCGACCTGAAGCTGGGCCCGGACGGCCTGGGGAACTCACCCGAGCACATCGCAAAGATCATGGGCAGCTCGATGGAGGCGCTGATCCACCACTTCAAGCTCGTCACCGAGGGCATTCGCGTTCCCGCGGGCCAGGTTTACATCGCGGTCGAATCGCCCCGCGGCGAGCTCGGGGTGCACATGGTCAGCGACGGCGGCACCCGGCCCTACCGGGTGCACTACCGGGACCCCTCCTTCACCAACCTGCAGGCGGTCGCCGCGATGTGCGAGGGCGGGATGGTCGCGGACCTGATCGCCGCGGTCGCCAGCATCGACCCGGTGATGGGCGGGGTGGACCGATGACGGGGCCGCAGGGTCAGCCGGTGTTCATCCGGCTCGGGCCGCCACCCGGCGAGCCCAACGCGTTCGTGGTCGAGGGCGCCCCGCAGTCGTATTCACCGGAGGTGCGCGCGCGGCTGGACGTCGACGCCAAGGAGATCATGGGCCGCTATCCCGACAAGCGCTCGGCCCTGCTCCCGCTGCTGCACCTGGTGCAGTCCGAGGACTCCTACCTGACACCGGCGGGTCTGGAGTTCTGCGGCGAGCAACTGGGGCTGACCGGCGCCGAAGTGTCCGCGGTGGCAAGCTTTTACACGATGTATCGCCGCGGGCCCACCGGCGACTACCTGGTCGGTGTCTGCACCAACACGCTGTGCGCGGTCATGGGCGGCGACGCCATCTTCGAAACGCTGGTCAACCATCTCGGCGTCCGCAACGACCGGACCACGCCCGACGGCAAGATCACCCTGCAACACATCGAGTGCAACGCCGCGTGCGACTTCGCGCCGGTGGTGATGGTCAACTGGGAGTTCTTCGACAACCAGACGCCCGAGTCGGCGCGCGAACTGGTCGACTCGCTGCGCTCCGGCGAGCCCAGGCCGCCCACCCGCGGCGCCCCGCTGTGCGCCTTCCGCGAGACGTCGCGCATCCTGGCCGGCCTGCCCGACGAGCGCCCCGACCAGGGTCAGGGCGGCGCGGGCGCGGCGACTTTGGCCGGCCTGCGGGTGGCGAAGGAACTCGGCATGGAGGCGCCCGACACCCCGTCGTCCGGGAAGGATCAGTGATGGCTGCGCCCAGCGCTCAGGCGACGTCGTTGACGCCGGTGATCAGTCGCTTCTGGGACGATCCCGAGTCGTGGACGCTGGAGACCTACCTCCGCAACGACGGCTACCGGGCCATGCAGAAGGCGCTGAGCATGGAGCCCGACGCGGTGATCGGGGTCGTCAAGGACTCCGGCCTGCGCGGCCGCGGCGGCGCGGGCTTCTCGACGGGGACGAAGTGGTCGTTCATCCCGCAGGGCGACACCGGGCCGGCCGCCAAGCCGCACTACCTGGTGGTCAACGCCGACGAGTCGGAACCCGGTACGTGCAAAGACATTCCGCTGATGCTGGCGACGCCGCACCTGCTCGTCGAGGGCGTCATCATCGCCGCGTATGCGATCCGGGCCAGCCACGCGTTCATCTACGTGCGCGGCGAGGTGCTGCCGGTGCTGCGCCGGCTGCAGAACGCGGTCGCCGAGGCCTATGCCGCCGGTTACCTGGGCCGCGACATCAACGGTTCCGGCTTCGACCTGGAGCTGGTGGTGCACGCCGGCGCGGGCGCCTACATCTGTGGCGAGGAGACCGCGCTGCTCGACTCCCTGGAGGGCCGGCGCGGGCAGCCGCGACTGAGGCCACCGTTCCCCGCGGTGGCCGGGCTCTACGGCTGCCCCACGGTCATCAACAACGTCGAGACGATCGCCAGCGTCCCGCCGATCATCCTCAACGGCGTCGAATGGTTCCGGTCGATGGGCAGCGAGAAATCGCCCGGCTTCACGCTGTATTCGCTGTCCGGTCACGTCACCCGGCCGGGCCAGTACGAGGCCCCGCTCGGGATCACGTTGCGCGAGTTGCTCGCCTACGCCGGCGGTGTGCGGGCCGGGCACCGGCTCAAGTTCTGGACGCCGGGCGGGTCGTCGACGCCGCTGCTCACCGATGAGCACCTCGACGTGCCGCTGGACTACGAGGGCGTGGGCGCCGCCGGCTCGATGCTGGGCACCAAGGCGCTCGAGATCTTTGACGAGACCACGTGCGTGGTGCGCGCCGTGCGCCGCTGGACCGAGTTCTACAAGCACGAATCGTGCGGCAAGTGCACGCCGTGCCGGGAGGGCACCTTCTGGCTGGACAAGATCTATGAACGGCTGGAAACCGGCGGGGGCACCAGCGACGACATCGGCAAATTGATGGACATCTCTGACACCATCCTGGGAAAGTCCTTCTGCGCGTTGGGCGATGGTGCCGCCAGCCCGGTGATGTCGTCGATCAAGTACTTCCGCGACGAGTACGTCGCGCACGTCGAGGGGGGCGGCTGCCCGTTCGACCCCCAAGAGTCCATGCTGACGCCGAACGGAGATAGTGCATGACGCAGGCGGCGGACACCACGAGTGAGGTGCGCCCGCCGGAGATGGTGACGTTGACCATCGACGGCGCCGAAATCAGCGTTCCCAAGGGAACTCTGGTGATCCGCGCGGCCGAGTTGATGGGCATCCAGATCCCGCGGTTCTGCGACCACCCGCTGCTGGACCCGGTCGGTGCGTGCCGCCAGTGCCTGGTCGAGGTCGAGGGACAGCGCAAGCCGATGGCGTCGTGCACCACCGTCGCCACCGACGACATGGTGGTGCGCACCCAGCTCACGTCCGAGGCCGCCGACAAGGCCCAGCACGGCGTCATGGAGCTGCTCCTGATCAACCATCCGCTGGACTGCCCCATGTGCGACAAGGGCGGCGAATGCCCCCTGCAGAACCAGGCAATGTCCAACGGCCGGACCGACTCCCGCTTCACCGACGTCAAGCGCACCTTCGCCAAGCCGATCAACATCTCCGCGCAGGTGCTGCTGGACCGCGAGCGCTGCATCCTGTGCGCGCGCTGCACCCGGTTCTCCGAACAGATCGCCGGTGACCCGTTCATCGACATGCAGGAGCGCGGCGCGCTGCAACAGGTCGGCATCTACGCCAATGAGCCGTTCGATTCCTACTTTTCGGGCAACACGGTGCAGATCTGCCCGGTGGGCGCGCTGACCGGGACCGCGTATCGCTTCCGGGCCCGCCCCTTCGACCTGGTCTCCAGCCCGAGCGTCTGCGAGCACTGCGCTTCCGGGTGTGCGCAGCGCACCGACCATCGCCGCGGCAAGGTGCTGCGCCGGCTGGCCGGCGACGACCCCGAAGTCAACGAGGAGTGGAACTGCGACAAGGGCCGGTGGGCCTTCACCTACGCGACCCGCCACGACGTGATCACCACTCCCCTGGTCCGGGACTTGAACGGCGAGCTGCAGCCGGCGTCGTGGGCGCACGCGATCGTGGCGGCGGCCGAGGGGCTCGAGGCGGCGCGCGGGCGCACCGGCGTGCTGGTCGGCGGCCGGGTGACCTGGGAAGACGCCTACGCCTACAGTAAGTTCGCCCGAATCACGTTGGACACCAACGACATCGACTTCCGCGCCCGCCCGCACTCGGCCGAGGAGGCCGACTTCCTGGCCGCCCGCGTCGCCGGCCGGCCGGTGACGGTGAGCTACTCCGACCTGGAGACCGCGCCGGTGGTCGTGCTGGTCGGGTTCGAGCCGGAGGACGAGTCGCCCATCGTGTTCCTGCGGCTGCGCAAGGCCGCCCGCAAACACCGGGTGCCCGTGTACGCGATCGCGCCGTTCGCCACCCGCGCCCTGACGAAGATGTCGGGCCGGCTGGTGAAAACCGTTCCCGGTGCCGAAGCGGCCGCGCTGGACGGGCTGACCGGCGGCGAAGTGGGTGAGCTGTTGTCGAAACCGGGCGCGGTCATCATGGTCGGCGAACGCCTGGCCACGGTGCCCGGCGGGCTGTCCGCCGCTGCCCGGCTCGCCGACGCCACCGGCGCGCGGCTGGCCTGGGTGCCGCGCCGCGCTGGCGAGCGCGGCGCTCTGGAGGCCGGGGCGCTGCCCACGCTGCTGCCCGGCGGTCGCCCGGTGGCCGACGACGCCGCGCGTGCGCAGGTCGCGGCGGCCTGGAACGTCGACGAATTGCCTTCCGGCGCAGGGCGTGACGCCCAGGGCATCCTGGCCGCCGCCACGGACGGCTCCCTGGCGGCGCTGCTGGTCGGCGGCATCGAACCGAACGACTTCCCCGATCCCGACACGGTGCTGGCGGCGCTGGACGCCGCCGGTTTCATCGTCAGCCTGGAGCTGCGGCACAGCCCGGTCACCGAGCGCGCCGACGTGGTGTTCCCGGTCGCACCGACGACCCAGAAGTCCGGCGCCTTCGTCAACTGGGAGGGCCGCTACCGCGGGTTCGCCGCCGCGCTGCAGGGCACCACCCAGCAGGCCGGGGTGTCCGATCACAAGGTGCTCGACACGCTGGCCGACGAGATGGGCGTCTACCTGGGCACGACCACCGTCGAGGCGGCCCGCGAGGAACTGTCCGCGCTGGGGACCTGGGACGGCGAGCACGCCCCCGCCCCGCAGGTCGCGACCCCGGCACCGGCCGACGCCCGGCAAGGGCTTGAAAAGGGACGAGCCGTGCTGACCGGATGGCGGTTGCTGCTCGACGAGGGCCGGATGCAGGACGGGGAACCGCATTTGGCCGGCACCGCGCGGCAGCCCGTGGTCCGGCTGTCGGCCGACACCGCCGCGGAGATCGGTGCCGCCGACGGCGACAACGTCACGGTCAGCACGCCGCGGGGATCGATCACGCTGCCGCTGAACATCACCGACATGCCCGACCGGGTGGTGTGGCTTCCGCTGAACTCGCCGGGTTCGGCGGTGCACCGGAAATTGGGCGTAACCACCGGCAGCACAGTGGAAATCGGAGTGGGGGAAATCGGAGTGGGCTCATGACGACCACCTTGAGCGACTTCGGACACGACACCTGGTGGCTGGTGCTGGGCAAGGCGCTGGCCATCTTCGTCTTCCTCATGCTGAACGTGCTGGTCGCGATCCTGCTCGAACGCAAGATCCTCGGCTGGATGCAGCTGCGGCCCGGCCCCAACCGGGTGGGGCCGTGGGGGGCCCTGCAGAGCCTGGCCGACGGGATCAAGCTGGCGCTGAAGGAAAGCATCACCCCGGGCGGCATCGACAAGTTCGTTTACTTTGCGGCGCCGGTCTTTTCGGTCATCCCCGCGTTCACCGCGTTCGCGTTCATCCCGTTCGGCCCGGTGGTGTCGGTGTTCGGCCACCGCACCCCCTTGCAGCTGACCGACCTGCCGGTCGCGGTGTTGTTCATCCTGGGACTCTCGGCGATCGGCGTGTACGGCATCGTGCTGGGCGGGTGGGCGTCGGGGTCGACCTACCCGCTGCTGGGCGGGGTGCGCTCCACCGCGCAGGTGATCTCCTACGAGGTCGCGATGGGGCTGTCGTTCACCGCGGTGTTCCTCTACGCCGGCACCATGTCGACGTCGCAGATCGTGGCCGCGCAGGACCGCGTCTGGTTCGTGTTCCTGCTGTTGCCGTCGTTCCTGATCTACCTGATCTCGATGGTCGGCGAGACCAACCGGGCGCCCTTCGACCTGCCCGAGGCCGAGGGCGAGCTGGTCGCGGGGTTCCACACCGAGTACTCGTCGCTGAAGTTCGCGATGTTCATGCTGGCCGAGTACGTCAACATGATGACGGTTTCGTCGCTGGCCACCGCGATGTTCTTCGGTGGCTGGCACGCGCCGTGGCCGATCAACATGTGGGCCGGCGCCAACACCGGGTGGTGGCCGGTGCTCTGGTTCACCGCGAAGATGTGGACCTTCCTGTTCGTCTACTTCTGGCTGCGCGCCAGCCTGCCCCGGCTGCGCTACGACCAGTTCATGGCGCTGGGCTGGAAGTTGTTGATCCCGGCCTCGCTGGTGTGGGTGTTGATCGCGGCGGTGATCCGCACGGCGCGCAACCAGGGGTATGCGCATTGGACGCCGGTGCTGGTGGTCAGCAGCCTCGTGTTCGCCACGGCGCTGCTGCTGTTGCTGCGAAAGCCGTTCACGGCGCCCAGCATTCGCGAGATGGAGCGCCAGCTGCGCCGGCAGCGCGGCAAAACCCCCTCCCCCGAAATCACCGAGCCGGCATTCCCGACGCCGCCGCTGCCGGCGCAGAAGGTCGACGCGAGCAAGGAGGAAGCACGTGCCTAAATTCCTGGACGCCGTAGCCGGATTCGGCGTGACGCTCGGCTCGATGTTCAAAAAGACCGTCACCGAGGAATATCCGGAGAAGCCGGGCCCGGTCGCGCCGCGCTATCACGGCCGTCACCAACTCAACCGGTACCCGGACGGCCTGGAAAAGTGCATCGGCTGCGAGTTGTGCGCCTGGGCCTGCCCCGCGGACGCGATCTACGTCGAGGGCGCCGACAACACCGAGGAGCTGAGGTACTCGCCGGGGGAACGCTACGGCCGCGTATACCAGATCAACTATCTGCGCTGCATCGGCTGCGGCCTGTGCATCGAGGCCTGCCCCACCAGGGCGCTGACGATGACCAACGACTACGAGATGGCCGACGACAACCGCGCCGACCTCATCTACGAGAAGGACCGGCTACTCGCCCCGCTGCTGCCCGACATGACCGCGCCGCCGCATCCGAGGGCAGCCGGCGCCACCGATAAGGACTACTACCAGGGCAACGTGACCGCGGAGGGGTTGCGCGAGCACGAGAGCGCCGGGGACACAAGATGATCGCAACGCTCGCAGCAGACACCATGGTTCGCACCTCGACCGGCGAAGCGGTCACGTTCTGGGTGCTGGGTGCGCTGGCCGTGATCGGCGCCCTCGGCGTGGTATCGGCGGCCAACGCGGTCTACTCCGCGATGTCCCTGGCGATGACGATGATCATCCTGGCGGTGTTCTACATGGTCCAGGACGCGCTGTTCCTGGGCATCGTTCAGGTGGTCGTCTACACCGGCGCGGTGATGATGCTGTTCCTGTTCGTGCTGATGCTCATCGGCGTGGATTCCGCGGAGTCGCTGAAGGAGACGCTGCGCGGCCAGCGCATCGCGGCGGTGTTCACGGGCTTCGGGTTCGGCATCCTGCTGCTGGCCGGCATCGGCAACGTGGCGACCGGGGGTTTCCTCGGTCTGACCACCGCCAATTCCGGCGGCAACGTGGAAGGCCTGGCCGCACTGATCTTTTCGCGTTACCTCTGGGCGTTCGAGCTCACCAGCGCGTTGCTGATCACCGCGGCCGTCGGCGCGATGGTGCTGGCACACCGCGAGCGTTTCGAGCGCCGCAAGACCCAACGCGAACTGTCCGAGGAGCGGTTCCGCCCGGGCGGGCGCGCCACCCCACTGCCCAACCCGGGCGTCTACGCACGCCACAACGCGGTCGACGTGGCCGCGCTGCTGCCCGACGGCTCCTACTCGGAATTGTCGGTGTCCCCGATCCTGCGAAGTCGCGGCGCGGACGGCACGGAGCTTGCCCAGACCGAGGAGACCCGGTCCGCCGAGGCCGTGCCCGGTTCTGTTTCAGGGGCAGGTGCGTCGTGAATCCGGCCAACTATCTGTACCTTTCGGCGCTGCTGTTCACCATCGGGGCCGCGGGTGTGCTGTTGCGCCGCAACGCCATCGTGATGTTCATGTGCGTCGAGCTGATGCTCAACGCCGTCAACCTGGCGTTCGTCACGTTCGCGCGGATGCACGGCCATCTCGACGGCCAGATGATCGCCTTCTTCACGATGGTGGTGGCCGCCTCCGAGGTCGTCGTCGGCCTGGCCATCATCATGACGATTTTCCGTGCCCGCAAATCCGCGTCGGTCGATGACGCGAACCTACTCAAAGGCTGAACAACGCCACGATGACTGATTACACCTGGCTGCTGGTGGCGCTGCCATTGGCGGGTGCCGCGATCTTGTTGTTCGGGGGCAGGCGCACCGACGGGTGGGGCCACCTGCTGGGCTGCGCAACCGCGGTGGCGGCGTTCGGCGTGGGTGCGACGCTGCTCGCCGACATGCTCGGCCACGGCGCGGACGACCGGGTCATCCACCAAAAGTTGTTCACCTGGATCCCCGTCGGACAGCTGCAGATCGACCTCGGGCTGCAGATCGACCAGCTGTCCATGTGTTTCGTGCTGCTGATCACCGGCGTCGGATCGCTCATCCACATCTATTCGGTCGGCTACATGGCCGACGACCCGGACCGCCGCCGCTTCTTCGGCTACCTCAACCTGTTCCTGGCCTCGATGCTGTTGCTGGTGGTCGCCGACAACTACGCGGTGCTCTACGTCGGCTGGGAAGGCGTCGGCCTGGCTTCCTACCTGCTCATCGGTTTCTGGTACCACAAGCCGACGGCGGCCACCGCGGCCAAGAAGGCGTTCGTGATGAACCGGGTCGGCGACGCCGGGCTGGCCCTCGGAATGTTCCTGATGTTCAGCACTTTCGGCACGCTGTCGTACGCGGGGGTGTTCGCCGGCGCGCCCGCCGCCGGCCGGGGCGCGCTGACGGCGATGGGATTGCTGCTGCTGCTGGGGGCCTGCGCCAAATCCGCCCAGGTTCCGCTGCAGGCCTGGTTGGGCGACGCGATGGAGGGCCCGACGCCGGTGTCGGCGCTGATCCACGCCGCCACCATGGTGACCGCCGGCGTGTATCTGATCGTGCGGTCCAATCCGCTCTACAACCTGTCGCCCGATGCCCAGCTGGGCGTGGTGATCGTCGGCGCCGTCACCCTGCTGTTCGGGGCTGTCATCGGCTGCGCCAAGGACGACATCAAGCGCGCCCTGGCGGCATCGACGATGAGCCAGATCGGCTACATGGTGCTGGCCGCCGGCCTGGGCCCGGCCGGCTACGCCTTCGCGATCATGCACCTGCTCACCCACGGCTTCTTCAAGGCCGGCCTGTTCCTCGGCTCCGGTGCGGTGATCCACGCGATGCACGAGGAGCAGAACATGCGCCGCTACGGCGGCCTGCGCAAGGCCCTGCCGATCACCTTCGCCACCTTCGGTCTGGGGTACCTGGCGATCATCGGGGTGCCGCCGTTCGCGGGTTTCTTCTCCAAGGACAAGATCATCGAGGCGGCCCTGTCTTCCGGGGACACCCGGGGTTACGTGTTGGGCGGGGCCGCGCTGCTGGGTGCCGGCATCACCGCCTTCTACATGACCCGGGTCATGCTGATGACCTTCTTCGGTGAAAAGCGCTGGGTCCCCGGCAGCCATCCGCACGAGGCGCCGGCCGTGATGGCGTGGCCGATGATCCTGCTTGCCATCGGCTCGGCGTTCTCCGGCTTGCTGCTGTGGTGGGGAGGGGCCCTGCAGCACTGGCTCGAACCAGTCGTCGGGTCACGCGAAGAAGCGGCCCATGCCCTGCCGGCCTGGGTCACCACCGTCGTGGCGTTGGGTGTCGTCGCGATCGGCATCGCGGTGGCCTACCGGATGTACGCCACCGCGCCCATCTCCAGGGTGGCCCCCGTCCGCGTCTCGCCGCTCACCACCGCCGCACGCGCCGACCTTTACGGCGATGCCATCAACGAGGAGGTGTTCATGCGCCCCGGTGCGCAATTGACCGAAGCGCTGGTCGAAGCCGACAACGCTGGGGTGGACGGCTCGGTGAACGCGCTGGCGGCGCTGGTGGGCCGGACGTCAAATGCCCTGCGGCGCCTTCAAACCGGCTTCGCCCGCAACTACGCCCTGTCGATGCTGGCGGGCGCGGTGCTGGTGGTCGCGCTGATCCTGGCGGTGCGGGCGTGGTGAGCTCGCACATCCCGTGGCTGAGCGTCCTGTGGCTGCTGCCGCTGGCGGGCTCCTTGCTGATCATTCTGATGCCCCCCGGGCTGCGACAGCTCGCCAAGTGGACCGGCGTGGTCGTCGGTGTGCTGACGCTGGCGGTGGCGATCGTCGTCACGGTCGGCTTCAAGACGGGCGGCCCCACCTATCAATTCGTCGAAAGCCACAAGTGGATACCGGCGTTCGGCGCGGGTTACTCCCTCGGGGTGGACGGCATCGCCGTGGTGCTGGTGCTGCTGACCGCGGTGCTGATTCCGCTGCTGCAGGTGGCCGGCTGGAACGACGGCGACAAGGGCTTGCAGTCGTCACGAAGTGTGCACGCCTACGTCGCGCTGACGCTGGCCATCGAGTCGATGGTCCTGGTCTCGGTGGTCGCGCTGGACGTGTTGCTGTTCTACGTGTTCTTCGAGGCCATGCTCGTGCCGATGTACTTCCTGATCGGCGGGTTCGGCGGGGGCCCCGGCAGGTCGCGCGCGGCGGTGAAGTTCCTGTTGTACAACCTCTTCGGCGGCCTGATCATGCTGGCCGCCGTCATCGGGCTCTACGTGGTGACCGCGCAGCACGGCTCGGGCACCTTCGACTTCCGTGACATCGTCGCCGGCGTCGCGTCGGGCCGCTACAGCGCCGACCCCGCGGTGATCAAGGCGCTGTTCGGTGGCTTCATGTTCGCGTTCGCGATCAAGGCCCCGCTGTGGCCGTTCCACCGCTGGCTGCCCGACGCCGCGGTCGAGGCCACGCCGGCGACCGCGGTGCTGATGATGGCGGTGATGGACAAGGTCGGCACCTTCGGCATGCTGCGCTACTGCTTGCAGCTGTTCCCCAGCGCCTCAACGTATTTCCGTCCGTTGATCATCGTGCTGGCCGTCATCGGGGTGATCTACGGCGCGATCGTGGCGATCGGCCAGGCCGACATCATGCGCCTGATCGCCTACACCTCGATCTCCCACTTCGGGTTCATCATCCTGGGCATCTTCGTGATGACCACGCAGGGCCAGAGCGGTTCGACGCTGTACATGCTCAATCACGGCCTGTCCACCGCGGCGGTGTTCCTGATCGCGGGGTTCCTGATCGCGCGGCGCGGCAGCCGGGCGATCGCCGACTACGGCGGCGTGCAGAAAGTGGCACCCATCCTGGCGGGCACGTTCCTCGTCTCGGCGATGGCCACCCTGTCGCTCCCCGGCCTGGCGCCGTTCGTCAGCGAATTCCTGGTCCTGCTGGGCACTTTCAACCGCTACTGGCTGGCGGCGGCGTTCGGCGTTACCGCGTTGGTCCTGTCGGCGATCTACATGTTGTGGCTCTACCAGCGGGTGATGACGGGGCCGGTGGCCACCGGCAACGAGGGCATCGGCGACCTAAGGGCACGCGAGATGGTCGTCGTGGCCCCGCTGGTCGCACTGCTGCTTGTGCTCGGGGTCTACCCCAAGCCGGTGCTGGACCTGATCAATCCCGCCGTCGAGAACACGATGACCACCATCGGCCAGCATGACCCAGCGCCGACTGTGCCACCACCGGGTACCGGCGTACCCCGGACAGCCGAAGGACCGCATCGATGACCCTGCCCACCCCCAGCGTCGAGTACTTCCTGCTGTGCCCGATGCTCATCGTCTTCGGCGTTGCCGTCGCAGGGGTTCTCGTGGAAGCGTTTGCGCCCAGGCGAATTCGTTACGCCACCCAGGTGACGCTGGCCCTGGGCGGCCTGGTCGCGGCGCTTATCGCGGACGTGGAGGTCGCCGAGTCGATTCCGGCGTCGGGTCGCGCAGCGGTGCTGGGCGCGATGGCCGTCGACCGGCCGGCGCTGTACCTGCAGGGCACCGTGCTGCTGGTCGCGGTGCTGGCGGTAATCTTCATGGCCGAACGCGCGCGGTCCAGGACGGACAGCAAGGTTGCCGTCTCGGCCGGATCGGGCGGGCTGGATTCCTTTACGCCGCAGGCATCCGCGGTTCCCGGCAGCGACGCCGAGCGCGAGGCGGAGCGGGCCGGGGCCGCGCAGACCGAACTCTTCCCGCTGGCGATGCTGTCCGTCGGCGGCATGATGGTCTTCCCCGCGTCCAATGACCTGCTGACGATGTTCGTCGCGCTGGAGGTTCTGTCGCTGCCCCTGTACCTGATGTGCGGGCTGGCCCGTCATCGCCGCCTGCTGTCGCAGGAAGCGTCGATGAAGTACTTCCTGCTGGGCGCGTTCTCCTCGGCGTTCTTCCTCTACGGCGTGGCCTTGCTCTACGGCGCGACCGGCACGCTCCTGCTGCCCGGGATCCGGGATGCCCTTGCGGCCCACGGTGATACCTCGATGGCATTGGTCGGCGTCGCGCTGCTGTCGGTCGGGCTGCTGTTCAAAGTCGGTGCGGTGCCTTTCCATTCCTGGATCCCCGACGTCTACCAGGGCGCGCCCACCCCGGTCACGGGGTTCATGGCGGCGGCGACCAAGGTGGCGGCGTTCGGCGCGCTGCTCCGGGTGGTCTACGTGGCGTTGCCCCCGCTACACGATCAGTGGCGCCCGGTGCTGTGGACGATTTCGATCCTGACGATGGCGGTGGGCACCATCACCGCCGTCAACCAGACCGACGTCAAGCGGATGCTGGCCTATTCGTCGGTCGCGCACGTGGGTTTCATCCTCACCGGCGTGATCGCGGACAACCCGGCGGGCCTTTCGGCCACATTGTTTTATCTGGTCGCCTACAGCTTCAGCACCGTCGGCGCGTTCGCCATCGTGGGCCTGATTCGCAACGCCGACGGCGTCGAGGACGCCACCCTCTCGCATTGGGCCGGGCTCGGGCAGCGCTCTCCCATTGTGGGCGTGATGTTTTCGATGTTCCTGCTGGCATTCGCCGGTATCCCGCTCACGAGTGGCTTCGTCAGCAAGCTCGCGGTGTTCAAGGCCGCCGCCCAGGGCGGCGCGGTGCCCTTGGTGGTCGTCGGCGTCGTCGCCAGCGGCGTGGCCGCCTACTTTTATGTCCGGGTGATCGTGTCGATGTTCTTCACCGAGGCAACCGACGACACCCCACAGGTCATGGAGCCGGGCATCCTGAGCAAGGCCGCGATCGCGGTATGTGCCTTGGTCACAGTGCTTTTGGGGATCTTCCCGCAGCCGCTGCTCGACCTGGCCGATCAGGCAGCCCAGCTGCTGCGCTGATCCGCACCACGCTGGCCGGCTACAGCTGGCCGAAGACGCCACCCAGGATGCCGACCAGGTCATCACCAGCGTTGAACAGCCCCACGCTGTTGCTGCCCGAGTTTCCGATGCCCGCGGAGGTCGTGAAGGTGGGGTTGGGGGCCGAGTTCGCGACACCGGAATTGTTCATGCCCGAGTTCGCGATGCCGACGTTGAGGGTGCCCGCGTTGGCGAGGCCGATCACCTGGGTGCCCGAATTGTCGAATCCCACGTCCCCTTCACCCATGTTGAGGAAACCCGACGTCGGCAGGCCCAAGGGCCCGTTGGCCGCGTTCTCGAAGCCGGATACGCCGACGCCCGAGTTGTAGAAGCCCGACACGCCGGTGCCGCTGTTACCGATGCCGGAGTTCGTGACTATCCCGGTGAGGTCGGCCGAGCTACCGATTCCCGTGTTCAGGGTGCCCGCGTCGAACAGACCGGTGTTGGTGTCGCCCGAGTTGAAGAAGCCGGTGTTGACGCTGCCCGAGTTGAACCAGCCCGTGTTCGCGCCCACGCCGGACGCCGAGCCGCCGGAGTTGAAGCTACCGGTGTTGAAACTGCCCGCGTTCGCGATTCCGACGTTGTCAAGGCCCGAGTTCCCGAATCCCATGTTATGGGGACCCGCGTTGGCAAACCCGAAGTTTTGGATGCCGGCGTTGCCGAAGCCCGTGTTGCTGCTGCCCGAGTTCCAGAAACCCGCGTTGTTGCTGCCCGCGTTCGAGAAGCCGAAGTTGCCGCTCCCCGAGTTGAAGATGCCGAAGTTTCCGTTGCCCGAGTTGAAGAAACCGACGTTGTTGCTGCCCGAGTTCCCGAAACCGAGGTTGCCCAGGCCCGCATTGAGACCGCCGATGCCCACCATGTTGTCGGCCGGAAGGTTGAAGCCGACGTCGTTGCTGCCCGCGTTTCCGAAACCGAAGTCGTTGCTGCCGAGGTTGCCGAACCCGATGTTGGAAGAGCCAAGATTACCGAATCCGAAGTTGAAAGAGCCCGAGTTCCCGTCACCGAGGTTGAACCTGCCCGAGTTTCCGCTGCCCACGTTTCCGTTTCCGATGCCCAGCACGCCCCCGCCGTTGCCGAAGCCGAGGTTCGCGGAACCGAGGTTTCCGCTGCCCAGGTTGGAGTTGCCGAAGTTCCCGAGGCCGAAGTTCGTGTTGCCGATGTTTCCGCTGCCCAGGTTCGCGAAGCCCCAATTGCCGTTGCCGAAGTTCAGGTTGCCGATGTTGCCGCCACCCAGGTTGAAGTTGCCGGTGTTGCCGCCACCCAGGTTCCAGCTGCCGATGTTGCCGAGGCCGGTGTTGATGGCCGGGATGCCGGCCAGGGTGGTCGCCGCCAACTGGGCGGCCGCCGCCGATGCCCCACCGTGATACCCGACCATCGCGGCCACATCGGCCGCCCACATCTGTTCGTAGTCGGATTCCACCGCCGCAATCACCGGCGCGTTCTGCCCGAACACGTTCGACATCACCAACTGCACCAGGTCAGACCGGTTGGCCGCCACCACCATCGGATGCACCGTCGCTGCCATGGCGGACTCGAAGGCGCTGGCCACCGCCTTCGCTTGGGCGGCCGCGACCGCCGCCTGGGCGGCCGCCCCCTGCAGCCACCCCGCATACGGCGCCGCCGCCGCGGCCATTGCCGCGGAGGCGGGACCCTGCCAGGCCCCGCTCGCCAGGCCCGACGTCACCGACGAAAACGAGTCCGCCGCCGATCCCAATTCGGCGGCCAAACCCTCCCACGCCGCGGCGGCCGAAAGCATCGGTGCCGAACCGGCACCGGAAAACATCAGCAACGAATTGATCTCCGGTGGCATCGTCAAGAAACTCATCAGCCGCCCTCCCGTTCGCGGTGCCACGAAATTCATCCTCCGGAGCCGCGCGTCTCGCCAACAAATTCGGCGATTCCGCGCCCGACCGGTGAAAAAACTGTATGGAGTCGTCGTGCGGAAATCCAAGTTTTCGAAAAGTTGATGTGAAATCGGTTCGAGCGAGTTCCGCACGCCCCCTTTGGAAATCGCCCGCTAATCATCCGAAAATGATGATTTTTGGAAATTTTCGGATACTTGAGTCTTTTGATGCTCAGCTCAGGAACGGGCGCGCGGCCAGGACGTAGATCGCCAGCACGGCCAGCGGCGCGGCCAGCGGCAACCACGGCAACTGCAGCGGGAAGGATGCCGCGACCAGTCCCGCGCACGTAAACCCAACGGCCGCAACCACTGTCGGCCAGCTCCACATCACCACGCCGGGTGTCGCTGCTGCGTGGCGGCACACCAGGTAGGCGGCGGCGCAGAGCCCGGACCAGGCGGCGAAGACAAGCGATTGATCCGACGCCACGATCGTCGCCACCGAGAGCAACACGGCAATCGTCGCCACCGCGCGGAAAACCAGTCCGGCGCCCACCGCGATCAGGGCAGCGGCCGCCGTGACGAGTGCGGGTCCGTGGGAGCCGACGGCGGCCAATCCGACCATGAGCACGCCGAATACGGTCGCCATCGCGATTGTCGCCGAACGCGGGATAGAAGTCATACCACCGCTATCCCCTGAGCCGTCCGCGCACGCGATGGCGGCGATCCGGCAGCACACCCATCGACTGATCCAGCGTGCTGTCCCCCCGCCAGCCCACGATGTCCACACCGACGGTCGCCATGTCGCGATACATGGCGGAACGCTGCAGCGCCCACATCCGATCGATCAGCGGGTCCTGCGGGCTCTCGAAAGGTGAGCTGTCGAGGATGTCGACGGCGATCACGACATGGCCGCGTTTGCGGAGGTCGATCAGCGCCAGCGCGAATTCGGTGTCGAGCAGCGTGGAGAACGCGATCACGATCGCCCCCACCGGCACGGCCGCGCGCGGAGCCAGTGTGCCCGTGGTGTTTTCGAATTGGTCGCCGGCGGTGAGCACGGTGTCGAGCACTCGGTAGAACTGGCGCTGTCCGATGTCGGCACCCAGCCACCGCGGGCGGTTGCCACCGAGCGCGACCATCCCGGCCCGATCACCGTGGCGCAAGGCGGTTTGCACCACCTGCGCCGCGCCGCGCACGACTCGTTCGGTGGCGGCGGTCGCCGGACCCGCCGGCTGCCGGTAGGTGTCGATCAGCACCACCACGTCGGCGGCACGGTCGGTCAAGCGCTGCGTCACGTGCAACTGGCGGCGGCGCGCGCTCACCGGCCAGTTCACCGCCCGCAGTTGATCACCGGGCACGTAGGGGCGAATGTCCGCGTACTCGACGCCCGGGCCGATGTGCCGGGTGAGGTGGGCGCCCAGGCGGTCGAGCAACTCCGTCTGCGGGATCGGCGTCGACTGCGGCGGCGTCAGCGGGAAGACGAGGACATCGGCGGCGTCGACGGTGGCCGTCCCCGTCACCAATCCGCCGCGCGCGACCACGTCGATTCGGGCCCGGACCGGATAGCGGCCCCAGCGTTTCGCGGTTGCCGCAACCGTTTTCGCATGGCCGGATTCCGGCTCGAGCGCCTCGAGTTCCATGCCGTCGACCGGCGAAACGGTGAGCTCGACCGCCGAGGGGCCGACAGCCCCGGTTGCCAGGGTCACCCATACCTTCAGCCGCGCCCGCTCGTTTTCGAAGCATCGCTGGGAGTGGGGTTCCCCGTGCACCGAGATCTTCGGTACGGCGCGTTGCCAGCTGATCGAACACAGCACGCCGAGCAGCGGCGCCGTGAAGGCGATCAGCTGCCAGCGCGCCCCGATCACGGCGGCGGCCAGCGCGCCCCCGGCGCAGGTCGCGATCGCTCGCGCCAACGGCGAAGCGCGCCAGCGGAATTCGACGTCGCGGCTTTGGATCACACCGGTCTCATCCGGGCCCCGCGGGCCCCGCGCTGGTTCGGGGTACCGGCAAGCGCCGCAGCAGTTCCCCGACAACATCGGCGCCCTGGATCTTGCGCACCCACATCTCCGGCCGCAAGGTGATCCGGTGCGCCACGGCCGCAACCGCGAGCGCCTTGACGTCTTCGGGGATCACGTAATCGCGACCGAGCAACAGCGCACGGGCGCGCGCGAGTTGAACGAGGTCGAGTTCGGCCCGGGGGCTCGCGCCCACCGCGACCTGCGGATGATGGCGGGTGGCGGTGGCCAGCGACACCACATAGTGCAGAACGTCCTCGTGCACGGTCACCTGCTCGACCGACTCGCGCATCGCCAGCAGATCGTGGGCGTCCACCACCTGATTGACCGTCGGCTCGGCCGAACCCCGTTCCAGGCGGCGACGCAGCATCGCGGTCTCGTCCCGCTCGGAGAGGTATCGAAGTTCGAGCCGGATCGCGAACCGGTCCAGCTGCGCCTCGGGCAACGGATAGGTGCCCTCGTACTCGATCGGGTTGTCGGTCGCCAAGACGATGAACGGCGTTGGCAGCTTGTGGGTTTCGCCGTCGATGCTCACCTGGCCTTCGGCCATCGCCTCCAGCAGCGCCGCCTGCGTCTTCGGCGGCGTGCGGTTGATCTCGTCGGCAAGCAACAGGTTGGTGAAGATGGGCCCGGCCCGGAACGCGAAGCGACCCGACTGCATGTCGTAGATCGTCGAGCCGAGCAGGTCCGCGGGCAGCAGGTCCGGCGTGAACTGGACCCGGGTGAATCGAAGCCCCAGCGCCGAGGCGAAGGATCGGGCGATGAGCGTCTTGCCGAGGCCGGGCAGGTCTTCGATGAGCACGTGGCCGCGCGCGAGGACGGCAATCAGGATGAGCGTCAATGCCGATCGCTTCCCCACCACCACACGTTCGATTTCGTCGAGCACCGCCTCGCACTGTGCGGTGGTTGTGGCGGCCGGCAGCGTCATATTTGCTCCGATGTCATATTTGCTCCAACTTTCGCAGAATCTCTTCCAGCACCGCGCGGCCCGGACCGGGGTGCTGGTCACCGGTGCGCGTGACGTTGTTCGGATTGACCCATTCCCACAGCTCCGTGCCGAACAGCATCCGGCCGCTCGCGTGATATGCCATGGGATCCTTGGATTGCCTTTGGCCCGTTGTCATTTCGTACCGCCGCGCCAGCATGGGACGCAAATGGCGGTCCCAGTCCGCCCGCGTGGAGTCCGACCACCGGATCGTCGTCTCGGTGGTGGCGAGCCAGCGTCGCAACGAATCCCCCAGGTCGTCGTATTCCGGCTCGGCCGCCGGCTCGTTGCCGCGGCCCAGGTAACGACGGATGTTGAGCAGCACCAGCGCCAGGGCGATGCCCGCGGCGGCCAGCAGGAACCGGCGGCCGTGCAGGATCAGCGCCAACAGCTCTATCCCCAACACGAGGCAAACGCCCAGGGCTATCAGCTTTTTCATACCGGGCTCCGCAATTCCGCGAGGACCAACCGCAGGACGTTCACCGCCACCTCACGGTGTTCCTCGTTCATCACGTGCGGGCTGAAACGTGCCTCTTCGAACAGGTTCACCAGCCGCTCTGCGTTATCGGCATGCAGCGCATGGTGTTCGACGGCACGGACCAGGACCTCCGTCGGGGTATCGAAGTCCTGGGGGGCGGCGCCGGGCACGTTGGCCAGCTCCCGCTCCATCGCCGCGTAGCACGCGATGATCGCGTCGCGCGGTTCGCGGCTGAGGTCGCCGATCTCGGCCAGCCCGACCTCCGCCGCCCGCGCCAGCGATTCCGAGCGCGGCGCCGGGGGTTCGAAATGATCGTCGGCCCGATTATCGGTGGCAGCCGGTATCGCGGCGCGCGAGCGCCGCCGCGCCATGATCACCGAGCCGACAATGATCACCAGCATCATCGGGATCGCGCCCGCAAGCAACACCCCGAACATGTCCCCGGAGTTGTTCGGCGGGCGTTGCTGTGGCGGCGCCCCGCCCGGGCGCCCCGACGGCGGTGCGTCGGGAGCCGGGCCGGGTGCGGAGGGGTTGACGGCGTGCGGCACAAGGTAGTGCACCAGCAGCGTCGCGATCAGCAGCCACGCCACGATCAGCACGAGTCCGATGAGCAACACCCGCCAGCTCGGGCGGCCCTTGCCGGTGCCAAGCATGTCGGATAGATCTTCCTGCTTCGGAGCCATCGCACGCGGATCCCGCAACCGTGCGATGACGGCGATCGCCAGCAGCGCGAGGGCCGCGCTGAGGGTCACTATGACGAATAGCAGCGCCGCGCGACCGCCGCCGGGCTCCGCCCGCACCGCCCGGCCCTGGGCCGGCAGGTATCCGCGGAGGGCGGCGGCGACAACGATCATCAGGACGAGCAGCGCAACGACGCGCCCCGTCGGCTTGTCAATACCGGGCTTGATACCGGGCATGCGCACACCACTCGACCGGTTGCCTGCCGCCGTTGCGGCACTGGCTTTCTCCATACTGGCACACGCCGGGGCGCGGTTTGTCCACAGTTGCGGCTTCATCCACAGGCCGGTGTCGTCGCGGTGCGGGGCCCGTCGTTTTGACGGGGGTGGTTCATAGCTTCGGGGCATGGGTTTTCGTGGGAGCGCCAAGCAGGCGCAGGAGCGCATCGATGGAGCTTTGGACGCCATCGACGCCGCGCACGCCGTGCTGCGCGAGACCAGTTCGGATGTGGTGGGCAACGACTTCCGCGTTGAGGTGGCCGAGCGGTTGGAGACCCAGGAGCGGCTCAATCGGGGTTTGATGTATCGGTTTTTCGGTGAGATCGCCGAACCCCCCGACGGCGCCGAGTGCGTCCCGGCGGTGCGAGACATGCTCTGGGCCCGGCTGCGCGTCCCACCCAAGGAGATCATCCGCCGGTTCAAGCAGGCGGCGCGGATCAGGCCGCGGCGCTCGCTGACCGGTCCCCCGGTGGGGCCCGAGCTGGCCGAGTTGGCGGCCGCCGTCGAGGCCGGCGCGGTCGGCGAGGACCATATCCGCGCGGTCTGCCGCGCCATCGACGTGTTACCGGCCTGCGTGTCGCCCACCGACGTGGCCGAGGCCGAACGCAAACTGGTGGCGCACGCGCGCAAACTCGACGCCGGAGTCGTCATCAAGCTGGGTATCAGGATCGCCGACTACCTCAACCCCGACGGGCTGTTCACCGACGAGGACCGGGCCCGCCGGCGCGGCCTGCGGCTGAGCCCGCAGGGACCCGACGGCATGTCGCGGCTCTCGGGGCTGCTGGACCCCGAGGCCCGCGCCTGCTTCGAGGCCATCGAGGCCGCCGTGCGGCCCGGCCGCCACCAACCCCTGGACACCCCGCCCGAGCAACGCGACAAGCGCAGCGCGGCCCAGCGCTGTCACGACGCACTCAAACTCGGCCTGCACACCGCGATCGGCTCGGGAGAACTCGGGGTGCACCGCGGCCATCCCGTCACCGTCGTCGTCACGACCACCCTGGCCGAACTCAACCAGGCCGCCCACGCCGCCGCCGCGTCGACCCCGATGCCCGCCCCCGCGCTCACGGGCGGCGGTTCCCGGCTGCCGATGCCAGACCTCATCCGCATGGCGGCCGGGGCGATTCACTACTTGGCGGTGTTCGACGAGCATACCGGCCGGCCGCTGTACCTGGGCCGCCAAAAACGCCTCGCCACCGCCGACCAGCGACTGATCTGCTACGCGCGCGACCGCGGCTGCACCCGACCCAACTGCCTGGTGCCGGGCTACCGCTGCGAGGTGCACCACTGCCCAGACTGGGCCGTCGGCGGGTGCACGGACGCCGACAAACTGTATTTCGCCTGCGGCTGCGACCACGACGGCACCAGCCGGGGTGACTGGCACACCACCGTCACCGAGAACGGACGACTCGGCTGGACCGATGGCACCGGCCCACCCGAAATCAACCACGCCCACCACCCCGAAGAACTCCTACACGGTGACCCCGACCCACCCGACGAAGACGAGGGTTGAGCGGGTGCACGCGCGGTGCCACACTGAACCGGTGCCGCCGTACCGTGACCTGGCCGCGTACGACGATCGAGCGCCCGGGTATGACCACGGGTGGCGCGGCCGATTGCACCATGAGATCACCTATCGCACAGCCGATCTCGCCGTGGCGACCATCGCCTTCCCTCGTCATGTGCTCGACGTGGGATGCGGAACCGGTCATCTGCTGCGCACCCTCGGCCGCCGATACCCGGACGCCCGACGACTCTGCGGCATCGACGCCGCGCCCCAAATGATCGCGACGGCAAGAGCTTTCGCAGGCGACGACCGGCTGAGCTTCTCCGTCGGCGTGGCCGAACGACTCGGTTTCCCCGACGGCACCTTCGACCTCGTCGTCAGCACGACATCGTTTGACCACTGGACGGATCAACAAGCGGGACTGATCGAATGCGCCCGGGTGCTGCGCCCCGGTGGCGAGCTTGTGCTCGTCGACCAGTTCTCGCGGTGGCTGCTGCCGACCCTGGCCACGAGCCGTCGCGGCAAGGCCCGCACCCGGAGCCGCGCCACCCGCCTCCTGCGGCGCGCGGGGTTTGCGTCCCCACAATGGCACCGGCTGTACGCCGTGATCATCAACGCGGTCACGGCCACCAAGCCGGGTTAGCCCGGCGTGAACGGCCGGAAGCTGCCGTCGAGCACCTGCAGATGGCCGATCGTGCGCCCGGTGACCGCCGCGGGATCCACCAGCGCCAATTCCACTGCCGCCGCAGCGAATTCATCGGCGGGGGCGGTGTCCACGAATTCGCGGGCGTAGTAGGCCAGGCCCGGAGTGAGGATCGGCTTCGACGGCGAAAGCGCGTTCACCGCGATGTTGTGGTCGGCGAGATCGAACGCCGCGCACTGCGTGAGGTGCTCCAGCGCCGCCTTGGACCCCCCGTAACCAGGCAGCACCCCGCCGCTGCGGTCGGCATAGGGTCCGTCGCCGGGCATCCGCGACGCGACCGAGGTGATGTTGATGATCGAGCCGCCACCCGCATCGATCATGTCGGGGCACACCAGTTGCATCAGCT